>BFBZ01000855.1_pt1 | contig 23861 bp, 17 predicted proteins | sample 1888401 | NCBI WGS metagenome assembly BFBZ01 (sample SAMD00112614, study PRJDB3348) | symbiont metagenome | host: Chara braunii
CCCCGCCGGTATACGAGCTGCATAGCGCCGATGGCAAGCTGGTGAAGGTGCTGGAAAGCAATGCAGACCTTAAAGCGAAGATGAAAGATTACCGGCTGTCTGTAAAAGAGTTCTTCACCTTTAAAACCACTGAAGGTGTGGAGCTGAACGGCTGGATGATGAAGCCCCTGAATTTTGACCCTTCGAAAAAATACCCGGTGTATATGTTTGCCTATAACGGCCCGGGATCTAACGAGTGCAACAATGCCTGGGAAACATTTGATTACTGGTGGCACCAGCTGCTTTGCCAGGAAGGTTATATGGTGGTATGTGTAGATGGGCGTGGCACGCTGGGCCGTGGCCGCGAGTTTAAGCACAGCACCTACCTGCAATTGGGCAAGCTCGAAACGATAGACCAGATCGAAACGGCCAAATACCTCGGCGGCCTGCCTTATGTGGATAAAGCGCGCATTGGTTTCCAGGGCTGGAGCTTTGGTGGCTACATGGCTGGCCTGCTGATCAGCAAGGGTGCCGATTATTTCAGGATGGCTATTTCGGTAGCGCCGGTTACCAACTGGAAATTTTATGATAACATTTATACCGAGCGCTTCCTGCGTAAGCCGCAGGATAACAAGAGTGGTTATGAAGACAACTCTCCTGTGAATTTCACTAAGAAGATCAAAGGCAAATTTCTGCTGGTACATGGCAGCGGCGACGACAACGTGCATTACCAGAACAGCATGGAGCTGGCCAACGCGCTGATCAAAAATGATATTCCTTTCGATTTTATGACCTATCCCAACAAGAACCATGGTATCTACGGCGGCCCTACGCGTCACCACCTGTATACCAAGATGCTCAAATTTGTAAAGGAGAATTTGTAAGATTATTTTTTGTTTCCTGATCGCTGTATTTTTTGAAGTTCTTCAACGTCGGCTTTATCCTGAAGGGATAAAGCCGATTTTTTTACCGAGTAATTTGCGCAGGTATTCCAGGTGAGTATCGTTAAAAATATTCACCTGTCGATCGTAATTTCAGTGAAGTGATGAACTTGTGGCTTGCCTTGTAGTTCTTTATAAACAGATTTGTTTAATTGGTATAAAAGGGCCAGGCATTGCCCACCATCCAGTGTCGCCGTATATTTAATATAATCGCTTGCCTGCTCGCTAAAGGATGAGATGTGAACTTCTTTTTGAGGATGTTTTTTAGGTCGTGAAGCCATACAGGTAAAATTATGAAAAATGAAAAATTAAAAGCCATTTTTACCCCAAATATTATTAAAACCAGATAAAAAAACCTACTTTAGGCGACCAAACAAAACACACTACATACGTTTATGGAACAAGCAACTGCGCAAAAAGGTCATCCAAAAGGACTTTGGGTCTTATTTGGAACAGAAATGTGGGAAAGGTTCAATTTCTATGGCATGCGTGCCATCCTCACACTCTTCCTGGTGAACTCCCTGATGATGAAAGAAGGCGATGCTTCTTTGATCTACGGCGGCTTTTTGGGCTTATGTTACCTGACTCCCATGCTGGGAGGCTTTATTTCCGATCGTTTTTTAGGTAACCGCAATTGTATCATGCTGGGGGGTTCTCTTATGGCCATCGGCCAGCTGTTCCTGTTTGCCAGCGCCAATGTGTTTGGCAGTAACCTGGGCCTTGCTACCACGCTTACGTGGATCGCTCTCGGTATCATCATTTTTGGTAATGGCTTTTTCAAACCGAATATTTCCAGCATGGTGGGCAGCCTTTATCCTAAGGAGGAAAAAAGCAAGCTCGACTCGGCTTTCACCATTTTTTACCTGGGCATCAACCTCGGTGCTTTATTCAGCCAGTGGCTGTGCCCTCTGATCGGTGACGTGAAAGACGCGGACGGCATCAGGGATATACATGCTTTTAAATGGGGCTTCCTGGCCGCTGCCATTGCCATGATGCTTGGCACGGTGCTGTTTTATTTTTTAAAGAACAAATACGTAGTAACGCCCGATGGCAAGCCATTAGGCGGCCTGCCATCCAAGAACGACGCTTCTCATTTCGAAGAGGGCGAATCGCAGAAAGCCGTGTTCTCTACCATGGCCCTGTCGCTGGCCGTAGTGGCATTTGTTGGCCTGGCGGCCCTGTTCCACTTTGTATTCGGCCAAAACTATATTTATTCAATTATCTATTCAAGCGGCTTGTCACTGGCCGGCCTCATTATTTCAGATTCATCGCTTACCAAGGTAGAGAGAGACCGCATTGTGGTGATCTATATTGTGGGCTTCTTCGTGATCTTCTTCTGGGCAGCCTTTGAGCAGGCAGGCTCTTCGCTCACCTTTATTGCCGATAACCAGACAGACCGTACCTTCCTCTTCGGGTGGAAAATGCCGGCGTCTATGGTGCAGATCTTCAATGGCCTCTTTGTGGTGATCCTCGCGTTCCCTTTCAGCTGGCTCTGGAATAAGCTGGCCGCCAAAGGCAGGGAGCCGATCTCCCCGATGAAACAGGCTTTTGGCCTCGCCTTGATCGCACTCAGCTATTTCATTATTGCGCACAATGTAAAAGGCCTTGGCAAGACAGGCCTGCTGGGTATATGGTGGCTGGTGCTGCTGTATTTTATCCAGACCTGTGGCGAGCTTTGCCTGTCGCCTATCGGTTTGTCGCTTGTAGGCAAGCTGGCGCCAAAACGCTTTGCTTCGTTGCTGTATGGTGTGTTCTTCTTATCCAATGCTTCGGGTTATGCCCTGGCAGGTACACTCGGTTCTATTTTACCACCAACCGGCGATAAATACGAAAAAGCGGAGATCGAACAGGTAGACCTGAAAGGAATCCTTGACGGTACCAAGGCAGCGAGTGGCAGGGACCTGTTCTACCTGGCCAAGCTCAACATTGCCAAAATTGACAAGGAAGCAGCTAAAAAGCAGAACATCGACTTTGACAAGGTATTCTCCAAAAAAGATTCCATCCTCGCGCCAAAAAGCTACGCAACAATTAAAAACAAACAGCTGATCACGCTGAAGCCCGGTATTGATACACTCCTGCCGCTGAAAGGCGAAGAAGACAAGATCCTGAGAAGGGAAAATATTGATGTGGCAAAACTCCTGAAAGACAAATCCAAGGTTTCGGGTAAAGAATTGTTCTTCCTGGCCAAAGCCGGCCTGGCTGACATCCACAACACAGAAGCCCTGTCGAACAACATCGATTTTGATAAGATCATGTCACGGAAAGATTCTGTGCTGGCTGATGCCCAGCTGGAGGTTATCAGGGACAAGAAACTTGTGAGCGTGGCCTATCCGCAGTTTGCGGGCTTCGTGATCCACGACCTGTTTGAGTTCTTCATGGTTTTCGTGGTATTGACAGGCCTCGCTTCGGTGATCCTGTTCTCGATCATCCCGGTCCTGAAAAAAATGATGCACGGTGTCAGGTAAAATCATTTTTCACCTATCGAAACCTTAGAGCAGATCCAGGATTTTAAAGGCAAGTACCCAAGGCAGCTGTGGCACTTGTTCTTTAGCGAGATGTGGGAACGTTTCAGTTTCTACGGCATGCGGGGCATGCTGGTGTTCTTTATGATCCACCAGCTCGACATGACCAAGGTGGTGGCGAACTTGCAGTATGGCGCCACGCAGGCTTTCGTGTATGCTTTCACATTCGTTGGCGGTATGCTGGCCGATAAGATCCTTGGTTACCGCCGTTCTCTCTTCTGGGGTGGCCTGCTGATGATCGTTGGGAGCATTATCCTGGCCATCGACCCGAAAGAATTCTTTTTTCTGGGTATTGGGTTCAACATTGTAGGGACGGGTTTTTTTAAACCCAATATCTCCACCATCGTCGGGCGTTTATACAAAGAGGGTGATTTCCGCACGGATGCCGGCTTTTCATTGTTTTATGCCGGTGTGAACCTGGGTGCCCTGCTGGGCGGCTACCTGTGCATTGCCATTGGTCAGCGCGACCTGTTCAAAGATTACATCGGTGCACAATATGCCTGGAATGTGGCTTTTGGCCTGGCAGCCATTGTGATGGTTGTGAGCCTGCTGACGTTTACCAATACCCAGAAAAGCCTGGCCACTATCGGTATTTCGCCACTGCTGCACATCGAAAAGTCTAAGCGCCGGCTTTACGAATGGCTCACGTATGCTGGTTCCCTGGCGCTGATCCCGGTGATCATGATAATGGTGTCCAAAACGAAATACACGGATATCTTCATGTATATCATAGGCCCTTGTTCGTTGCTTTATATTTTTTACGAGATGAAGAATTATTCGGCAGCCGAGAACAAGAAACTTACAGCTGCCATTCTCTTTATGCTGTTATCCATTATCTTCTGGGCGTTCTTCGAACAGAGCGGGGGTTCGCTGAGCATTTTCGCAGACAACAACCTCCAGCACAGCTTGTTTGGCATGAACCTCAGCCCAAATGGGATTAATAACTCGGCCAATTCGGTATTCGTGATCATTTTTGCCACACCGCTTGGCCTGCTCTGGATCTGGCTGAACCGCCGGAAAATAGAGCCCAACACCATTGTGAAATTCGGGCTGGGCTTCCTGTTCCTGGCCGGCGGCTTTTATATATTTTACCTCACCCGGCTTTTTGCCAACGCACAGGGAGTTACATCACTGAACGTATTTACCCTTGGCTGGCTTGTGATCACCTTTGGGGAGCTATGCCTGTCGCCCATCGGGATGTCTATCATGACAAAGCTCTCGCCCTATAAGCTGCAGGCCATGATCATGGGCATGTGGTTTTTGGCCAGCGCCTATGGACAATATTTTGCCGGCCTGCTGGGCGCGAACATTGCCGAGGCTTCTGAAAATGCTACGAACTCACAGGCCCTGGAGGTATATACAAAAGGCTACGGACAACTAGCCTTATACTCACTGGTAGCGGGCGCCCTGGTCATTGCCGGCTCACCGTTCATTAAAAAATTAATGGGTGGGGTTAAATAAATGCCCTGTTTTAATTAATTTAGAATCAGTATATTGCATTTTAAATGGCTGATCCCGGCACAAAATTTGTTAAATCACAGAGGATGCAAAGGATGTTTACCTGGAAAGATATATCAATGGCCACCATTATCATGGTTGCCGTGATCTTTTCTGCTTCCAGGAAAAGCAGCCTCCAGGCCCGGATCCAATCGCCGGAGAACATGGCCAGCAACTTTGTGGCACAAAACATCATTCCCCTGCAGGTGGTCAAATACCAGGAGCCGGCCAATGGACGTGGAAAAGAGCTTGTGCACTGGACCACGTTCAACGAAGCCTACAAATTGTGCAAGAAAAACCCCAGGCCTATTATCATAGATGTATACACCACCTGGTGCGGTCCCTGCAAAATGATGTCGGCCCAGACATTTAACCAGCCAAAGATCGCCGAATATATCAATGCCAATTTCTACGCGGTAAAATTTGATGCGGAGAGCAAAGACAGCGTGGTGTTCGATAAATATATCTTCGTATCGTCAGACCCCTCCAATCCCAAAGCGCCGCACCAGTTTGCCATGTCGGTGCTCGACAACCAGCTGGCATACCCTTCCATTGTGTTTCTCAACAACCAGGTTCAGCGCCTGGACATCGTCAAGGGATTTTATCCGCCCCAGTCTTTTGAGCCCATTTTAAAATACTATGGATCTGGCGACTACCAGAAAACCAAATGGGAAGAGTATCAAAAGGCATTCGTATCCGACCTCAAATAGTTCCTGCACTTCTTTCTGTTTCCCGGCGCTGCAACATCAAGGCCGTAAGAGTGGCGCCTGATGCCTTAATTTAGTATATTCGTATACAAAACCGGTGTATGTCATTAAAGAAAAAAATTGAGGAGATCCTGCTGAAGGAACATTACACATTTTCGCAGCTGGCAGAATACCTCAGGCTCAGCGAACAGGAGCTGGCCGAATCGCTCGAGCAGCGGACCCTCGAGATCCGGTATTTCGAAGACATGTCGAAAGCCCTGAAAGTGCCGTTGTATAATTTTTTCCGTGCAGAGGGCGAAGAGATCCCCCCGCCCGAAATCCCTTATTATGTAAACAAGCTCTGGACCGGTGAAGAGGAAAGTCCGCAAAAACTGAAAGAGGATATCCGCCTGCTGAAGGAAGCGCTGGCCTACAAAGAAGACGCCCTGAAAAAGTGGAATAAATAACAGCCTATGACCAACGACCAAAAGATCAATTTAATAGGGCAGAAGATCCTCCTGCTTTCCAACCAGATCGATCTTCATAAAAAGGAGCTGGATGCGCTGCGGCGGGAACTGGAGCAGTTGAAAGCCCAGCAGGGCTCACCTGTGATAGCACCGGTAACACCTCCTGTAGTAGAGCCGGTAGCCGAGATCAAGCCGGTGGTGGTAAAGGAAGAGCCCCTTGCGAAGCAGCAGGCAACTGTTGAGCATGTGAAGCCTGTGCAGCAGGAACTGCGCTCTGTAGCCCCGGGGTCAAACCTCGAGGAGAAGATCGGCTCTAAGATTTTCAGCATTATCGGGATCATTGCCCTGGTGCTGGGCGTGTCTATTGGCGTAAAATACGCCATTGATAAAGACCTGATCAACGAAACCGGTCGACTGGTGCTGGGCTACGCTGCGGGGATCGTCCTGCTCGACCTGTCTTTCTTTTACAAAAAACGCTATGGGGTGTTCAGTGCGGTGTTGCTGAGCGGCGCCATGGCCATCATGTATTTCACCACCTTCCTCGGGTATTCATACTATCACAAATATCCTGCTGCTGTAGCGTTCCTGGTAATGGCAGTGTTCACGGCTTTCACGGTATTTGCAGCGCATGTATACAACTATGAGATTATTGCGCTGATAGGCCTGGTAGGAGGTTATGCCCTGCCACCGTTGCTCAGCACGGGCAGCGGCGAAATCCAGTATATGTTCGGCTTTATGCTGTTGCTGAATTTGGGTGTCCTGGCCCTGTCGTTCCTGAAATACTGGAAATTTGTAAATCATGTGGCCTATGGACTCACCTGGCTCATATTTGCATCGTGGATGCTGGTGGCATACAAGGCAGAGGTTTATTTCTGGAGAACCATATGCTTTTCCACTGCTTTCTACCTGCTGTTCTACCTATCGTTCATTGCTTACAAGCTGTTCAGGAACAAGCCTTTTTCGGCCTGGGATATTGTGCTGGTGCTCAGCAATAGCCTTATCTATTTTGGCGTGGGCTACAACGCGCTCACAGTAGGCCACGAGGTCAACTACACGCGCTACCAGGGCTTGTTCTGTGTATTCAACGCGCTTGTGCACCTGGTGTTTGCATTTGTATGCAGCCGCAGGGAGCTGGCCGATAAGAGCATTTTCCATGTGATCCTGGCCATGGTGATCAGTTTCCTGACCATTGCAGTGCCTATACAGCTCGATGGCAATGCGGTAACGCTGGTATGGATCACCGAAATGCTGGTGCTGCTTTGGATGTGGAAACGATTCCACTCGCGGGTATACATTACCCTGGGTTCTGTGCTGAGCCTGCTGGCGTTTTTCAGCCTTCTCAACGACTGGACGATCTATTACCACCATTATACCAATATTGAGCTGGTGTTGCCTGTTATCATCAACCGTTATGCCCTCACGGGCGCCTGCGTAATGCTTGGCTACTGGTTTGGCTGGTACCTGCTCAGGCACAAGGCGGAAGCACCTGTGCCGGCCCGGGGACAAGGCCTGGCCGGGGCCACAAAAGTAGCCTTGCTGGTGATGGCCCTGCTGGTTACCTACTTTGCCTGCCAGAACGAGATAGGCCTGTATTTCCATAAGCAATATACTCTTAGCCAGGCCCGCATCAATGGCACATATGGCTATTCGTACCTGAGCTTCGACCGCTCATGGAACGATTACGAGGTACTGTGGCATCTTAATTTCTCTGCCGCATTTATAGTGGTAGTCGGACTGGCGAACATGCGCTGGTTTAAAGATAAGGTTACCATGTACCTGGCATGGAGCTTCACACTTCTGTTCCTGTTATTATTCTTGACAGTAGGCCTGATAGCCCTCTGCGACCTGAGGCCAGACCATCAACTGGTGGCGGGAGATGCTTCACGCGTAACGGGATGGAACATCTATTTCAGGTACGTGTGCCTGCTGTTCGGTGGACTGATGATGTGGATGCTCTACAGGTACCGCAACCATGAGCTGCTGAAGCCGGTGAGCGCGGTGAATACCTGGTTGTTCCATGTTGGCCTGCTGCTGCTGCTGAGCAGTGAGCTCACTAACCTGATGGCGCTCACACATCCAGATAATGTGGCGCATTATAGGAAAGTGTCCTTTCGCATGGGCTACACGGTGTTGTGGGGACTTTACTCGATGGCGCTGATCACGTATGGTATCATCCGCCAGCGTAAGATGCTCCGCATCATTGCCATCAGCCTGTTTGGTGCTACCATCCTGAAGCTCGCAGCAGACGCCCTGAGCATGACCCGCGGCTACCAGCTCATTGTGTTCATCACCATTGGCGTGATCCTGCTGATCGTTTCCTTCATGTACCAGAAATTCAAACCATTGTTGTTCGGAAAAGATGTAAAACCGGGGCAGGATGGACAGGATGCGGTGTAGAGATCTTCACATACTTTTTGTGTTGCTGGCGCTTTCGTCGGCCGCACAGCTCAGCTCCTATAAATATGCCCGGCCGCTGAGGCCTGTTGACAGCACAGCGTACTACCGGTTACACATCAGCAGCGATGTACTCTACAAAGCCCGGCTATCAGGGGTCTACAGGGTATACAAGACCGGGGAAAAAGATACTGCCGAAGTGCCTTATGTAAGGTCTAGCATGTTGAACATGCCGGCTTCGCCTGTGTTCCAGCCGCTCAGGATCATCAATGCCAGCTACGTAAAAGGGCAATCGTCTTTTTACACATTTGTGCTGGATTCTTCTTTTATCTATGCCTCGCTCCTGTTCGAGGTGGATGAGTACCGGTACGACAAGGATATTTCGCTGGAAGGCAGTGATGACAACGCGCACTGGAAAACGATCCTTGAAAAGGATAAGATTTTTCGCTACTGGCGGACACATGACGATAATTTTATCCGCAACAGGATTTATTTCCCGGAACAGAGCTACAGGTACCTGCGGCTCACCATCAACGATGAGCATTCGGCCAGGATCGGGCTGAAGAGTGCGTCCGTATTGTATAGCAGGCCCGCCGATGAAGTGTTGCAGGAGGAGCTTGTGCCCTTTACCATGACCAGGACGGAAGACAAGCGCCTTAAGAAAACGATCATCGATTGCGCGTTTAAAAGAAATTACCCGGTAACGGGGATCAAATTCAACATTACGCACGATGCACCGTATTATAAGCGCTTTATCCGCGTTTGCCAGGATGTGCATGCCTCGGCAAAAATACCGCAATGGGCATTCTACAAACACGATTACCTCTCGTCGGATGTATATAATTATGTGGATTGCCATGACGATTACCAGCCGGGCAAATCGATGGAAACCCGTCGTGTGAGGATAGAAATAGACAACAGGGACGATAAGCCCCTGTCGCAGATCGGGCTGGAAGTGTATGCTTACTCTGAGACCATCAGGCTGCGGCTGGAAAAGAACCAGCATTATGTGCTGGCTTATGGCAGGGATAAGGATGTGGCACCTGTTTACGACCTGTCTTATTTTGAGCACAGGATCCCTTTACATATAGCGGAGGCAACATTAGAAGCAGAACGGGTGCAGGTTTTACAGGCCTCTCCTGCACAGGCCAGTACACCTTTTTTTAAGAGCAATGCCTGGATCTGGGGCCTCATGATCCTGTCTATCCTGCTGATAGGCGGTTTTGCCGTATCCCTGCTCAGGCAATCAAACAAATGACCTTCAATGCGATGCCCGCAGCAGCAGCTGGGCCTCGCCGGCGGCCAAATGCAAATCATTATTTTTTGCCTATATTTGTTATGAAGTATTCCACTTACCCCTATTATGATCGGCGATCTGCTACTTACGCTATTATTGATATTACTTAACGGATTTTTTGTGTCGGCCGAATTTGCACTTGTAAAGGTCCGGGCATCCCAATTGGACCTTAAAGCACAGAAAGGCAGCAACCGCGCCCGGATCGCCAAGCTTCTCACTTCCAAACTGGATGCCTACCTCTCCGCCACCCAGCTGGGGATCACCCTGGCCAGCCTGGCACTTGGTGCGGTAGGCGAGAGGGTTGTTTCCAAAATTGTGATCGATATTCTTGAAAGATCAGGGTATACTTCGCCACATGTGGCAGCCCATAGCATTGCTCTGCCAGTAGCCCTCACATTGCTTACATTTTTTCACGTGGTGCTGGGCGAGCAGATCCCCAAGATGTTCGGGATCAAGTATTCGCTCGAAACCACGCTGTTCATCTCATGGCCTTTGCGGGTCTTTTATTTCGTGTTCAGCCCTTTTATCTGGTTGCTCAACAAATCGTCGAACCTGCTCCTGAGGCTGATGGGCGTGAAGAAAATGGGCGAGGAGGAGGTGCATACCGAAGAAGAGCTTCGCCTGATCCTGACGGAAAGCGAAGAAGGCGGCGCCATCAAGCCAAGCGAAAATGAATTGATCCAGAATGTATTTGATTTTGACGACCGCATCGTGAAGCAGATCATGGTTCCCCAGAACCGTGTGACAGCCATTGATGTAGAGGCCCTCGATAAAGATGGTATTGTGCAGAAGATCTCGGAGGAAGGTTTTTCGCGCTACCCGATCTACCTGGGAGATATCGACAATATCATTGGCGTGATCTATGCCAAAGACCTTTTCAAGGAGCTGATCTCCAAAAGATTCAAAAGCATCAAGGATATCATCCGCCCGGCGCATTTTGTGCCTGAGAGCATGAAAATTAATGACCTGCTGCGTGATTTCCAGAAGCTGCACATGCAGATCGCCATCGTTACCAATGAATTTGGGGCTACCGCGGGCATTGTGACCATGGAAGATATCATCGAGGAATTGGTAGGAGAGATCCAGGATGAGCACGACGAGGAAAAACCAAACGTGGAAAAGATCAGTGATACTGAATTCATCATTAAGGCCCACAGCAATATCATAGACGTGAACGAATCACTGCCGATGGCCCTGCCTGAAAATTCCAACTACGAAACCGTGTCGGGGCTTATCAATTTTATCTGGGGCCGGATCCCGGGCGTGAATGAAAAGCGCCGGTATGCCGGCTACGAGATCACCATCCTGCAGCGCAAACGCCAGACAGTTGAACTGATCAGGCTCCGGGTTGCTGACAGCCTGGAAGAAGCGAAATAACCCCTCGCTCTCCTGTTTAATTATCGAGATAAATGCGGCCCTGGCGCCAGAAATCAACGGCTTGGTACCATGGGATCCTGAATGCTTCGGAGCGCTCGAGTGCGTAATCATTATCGCTGAAGGGGTTCAACACTTTGATGAAAGAAAAGGAGAGCGCGTTGGGATTACCAATATCGCCATAGGTCCATATTTCCCCGTTTTTTCTTTTCAGAACAGAGCTGGGTGCCCCCAGCACAATATAGATCATGCCCCGGTCGGTTTTCCAGCCTTCCTGGTAGCTGGTGAACATGGTGTTGGTCTCCTGCACCCGCCCATAGTAGCGTTTCAGTAATTCTTTGGCCCGCTCGTTGCTGCCGCCTATGTCGAGCCAGAATTTATCAATGGCTGTTTTTTTATCATCGGCATTGATGCAGAGATCGAACTCCTTTTTGTTCATGATGTAGCGTGTGGCCAGTACCATTTGTGTGGTGTTGCTGATCTTTGGGTATGATGGCTCAAATACAAAGCAGGTCACGCCTTCTTTGGTAGCCTCATCGGTTTTGAGATGTAAAAAACCTTTCTCCGGCAGGTGAAGCGTGATCACGCCGTTGACCTTGCCGGTGCTGAAACTTGAATCTGGCTGGTAGCTGTAGTGGTTGGGCTGGTCATTGCTGAAAGGAGGTTTGGCAATGCTGAAATCGTGCGAAAAACAATCGACCACGTAGGTCTTGCCTGGGTTGGTTTGCGTTTCTATGCTGATCGTTTCGCCGGGTACAAAGTGGGTGTTGAAATTGATCTCCTTTTTGCTGTTCCGCATTAAAAAATTCTGCCGTGTATTCACCGACGACTTATCAACCTGGAGATGATATACATACTGTGATTTTTTATTGAGATCGACGATCGAGATCTCCGAAAAATAATGCCCGCCGGTTCTCAGCTTCATGTGAACAGAACCTGTAATATGTTTCACATCCACAGCCGTTTGCCTGTCGGCTATTGCAACGGTGCCCGAGTCGCAGATGGGCCTGTAGCCCGGCTCGGTGCTTGTTTTGTAGTGGAACCTGCAGTTGCTGTAAAAATAAGTACTGGTATCTGTTTTTTTATAGATCAGTGATTCATTAAGGATATCGTATAACAGGATGCTGGTGCTGTCGCTGATGTGGTATACGCACAGCTGCGTTTTGAGCTCGTTGTTCTCTTTCTTGTACAGTTTCTCGCTCCTCGATTGCGAGACCTTCTGCTGGCTGCAGGCCGCTGCAATAAGCACAAAACAGGTATATATGCAGGCCCTTCGCATCGGTTATTGAACAACTGCCAGCCTGTTCAGCACACTGTCGTACACTTTTTCGTATTGCGGCAAAATGGTATCGATATCAAACAGCTTGGCCTGCTCATAGGCATTTTGTTTGAATGTTTTGAGCACGGCATTATCAGACAGGATGGTGATGGCATTTTTGGCCATATCCTCGCAATCGCCTACATTGCTCAGGAAGCCGGTTTTGCCCTGGATGTTCAGCTCCGGGAGACCGCCTGTGTTGGTGGAGATCACCGGCATTTTCATGGCCATGGCTTCAAGCGCGGCGAGACCGAAGCTTTCAGTTTCTGAAGGCAGGATGAACAGGTCGCCCACTGCGAGGATCTCTTTTGGATTCGCGATCTTACCCAGTGAGATAATATCGCGACAGGTATCGAGTTGCCGGCAGAGCCTTTCGATATTGGAGCGCTCAGGCCCGTCACCCACCAGGATCAGTTTGCTCGGCACCACTTTTCGCACCATATCAAACACGCGCAGAACATCTTCCACGCGCTTCACTTTCCTGAAGTTAGATACGTGCACCATGATCTTCTCGCCGGGCAGGGCGTAATGGTTGCGTTGACACAAAGGCTGCGTGTTATTATAATCCCTGATGTTGATAAAGTTAGGGATCACGGTAATGTCTTTATCGATCCTGAACTGGCTGAACGTATCGTCGCGCAGGCTGCTCGATACGCTGGTGATGGCGTTACTGTTGTTGAGCGAAAAACGGATCACCGATTCAAAAGAAGGGTCGCGCCCAACCAGTGTGATATCGGTGCCGTGCAGCGTGGTGATATAAGGCACCTCGATGCCTTCCTGCCTCAGAATTTGCTGGGCCATATAGGCGGCCGACGCGTGCGGGATGGCGTAGTGCACATGCAGCAGGTCCAGCTTTTCGAAACGGGCCACGTCCACCATTTTACTAGTCAGCACCGATTCGTATGGCTGGTAATCGAAAAGAGGATAATCAGATACGCTGACCTCGTGGTAAAAAATATTTTCGGTAAAGTGTTCCAGCCTGAATGGCTGCGAATAAGTGATAAAGTGGATCTTGTGCCCTTTCTTGGCGAGGGCCATGCCCAGTTCTGTGGCTACAACGCCGCTACCACCAAAAGTGGGGTAGCATACAATTCCGATGTTCATAGTTAAATATAAGAAATTTTCAGCATTCGTTTTGTTTGTTCTGTGATCTTAAAACGATCGTCGATTCTGTGATCCACGATCCATATAATAGCATTGTTGCTTTCCAGTACCCAGGCATTTTCCTTGTCAGACAGGTTCATTTTTTCGGCTGTAAAATAATCGCTGAGCTTTTTATGCCCGCGGATGCCCAGTGGCATAAAACGGTCGCCTTCCCTCCAGTGGCGAAGGGTTAAGGGAAACGTCACCAGGTCTGCGTCGAGGCAGGCCACGCAGCGTTCGTGGCTGATCTCTTTTTCATCGTCAAGCACCATGCTGAGACCAATAGGCAGGTGGGCCGTGTCAAGCGGGGAGGTAATGGTGAAGCTTTCTTCCCCGGGCCCGCTCTTTGGGCCCACTACCAGGTATTGCCTGTCGGCCAGCAGCCGGTAGGCTCCCGACAGGAATATTTTGCCCGTAAAGGCCCCTGCATCGAGGCAGTTGAGTACCTGTTGCACCTGCGCAGAATTGAAACCATATGGATGCAGCCAGCTGAACAGGAGTGTTTTTTTATAAGGTTCCTGCATGAGCTTGCCGTGGTCGATCCACAGCTCCCGGTCTTGTTCAAAGCACACGAGGGCAAACTGCCTGTCGGTAAATTGCTGTATAATGGCAGCACTTTCGGCCAGGTGGCTCATATTGTGTAACATGGTGTGCCCGAAAGCACCATTCAGCTGCGCGAATTTCGGGATCAGCTCGTGCCTGATAAAATTGCGCTGGTATATCACCTTCGCATTGCTGCTATCGTTGCGATACGCCAGGCCCTGTGATCCTGCATATTGCACGATTTCGTTCTTAAAGGCAAAAAGGAGCGGTCTCACCAACCCCTCGTGACTGGCCTGGATGCCTTGCAGGCCACTGATGCCAGTACCCCTGGCCAGGTTCACAAAAAATGTTTCAATGCTATCGTCGGCGTGGTGTGCTGTGAGGATACAATCGTAGCGGTGCGCTTCTTTCAGCTGCCTGAACCAGTTGTAGCGCAGCTCGCGTGCAGCCGCCTGGATAGACAGCTTATGTCGGGCAGCATACTCATCCGTATGGAAGTGTGCTACGTGAAAGCCCACCCTCATTGCCTTTGCCGCCTCACGGCAAAACTGTTCGTCCGCGTCGGACTCCGCACCACGCAAGCCAAAATTGCAATGGGCCAGGTCGAACACATACCCGCTTTGATGCAGCAGGTGGGCCAGCACCACGGAATCTACACCTCCGCTGAATGCCAGCAGTAGCCGGGCCTCTTTGCTAAAAAGCGAATGATTCTGTATGTTTGACCGGAACTCTGCAAGCACCCGGTAAAATTACTAAAATGGCCAAAACAAAACACGCGGCAGATGCCACAGAAAAAGTAGACGCCTATTTTGCGGGGCTGCCCGACTGGAGCAGGCAAATCTGTAACAGGCTCCGGAAGATCGTGCTCAGCAGCGACCCTACGGTGGTGGAAGACTGGAAATGGGGCCCGCATTACCAGAGCCATGGCATGCTGTGCTGGATCGGTGGGTTCAAAAAGCATGTAACCCTCACATTCTCTCAGGGGGCTTTGCTCAAAGATCCCTACAAGGTGCTGGGCACGAATCCCGGCACACTTCACAACCGCCATATCAGGTATACCGATATCAGCCAGGTGGATGAGCAGGTGCTGCTCGAATACCTGTTTGAGGCCATTGATAACAATGCAAAGGGATTGAAAGTGGCGGCGGCGGATAAAACTGTTGAGGTGCCTGCGGATGTGAAAAAAGCGTTAAGATCTGCCGGCCTTTTAACCTATTTCGATAAGCTGCCATATTCGCACCGTAAGGAATACATCCAATGGATCACCAGTGCCAAAAGGGAGAAAACCCGGCATACCCGGATCGGGAAGGCCCTGGAAATGCTGGCAGCAAAGGAAATGATGCACGATAAGTATAAAAACAAATAGTTTTTTGTAATTTTAAAAACCCCGTTTTAAAATATCCGGTATTTTTGCCGTTCAGTTAAAAAGGCCTGCGACCCTTTATCCCGCCGCGGTGAGGTAACAACAGGTCCAAATATGTTAAAGTTATGAGTAAACGCGTTACCATAGTAGGAGCAGGGCTCGTGGGCTCGCTGCTGTCCATATACCTTTCCAAAAGAGGTTACCAGGTGAGTATCTACGAGCGTAGGCCCGACATGCGCAAAACACAGATGTCGGCTGGCAAATCCATTAACCTGGCGCTCAGCGATAGAGGCTGGCGTGGTCTGGAAGGCGTAGGCATTGCAGAGGAGATCAGGAAGATCGGTATCCCTATGTATGGCCGTTACATCCACAACAAGGACGGCTCTACGGCTTTTCAGCCTTACGGTAAAAAAGATCAGGCCATATACTCCGTATCGCGTGCCGATATCAACATGAAGCTGATGGACCTTGCGGAAACGCAGGCAAAGGTGCAGATCCATTTCAATGAGCGCTGCACGCATATAGACCGTAAAACCCTGTCAGCCACTTTTGAGCACACAGAATTGCAGGGGCAGTCTGTTGTACCCGGCGACCTGCTCTTTGGCGCAGATGGTGCTTTTTCGGCGGCACGCCTCAATATGCAACTGCACAGCGACCGGTTTGAATATAACCAGCATTACATCACGGCGGGGKATAAAGAGCTGATCATTCCGCCGGGTGAGAACGGCAGCTTCCTGCTCGAAAAGAATGCATTGCATATCTGGCCCCGTGGCAGCTTTATGATGATTGCCCTGCCAAACCCCGATGGGAATTTTACCTGCACTTTGTTCCTGCCTTTTGAAGGTGAAAGGTCGTTCGAAAAATTGCAGACCAGGGAAGCCGTGAAAGCTTTTTTTGATGAGGAGTTCCCGAGCGCGGTGCCGCTGATGCCAAGCCTGCTCGATGATTTTATGACAAACCCTGTATCGTCGCTTGTGACAGTAAAATGTTACCCATGGGCATTTGATGATCGCATTGCGCTGATCGGTGACGCGGCACACGCCATTGTGCCATTTTTTGGACAGGGCATGAACTGTGGCTTCGAGGATTGTGTGGTGCTCGACGGGCTGATAGAGAAGCACGGAGATAACTGGGCCCGGATCATGCACGAATACCAGGCTTTGCGTAAGCCTGATGCCGACGCCATCGCCGACCTGGCCCTGGGCAATTTCATAGAGATGCGCGACAAAACGGCTGACAAAACCTTTTTACTGCAAAAGAAAATAGAGGCCCGCTTCAGCGAGAAGCATCCCGGCAAGTGGACGCCGTTATACTCGATGGTGACCTTTCATCCCGGTATCCGCTACCACGCGGCCCTGGCCGAGGGCAGGCGGCAGCAAGCTATTATGGACGAGATCATGGCCATGCCGGGTATTGAGCAGGCATGGGATAGCGAGCAGGTAGAGCAGGCCATTCTCAAGCGCATTTAACCCCGGTTTTACGTACCACGATATAAAAAAACAGTCACATTATTATGAAAAGATCAACACTCATCACCATTGCTGTATTACTGTTGCTGGCAGGTATTTCGGTAACCGTGTATTTCAATAAGAACAGGAAAAGCACTATAGATAAGGAGGCCAGCGATTTTAAGATCGTGGATACCGCGGTGGTTGACAAGATCTTCCTGGCGGATAAGGAGAACCATTCGGCAACGGTAGAGCGTACACCACAGGGCTGGATGGTGGCGGGCAAATACCCTGTACGCCCTGATGTGATCATAGAACTGCTCAGCACCCTCAAAAATGTGGATGTGAAGTCGCCGGTATCAAAAGCCTCGAAGGAAAATGTGATCAGGCAAATGTCTACGCAATCTACCAAGGTGGAGGTGTACAGCAAGGGAAAAAAGATCAAGCAGTTTTATGTAGGCGCTCCTACAAAGGATTACACCGGCACTTATATGCTGCTGAGTGATCCCGACAGTGGAGAGAATTATGCCGATCCTTTTGTGACCTATATTCCCGGCTTTGAAGGCTATCTTACCACGCGCTTTATAACTACGGTGAACGAATGGCGCAGTACGCTGGTGATCAATTTTACGCCGCCCGACATGAAGAGCCTGAACTTTGAATACCACGAAACACCAGACTCTTCTTTTACCATAGACCTGGCTGATGCCAACACTTTTACCCTGAAAGACAGTAAACACCAGCCATTGAATTATGATATGCTGAAAATGAAACAATACCTGGCCTATTTCCAGAATGTGCATTACGATATCCTGCTCAATACCACCAAGCATGGCCATCTTATTGATTCATTGAACAGGGCCCTGCCTTTCGCTACGCTCACTATCCGCGACAAACAGAACAACCCATACATATACAACTTCCTGCATATGGAAGCATCTGTTGGCAAGAACGAGAAATATGGAGTGGATTATAAGTACGATCCAGACAAGTTGTACATGAAATTCAACAACGATAAAGAGGTGTCTGTGATCCAGTATTTCGTGTTCGGGAAAATGCTGCAAACAGTGGCATATTTCGGGCATCCGAATACTGTTAAAAAGTAGTTTATAACTATCATTTCCCTTTCTGCAGGGCGAAATACGAGATCATTAAATTTGAGATGCTAAACTACACTACTTTATGAATTTTGTTGTATCATCAACCACTTTACTCAGGCATTTAAAATCCATTAGCGGTGTGTTGAACACCAGCAATACCATCCCGATCCTTGATTGTTTCCTCTTCGATCTCAATAATGGCGAGCTCACGGTGTACGCCAGCGATATGGAAACCACCATTACCACATCGCTGAAAGTTGAGGCGAAAGACGGGGGGCTTATTGCTATTCCCGCTAAAACCCTTCTGGAAGCACTTACCAACCTGCCTGAGCAGCCTGTGTCTTTCATCATCGACAATAAAAAATTCTCTGCCAAACTGAAAACAGAAACGGGTGATTACACGCTTACCGGCCATAACGGCGAAGAATACCCGAAACTGCCGAAAGTGGAATCGGCTACCTCGGTCGTGATCAAGAGCGATGTGCTGGCCTCGGCGATCAATAAAACTATTTTTGCTACCGGTAACGACGATCTGCGCCCGGTGATGAGTGGTGTGTTCTGCCAGTTCAGTGACAGCAACTCCATTTTCGTAGCCACCGACGCGCATAAGCTTGTGCGCTACACGCGCAGCGATGCCAAGGCGGGTGCCTCTGCCTCTTTTATTATGCCTAAGAAACCACTGAACGTGCTGAAAAACCTGCTGGCAGGTGTGGATGATGCCGTGAAAGTGGAATTCAATAAAACCAACGCTTATTTCAGCTTTGGCAACATCAACCTTGTGTGTCGCCTCATAGACGGAAAATACCCGAACTACGACGCGGTGATCCCTAAAAACAACCCGAACAAGCTGACCATGGACAGGAGCGCATTCCTGGGGGCTATCCGCCGCGTCAGCGTATTTGCCAACAAGGCCACACACCAGATTCGCCTCAGAATTGCCGGCAGCAGCCTCACCATTTCTGCCGAAGACCTTGATTTTGCCAACGAAGGTCACGAAACACTGGCCTGTACCTACGCGGGAGAAAATATGGAGATCGGGTTCAACTCCAAATTTGTGCTCGAAATGCTTTCTAACCTCGACAGCGATGAGATCACGATCCAAATGAGCGCACCAAACAGGGCGGGGATCATTGTGCCAACTCAAAAAGCGAACCCGGCAGAAGACATCCTGATGCTGGTGATGCCGGTGATGCTGAACAACTAATCCTTTTCATCACAAACATAAAAAACGCTCTGGCATCATACCAGAGCGTTTTGTTTTTATAGCGGGCTTCCTCCTGCTCAGTCGTTATCTTCCATGTACAGTGTATCGGTTGTGGTCCTGGTCTGAACGTCGACCTGCCCCCTTGTGTCAACTGTTTTGGTGGTGTTGGTGACCGTATTACCCAGCTGAAGGACCTCTTCGCTCAGTTGCTGGACCTGGAAGGTATAATTTGGCCAGTTTCCAGTAGGGCCGGATGATTTCGGTCCTCCCTTTAAGGACAGCTGTTTGTTGGGGAGATCGATCGTATACATGCCGGTTTCGGTTACCAGGCTTTGTGTACCATTATCCACGAACGAAAATTCATATCGCCCGTCGCTTTTGAATGTGAATGTTGGATTGGCTTTGTTGCTGAATGTGGCGCTGTTGACCGTGGCAGCATTCTTCTGGCTGTCTTCATCATTGATCACCCAGGTATTGTATAGATAGCCATTGCTGAATGATTGGGAAATATTGGCGGAATTGGTATCCATAAAAGTTTTTTTGCAGCTGGTAAATGCGAGCGACAGGATGCACAAGCCGCTTAAAATGATCGTTTTCATAATTCATTTTTTATTGGTGAATAAATAATAAGGGGGCAGGAAAGACCGGGACATTTCCCCGTGGGAAACAGGGCTTTGATGGATTATAACCTGAACACAGAATACAGGATAGAGAGCCTGCAGGGAGTATGCCTGGATTGTGGGTTTATACCCGGGAGCTCGTAAAGGCTATAGTATGTATACCAGTGTGGTATAAATGATCCTATACTTGCGGAGGAGACTCCGGCTTTGACGTCCTGCTCATCGTCATTGTTTTCGCTAACCATTACCAGCTCATCGTTGATGGCTGTTGTAGCAGCTGCCAGTTCACGGCCTGTTACAATGTGATGGATTGAAAGAATAGGGTGCCCGGAATGAAGAGGTGTGGCTGCCTGCAGGGGGTGACGGCAGAGAAGCATGCCCGCATAAATGAATATCCACACCAGTTTTTGCATATTCCTGATACAATAGTATAACAAAAAAATCAGAACACCTGTGGTCCGAAAGCCAAAAAATGTCAAGGCCTGTGACTTTCCGGAGAATAACCTTGCAGATTTTGTGCCATATTATTTGCAGCGGATGGGGGCTGGTGTGATCAACTGGTTGCAGCAGATGGAGCAGGGTACTTTCGTTTGTAAGGAAATCCCCCGGTTTCGCTTGGAATGACAATGCTCTTCTCTTGTCATGCAGGCTGTAATGGAGGCATCTTAAGCTGGTTATAGGATTTTCCGGCCTTGCCCGGAATGAGAGTACTTACATTTGTCATGTCGACCGCAGTGGAGACATCCCCGAGGGCCACTGGTTTACATCTCAATAATCAATATCGAGGTCGAAGCGTTTTTTCAATTCCAGCAGCATGGGGTTTTTCTCGGCCATGGATTTGAACTTATCGGAAGGCTTATAAGCCTTGGTCTCCTGCTGGTGCTGTGATACGGTAATGTCTATGCTCACAGTATTATTACCGAGATCGCGGCGGATGTAGTCGAGCATATCCTGTTTGATCACATGGAGCATTTCCCGCTGCACCTCGTTATGGATCTCAATGCCAATGGCAGGGCCATTGAGCGATATCACGGCTGTAGACAGGGTGGCAAACACCTGCCGTCCGCCGCTGATGTTTTTATGGTGCGCAAATTTGGAAATAGCCTGTTTGGCCGCTTCCAGCGAAAGGTAGGATGCTGGTTGCTCGGCCACTGTTTCGGCCTCGGCTGGGCTGGTTTCTTTTGTAACAACAGTTTCTGTATGTACCGTGGTAAGGGAGAACTGGGCTTTGAGCTTAAGCTGCTCAAACGATACAACAGGCTTACTGACGGTTTGGACGGTTTGCTGTAAAACGGTGGAAGTTTTGGGCGCCTGCGTGCCGGGGCTCCCCACGTTGAAATTCAGATCCGGCTCATCTTTTTTTTTTCCGCATCTGCTGATGCGGTATTATTAAGGTAGCTGATCTGCATGAGTGCCATTTCCACCTGCAGCCGCTGGTTTTTGGCGGCTTTGTAGTTCACATCGCACTTATTGATAATGGCAAGTGATTTTAACAGGAAAGGCAGGGGTACCTGCTGGGCCTGTTCCGCGAAACGCTGTTTGAGGTTATCACTTACTTCCAGCAGCTGTACTGTATACTGGTCTTTGCACACCAGCAGGTTTCTCAGGTGCTCACCCAGCCCAATGATAAAATTATGCCCGTCGAATCCCTTGTTCAGGATATCATCAAAGGTCACCAGCACCTCCGGCAAACGCCCATTGACAGCCGCATCGGTGAGGCTGAAATAATAATCGTGGTCGAGCACGTGCAGGTTCTCCACCACGGCTTTATAGGTAAGCGTGTTGCCTGTAAAGGCCACCATCTGGTCAAAAATGGAGCAGGCATCGCGTAGCCCGCCATCTGCCTTTTGAGCGATCACGCGCATGGCTTCCTGCTCAAAGTTCACATTCTCCGTGTGGGCAATATACACCAGGTGATTCGAAATATCCTCTGTTTTGATGCGGTTGAAATTAAAGACCTGGCATCGCGACAGGATAGTGGGAATGATCTTATGCTTTTCGGTGGTAGCCAGGATAAACTTGGCATGCTTTGGCGGCTCCTCCAGGGTTTTTAAAAAAGCGTTGAAAGCCGCCGTGGAGAGCATGTGCACCTCGTCGATGATATATACCTTGTATTCGCCCAGCTGTGGCGCAAATCTCACCTGGTCTACCAGGTTTCGGATGTCTTCTACCGAGTTGTTGCTGGCAGCGTCGAGCTCGTATACGTTAAGCGAAGCGCCCGAATTGAACGACAGGCAGGATTCGCAGGCATCGCAAGCTTCGCCCTGTTCGGTAAGGTTGGTGCAGTTAATGGTTTTGGCAAAGATCCTGGCGCAGGTTGTTTTGCCCACGCCACGTGGCCCGCAGAACAAATAAGCCTGCGCGATCTTACCACTTTTAATGGCATGTTTTAAAGTATTGGTAATGTGGCTTTGCCCAACCACTGTGTTAAAGTGCTGGGGCCTGTATTTACGCGCCGATACAATGAAATTGTCCATTATAATGAGCCTAAATTTACGATATAATGGGCATAAAACGGGTTAAAGTATTATAGACTTATTAACTTGTTATGGATAAGTAATTTACAGTCCTGGCCCTGTTACAACGCAACAAAAAGGCAATAAAAACAGCTGTAATTGCCAGTAAAGGCCATTTCGATTCTTTTTTTTGGTTTACAACCAAAAACCGACCAGATGTAAAGCCGAACGGTAAACGCACATCCGGTTATGATAGGAAGCAGAATGCCGGAACTATTTTTAGCAAAAAAATTGTATGAGAAAAATAATTTTAATTGCTTTTATTCTGATTGGACTTAATGCCGTTTCCCAAACTTTTCCATGGAATGACCAGATTATCTCTCCTATTGCTTACACTGGTACTCCGGCTATTACCGGGGGCAATGGCGGAAGCGACATGTTGTTAAACGGCAGCGACCAGGTTTTTTATATTGGAACTGATCAGTTGGTACACAATTACTGGAGAGATGCAAACAGCAACTGGGTGGAAAATCCACTATGTCCCACGGCACAACCAGCCATTGCGAACAGCGGGCTTGTCATGGATAATCAGGCATGCATTTATTACGTGGGTACCGACGGATACATATACAGGATGGCATGGTCAACCACGACAAGTCTCTGGTCGGCCAACAAACTATCAGTCTTTACTTCAGGAACTTTTATGGCTGCAAGAGCTGACAGCAGGCTTGGCATTTACAATACCGGTACGAATACCTGCAGGATTTTTTATGTTGCTACCGACAACTTCCTGCATTTTGTAGAACTGACTTTATCCGGATGGATAACAGGGATACTCAGTTCGAACCCGCAGGTGGTACGCCAGCCAAGTAATTTCCTGGTAGATGCATCCGGAAGGATATTTTATGTCCGCTCCGATCTCCAGGTGAGCAACGCTTATCCCAACGGGCCTATGTACGTTGAATTCCCGTTGTCGCTCACAGGTTCTCCGGCAAGGCCTTTTACCGGAATTTCTTCGGACCCTTCGGGGAGTCTGTATTATGTGGCCACCGATAGCCACATTCACTGTGCCACCTGGGCACCTGGGCCGGGTTGGTCGGACGTTGCACTAAACCCTCCTTCTTCCTTGACCGTAAAACCAGGAGCGAGTTTTACGCTGAATAACGGACAACTCATGTATACGTCCGGAACCGGGCAGAATTGTGTGATCTATAACAATGGAACCAGCTTTGCGCAGCTCAGCGTGCCTTCTACCACTTCGCTCCTCAAATCTTCCTGGGGCACTGCCAATGGTTTAGCTTATTATTTTGATGCCAGTGGTAAACTGCATCAGCTAACGCCTAATCTCACCACTTCAAATATTACCACTAGCGGCATTCTGCACGAAAAGTTTGAAATCGGGGTTGTTCTGCCAGCCAATATTGATACTGACATCAATAATTTCTGTAACAACGTTCCAACAAATCTATACCCTCCAGGGGCAAAAAACCCTTATGATCCTGACCAGAT
>BFBZ01000856.1_pt1 | contig 23795 bp, 8 predicted proteins | sample 1888401 | NCBI WGS metagenome assembly BFBZ01 (sample SAMD00112614, study PRJDB3348) | symbiont metagenome | host: Chara braunii
TGCGGGGAGGCGCAAGACTCGCGCACGCGCGAGATCCACCCATGCGTCGTGCCGACACCCCGCTGCCAGCTGGCATTGCAATGTCCCGCGATCGCGTTCTCTTCATATACCCAGGGCCGCTCAAGGTCCTTGGTCCGCGCCCCAGTACCGCGCGCAGGCGCGCGGACCGAAGCTTCATTGTGCGAGTTGGTGCTCAACCTTCCTGAGTCCTCTCGCTTCAAGAGGATACCCAATTGCTACCGAGTTCGCGCCGATGCGGCCGCGAGATCGAGAGCGCGCACCCACGGACCGGGTAGTGGACGCAGTATTGACGGGACGGATCAGAATACGGGCAGTTGCGTGAGCAACTTGACTTCATCTGCGCCAAACCTAAGCTACCGGAGTTGGGCCATCACCCCCGAACACGCCAAACCGCGATTTTGGACGAGGATGCGAGTCCCAATGGCTCGAGAAATTCAGGAACTTCGCCTCGAGCCAACAATGATTCTAAGCCATCCGGAGCGCGCTCAATAACGTTACGATTTGGAGATGTCCGACACGTGACCACATAATCGACGTGGTAATCTCGTAGCATCTGATGCGCAACCGGCGCTGGCGCAAGCATGAGCTTGAGCATCGCGAGATTGCCATCGTTATTCCGGTGGTATGGGGCCGCAAACACGGCGTGTTTCGTCGCAGCCAATATGGCCGGGCCGAGATCGATCGGCGCCATGACGCGTCCTCTCGCCAATAGCCCCATAGGCTCGGCATCCGAAACACTTTGGCATCGGGACTCGTCAGGTTCAAATACCATTTCAGTCGGCTCTACCATCGAATCGATCAGTGGTTTCGCGCAATTTCCAAGTACCGCGAACATGACCGGAGACAAGACGAACGCCACCAAAACGAGGCTGCTTGTCTGGGCAAGCGATGGCCAGATGAAGACGGCGGCTGCGGCGAATATTGGCGCTGCCGCCATGGCAGCCCCGCCTGTTCCGCGCATTTCCCACACGCTGATCGCAATCAACGTCGCGAGGGCAGCGACACCAACACCCCACCGAAATCGATCAACCGGGTTGGCTCGCAAAAATGCCGCTGCCGCGATTGCCATTGTTATAAGAGGAAACGCGTAAAAGCCGAGTACTTCCTCTGGACCGATCCGGATCATCTCCGCCAGGGATACGGTCTCCTGAACATGATCGAGCCATAGAGAAACGACCAGCGGATCAAGCTGCGAATACGGCAACACCAGCGATCGCGCAAAAAGCAGGACGAACGCACCGAGCAAGGCGATCACGGTTCCGGTCGCAGTGCCAACACGCAGCCATAGCGAGGATCGGTAACGCTCAATTCCAACCATTAGCACCAGGCCAACGCTCCCGCCCACGGTCAACAAAAGCAGCGGGCCCCCGAACGCGTCAAGCACGGGCAACGTTAGTTCCTCTGCCGGAACCAACGCAAATCCGAGAGCCGCCGATGATGCGGCTAGCGCGAGAGCAAAGGCCGAGACTTCGCGCGCAACCTCTCCACCACGCCAGACGAAAAGACCCGCCATGGCACCGCATATCGTGACGATCACCGGCAGGATCTCAACTCCGATTGCGAGCGACACAGATCCGGTCAACGCTGCGAGCGCCGCCCTGGTCGCGCTTCGATCGGCCTGGATCGCAAAGAGAAGCATCAGGAGCAAGAGATCGATTTGCACGTTGTGATGATCGATCGCGCCCGGCTTGAAGTGAATCAATGCTGGCGCTGCCAGCATAGCCAGCACAGCTGCGCCCAGCGATGAGGCCGCGACGCCTTCGCTCATACGGTAGGCAATCGTCCCGACGAGCACGAGAGCCACGAGAAGCAGAAGTATTGGCCAGACGAACAGCGTTACCGCTTCCGCATGGAGCGGACCGATCAAAGGTTTCAAGGTCAGGATCGATATAGCTAGTGGCAGATCGACAATCCGCGACCAATGCATAAGCACGCCGGATGGACCCAGGCGGTATTGCCGGAGATCCCACCAGGCCTGGCCGTCGAGAAAATCCCGGATTTCGACAAGACGCATCGCATCATCGGTCGACATGGCGTCGAAAACGCCGCCCCTGATCGAGAGCAGCTTGAACGCCATCGCCGCAGTAAGCCCCAGCACCAGGATCAGAACGCCGACGGCTCTTGCTCTGCCCTGGCTTGCAACCGAGTTTGAACCCGAAACGGCGTCTGACATGGTGAGCCCACTGGTTTCCGCAGCATCAACAACCGAGTTTAACTGGAGCAGCACGCACCGCGTCGAACTGCACAACGTCTGCACAGCACTGAGCCCATCGGGTTCAAGTGGTCCGCGAGCTGCAGATATCGAGCCGATTCGTCGCTCCCGCCGGCCCCAACGCGGCCCATCTGGCAGCGCCACCAAGATGTGACCCGGATTTACTCCGACGAAGATCCTGCGTTTGGCATAGCGGACGGCCAATAAGCGGGCCATTGCGTGCGGCGCTGTGACCTGACAAATACAGATCTCAAGAAGTGCTTGACCATCACGATAGACCCGCCAGCCACAGCGGCGCCTCCGATGAGGTCGATGATGTAGTGCGCACCGATCAGGGGCGTCGCGGCAACCATCCAGGTATTGAGCGCGATCGACGCCGGCCGCAAAACTCGGATCGGCCACAAAGCCCAGATATAAAGAACTGCCGACGCCGTGTGGAAGCTTGGGAATGATACGATGCCCGCTAGCCTGAGCACGTCGAGCTGTCGTAACGACCCATCTCGTAACGCGAAAATATCCCGAAGCTGCGCCGCGTAATTTGTCGAGTCAACCTTCGGGAATTGCTCGCCCGGCGACAATCCCAGACCATAGTAGGTCCCTATGGCCGGAATGAAGGCGGACACGACAATCGTTACAGCGAGTGCAACGCTCAACGTCAGCACGAATTGCTGAAGTCGCAAGAACCGCGATCCCATCGCCAAAACGATCGGGATCGCGAGCAGGGGCCACTTGATGAAGCCGTATCCAACTTTCAAGTAGTGCACGATCCAGCTGTGGGCATTGAAAAACGCTGCAATCCCCTGGGGATCAAACCCAATTGCGCGGTCGATCCACAATAGGCTCTGATCCTGTAGGGGCCAATTCATCGCGTTTGCGACATAACTAAGAGGGCCAGCGATCGCCGTGAGCAATATGATCTGAGCTGTGACACCAAACCAGAAGACAAGTTTAGGATCCGCAGAAGCCTGCCTGATGTGGGCATAACCATACGCAATACTCGCAAGCGAAATCGCAATAGCAACGAGAACTCCGAAACCCATTGGCTCCAAGGAAAAGTCGGAGTACGTCAAGGCACTCAACAGCGCCGCGCCAAACAGAGCGATTGGCAGCCAATTGAGATTGAGTGTTTGCCACGCGAGGCTTTCTTCGTCGGCTTTCATGCCTGCAGGCCATCGTTTCCTTCAACGAAGCTCTTTTGACGATCGCGAGCGCAACATCTGACGAAAGCACGGAACATTGGATCGCATTCCCAGGGAGCTGATCGCGGCACATCTCTCAAGCAGGGCTCTTTAACCCGGCGGCCAGTGGCCCGCAGATCACCCGATCTCTCACCCCGCAAAATTACGGGACAAAACTTAAGGTAGTGTGAAAGGGGAGATCCTGAGATTCACGAGTCACAAACGAGGCGCGTTCTGAAGCCATTTGCAGAGCGGCCGGATTCATGAGAGGGCATTTTGGTAGATCTGGCTGGACACAATTCTCTCACCGGTTGCGTACCATTGTGGAACCTGTGCCGCGGCTTTTGCGCGGGGATATAACGCCGCGCGATCTCTAGGCTACGGCAGCAACGAAACCACGCTTTACAATCGTTTGGCCGGTGAGCGAGAGCCCTGGAGTAGATCGGTGAAGCAGAGCGGGCGTTGGTGGAAACCTCGCCGTCAACTTTCTACGCAAATGCGCATGAGCTTCTGCCGCTCCGGGGGATGCAGTACCTGGCGATATCCCTCGGCGCCACGTCAGCGCGCGACAGCGGGCCTGACATAGACACTTTCGTACTTCCCGATATGGTCCTCAGTCCAGCCTCGCTTTCCTACGAGGAACTGCCTCAATTCATCATGCCCCTTAAGCCACACGACAGCATCGATATGGTACTTCTCGAGCACCTCATCCCAGGCGGCTTCATCGACCTCCCAATGCACGAGCTTGAAGTAGTCGCGGAGCAACTCATCAGGATAAGCCGTGGCCGCTCGGCCGTCGACAAAGAGCCGGACTGATCCATGGGTAAGGAAGATCAGATATCCTCCAACATTCCAATGGTTAAGCACCCGCGCATGCGCAAAATGCTTCTCCAGGTATTCGGCGTCCTGCTCCGACAACATGTTTGGCAATGCCAAAGCCGGCTGTACTCGGATAAAAGTAACCGGAAGGACACATGCGCCAACGAGCGCTGCAGTCAGAAGCGCGCGCTGAATTTGCGGCTTGGGCAGCCGAGTGGGAAGAAGCCGATCGAGATGAAGAGCCACCGGCACCGTCGAAAAGATGAAAAAGAATGACATGTATCGAAACTGGGAAAGTCCGAGCGCGAGAAATGCCCAACACAGAATGCGGTGCTCAGCGCGGATTTTCGCCGTTACGCCGTACCGCAGTTCCAGCGCGATGAACACAATAATGTAGGCCATTCCGGGAAGGCTGCCCGGAATTTCGACATTGTGAGAATAGGGAAGCCACTCTCCAATATGTCCCTGAACAAAGTGTCCCAAGGTAGCGGCCACGCCTTTGTAGATTTTCCAGCCGAGCGGATTGACGAAGGTAGCGGCTAGGCAGCCGCAACCAGCCACTACGATGGCCCTTAAGTTGTTCCAGTCACCTCGGAGAATGGCCCCGCCACCGAAGACAGCGAGGATCATGAAGCCAAGCACGAATCCACCGTGCAAATTCACCCAGAGCACCATCAGCAAGGGTAGCAACAACAGTTTGGTCGGCCGCAAACACTCCCGGTAGAAGACCACGCTGAATACCATGGTCGCGATGTTGGGAGATGCTGCGAGATAGCTGTTAGGCGCCGTATCGTAGGAGGGATACAGCAGGCAAACCGCAAATGTCCCGATGCAGGCGGCGAACGCGGAAGCGCCACTTCGCAAGCAAGCCGACGTGAGATATCCAGCGATCAGGATTCCGCACACCAAGACGAGGACAACAAGACCTGCGTATCCGCTGAACTTGAAGATTGTGCTGGCAACCACGTCCCATAGCCACGAGAGGTTGAACCACTGTTGGGTCCCGAGGGTGAACGACCAGGGATCCTGGAAGGGGATGCGCTCTTCGGTTCGAATCAAGTCGCCAGCGGCAAGATGCCAGCCAAGGTCGTAATGACTTAGGACGAGTGATGCGTTGGAAAGATAGAAAACGCTCAAAAGAGAGATCAGGAACGCGTAAGTTCCCAAGTGGTGCGACGGCGGCTGATCGGTCGCAGCCGACGTGGCCAGCACCTCACGCCCGGGTAACGTCTGCTCGCACATGTTGTACTTCTGCCTTCCGAGCAGCGCGCGCAACCCACTTCGATACCGATACTTTTGCGCTACCTGTACCTGAATACGGGAGGGCGTCTAAGGCGGAGTAAAAAACACGTTCGCATCGATCTCCTCGCACGGACAAATGGACGCTGGTTAACAAGTTATAAATGACAGATGTGCCCGGGCCGGCTGATGGAAACGGCGTTTTGGACGGGCGTCCCCAGAGGCGAGGAAGTGCCGCCGTCATCGCGATGAAGGTGAGTCTTGTCAACGATCGTAGCTGGCTTGCCGCGACAGTCGACGAGGGACTTACTTCCCCCTCGTTTGGCGCCGAGATTGAGGTGTTCGCCATCCTGCAGAATCACTAGTTGCTGGCATGGCCGGCAGCAGAGGATCCGGAGGCACGTCGGCAAGCAGGCCGAGTTGAGATTGAACTGGTGCGCCCGACGAGTCGAGCGAGCCAGCTTTCGTCTCCGTGTACCTCACTCTCTACGCGTGCCAAGCGGCCGCAATCGATGCCTGCAAGCTCGGGTCGCTGGACGCTGCCTGGCTCCCTGCGCTGGTCGGATCGAAGCCCGCATGGCTAGACGAATAGCTCGCCATGGCCTGGACCAGCTGCGAGATCTGGCTGTCAATCTTGAGACCCCTGGCGGTGATCTCCTGCAGCTGGTTCGATGGCGCCGAAAACCAGTTCTTGATCGTGACGTTCTGAGTCGTGCCGAGCAGGTCGATCTGCAGATCGTTGCCGGACTGCAGGAACCAGAGATCGTTGTCCGTCACGCCCGTTCCGAAAGCTAGCTGTCCGCTGGCGGTAGAGCTGCTCGCAGTTCCGTTCACGATCGTCTCCTGGCCCGCGCCGAACAGATACCGATCGTTTCCTCCGCCACCGATAAACGTGTCATTGCCGGCGCCGCCAACAAAAACTTCAGAGCTAGCTGTTCCTGCCAGCGTAGCCGAACCTGCTGTGCCGGTAGAGCCGGTCCCGACCACGAGCTGCACCTGCTGGTCGGCAAATCCGAGCGAAGCAATGCCGGACAGCGTGTCGGTTCCGTCCGGACTGCCGCTGCGCAGGTCGCTGACCACGACCTGATTAGCCGAATTCAAAGATACCGTGTAGTTCGCAAAGTTGCCGGAGAATGCGGCCGTATCAACCCCGCCCCCACCGACGATCACATCGTTGCCTCCGGATCCGACGAATATCTCGTTGGCCGCGGAGCCGCTCAGCGCATCGACGCCCGCCGTTCCCGAGACGACCCCGATCGCTGCGTCAGCAAAGATCAGCTGCGTCAGGCCGACCGCGGAATTGGCTCCCGATGCGCCTGCACGAGTGTCCAGGATCAAGACATCGCCGAAGGCATCGGCGGCAAATCGATAGCTGCCGTAGCTTCCGGCAAAGATCAGGCTGCCGGTCGCAGTTGCAAAACTGTTTGCTCCTGCCGGCGCCGTCAGCGTCACGACCTCGCCGCCTCCATTCTGGAAGTAGCGAACCTCGACCGCATGCGACCCGATCCCCAGTGTCACCTGGCCGGAGACCGTGTTATTGCCGTGCAGCCCGTCATTGTTCACGACCCGCACGCCATCGATGTAGAGTGCGGAGCCGTCGTCGGAAGCGAGGCTGAACGTATAGGTTCCAGCCGTCGTGATGGTGAGGTTGGCCTGGTAGGCCGTCGCGAAATTGACGTGCGACGAGGCTGGCCAGGCTGCGTCTGCGGTACCCGAGATCTGGGACACTGTCGTCACGAAGCTCGGCGCAGCCCCCCAGTTGATGTCCGATAGTTGCGACGGTCCGGAGGACAGAGCAAAAAACTTGGCGACGAATCCTTGTTGACCGTGCCACGCTCCCGCTATTGCGCTCTGCACCGCCAAATCGCCCGGGACCTGCGAGGCCGACGCCGGATCAAAGCCCGGATGAGCCACCGCATAGGCCGACATCGCTTGAACCAGAGTCCCGATCGCGCTGCCATCGAGGACCGTCGTTCCTGCAGTGATGGTCTGCAATTGACTGGCGGAGCCGGTAAACCAATTCGCGACCGTCACCCGTGTCGTAGTCCCGAGCACGGCGATCACGAGATTATTGCCCGATTGTGTGAACCACAGCTTCTGCGCCGTAATCCCGCTGCCGAAATCGACCTGGTTCTTCGCACCAAGTGTGGCCGAAAGATTGATGGTGGCCTGCCCCGTTGTCGACGATGTCCGGAACAGGTTGGTGCGGGTGCCGCCGAATGCCGTCTCGGCTCCGTCACCAAGCACGAAGATGTTCGATCCCGTGGCGTTTCCGACCAGCGTTGGATTGCTGCTGCTTCCATTCCAGGTAAAGGTCTGAGATGCGTCCCTGACCGCCGCTCGGTCCCAGACGGTGCCGTCGGCAAACCGGACTTGCTGGACGCCGCTGGTGCTCGACTGCACCATGTTGTCGATCCTGATCAGATCGCCATTGCTGCCGATCGTGAGGATCCAGTCGTTGCCGTTCGAGGATGTAGCGACCGACACGTCGGACGGCCGGATTCCGGTCCCGAGGGACAGCACATTGGCCGCCGTGCTCGAGCTGTCGGTCTCGTCGATCTCAAGCTGGCCATATCCGGTGTTGAACACGAAGATGTCGTTGCCGCCGCGCCCGTGCGCGACATCATTACCTCCCTTGCCGTCGAATATGTCGGCTCCCAGCGAACCCCAGAGAACGTCGTTGGCGGCAGTACCTGTCGTCTCCAGCGCGAGCAGCTGTTGCCTCGACCACACTGTTCCGTCGGCGAACCGCAGCGTCTGGATGCCTCCCGTGCTCGTCAGATCGCCGTGAATATCAATCTTGTCGGTGTCGTCGTTCCGGATACGAAGGATCAGGTCGGCGCCATTCTCGACCTGGACGTAAACATCCTGCGCAGAGATGCCTGCCCCCAAATTGATCGTGCCCGTCGCGCCGTTCAGATTGATGTCGGTCCGTCCGACGCCGCGGCTGTACAGCAACGTGTTGGCGCCTCCCACCGACGCCGCATTTGCAAAATTGACCGAGACATTACTAGCGCTGATTTCATAGACGTTCGAACCGTAGGCCGAGCCGGACAGCGTGGTCGACGAGGTGTTGCCGAGCCAGGTAAACGTGATCGGCACGGACGCTGTACCACCCAGGGCGATCGAGCTGCCGTCGCTGAAAACCAGTTTGTCGATGGAGCTGGTGGCGGCGCCGCCGCTGACCGTCAAGTCCGAGTGAACGAGAATGTTGTCAGTCGCATTGTTGCGGAACTTGACGATCAGATCGCTGCCGTTAGCCTGCAGCAGCACGTCCTGCGCCGTGACGCCAGTGCCGAATTGCAACGTGCCCTTGCTTGCCCCAGGCCACACCGACAGGGCGCCTGAGCCCGTCGCATATTTGATCGTATTCGTGCCGGCCACCCCGTTACTATAGTTGCCAAATCCAAGATTGCCGGATGCGGAGACCTCGAACACGTTCGAGCCGAAGTTGGTATTGCCGAGATCGAAGCCGTTGGTTTTTCCCACCCAGGTGAACGTGATCGGCACGGACGCCGAACCGCCCAGGGCGATCGAGGTACCGTCGCTGAATACCAGGCTGTTGATCGAGCTGGAGGCCACGCCGCCACTGACCGTCAGGTCCGAGTGAACAAGAATGTTGTCGCTTGCATTGTTGCGGAACTTGACGATCAGATCGCTGCCGTTGGCCTGCAACAGCACGTCCTGCGCTGTGACGCCGGTGCCGAACTGCAGCGTACCCTTGCTCGCGCCGGGCCACACCGACAGCGCGCCTGAGCCCGCCGCAAACTTGATTGTATTGGTGCCGGCAACGCCGTTGCTGTAGTTGCCGAAGCCAAGATTGCCGGACGCGGAGACCTCGAAGACGTTCGAGCCGAAATTGGTGTTTCCTAGATCGAAGCCATTGCTGTTGCCGATCCACGTGAAGGTCAGCGGCGCCCCCACCCCCGCGCCCGGCTGCCCGACTGGCAGAACCGTGCCGTCGCTGAAGGCGATGCGGATGATGGCGCTGGAAACGCCCCAGGGCTGCACGGTGAGATCCCGCGGCACGGTGATGACGTCGCTGCTGTTCCTGAACCGGATCGTCAGGTCGCCATTGCCGTTCGCCTGGAAGTAGAGATCGGATGACGAGATCCCGGTTCCCATCCGGATGGTCGTGATCGTATTCGCAACGGTTACTTGGCCGCTTCCAGCGTTGAACAGATAGGCGTTTGCGTCGCTGCCTCCCGACACGAGGTCAAGGACCTGGGCCTGACTCCAACTCGCACCGTCGGCGAAGCTGATTGTAGAGAGGGTCCCGTTGCTGAATTGGCCTTTCACAGTGATCGTCTTGCCCGTGGAGATGTTCTGAATGACCAGATCCGCGCCGTTGCCCGGCCGACTCAAGGCTACCGCGCTGGAGGCAATGCCTTGCATCACCAGCGCGTTGCCGCTGGTACTGTCGTCAATGACATCATTACCACCCACCGAACTGTAGACGTAAGTATCCGTTCCGCTGCCGCCGTTCAGGTAATCATCTCCGGCGCCCCCACTCAGCGTGTCATTGCCGCCGAGGCCATACAGCGTGTCGTTGCCGCTGGTCCCGACAATCACGTCGTCGTTCTGGTCAAAGCCAGTAATGTTCGTTGCTCCAGCCGCGATCTGCTGCGCGATATAGGCACTCTCCAGCTGCTGCTTGCTCCATACCGTGCCGTCGCCGAGCACCACCTGCTCGAGGCCGACACTGGCGCCGCTGTCAAACGCCACCATGCGGACCGAGCCCGCCTGGTCGGTGAAGCTCAACGTCACGTCGCTGCCGCTGCGGGTGATCACGAGGTTCGAGGCCGTCAGCCCCGCCCCCAGAACCAGCCTGTCGTTCGATCCATCGAACGCGGTGCCATCCGTGATCGTGTCGTTGCCATCGCCGGCGTTGTAGACGTAGGTGTCCGAGCCACTGCCGCCATCCAGCATGTCGTCGCCGCGTCCGCCGGTCAGTGTGTCGTTGCCACCGAGGCCATACAGCGTATCGTTGCCGCTGGTTCCACCGATCACGTCGTTGTTCTGGTCGAAGCCGGTGATCGTGGTCGCACCCGCCGCCATCTGCTGCGCGATGTAGGCGCTCTCCAGCTGCTGCTTGCTCCACACTGTGCCGTCGCCGAGCACCACCTGCTCGAGGCCGACACTGGCGCCACTGTCAAACGCCACCATGCGGACCGAGCCCGCCTGGTCGGTGAAGCTCAACGTCACGTCGCTACCGTTGCGGCTGATCACAAGGTTCGAGGCCGTCAGCCCTGCCCCCAGACCCAGCCGATCGTCGGAGCCGTCGAACGCGGTCCCGTCAATGATCGTATCGTTGCCATCGCCGGCGTTGTAAACGTAGGTGTCGGAGCCACTGCCACCATCCAGCGTGTCGTCGCCGCGTCCGCCGGACAGTGTGTCGTTGCCACCGAGGCCGTACAGCGTGTCGTTGCCGCTGGTCCCGCCAATCACGTCGTTATTCTGATCGAAGCCGGTGATCGTGGTCGCGCCCGCAGCCATCTGCTGCGCGATGTAGGCACTCTCCAGCTGCTGCTTGCTCCATACCGTGCCATCGCCGAGCACCACCTGCTCGAGGCCGACACTGGCGCCGCTGTCGAAGGCCACCATGCGGACCGAGCCTGCCTGGTCGGTGAAGCTCAATGTCACGTCGCTACCATTGCGGCTGATCACGAGATTCGAGGCCGTCAGCCCCGCTCCCAGAACCAGCCTGTCGTTGGAGCCGTCGAACGCGGTCCCGTCCATGATAGTATCGTTGCCGTCGCCGGCATTGTAGACGTAGGTGTCGGAGCCGTTGCCGCCATCCAGCGTGTCGTCGCCGCGCCCGCCGGTTAGCGTGTCGTTGCCGCCGAGGCCATACAGGGTGTCGCTACCGCTGGTGCCGACGATTACGTCGTTGTTCTGATCGAAACCGGTGATCGTGGTCGCGCCGGCCGCGATCTGCTGCGCGATGTAGGCGCTCTCAACCTGCTGCTTGCTCCACACCGTGCCGTCGCCGAGCACCACCTGCTCCAGGCCGACACTGGCGCCGCTGTCAAACGCCACCATACGGACGGAGCCTGCCTGGTCGGTGAAGCTCAACGTCACGTCGCTGCCGTTGCGGCTGATCACGAGATTGGAGGCCGTCAGCCCCGCCCCCAGAACCAGCCTGTCGTTGGAGCCGTCGAACGCGGTACCGTCAATGATCGTATCATTGCCGTCACCGACATTGTAGAGATAGCTGTCCGATCCAGCGCCGCCATCAAGCTGATCATCGCCCAGCCCACCTGCCAGGATATCTGATCCATTCGTCCCGACGAGCGTGTCATTGCCCGAAGTCCCCCCGACCGAGACCAGCATTTGGAACAGGGTCAACGGCGACCAGACAGTCCCGTCAGCAAAGACGATCTGCTCAATATTCTGCCAGTCGAGTTCGGCCTTCAGCAATACTGAGCCGCCGTCATTGCCGCCCGCCGTGCTCGGCGCGATCACCAGGGCCACGTCGCTTCCGTTGCGCGTCAGCGAGACCCGCGACGGCGAGATGTCGACCAGCATGAGTTTGTCGATGCTGCCGTCCGACGTACCACCATCGATGATCGTATCGTTGCCGTCACCGCCCTTATACACATACGTGTCGGAGCCGGCGCCGCCACTGAGCTGATCGTCGCCTTGGCCGCCATTGAGAAAGTCGACTCCAGACCCGCCGTTCAAAGTGTCGTTGCCGGACGTGCCGTAGATCAGGCGCCAGTTCGTTCCATCGCTGAACCCGATCGTATTCAGGCCTTTGGCGGACGCCCCGTTAAAGGTGACACTGTCATTGCTGCCCGCGAGCGCGACTGTCACATCACCGTTGGAGGCAGTCTGGACGCTCACATCGGATTGGGCGATTCCGGCTGCCAGTTTGAGCGCGGCTCCGGTTCCGGTCAGTGTCACCGTGGCGTGGCCAATACCTCGCTTGAAGATGATGACATCGTTGGCCGAACCTGCTGTGACCGTGTCACCGCCGGGTCCGAGTTCGAAAATGTTGGTTCCATACGAACTGCCCGTCAGCACCGTGTTCGTATCGGTGCCGATATAGGTGAACGTCAACGGCTTCGTGAGATTCCAAGTCGTACCGTCTGCGAAATGGACGTTCTCGACCACGGACGACGAGTTGGCGAAGGCCGATTGGACCAGAACAGAGTCTGTCGAGTTCCGGAATCGCACGTAAAGATCGTTGCCGACCGCCTGCAAGATCGCATCGCTCGCGGCAAGGCCGCGGCCGAAAGACAGAGTGTCGGTCCCCCCGGCCTCGATGATCGTGTCTTGCCCATCGCCAGCATTGAAGATGTAGGTGTCGTCACCAGCGCCGCCCTGCAGCACGTCGTTGCCACGCAGCCCTTCGATCGTGTCATTGACGCCGGAGCCCACGATCGTCTCGGCGGCATTCATGCCGAGCGTGACATTGTCGGTTCCGCCGATCGCCGCAGCGAGGATGTCGGCGCTCGACCACACCGTACCATCGTCGAAGACGATCTGCTCGATCGTTCCCGTGCCGGCAAACTGGCCCGCCAATGTCAGCCGGCTGTTGTGATCCGCCTCGAACAGCAGCAGGGCATTGTCGCCGCTGCGCACGATATGAACCTGGCTGGGCACGATGCCATGCAGCAGAACCGTATCGCCGTCGCTGCTAGCCTGATCGTCGACGATGTCGACGCCATCCCCAAGCGTATAGACGTAGGTGTCGGCGCCGCCCCGCCCGATCAGCCGGTCATTGCCGGCGCCACCGGTCAGGATGTTCGCCCCGTCGTCGCCACCCAGGACGTCGTCGCCGCTGGTCGGCACCAGCGACTTCGAGAGAAGCGCGGCACGGTCCCAGACCGTGCCGTCGGCGAACTGCACGAAATCGACGCCGCCGGTGGTGCCGATCAGCTGATTGCTCAGCAGCACGCTGTCGCTGCTCCCGGCAATGCTCAGGACGATATCCTGCCCGCCATTGGCTTGCGTCACCACGATGTCGGCCGGCGCAATATCCGCGGCGAATTGCAGCCGGTCCACATCGGCCGCCGCGCCATTGTCGTTGATGCGGTCGTTGCCGCCGCCGCGACCGAACAGATAGATATCGTTGCCGACGCCTCCCTCGAGATAGTCGTTGCCACCGGCGCCGGCGAGCGTGTCGTTGCCGGCCGCGCCATAGATTGTATCATTCCCAGTTCCGCCGGTCAGGACATTGTCGGCGTAGTCGCCATAAAGGGTGGCGTTCGCCGCGGTCGGCAGTGTCGCATGTGCCAGCAGGTCCGCCCGGCTCCAGACGGAGCCGTCCGCGAATACGACCTGGTCGACGCCGCCGGTCTTGGCGACCAGCTGGTTCTGCAGCAGAATGCTGTCCGTCGTTCCGCCGATCGAGAGCAGCAGGTCGCGCCCGCCATTGGCCTCGGTCACTGTCACAGAGCCGACGGCAATGCCAGTTCCCAGCCGCAGGGTATTGACCTCACTGCTGTTCGAGCTGCCGTTGTCGAAGATCGTGTCCTGTCCGTCGCCGAGATTAAACAGATAGGTATCATTGCCAGTGCCACCGACCAACACATCATTGCCGGTGCCACCAGCCAGAACGTCGTCGCCTCCCGCGCCATACAGCGTGTCGTTCCCAGCGCCGCCGTTCAGCGTGTTGCCGAGATAATCGCCATAGAACGTGTCGTTTCCGCTCGTCGGCGCCGTCGCCTGCGCCAGCAGCGCCGCGCGCGTCCACACCGTTCCGTCGGCGAACACGACCTGATCGACGCCGCCGGTGGCCGAGACCAGCTGGTTCTTCAACGTAACCTTGTCAGTGGTGCCGCTGATGGTAAGCACGAGATCGCCGCCGCCATTCGCCTCGGTCACCACCACGTTCGCAGGCAGGATCCCGCTGCCGAGCTGCAGCGTGTTGGTCTCTCCGCTCGCCGCCCCATTGTCCGTGATCGTGTCCTGGCCATCACCCACGTTGAACACATAGGTGTCGTTGCCGGCTCCGCCCGACAGCGTGTCATTGCCGGTCCCACCGATCAGGGTATCGTCGCCGGCACCGCCCGACAGTGTGTCATTGCCCGCACCGCCGCTCAGCGTATTGGCGTTGTAGTCGCCATAGAACGTATCGTTGCCGCTCGTCGGCGCCGTCGCGAGCGCCAGCAGCGCGGCCCGATTCCAGATCGTGCCATCGGCAAACACGACCTGATCGACGCCCCCAGCCGCCGAGAGCAGCTGACTGCGCAAGGTGATCTTGTCGGTCGTTCCGGTGATGCTCAGCACCAGATCCCCGGTACCGGACTCCTTGACGGTGACCTGGCCCGCCGTGATCCCGGACCCGAACTGCAGCGTGTTGACCTCACCGCTACCGGCGCCATTGTCGAAGATCGTATCCTGGCTGTCACCGCGGTTGAAGATGTAGGTGTCGTTGCCCAGTCCGCCCTGCAGCGTGTCGTTGCCCTGCCCACCAATCAGCGTGTCGTCGCCGGTCTGGCCGTAGATGGAGTCTGCCGACGAGGTGCCGATGAGCGTGTCGTTACCTGATGTGCCGAATATCGTGGTCATGAATGCCCCCAAGTCGCCCGTACGTCAAACTCACTTTAGCTCAGGCTTTAGCCGTTGTTCACAGACGCCCGAAGTACTAACTCCAACCCCAATTGTACCCGCCAACTCATGCATTCGCCGGCAGCGACGGTCAACATCACCAAATCCAACTAAATTAGTGCGGCGCAACCAACGACTTCTGGCTTGTCTCGATGCCCAGGACCAGATCCCCGGTCCCAGATTCCTTGACGGTTACTTGCGATTCCGAAACTCCTGACCGAACTGCAGCGTATTGACTTCGCCACTGCCACCGTCATTATCGAAGATCGTATCCTGACCATCACCGCGGTCGAAGATGTAGGTCTCGTTGCCCTGCCAACCAATCGAGATGTCGTCGCCGGCAAGGCCGTAGATCGTGTCAGCGCCCGATGTTCCGGTGAGCGTGTCGTCGCCGGATTCACCGAAGATTGTAGCCACTGATACCTGTGTCTCTTCAGGTCTCAAGGCTCACATTCAGCCGAAGCTTGTGTAGTCCACAACCATCGGCACGCTCGTAGCACGATCAACCTCCGCGATTCCTACCTCAAGCCAAGTCGCAACCAGTGTCCAACAAGCGGTTTATTCCGAACAATCGCGGGAACCTTAGCAGACCGACGATCGAGCGTTAGCCACAGTGATCGGCTGTAAGAAAATATTTCTCGCTCCAGACGCATAGACACTTTTATCGGGCGAAACCGATGACATCGATAAGCTCTCTTAGCGACATCAGCTTTGGATCAATACCCGTGACGCTTTCCCGATTGCTTGCTCTAATGACGTGCTCAGCAGTCGCTTCAAGAAGTTTCCTAACATGCGCGGAAAGATTAACTCCGTCGTTAGCCTTTGTAACCTTCACTCGGTCGCTTTCAACGTTGAGGTTGAGGCGATCTCCTGCCAACGAATACGCAAAGTACTCGTTATTCTCAACATCGATCGGCTCCGTCCATGCAGCTAAGCTCTCAAAATTCCGGAACAGCGTTACATCACCAACTACTTCGCTGCTGCTAGACTCGTTTATGATAGCAACACTCGATAGGTCCACATTCATCAGAATCTGCTCCAAAATGATCGATCGGTAGACTTAGTTTCCCACGGCCGGTGACGTCCGATACCGCCTCCCGGCATAGTCTCCCCCGTCACAGGATCGACAGCTCGCCTGTGATAATGCGGCCAACGTCCGAGGGGGTGGCCCGTGCGGTTTCCATAGGGAGCAAAACGGAAATTGCGGCCGAACGAATACTCCCATCCTAGCACTGCATACTCACAGATCGCGCCAGCGTAAGGCATAGCGACCACCGCCAACATCATACCGCCGGTTTGATATGGGTGCTCAAGAGGATTGTAATCGAAACCAGGTTCTTCGTCCGTTCCCGGATACCAGATTCCCATTGCGTCGACATAACGACCGGTATGATCCCGCTTCAGCGCAGGCGCAGACCCTGCGTAGGCGTAGACATTTGGTCCATCCAGCAATTCCGGCAGCTCTAGACCGAAGGACCAATTTACAGTGAGTGACGACGGGACAAACGCGGACGCCTGCGCCGACATGCCCCGGCCGTCAATTATAGAGCTAATGGGCGACTCGCCAGAAGTGACAGACCAGAACGCCGGCACTTCGCCATTAGGATCCGGCTGCGTGTATCGTCCCAGGGTGGGATCGTAATGTCTATACCAATTGTAGTGAAGCCCGGCTTCCAACAAAAAATACTGCCCCGGAAACCGCAGATTATTCGTGGCAGACCCTAGGATCACGTCGACGGCGCCAAACGGCAAGAAGTATGCATTCCACACCACGTTCTTCGTGCTGTCCGTCATCCGAATCGGGCGGTCGAGATGGTCGGCGTGGACGAACCAGAGGTTTGGCGCGGACGTGTCGAGATCAGCTGCCACGGCGAGCGGCATGTCGTCCAGCCAGACATACTCCCGGGTCACGACGCCGGAGGCCGTCGCTTCGGCGATAAGACGACCGGTGAGATCGTACACGTAATGCATGGTAGCGGGCGGCGAGGCCGTCCGTAGCGTGCGGACGGCCATCCGCTCCAAACCGTCATAGCCGTAGTCCGCCGTGACGGACGAGTTGAGACTCAGCTGATCGAGCCGATCGCGGTTGTTGTAGCGATAGCCATAGATCGTGCCGGACCGATTGTCGGTCACGAGATTACCTGCCGCGTCGTGAGTAAATGTCCGAACGTTGGTTCCGTTGCTGCTGACATCGACCAACCGGTTCGACGTGGCCTCGTACTGGGTGATCTGCTCTGTGACGGTTCCACGGCTGGCATAGGATTCGAACATCCGATTGCCGACAGCGTCGTAGGCATAACCAAGCACGCCCCAGGGGCCGCTGGCATTCTCGAGCCGACCGGTCGGCGTATACGAGTAATTCTCGCTGCGCAGCGTATCGACCGTGTCGGTGATATCGGTGATGTTGACGCCGTCGTTGCGGCTGTATTGGCGATTGACAACATCGGTTCCGGATGAAGTGCCCGTGACGACGAGCTGACTCAGTAGGTAGTCCTGATCATACGTCTTGATCAGGGTCAGGCCATTGCCATAGGTCAGCGACTGCAACGGCCCCGCAGCGCCATACGTCACGTTGGACGCCAGAGGCACGGTCGCGTTCGTGGTCCGCGAAGTCACATCCGTAATGCGGCCGACCGTGTCCCGAGTGTAATCGACCACCCGTCCCGACGGGTAGGTCATGCGGATGATGTTTCCGGCGAGGTCATAGCCATAGCCGACGACATAGATGGCCGAGCCCGTGGCCTTGCGCTCCTGCATCACCTGGCCGAGCGCGTTGAAGGTCCAATCGATCGAGCCGGTGGCGTCCTGGATCCGGGTGAGCCTGCCTTTGCCCTTGTTGCCGTTGGTCGCGTCGTCCCAGGTATAGGTGATGTTCTCACTGGGCGCTGCCGGATACTGCTTGGCCAGCAGCCGCCCAGCATTGTCATAGGTCAGGTTCGTGCCGACGCCGCGGGCATCGACGATCTGCATCGGCTTGCCCAGGACGTTATAGGTGTAGGTGGTCGTGCCGCTGTCCGGGCTGACGCGCTGGATCACCTCACCGAAACCGTTGCGGACGTAGCTGGTGGTGAGCGAGCGCGGGTCGCTGTAGGCGGTGATGTCGTCGGCACCGTTGCGAGCCACCGCGACCGAGTTGCCCTCCTCGTCCGTCGTCCCGATCAGCCGGTTGAGGCCGTCAAAGCTCGATCCGAACACGTTGGCTCGCGGATCTGTGACCGACACCTCGTTGTGGGTGCGGTCATAGCCGTGGGTCCAGGTCTGCCCGAACGCGCCGACGAACGTCAGCAACCGGCCGAGTTCGTCATAGGTCGCCGTCTGCGACGCTTGCAGGATGCCGCTCGGATCCTTGATCCGCCGCGCGGTGACGTTGCCGAGATTGTCGCGGTCGTACTCGACCGTCGCCCCGGTATTGTCCTGCACCCGGATGAGCCGGCGGCCGTCATCGTAGGTATATTGCAGGAACGCGCCGTTCGGCCTGACGATCCGGCTGACATCGCCCGTCGGGGTGTAGTCGATCGACGTCGTCGCGACCAGCCCGCTGGGATCCACGATTGTGCTCTTCAACCGGCCCAGGGGATCGTAGGTCAGGTTGGTATAGACGCCATTGGGGTCGAGGATCGTGGTCGGCTGGCCCCGCCCGTTATGCGACATCACCTTGGTGAGGTGGCCGACCTCGTTGGTGATCGTCGCCACGAATCCCGTCTGGTCATAAGTGTAAAGGACTGTGTCACCGGCTCCGGGCAGCGGCCCATCGACGGAGGCAAGCAACCCTCCCGTCGTGTAACCGTAAGTCCAGGTCCGGGTCTGGCCGTTGGTCGCATACGGCACCGTCTGGCTGGTCGTATCGGCCTTCGTGAGCTGGGTGAGAAGACCGCCGGTCCAGGTGAAGTCGGTAGTCACGCCGGGCTCGACCGCACGCGTCGGCACGTTGAGCGTCGGATGCCAAGTGTAGCTGTTCGACTGCGCGAGCGGCGTTCCGTAGCCGCGGGTGACGAGCGTCGGATTGCCGCGGCTGTCGCGGACGTAATGCGTGACCCGCCCCTCCTCGTCGGTCTCGTCCGTAACATAATTGTTGACGTCATAGCCGATGACGGAATTCGAACCAACGCAATTGGCGGACGGCTGCCCCTCGATGCTGGCGAGGATGTTGTTGCCCCGCGCATCCTTGCTGTAGTGATACACTGCGACCTTAGACAGCGGATTGGTCACCGTCACCGTGTTGGCCACATCATTGTAGGCGATCGAATATCGCTCGACGCCGCCGGCATGCTCCGATGTCAGCACCCTCCCCTTGGCATCGTAGGTCCAGGTCGCGTAGCGCACGCCGGCCTCGTTGGTGACGCCGGTCAGCGCGTAGGGAAAGCTTGCATTCTCGTAATGATAGCGGATGCGCGGATTGTCCGCCGTGTCTGCGGTCGTATCCGGCTGAATGACGTATTCGAGCGCGAACAGGTCCGCCGCCATCTGCAGCGGATCCGGACCGCTCCTGCCGACGATGGCGTAGCGCGGAATGAACTTGTAGCGATAGACTTGTCCGCCGGGCACCGTCATCGTATCGAGCAGCCCCTGCGGCGTATAGGTGAACTGCAGGGTCCGACCGAAACTGTCGGTTACCAGCGTGTTGTTGCCGGCGCTGTCATAGGTCAGTGCCTGGGTGTAGCCGCTCTGGAATATGATCGACTGCAGCACGCCGCCGGCGTCGTAGACCCGGCTGATATTGTCATCCGTCGTCAGGGTATAGAGCTGTGTGGTCGCATTCTTCACGAGCGTCGCAGCCCGACCGCGGTTGCCAATGACGAGGCTCTTCAGGCTCCAGTCGTAATAGCTCTGCGCGTAGAGGCCGGTCGAGCTGACATAGCTGAAGAGGACGACCTCTCCGTTGGGGAGCGTAATCGTCACGCTATTGGAAGCGACGATCGCGCCGGAATCGAAGTTCGACCGCCATCCGTTACCGAGCCGCGACGGACGCAGACGTCCGCTCAGCGTCGCCTGATCGCTCGTATAGAAGCGCTCGAATTTGAGCGACGCACCGCCGTCGCTCGTACTCTGGGTCGAGAAATCGGTATAGGCCTCGATCTTCATGCCACTGCGAAGATCGACGGGATTGGCGACCTGGTCTCGACAGGACGGGCAGTGATCCGCCGGGGGAGCAGCGAGACACCCCGATCCGGTTAGAACTTCACCACTATCGCAGTTGAGAAACGCTACACCACCCCGGTAAGCTCCATTCGAATTCCCGTCACAAATCGCACCGGCGAAAATGCCGCTGCTCCCCGCCCCGTTAAGATAGCACTTCGTCAGGATGACGCTTGGGTCGCTGCTCCAGTAAGCCCAAAAGTCTTCCTGCGCACAGGCAATACCATCCGAACCGCAGTTGCCGTTGTGATAGCTGGCCCAGTGGCCCGCATGCACCGGCTGGAGCGCAAGACAGACGATGAACGAGGCACAGAACAAGATGACTGCGACGATAGAACCGCGCAGCCAAGCCAGCTGCGCAAACCTATTTCCAACCCGGATCATGTGCCCCCAACTTCCGATTGCAACAACACGAATCAAATACATATCAATCATAGATCAACTGCACGGTATTTTATCACCTTAGGATGTCAATTCGACAACAACCCTTTCCACGTCGGCATCCCAACAAAATCGGTGATGAGTCGCGGCATCTTCGCGGAGTAGTTTCATCGTTCGCGAAGACTCTCGGATTTGTATCTGAGCAGCGGCGACATCACATACTCGATGATCCGTCTCGTCCCCGTCTTGATCTCCACCGTCACCGCCATCCCCGGCGCGAGCGCGACCATCTTGTCCTCGATCTGCATTTGCTTCTCATCCAGCGACACCCGCGCCGAATAGATGAACTCCTGGCCTGCCGGCTCGCTGGTCTCGGCCAGTGCACCAGCCGCCTTGCCGCCATTCTGCTTATCGGCGGGCTTCTCGCGGACGATCGAATCTTGGGAGACGCTCAGCACCTTGCCATGGACGAGGCCGTAGCGGGTGAAGTTGAAGGTGTCGATCTTGATCTCGGCTGATTGCCCGACATTGACGAAGCCGATGTCGCGGTTGGAGATCATGGCTTCCGCCTCGAGCTGGCTGTCGGCGGGCACGATGAGCATCAGCTGTTGCGCCGGTGTGACGACGCCGCCGACAGTGTGCAGCGCGAGCTGCTGCACGGTGCCGTCGATCGGGGCGCGCAGCACCTGCTCGGCGATCTTGCGCTCGGCCTTGACGAGGTCCTGCGTCAGCTCGTCGGCCTTCTTCTCGGCATCGGCGAGGTCCGACAGCACCTGGCGCTCGAAGCCGGAGCGGGTCTGCGCCAGCTGCTGCTCCAGCGCCAGCCGCGCCGCCTCGATCTCGACCAGGCGCCGCGTCTGCACGATGCGCTCGCTCTGCTGGTCGATCAGCCGCGACTGCGCGTCGATATAGGCGATCTGGTTGCCGTATTGGATCTCCTTGGCGTTGCGGCGGATGTCAGCGGTCTCCTGCAGGAATGGGAGCGTGGCATCGATCTTGGCGATCGCGGCCTCGATCGACTGCGCCTCGGCACGCTTCTGTGCGATCTGCTGCAAATTGGAGGCGAGCTTCGACAGCTGCTCGGCGGCCTGCGCCTGCAGGGCGGCGCGGGTACGTGCGACGTCGGCGGGTGCGGCGCCTTCGGGCACGTTGAGCGGTCGCAGCTCGGCGAGATCGCCGAAGCTGTCGCGGAGCACACCGAGCCTTGCAACATCGAGCCTTGCCTGCATCAGGCCCTGCGCGACGCGGCGGCGCTCGGCCTCGGTGACGGTGCGATCGAGCTCGACCAGCACGTCGCCGGCATGCACCTTGTCGCCGTCCTGGACGTGGATCGCGGCGACGACGCCCGCTTCCAGCGGCTGGATGGTCTTGGTGCGGCCGGTCGGCACGATCTTGCCTTGCGCCGAGGCGATGATGTCGACATGGCCCACGATCGACCAGCCGATCGCGATGACGAAGAACAGCATGATGGTCCCGGCCACGGCTCGGCCCACGGGCGAGGCCGGCGTCTCCACGATCTCCAGCGCCGCGGGGAGGAACTCGCGGGCATCTTTGCGGCGGCCCCGTCGCGCGTCGAGCGAGATCGGCGCGTTGTCCTGCTTCTGCGCTTCAGCCGACGACATGGAGCCCCGCCTGGATCTGGTCCAGCGTCGCGTAGCGCCCAGCGCGCTTGATCAGCTCGTCATGGGTGCCGTCCTCGACCAGGCGGCCATTCTCGATGGTGAGGATGCGGTCGGCGTTGCGCACCGCCGACAGCCGGTGCGCGATGATGAACACGGTGCGCCCGGCGCAGATCTTGCGCATGTTGCTCTGGATGATGTTCTCGCTCTCATAGTCGAGCGCCGAGGTCGCCTCGTCAAAAATGAGAATGCGCGGATTGGTGACCAGCGCACGCGCAATCGCGATGCGCTGGCGCTGGCCGCCGGAGAGGCTGGCACCGCGCTCGCCAACCACCGTGTCATAGCCGTCGGGCAGGCCGAGAATGAACTCATGGGCGCCGGCGAGCTCGGCCGCCTGGATCACCCGCTCCATCGCCATGCCGGGATCGGCCAGCGCGATGTTGTCGCGGATCGAGCGGTTGAACAGCACGTTCTCCTGCAGCACCGCGCCGATCTGCCGCCGCAGCCAGGTGACGTCGGCGACCGTGAGATCGACGCCGTCGATCAGGATGCGGCCGGCCTCGGGGACGTACAGCCGCTGGATCAGCTTGGTCAGTGTCGACTTGCCAGAGCCGGAGGGGCCGACGATGCCGACCACTTGGCCGACCGGCACCTTCAGGCTGACGTCGTGCAGCGCCAGCGGTCCATCGACGCGGTAGCGGAAATGGACGTGGTCGAACACGACCTCGCCGCGCACTGGCGGCAGCGCCGCGCGGCCGGGATTGAACGCCGGCTCCGGCGTGGTGTTGAGGATGTCGCCGAGCCGCGCCACCGACAGCCGCGCCTGGTGGAAATCCTGCCACAGCTGCGCCAGCCGCAGCACCGGCTGCGCCACCCGCCCGGCCAGCATGTTGAAGGCGATGAGCTCACCGACGCTCAAGCTGCCCTCGATCACCAGATGCGCCCCGAAATACAAGGTCAGCGCGGTGACGATCTTGCTGATGAACTGCACCGACTGGCTCGCCCAGTTGCCGAGCGACAGCACGTCGAAGCTGGCGCCGACATAGCCGGCGAGCTGCTCCTCCCAGCGCCGCTGCATCTGCGGCTCGATTGCCATGGCCTTCAGGGTCTGGATCGCGGTGACGGTCTCGACCAGGAAGGCCTGGTTCTCGGCGCCGCGGTCGAACTTGACGTCGAGCCGCTTGCGGAAGATCGGCGTCACCCCGGCCGACAGCGCGATGTAGAACGGGAACGAGCCGATCACGATCCAGGACAGGAACGGCGAGTAGTAGAACATCACGCCCAGGAAGACGAAGGTGAAGGCGAGATCGATCACCAGGGTCAGCGCCGAGCTGGTAATGAAATTCCTGATGTTCTCCAGCTCGCGCACCCGCGCCACGGAATCGCCGGCGCGCCGCGCCTCGAAATAGGCGATCGGCAGCGCGACCAGATGGCGGAACAGCCGCGCGCCGAGCTCGACGTCGATGCGGTTGGTGGTGTGGGAGAAGACGTAGGTGCGCAAGCCCCCCAGCACGGTCTCGAAGATGGTGACTGTAACGAGCCCGAACACCAGCACGTCGAGCGTGGTGTAGCCGCGATGGGTCAGCACCTTGTCGGTGACGACCTGGAAGAACAGCGGCGTCACCAGTCCGA
>BFBZ01000857.1_pt1 | contig 23763 bp, 18 predicted proteins | sample 1888401 | NCBI WGS metagenome assembly BFBZ01 (sample SAMD00112614, study PRJDB3348) | symbiont metagenome | host: Chara braunii
CGGCCAGGGAAGGTGCAATGAAATGGTTGTTGAACAGGCAAAAATACCCGTCCTGCTGCTTTGAAACGGATTCCCACAGGTGTGGCGTGGCCGGGTTGTAGAAGATGAGCGCTCGGCCGGTGATCTCTATGTCACGGTCCTCGAGGTGCAGGATGCCTGTACCCATCACCAGCGAGATCTTGTAGAAATCGCTGCGGTGAATCTGTGTGAGCCGCTTACAGAGCTCGCCGCGCCTGAACACGTTGAAATGCCCCATTTGCGGGAGCAGCACACACTGGCTGGCCGCGTCGGCCGGGAGATAATCGTTGTAAAATTGCTGTAAGGTAATTGTTTTGCTCATGTTACAAAATTATGCATTTCAAACACAACTAAAAATAGCTATCAGGCCGTTTTTCCTTCCTTTTTCAGCTCGCGTTTGATCCCTTCCAGGATCACGGCCTGTTCGGCATGCCGTTGTGTTTTTTTACTGTGCAGCAAAGTATACATCAGCACATTGATGATGGCGCCACCAGACAAGGGATATTTATCGGCGATCTTTTTAAGGTCCACATCGCTTGCCAGCTGAACATGGTGCCTGAACGCGTTTTCCCAGAGCTGCAGTCGCTCGGCTGTTCCCGGCATCGGGAAATGGATCATGGACTGGAAGCGGCGCGAAAAAGCTTCATCGATATTGGTTTTTAAGTTGCTGGCCAGGATAATAAGCCCGGGGAAATCCTCGATGCGCTGCAGCAGGTAAGCTACTTCCTGGTTGGCATAGCGGTCGTTGGAAGAAGAGGTAACGGTTCGCTTTCCAAAAAGAGCGTCTGCTTCATCAAAGAACAGGATCCAGTTCTTGTTCTCGGCCATATCAAACACCTTCGATAAGTTCTTCTCTGTTTCGCCGATGTACTTGGATACCACCATCGAGAGGTCTATCTTATAGACGTCTTTGCCGGTTGTTTTGCCCAGTAAAGATACTGTGAGCGTTTTGCCTGTACCCGGCGGACCATAGAAAAGGCTCCTGTACCCTGGCTTGATGAGGCGCTTCACATGGTCGTGCTCTTGCAGGCCGCTGTTCCATTCGATCCATGTTTTGATCTCTTCCACTTCCTGCATCACGTAGCTGTCCAGTACCAGGTCCTGCCATTCGAGGGGCGTGGTGATCAGCTTGGCCGGGAAATTGGGACTGTAGTCGGGCTTGGTAAATACACCTGTTGTAAAATAAGACAGGTACTCCACGTTGATGCTCAGCATCCCGCTCATCATGGGTTCTTCGGCATCGGCGCCTGATAGTTTAAGGATCCCGTTCCTGAACAGGATGGAGGTATTGAGCAGGTAATGATAGGCCTGCATCCGTTTTTTGAGATCGTTACCTGCCAGGATGAACAGCAGGGTTTCGCCGGTTGGCAAAAAGCCGTTGAAGTTTTTTCCCCTGATACCCCCGAACTCGGAGAAGCCCTTATCGTAGCTGGCGTTGCGTGTAAAGAACACGTCGAGCAGCTCGGGTTTGACATGCGGCACCAATGCCAGCAGCAGAGCCATGCGCTCTTCCCTGTCGAGGTAGTTCTCATGCACAAAATCCGCGTAAGCCGATTCGTGCTTTTTCAGTACAGGTGTTTCCAGTTCATGGATATCGTGGTAGTTGCAGTCGTTCTTAAAATAAAGCTTCAGCCGGGTGTCCAGCACCTGGGTAAACCAGTGGATCTCGCGGTCGAGCGTTTTCGAATTTTTTGTAATTGCAGTCATCTCCATTTCACGTGTAAAGGGGTTTCTAACCAGGGCAGTTTAATTGTTGAGATGGTCCATGGGATCTTATCGATCAGCATGTCGTACGATGCCGGTTCCACGGTCAGGGTAACGGTCTCTTCCGCCCATTCCAGCTTGCCTTTTCTTAACAGAAAAGAATTCCTGAACCCTGCGATACTTGTGTTCTTAAGGGCTTCCCAGCGCGAAATAGCTACTGTAAGCAGCTCATCCGACAATGTTCTTTCCTGCTCACTGAGCGTGATAGGTGCTGCAAGGGGCCTCGCACGGGGGATATGGCAGAGGAGCTTGTTCAGCGGCATGGCATGTTCGTGGGCTTCTTCCAGGCCTGTGGCCAGGTATTGCAGGAGGTATGCGGCCCTCGAAGCGGCGTCTTTCGATACAAACTTATTCTCTTTGATGAGCTCAAGGCTTTGGAAATAAAAACCAAAAAAAGGCCAAAGGATCACCAGCCCGGCATTATCAATGAATACAAGCTCAGGTTTTTTGCCGGCGTCTTTTTCTTTCGGGGTGGCGGCAGGTTTTTTCTTTTCGGGGCGGGCTGCGTCCAATGCGAGGGCGGGAAGGAAGGTACGAACCTGCACTTCCTTTTTAAAAAGGCTGATCTTCAGGAGGCTGCTGAACTGCACATAATCGCGGTGCCGCTCAAACAGGTGCGCCATCATAAAGCGCACATATTCTGCTACGCTCACCCTGCCGTGGCGCTGCCCGGCGAGGTACAGCATGGTTTGTTCCAGCAGCCGGGTATTGCTGATCCCGACTTGCGTTTTGATCCGCTCAATGGCAAAAACGGATTTAAGATCATGCAGCGAATCTTCGAGCCATTGGAACCTGCTACGGAATAACTGCCGCAACAGGTTTTCTGTTTCATGGTCCTGTAGCGTGTCGAGCAGGCGTTTCCGGGCCCCGGGGGTTTTGAGGATGGCATATAGCTCACGCAGCGCCGGCGTTGTTTTGTTGAGCGACAGGCTTTCCGTGATCCTATTCACCAGTGCGGCTGCATCTGTTCCGGCGGGTAGTTTCACATAACCGGTCTGGAGATATTCCAAAAGACTCTCCAGGTCCATGGCCAAAGCAGGATCATCTGTTGCGTGGGTAGTCGTGTCTACAGCGTCATCCCCTGCATCAAATGGTTCTTCTGAACGAAGGATTTGATCATCTTTCCCTGCCCCCTGTAATTGTCCGGCCTGCAGGCTTTCATCGCCGGCACCTGCGCCTGCTTCCAATCGTTTTTTTTCAGCGTGGAAAACTTCATCATTTTGCCGGGGGTCTTTTTTTTCATTTGTTTGTTTGTCTTCTTCATCAGCTCCCGGGCTCCCTGCAAATCGTTTTCCTGTACGGGGATTTTTATCATCGTTCCAGGTGTCCTGTTCTCTGCCGGTTTGCCGGATTGTTGCCTGTTGCGTTCCGAGACCTGTCTTTTCGGCCATGGATGTGTGGAGCATCGAGAAGAACATGTTGGTGTGCAGGCCCGGGATGAGTGACCGGAGCTGCAGGAGGTCTGCATAGATGGCCTGCCTGCTGACGCGGTGTGACATGAAGATCTTCTCTACCTGCTGCCACAGGATCTCCCGGCTGGTATCCTTCCCCAGGAAACTGTATAACAGATAGGCTTCTGTTAAGGCATGGTAGGCGGTGTAGTTCAGCTTATTCTTGATGATGAGCCAATCATCCTGCTGCAGGGTATTTTCCTCTTTACGGTCGGCGGGCCATTCGCGGTGCAGGAGGATGTCGTTGCCCATGAGCAGGAGGATATTTTTCCTGACAGCCTGCTCGCTGATATGTGCTTTCATGAAGCGGATCAGCTGCTGGTTTTTCAGTGCGATGAGCTTGTTCCAGGCAGCCAGCGCTTCCTGCCTTGAGCCCGAATGGCTCCACCAGGGCATTTTACCATACTGCAGGAAATGAACCAGCATCTCAAAGCGTTTGTCTTTTGTACTTGTGTTGCTTCCCGTGGTGATGTCCTGCCCGGGTAGGGCCTGATCACCCGGCACCGGCTCAGAGGCTTTGTTCGCCGATGTCCCGGTGTCTATCAATTCGCTGAAGGCTGCCAGCCCTTCCCGGTCAAGAGCCTGCTTTATTTTAAAGCGGTTGTTCTGCCACTGTGCCGGGTGGAGGTATTGTAGAACCAGCTGCATAAATGTTTTTTGATCGGCATGGCCCCGCACTGAAAACAATGCAGCGTACATGATGGCTTCCTCTATTTTACGGACAGCGGTTTGCGTGCCTTTGAGCGCTATAAAAGGTGCCTGGCCGTGGATGCGGAGCAGGACAGAGCGGGTCTCGCTGATCCATTGATCTGGTAAGGTACTCAGTTGACGCAGCAAGGCATGAGCCTGTGGCTGGAAATGCCGGGAGATGTTCCTGGCCAGCGATACCGGGTTCGCCTGCTGGATAAATTCCCGGAGAGAGGGGGCGCGTTGCGTGATGAGCTGCAGCAGGCGGCTTTGTAATTGCTGCTGCGAAAAGAAAGACACGGTGGCCGGCAGGTACCCTTTCTCCAGAAAATAATAGAGGTACGCTTCAGGTAGTTCCAGTCCGGCGTTGGCATCTTCACCGGCGGTCTTTGCCACATCAACAGCCGGGATACCTGTTTCTTTTACAGGCGTGACGGTGTAGTCTTCCACAAAGATCTCCTGGATCACCTGTGGGAGCGAGTAACGCTGCGAGGCAGGCAGGTATGACGGTGCCTGCTGCCTTAAAACCAGCAACAGCTCCTGGTAACCGGTATTGTAATGCGCGCTCATTTGTTTAACGAGGCTGCGCACAAAACTCCTGGTGTTGAACCTCGAGCCGCGTTCAACCAATAAATAAGTGAGCACAAAATAAGCCGTTGCCTTTTTCAATTCTATTTTTTCTGTCTTCACTACCTGCTGCTGCACAGGCTCCAGGCCCTGCATATAGTCTATGATCAGTCTGGCATGTGCTGGTTCTACCAGGCGGATAATGCCCGCGATGGCCTCGCTGCTGAACTGGTAGGCGATGCGTCGCCTCGTATGCTCGTTCCTGCCAAGTTTTTTCAGCAGCTCCAGCAGATCGGCGGGTCTTGTCTGTAGCAATTCCGCGAAAAGATCTTCGGGATTGTTATACACATGGTGATCCTGCCAGCGAAAGGTGCCGGTACGCAGGTAATGTTCTATAGACTCGAGCCCGGATGCTGCCGCGCTGATCACTTTGTAGGAAGAAGAAGTATGGGTACCACCAGCCTTCAGATCCAGCCTGTCCAGTTGGTGGCGCAGCGCCTGTACAATCCTGGCAGGAAGCTCGCTCTCCACATGGTCGAATAGCAGGGAGCCTGTATCCAGTGTCAGCTGTTCCAGCCGGATGGTATGATCACCCGGGTCGTACTCAGAAAGCAACTCATCAATGGCGTTTGCTATCTGCCTGTTGAAGAGACGACTGATCTTCTCCTGCAGTTCATGGTTTTTTTCCTTCGAATAAAAATCGATATCGAATACAGCCTGGTAGATATGATGCCGTGCACGGCTCATTTTTTAATTTTCATGTTTTCGTAAGGTGGCTTTTGCAGCAGGTACTCGGCCATACCTGTCAGCGCCCCGCTTGCCCTCATGATGTAATTTTCGAACAATGTAACGAATGCGCTGTAATCACTGCTTTCGAGCCAGAAGATCTCGATGCCAAGGTGAGCCGGGAAATAAGTAGCGACGATGGATTCGAAATAATCCTGGTATGATGTGCCTTTAATGGCCGCCGCCGATTCGGGCAATACAACGGAGATGCGTCCCGAATAAAAATCCTGGCGGATATAAGCGTCTTTTGTTTCCACCAGCACAACAGGGTTTTGCGTGGCAGAGCTTTGTGTTTGAGCCAATGCGCTGGAGATAGCTTTGTCTACAGCGGCATAATTTGAAGATGGTTTCAGCATCACCCGGTCTGCCGGCGGGKTTGCCCMTGTATACACTTCTTCACTGTTCTGGGGCTTGAGCAGGATGTGATCGATCACGTACAGGTTCTCGTACTGGATGTACATTTTAAGAAAATCGCCGGCGAGCTCCCGGATGATATCGTCGGCCGGCTTGTGATGTGTTCCTTCGGGGATCATGTAGACCTTATGATCTTTATCATTCACCTCCAGGTAGATCAGCTGCTCCCCATGGTGTGGCTCCACCCTGTAGTTTTGCGGGAACAGGCCCGCCAAAAGCGCCTCGTGAAAATGGATGTGCTTTGTGTTGAGATGTGCCTTTTGCGAATCGCTGAGCTGGATCACCAGCAGGTCATCGTCGGTAGCTTTCGGTGAAATAATGTTGTGATCGTTTACCTCGATCTCGTTGCGGTGCCGGTATTTGATCCCCGACAGGATCCGCAGGAGCTGCTCGAGTCCCGAGCTGTATAATTTATTTTTTCCGCCGTCGTATGTGATATGAGGATCCAGGCCGCCGCGAGAAGCCGTGATGTTGCACATGTGCCGGAGCAGCTCTTCCTTTGTTTCGATGCCATCAACCGCAAGTTCACTTATGCCCGGCATAGCCGACGACAAGGTGAAAAACTGGAAATTGAAACGTGACAACAAATGATCGAGGAAGGCCGTGCGGCGCTTATTAAAATCGTCCTTCTTTTTGTAAAGGTCTTCCAGGCCTGTGATGTAGTCGTTCTGGCTTTTTAGGAACGACTGGTACTGGTTCATGTAGCTCTGCCCCTGCACGGTATCATAGATGCCAGACCCGTCTCCAGGAAAGCCTTTCAGCAGGGGTGGCGCGTCAGGCACACTGTATAAGGGCTGGTAAAAAAAAGTCTGCTTCTGCTCCTGTACGGAGAAAAGTTGGTTGACGCCGTTGACCTGCGACATGAAATCGGCCAGTAGCTGCTCGAAGAAGAGGAGATAAGATTTGAGCTGCAGGGCTTTTGCCTTGCGGCTGCCGGAAGATTTTTCAGGGATCCTCTCGCTACCTATGCCGTATACGAGGGGAAACTCGTTCTGGATAGAATAATAGGTGGCAGGGTCTACGTACTGTCCATGCGGCACCTGGATGTTCAGCCGGTCTGGCGAGAGCCTGATCTTTCCCGGCTTGTTTTTGTTGCTCCTGAGCTGGTTGTAGTTAGACAGTACCAGGTTTTTATTGAAAGGATACAGCACATTCTGCTTGTACAGGGTCATAGCGCTGAGACATCCTTCCAGGTCAAGAGTCACCGAATACCCTGCAGGTACGTTATAGGCATCGGTCTTTTTTTCCTGGTCGGGTCCCATCACATAAAGGTTCTTCACGCTGTTAACGCCCTGCACCTGGGTGATCTGTTTGATCAGCGTATTAATGTAAACTACGGTTACCTGGTTGGTGAGCTCTTCGTCCGGAATAAAGCCGTGTAACAGCGCGGGGCCTTCGAAGATGGCATCCGTGGTAAGCCCCTGCGCCGCCAGTTCCTGGTAAGAGCTGAACTGCACCAGCGGTTTCAGGTCGTTCTCCAGCTCAAATAAAATATTTGCCAGGGTGGCTTCCGCATCCACGTATTCTGTCATGTAAATGCCGCAGGAGACGGTAAGAAGGGCCTGCTCCAGGAATGTGATCTCGGAAAATATTTCCCCCGCGTTCCTGTTCATGTTGAGCAGGGTTTTGATCTCCTTTTCTATGTCAAGCCGGATGTTCTCCCCGGTAATCCCGGGCTGAAGATCGACCAGCACCTGGTACATGCCGGCAATGCCGATACCCTGGTTGTTGATATAATAAGGGCTTACCCAGGCATTGCTTACCTGCGGTACCCTGTCGATGATGATCTTCCGGTAATCGCCGGGTGTGAGCGGGTTGTTATGTAGGATCTCCGCGGCACTGTAGAGGGCGTTGTCTTTTGCAGGCATGTGACCATTGGCCATGGTAAGGAGATCGGCCATGGGGATCCTGGTGCGCTCATACAGCTCGGTGATCACATAACAAAGCTCCTCGAGGATGGTGACGCCGGGATCATGCTCGTTATAGTCTGTCCATATATCGCCTGAGCGCTGCTGGAGGAGGGTAATGCCTTCCTGCCGCAATGTGGCATATTCCGTTTGCTCATCGCCGGGGATGGCAGGTATGGTGATGTTTTCGGCCATAGGTGGTGCGTGGGTTGGGTCTTATCCGTCGTGTATATTACTTTGCCCGCAATGGCGATTTATTTTTTCCMCCGGCTTTTTCGGGTGGTGTGGTTGCCGCCACTATCTTCTCTATCACTTCATATACTTCTTCAAAGGGCCTTTTGCCCAGCGCGTTCAGCAGGAGCCTGAGCTCTTTTTCGTTGAAACTGATGGTGTAATGTGTATTAGCCATGTTATTCGCTGATAAGTTGTGTGATGCTGTATTTGATCGGGATCCCGTTCCCGAAATTGAACCTTGTCCTGATCTCGAGGTTGTAGCTGTGCGTGGTGCCTGTCCAGCGCAGCTCGAGAATTTGAAACAAGCCTTTGTACCTGGCAGCGCTTTGGGTGATGCAGCTTTTTGAATCGCCATAGGCGCTGAGGGCTACTGCATGGAGCAGCGCGTAGTTTCCGCTTCCTTTTCCGCCGCTCGCCGAAGCCACTACCTCAAAGGCATTGAGCCCATCAAGATTTGTGATGATCTTTTGCCACTGGCCGTTGGCCATCACAGTTTGCGGGCTCACCTTGCTATCGCTGTAAGTCCCTATGCGGCCCGCTGCCGCCACGGTGCCATCTACCTGCAGTTTATGATCGGGAGAGGAGGTGCCTATCCCCACATTGCCGTTGGTATCGAGGTGCATAATGGTGTCGCCGCTTTTGGCATCTGTGAAACCGAGTCCTTTATCCGCGTCATTATACAGCTTTACAAATAAATTAGGGTTGGCCGCTTTGGCTGCCGCTGTTTTGTCAAACAGCGATGACAGCTTCGAGGTATCCAGTCCCGGGCTTGTATTGCCCGCGCTGTCGCCATTGTTCAGGTGATCGTCGAGCTTGTTGTACATGGAATCGATCAGGTCCTGGAAATTTGCTTCGCTGGGCCTGCTGCCTGCCGTAAAAAATCCTTTTAATGTTTTCCTGTCTTGTAAAGGCATGTTATATATAGTAAAGATTATTTTGTGAACCCTGTGTGCCCTGCTTCATAAGGCCTTCTTCCGGGATAATGAAATCGCTGTTTAAAGAGAGGCTGCCGATGCCCAGTGGTGCCGGTTGGATCAGTTTTATTTCTGTGATGGCGTTGATGAGGTGTGTTTCGGCAGACACAAAGACCGACCATGGTGTGAGCGCCAGGAGGAGGTCCTGCCCCTCGTTCTTTGTATCGGCGCTGTCGTATAAATAATACCTGCCGTTCATCTCAGAGATTTTGATCACGGAGAAGCCTGTCACAAATTCAACATAATCCAGTTTCTGGATAAAGCCCAGTATGGTCGATTTCTGGATGCCTTCGCCAATACTGCGCGCGGTTTTATTGCCGAGGATCCATGGCGATAAAAAAGCCTGGAGGTCCTGGTTCAGCTTCTGGATATAGAAAGGACTGCTGTCTGAAAATTTCACGGAGCAGTTTACGGTAAGCGTTTCGTATACCGGGTTGCGCACGTTCACCTGCACGTGAGCCGAGGTGTATTGCTGCAGGAATGTTTTGATGTTTTCAAGCATGGTGAAACCGAACACGGGGCCCAGGTGATTGTTCACCACCGTGCCCTCGGCGTTCACGTAAGGGATCACTACCATGTTGGCTGTGCCCGGCGCGGCACCCTGGCTCTTTAAGTGAGAGGTTGTGATGCACTTTGTTTGAAATACCTCCGGGAAATTCTGCAGGATGATGCGTTCGTAATCCCACGGTGTGATAGCTCTTTGCTTATGTCGCAGGCGTTCGCTCACCCGGGTGTAGAATGCGGCTTCGCTTTCGGCTACCACTCCGCCTGTAGAGCTGAAGGGCTGTACCACAGCACTTAACTGGGCAATGGTATTCACAGGCTTGGTGATAGTGCCAGCGGGTAGGATCAGCGAGCTGCGTTGTGTGCCTGCGGCGTTGCTGTATACCACCTGCGCTACCTGGGTATAGATGGCGGTGAGCCTGCTGAAGATCTGCAGCTCGCTGGCCGCGCTCGCCTTCAGCCAGTAATAGCCGGCCGGCATCACGGTATTGTTGTCGGTAATGTCTTCGGGCAGGTTTACAGATACGATGCCTGACCTGATCAGGCCCATGGTGCCATCTGAAATGGTTTGCCCCTGTGTGAGCGTTTGCCAGGCATTGGAAGCCAGATAGCTCCAGGTGATCGGCGGCAGGTTCGCGACCGTTGATCCAAGCGCTTTTTCCGACAGCTGAAAAAAAATGTTCACAGATTCAGGTGCGTCTACGTTGGTGAGCCCGATATAGAGCGTACCCTGGTTGTTGTATTGCGGCAGCAGGTATTTGTAGCTGCCGAGGGTTGCGGAATTGTCGGTTACGCTGAACAACATAGGATGCGGGATCAGCTTGGTAGTAACAGGTGGCGTTGCCTTGGCCGTTACAGCATACGTGGTGAAAATATCTATATAATAGAATGGCTCAAAATCAGGGATGGTTTTCGTTCCTGGCCTGAAGTCGATGGTATCAGTGGCTGTATAGTCTACAGAGATGCTCCCGGCTACAGGTGTGAAAGGCTGGTTGGGCAATGGCGAGGGTTTGTAATTGCTGAGGCTGCTGGCAATCTCGGCGGCGGTATCTGCCCGGTGAAAAATACCGGTGCGTTTCGGCTCCAGCTGTTCTAATTGTCCTGCGGCGTTTTTGAGCACGGTGGCCGACAGCGCGTTGCTATAGAGGCTCGCGCCAAACCCATAAGAAGGCGCTGTGAGCTCAAGCCTGAGGAAACCTGCCGCTGTGCTTTGATCATACAGCAGTGGTGCATTGAGGTTTGCCGGCTTGATGGATGCACAGGTCACCGAGCTGTCGAGTGGCTTCAGCTGGAATGTGGATGAGCTTTGCAGCGTGGTGCTGCCGGGTGTACCTGTGTTGAAGAGTGAGAACTGGCTGGTCATGGCAGCGGGGCTTCCCCATGTGCCGTTGTTTAAAAAAGCCGCACTCATCGTGAATGAATCGTTGGTAATGGCCGGGTTAAGATCATAAGCGGCATAATAGCTGCCAAAATCACCGGTGGAAGGCATCGCCTGCCAGTTGATGGTCACATCTATTTCAGATAGGTCCTTAATGAACAGTTCGTTGCTGCCGATGAGCAGGTAAGAGCCTTTCTCGGGTTGTACACCAAGTGGCTGGAAAGGTTTGCTGGCGTCGATCTGCCCGTATTGGTTGTAGAGAGAAAGGGTCTTTAGTCCTTTCACGCTGGTGGTGATCTTCGCCGTGAGCAACTCCAGGTTGTTCAGGAAATTATAAATGTTGTATGGGAAAGCCTGCTGTATGGCGATATTGATAACAGGATAAGGCGTGGTATATGATGTGCCATGCAGCGTTTCGTTATAGGCGGTGATAGCCTGGTCGGGGGSCGCCMGCGATAATGTAAGCGACAGGCACGATGCCTGCGCGGAATAACTAACGGTGCTAACGTTGATGCTGAACCAGCCTTTGGCGCCGGTAGCCGTGGCTATGAACGCGTTTGAAAAAAGTCCTTCGAAGAGGCTTTTGGCTGTATTGCTAACATCGTCTCCCTGGATCTGTGAGGCCATGCTGTTCAGTGGCCGGAGCAGGTTCTCTGAAAAAGAGCCCGGTGTGCATTGCAGGTCAACCTGGATGCTGCGTTCGCCGCCGCTGAGGAAAAAGGCGGCAGACGATAGGGCAAATCCAAGCGGCGCATTCTGCATGGTTCTTTGTTGTGCCGAGAGCATCACCTGGTCTTCGCCCAGCACCGCGAAGCCGCTACTGCCCGCCAGGCTGGCTACGTTGTGAGTGGCATTGTAGAGGCCCGTGATCAGTGGCCGGGATGTTACCGGCATTACCTCCGGCACAATGGTGGGGTTGGATGCAACGAAGAAGGTCCTGAGATCAGCTACCTGGATCTGGTTGAGGCCGGTGCTTTCCGTGGTACTGAATGTAACCGTATTGCCCCCCAGGTCTTTGCCCGCGTCAAATGCTACGTTGGCGGCCAGCTCCATGCTGGCGCAGCCCGCCACCAGCTGCATCACCAGGTATGTCGAATCCGGTACCAGTGGCGCTTCCTGTAGTTTCAGGGTATCCTTATAATAAAAATCGAGGTGCCGGGCCGTGAGGCTATTTATTTTTTGCTGCGCATGCCCGAAGAGATCAATGAATGTAAGAAGGAGTCCCAGGTCTGGCTTGATGTCGCTCCTGTTGGAGAGCTGGTTGTTGAAGCTGGTGTTGGCCAGGCTGATGATGTAGTTGTGGTTGTATTGTATGTTTTGCGCGGCCTGCATGATCACCGCATAGGTCTGCTTCAAGATCACTGCCGGGTCTTCCGAATCACCGGCCATTGCTTTCAGGTTCTTCTCAACGGCTTCGATGGGGTTGTAGTTATGCAGGTTGCCCCAGTATGCTTCGTTAAAGCTCTTCAGTTGCTGAGGGTCAAAGTACATGTACCTGGCAAGATGCGCATGGTGCTCATAAAACAGGGCGCAGCCCCTGGTACTTGCCAGCAGTGGCGCCAGGTTGTTCTTAACGATGCCGGTAAGCTCCTCCCCAAAATCTTTGGGTACCACATTTACATAGTGCAGCCATTGGTTGATGAAACTGAACCACGTGGAAATGATCTCGAACAGGAGCCGCAGGGCATATACCTGGTTAGTGAGTCCCGCCTTCGGGTCCTGTAGCACACTGAAAATAAGATCGAGGGTTTCGCGGTTTTGCCGCTGGTTGGCGTTTGCTATTTCCGCGAGCCTGAAAATGGGGTCGTTCACAAAGAAGCTCCAGTCGCCGTCTTTCACCAGCTGGCTTTGCGCATCGGTGCTGTAATAGTTCAGCAGTGAAGCATATTCGCCCAGAAAAGCCACAAGGTCTATAGTGCTCCTATCGTCTATGGGGATGTTGCCCGGTACCAGGGCCTGCGGCAGCCGCTCATCCTGGGATACACCTTTGTTGATGTAAGTGATATCGCGATCGTTCTTCTCCATGCCACGTTATTTGTCTACCAGGGTACCTTCGTTCAGGTAAAAAGGATATACCACGTTGTTGCGGTTATTGGTGGCTCGCACTGTATAGGTGATATCGAGCATCACTATCCCATCTTCTGCCTCGTTCGTATTCACTACCAGGTCGTTCAGCTGGATGCGTGATTCGTATTGCAGGATGGCGTTCGATACCACGTTCTTCATGTAGTTCTGGAGCGAGGTGTCGATATCCTGGAACAGGAACTCACGCATGTTGCAACCGTACTGGGGCAGCATGGTACGCTCGCCGGGTGTTGTGTTCAGCAGGATCTTCAGGCTCTGCCGGATGTCTTCCTCGTCAGATACCATTTCCACACCACCTGTGGCTTTATTGAATTGCGGGGGAAATCCCCAGCCTCTTCCTAAAAAATCGTCGTTGGCGGCCATATCATCCTCCTATCATCACAGTCACACATCCCAGCGTAATAGACCCGCCGTGCGCGGTGCTGTCGCCCATCCGGGCCGCCGGCATACCACCTATCATCACGGTAGATGAGCCTTTCACTATGGTGTCGGGCGGGCCTACGCATACCAGCGAATCACCCACCTTTGCGGCGGGGAGCTTCCCGATGAGCACATTGGGCGATCCGGGTCCTATCACCGGGCCGCCTACATGCGGGATGGGCGGAGCCGGTGGCGGCATGGGAGTTTGCATAGGGCAGGTATGCATATCGGTTAGTCTGGCTGCTGGAGGCATAACTGTTTTCTTTTTTAATTGATCATCACCATGGCGCCCTTCACAGTCACTTGCCCTGAGGCAGAGAGTTCTGCGGAAGCGGTTCCTTTCATCACCAGTTGCGTGTTGGCGGTTCCACTCACCGACATGCCCGAGAGCTTCATATCGCCGGTGGCCGAAGCGGTGATGTTGGACGTGGCAGACATGCTGATGTTCTGGTTGGCTTTAATGGTGATATCCGAATTGCTCTGGATAGTGATGCCCGATGAGGTCATCTCAATTTTATTGCTGTTCTGGTCAGACATCGTGATCGATTTCTGGTCATCGCTCAGCACAATGGTGTTATTGGCCGGCGTGGTAATGGTGATCGATTTTTTTTGATCGTCGATGGTGATCTTGACCTGGGCTTTGCTGACAATGGCTTTGTTCGTGTTCTTTTCGTCTGGCGTGTAGGCAGGTGCTTTTGAGCTGCTGTAGAGGCTGCCGAGGATCACAGGGAAGCGCGGGTCTTCGTTAAAAAAACCAAGCACCACTTCGTCGCCCACCTCCGGGTAAAAAAAGCTGCCTGCGCCCGATGTGGCATACAGGTTGGCCAGGCGAGCCCATACAGTACTATTGTTGAGCATGGGCACGGTTACCAACACCCTGAACTCATTATCCGGGTCGGACTGGATCTGTTTCACCACGCCGGTTTGTAAACCGGGGATGCCGGGCAGGATGCCGGAGGCCAATGGGCTCTGGATGTCGGGCTGCGTTTCGGTAAACCAGGCATTGTGCAGACCCAGCTCGATGGTGGTAAACCAGTTGCCGCCCTCGATGTTATGAGACACTTTTGAAATAATGGCATTGCCATCAAACCGGGCGCCTGTTCCGGCCAGCTGTACCATAGCGCCGGGCAGCGCCAGCGCACTACCCTGGAACCTGATGCTGCCTTTCATGAGAGAGAACCTCGATTTTAAAAGACAAGCGTTGGCCCAGTTCTGGATGTCGCTTTGCTCAAGTGGTGAAGTGCTTTGCAGGTTGAAGGATGGGATGCCGATCACACCCGCAAGGGTGGATGGGCTGAAATTTCCGGGGGTGGTCACACCGGGGTCCTGAGCAGATACCTGCAGGAGGCTTTGTCCTTTCTGGTTCCAGCTGCTGGCCTGCACGGCAGAATATTGGGTGCGCGCGTCCACTTCCGCGTCGAAGCCCAGGATGGTATCGCCGTAGGTAAGTTCCAGCACCGGCGATTTGGATGAATCGGGCTTGGCCACGGTTACCTTGCCCTGGTCGGTGGTCACGATCAGACCATTCACATCGGCACGTGATACCATAAAATCCCAGTCTGTGCAATAATACTGGATCAGCTCTTTGTTCTGGTAGCTGGTGCTCTCTACACTTTTTTGCAGGCCATGATTCGAAATAAGTTTGCCGATCACATCACTGTCGGTCGAATTTTCGTAGATCGCGTTGTTCCTGCCAATCGTCATTTTCACAGCGCTGTCTTTACATTCTACAATTAGCCGGGGCGATTGCATGTGCTTTGCCCGCACAGAGTGCTTGATGATAATACCGCCAAACACCACGCTCTGGCTGTCGTGATACCCGGCTTTGATGGTGATGGGCGTACCGGGCACGAAATCGGCTGAATCGCTGATAGGGAAAGATCCTGAGGCGGGACTCCCATCAAGCAATACTATGGTGGCGGAGGAAATGCGGTTCACTTCTTTTTTGATATCGATAGATAATACCTGGTAGGCGGTGCTGATCTCCGTGCCGCTGAGCAGGATGGTGGTGGAGACGAGGTCTGTGTTTTCGCTTACCGGTGAGGTGGCCATCGTGGTTTATTTTTTAAGTGGCGGAAAAAATAATTTTGTGCCTGGCACAAGGTTCCGGTAATGAACGAGCTGGTTCACGCGGGCCACGTCTTTGTAGTAGCCGGCATCGCCGTATGTTTTTTGACAAAGGTTCGGCAGCGTATCACCCATCTTGATGGTGATGATGTGGGTGAGGTCCGGCGACTGTTTGTTTTCCTGGAGGGCCAGTGTTTTATCATCAACATATCCCTGGAAACTAACGGTTGCTCTTCCCCGCAGGGGCGTGCCATCCGGCTTGAACAGGGTATAATTTACTTCGAGGGAAGTGAGGCGGCAATTGAATACCAGCGTGCCCCAGGAGAGCTTTAAATAATTAGGGCTGTGGATCTCGCCGTTGAAATTATAAGCAACCGCCTTGAAGCTTTCCACATCTTTGGAAGCATCGGTGCTGCTGCCCGGGATGATTCCCGTGGCATCGAAGATCAGCTCCATGCTTACTTTTTCGGGGGCCGTTTTTTCGAACTTGATGCTGGCACCTGCAGAACCGAAAGCCTGCTCATCGTTGTAGGTGATGCTGTAACTGTGGCTGTACTTTTCTGGGTTGATGGAAACCGTAAAGGGGCTGCCGGCCTTCTGAGAAAAGCCCGGGTCCTTGAAGGGATAGATGGTAAGCTTTTCTAATTTGGCTGGCGTAGGCATTATCGTTCTTTTTCTTTGTTAATCTGGTCGGTTATTTTTTCGACGCAATGGTCTATAATTTCTTTTTTTATTTTATCAATGTCGCGCCTGGAAAGAGCACTATGCTTTTCCCCGCCTGTTTGCTTTTCGGTGATGCTGGTTTTAATGATCAGTTCTCTTATTTCAATAGGCATCGTTAGCTGGCAACATTAAAGTAATTATACGCAAATTCGATAGATTCCACAACTATTTTTCCGTCCATGGAGTTAAAATCAGACACGCTCCATTTCACGGGCCAGGCCCTCACAAAGCTCCAGGCCATCAGCGGCTGCGCGTCGGGATTCATGAGGGTGAGCGTCACGGTACGCGGAACGATGGTCTGAGAAAGATCAGACCCAATGGTTGTGAAACACCATTGGGTCAGTTGTGAGTTATTAAGCATCAGGCCACGCTTCAATACGAGGTTACCGTATTTGGTGCCTGTTGGCAGTTTATACTTGAACCTGTTTTCCCCGCCGCTGGTGATCTCCTCTACAGCCATCTCCGCTTCCAGCCCCGATACTTCCTGGAAACCCGCGTCGTTGGCAGAACTGATGCCGGTGAAGCTGAGCTTGAAATAAAAGCCCGTGGGCGGGTAATACGCGTCCATCAGGTGATGATCTAAGCGTTAGCGATCACCAGGCCTTCATGCGCAATTTCTATGGTTTCTACAGCCACCTCGTTGCCATCCGATTTGAGGTCGGTGCCCTGGATCTTGGTTGGCCAGGCGTTCTGCAGGGTCCACGTCATGGTAGGCTTGCCTGTTTCATCCAGTAGCTTGATCACAACAGTGGTACGGCCAATGGTGTTCATCTTGATCTGTGAATACCATGCCCAGAAATTATTGTCGTGAACAAAGATGCCTTTTTTAAGGGTGATGTTACCGAATTTCGCGATGCCCGGCATTTTGATAGTGGAGAATTGTTTGCTGTTGCCGGCCCGGTATTCTATGACCTGTGTTTCTGTTTCAAGCCCCGACACTTCCTGGAAAGGATATTCTGTGCCGTTGATCGTTACTGAAAAGTAAAACTTCGGTAGTGGCCATATATTATTTTGTGATGCGCCTGGTGCTGCCATAATCGTATATTAATTAGTTTAAGGTTATAGTGTAATGGGATAATTAGGATTGTTGCAGTTGTTGCTGGAACGTGATTTCGATGAACTCGGCAGGGTGGGTAACGGCTACCAGCACGGTCACTTCCATGTAACCGTCGAGGATGTCCTGTGCGGTCATGGTGCTGCCAAGTCCTACAGATACGCTAAACGCTTCGGCAGGTTTTCCGCCGGCGAGACCGCCCTGTTTCCAGATCCCGGTAAGGAAATTCTCGATCATGCTTTTCACGTTCTGCCAGGTGTTGGCATCGTTGTTGGCAAACACGTATGTCTGGCAGGCCAGCTTGATAGATTGCTCGAGCATGATGAGCGTGCGGCGAACACTCAGGTAACGCCAGTCCTGGCTGTTCCCATCCAGGGTACGGGCACCCCAGATCAATACACCCTGGCCGGTGAAGGCACGGATAGCGTTCACTGATTTGCCGGTGATAGCATCCACGTTCATATTGCTTTGCAGGTTATCGTCGATCTGGAATACCGGCGATTGTACAGATACAAGGCTCACGTTGGCCGGCGCCTTCCATACACCCTGCGAACCATCGACAGAAGCAATGGCTCCCAGTACAGCTGGTACCGCAGGCAGGCAATTGATCTGGGTGGAAATGAGGTTCATGATGTTTTTATAGTTAGGGCTGGCAGACATCAGGGCGTTGTGAACGGCTGCTGCCGGAACGGGCGGTGTAGCTGTGGCCGAAGCAACGATGGCTGTTATGGCTTTAACCTGGGCAGCGTTTGATGCGTTCGCAGTTTCTGCAAATGTGGAAGAGAACGTTGCCAGGCCACCCTGCAGGTTGCTGTATGTAATGTTGTTTGATGATACAATGTTGGTGTTCAGCCATGGGTAATAGCAGGCGCCATAGTTGAGGTTATTGATGCCGATCCCCTGCCTGAAGGTAGAAATAGGATCTGTATTACTGGCCTGTTCGGCCAGGAATGTGAGCTGGTTGGTAACGGTGTTGCCACCCCAGGCATCCATCAGCACCATCCTGTTCTTCACCTGGCTGCAATGGATCAGTGCTTCTCCCATCAGGGTGTAATAGTCGGCGCTGTTCATCAGCAGGGCATCCGGGATACAGATGAGGGTAGGGTCCTGCGATGCGCTTAGGATTTGGAACACGCTTGGCACAGTAGTGGATGTCGGCACAAAATCGGTGAGCTTCGGCGTGCCGGCGGTGTAGTTACCCACCGAAATCACGTAGCAGTTGCCGCCACCGTTCTGGAAGAACAGCTGCAGCGCGTTGTATAGGTAGAATACGCTGCCGGCTACCGGGGAAATGGTGTATTGCTTGCCGTTGATCGGGATCTGGAACGCCGGGTTATCAGTTGCGGCAGAAGGATTCAGTGCATATTGAATTTGCGGGCCTTGTGTAGGGCCATTCTCAAAGAAAGCCAGGTAGTCTGCAAATGAAGTGATCTCAACCAATTCGTTTGCTAAAGATTGTCCCTGGAAACTGGCGGTTTGGGKATACCCGATGAACACAGGTAGCGCCGTTGCCACTTCAACCACGGAGTTGGGAAAGGCATTTTGCTCATTGATGTAAACGCCCGGTACTGTTCTTTGTTGAATCATATATGGTTTGTTTTAGTTTGTCTATATATACACAAGTGCACTCAGGTAAGTAGTGTTACCTTCTGTTTTTAGCGTTGATGGAGAGGGAAAGGGTAAACTTTCTGAGATCACAGATGTTCGCCCCGTGTTTTGCCTCACCACCAGGCTGTACTGCCCGGTTGGATGTTGCTGCAATTTGATCGCCGCATCAGAGATAAATGCCTGTGCTGCATCGCCTGCTATGTTCACATCACCGTTGTATACAAACTTAATTTTATTATCGGGAGATGATATGGATAAATTATTAACTGCCATGTTTGTTTTATTAACAATGTAATATTGCCACATGGCGGCGCATGCATCGAAGCTCACAATGAAATTACCGGGCTGCCCTGTGCCGTCGCAAATGGCATAGGGAGGGGCAATCTGCGGATCTGGCAAATAGATATCGAATACCGCGGTGGGGTGGCCGGTATACACAGCGGCGCTGCAATACAGGTTTGTGATAGCAGTACCCTGGTGGAGGGTATACATGCCGTCAAGATTGGCGTACTGGGTGCCGCCGGCCGTTGTATGGGCAGGAGGCACTTCCCGGCCCAACGCGTCTGTGAGTGTAACCGTTTGCTTAGAGTTGCTCACCGGGATAGAAAAAGCAGGCATGCTGAGTTGGTATACGTCTGCCTGCCCGGCAAAACCGCTCCTGGTCAATGGTGCTGGTGCTCCCTGCTGCCCGGTATTGGCATGGCCGGCATTGCTGAAGCACAGTACGCTATTGGTATAGGCTGGCAGATTGGTATAATAAAAGAAAGAAGTTTCGGGGATGCTGAGCAGGATACTGAGCTTTTTACCGGCGAAAAGCATCGATGCCTGCGCGGGTGAGAACAGCCCGGTATCATAAAACACACCGAACCCCGTATCTGTTTGCTGCAGCACCAGCGAAAATTTTTTGAAGAGGTTCGCTGTGGCTGTATCTGGCGTTACGGCAAATACCGGGATCTGCCCATTGCTGTAATAGTTATGCGAAAGGGTCACAGAAAACAGGCCCGCGTAAGCTCCCATATCTTTTTCTACCCGGTGGTTTTGACGTTGATGCCAGTTTGGGTAACCAGCGGTCCTTCATATTTCCAGTGTTCCTCATCAAAGGTCAGCATCCGCATTTTGTAGCTCATAGACGGTACGTATTTGGCACCGAGTGAGCCCCACAGGTAATTGATGCTCTGGTAGTCGGTCTTGAATAATTCGAACACCAGCTTATTGATGTTATCGCCCATGGCCGGGTACCTGCTCCTGAGGAAAACGATATTGCTCTGGAAGAAAGCAATGGTGGCCGATACAAATTTCAGGCTCTCGTTGTAATCATTGAAATAGCCGGCAAAGAGCACGTACAGGTTGATGCTCACCGGTGGATTTTTGCCTACAAAGGATTTCCCGGTATTTTTGGTGAAGGGCATGTTGGCAATAACGGTTTCCTGCTCAATGTTCACCAGGCTGATCACGAGCTTGTCAAGGATGGCCACGGGCACGCTCCCGTCGTGGTTCACCAGGTTCGATACAATGGCCTTATCATCGTTTACCTGGAAGGTATTCCTGAAATGGCTGTTGAGCTCCCCGGCTATAAAATTCAAAGCATCCTGGATCATACTCTAAAGTAGAGAATCTGTGCCTCTGAACACCTCCGGCAGGCCTTGCTTTTTTACAAGTTATCAACTTTGGAGGCGCCTGCCCGTCCCCGGCCTTCATGAGAGATTGATGCCGTTTTTTATCAAATAATTCTGTAATTTAACCTTCCCTTTTTGAGGGGGCAGGTATGGGTGCGTCATTATTGTCGAAACTGGCTGATTTTATCACGAAGGAATTTTTCCTGGCGTTTGTCTATGCTATACTGGCCACTATCATGGCCGGGGTTTTGTGGTGCCTGTTTGCATACGTGTTTCCCAATAAGGATTTGCTGTCGCAGCTCACCGCCGAGCTTCACCATTCCACAAAACTGGTACTGGCCTTTTTCTTTGCGTTGAGCGTGGCCTGCATTTATTTATACAGGCTCCTGGGCTCAGCCCTCACCAGCGTTATTCCAAAGTAAGGACCGCGGCGACTGTTTTACTCAATCAGCCAGGAAGTCCTCCATGTAGTTCTCATTCCTGATCTCCGCCAGGTGCATATGCTCCTGCTCGCCTTCGCCCTGTGGGATATTCACATACGTTTCCTTTCGTACGCCCTCGCCTTTTGCCTTGATCACTTTTTTCTTCTTTCTTCTTATTTTGATCTTTTTATCCCTGGTAGGAAAACGCTCTTTGCCAAATTCACCGCCTTCGTTTTCAGTATACACAGGGTCCCGGGCTTTTAAGCGATTAATAAGCGTATCAAGCGTCAGCGTGAGCTCGGTTTTGAAAGCCGATTCGTATTCTGCTATTTTTTGCGCCCTGTATGTTTCATCATCTATATGCTCCGGTTTTTTAGGAAAATCGCCATAAGGCATATCACGCCCGATATACACCATGGCTTTTGCCAGGACCAGGCCCATTTTGGTTTCGATCTCCGCTTTTTTAGCTGTGAGCAGCGTACGGATCTCCTTCCTGTCGTCGCCGTCTGTGAGGCTGTTATCCGCAATATTGGGAATGCTGTCTTTGATCCAGATCCCGAACGTTTCTTTTACGGTAGAGGATACGTCATAGTCTGCATACTCATGCAAACGGTCGGCAAACATATTGATGCTTGGGATAGCCAGCAGGTGAGACAGGCCTTTGCTGATGTTGATGGCCGCCACCTTGCTTTGCTCACCATCCAGATTTCCAAAAATCTTCATCATGTCATCATAAGCCTCCCCGAAAAACTCATGACTATACGACTGATACCTTTTTTTTCCTTTCCCGGCGGTGAATTTTGCGATCTCCGCCGGCGTGAGCGAGATGTTCATTTGCGAATACACCTGGTCCTTGGCCTTTTCCGCTTTACCTGGTCTGCCTTTTACCACCGTTAGTTTTGCCGCATCAGGAGTCATGGCCCAGCCTGTGCCTATGCCATTGGCGGCCAATGGCAATTTATCAGCCGTTTTGCCGGTATGGGCATCCCTGATGGTTCCCATCATGGCCCGCAGCGTGGCCCACAGTTTTCCTGTTGCTACTTTATCAGGCCCACCGTTCACCAGGCCTATCAGCAGCGGCGGCATGCCTATTTCCAGCTCCTTGCCCGAATCGGTCTCGAGCACAAACGGCAGCTTAAAGAGAGGGCTCAGCACCTGCGATTTACCAAGTACCTCATGTGATTCGAGATTATCATTGGCGTCGTAACGGGCAAACTCAAATTCAAAACCAACGCTCCGCTGCGCGCTCATCACCTCACCTACGCTCAGCTTGCTGAGCAGCCATGTCTGCAACGATTTCTGGGCAGCGATGATCTCCGCGGCCGACCCGGTCCCAATACCATAAGCTTTTTGGATCACCGGGAGCTGGGTCTTTAGCTCGGGCCAGATGGTTTCGCCATGTTTTTTTGCCAGCATGTTTGCCAGTGGCATCACTACTTTTGGCAATGCCTGTATCGTGTTGGCATTTGTCAGCGCCTTTGTTGTTTTCTGATCTTTTCCTTTGGTGGAGGTGGTTAATACCTGATTGTTCAATGCTTCACCGCTGCCTAATGGCTTTAGTTTCTCCCAGGCCTCGCGTTTCACATTCTGGAGGGTACTGTTGATCTGTTTGTAATTCCTGGCCCAGGCAACCAGTTCATCCAGGCTGGCCTCATCCCAGCCAAGTTCTTTTACCTTTGGCAGGTCGAGGAGATTGCCAAGCTCATATTTTTCGATCTGCTTCAGCTCGTAACGCTGTACAACCTGTTGAGATGAAGAAGAGTGCCTGGCTATGGTTTTGTTTTCTTTTTTCTGGATCGGGACAATACCTGTATCCTGTTCGACCGGCACCGTGAAGCTGATCTCCCTGTTAGGTGGCGCGAGCGACCTGGCGCCGCTGCTTTTTTTCTCCGTCAGCTGTGCAGGTGCTTGTATATGTGGGGTATGGGGCGCTTTCTGTTTCACGGCTCCTGTTTGTCGTGCAGGTGGCTGCCAATGGCATGGAAAGAAGCGTAGGTAGCGGTATGCTGCAGACCGTTGGTATGCAGCCAATAGAGGATGTCCTCTGTCATTTTAAGGTCCTGACCGGGGAGCGTGAGATCGGTTTCGCTCATCACACGCCTGATGTGTTTGGCCTGCATCACGGTAAGGTGCTCGTCGTGCTCGTCTTTGCCGATCACAGGAAGCAGCTCTGCCAGCGCCTGTTTAAAATGCAGGGCATGGCTGGCTTTTTTATGTTTTTTCTTGAGGGCCTTCAGCGCGGCGTTCTTCTTTTTATGCTGGCCCTGCTCCACCATAAAATGGATGCCATGGTCGGGTGGGGCCAGTGTTTTAAGAAGAAGGCCCGACCCCGTTTTACCGGAGCGGGCCTGTGTACCTGGTTTTTTATACTTATGAAGGCGGTTGATCTTGGCCATATCAAAAACAGGCTGAAAGCGTGCGTGGTTGCCGGGTTATTGCGACACGGCGGCGTTCGCGGCTGCCAGGGCAGCAATGGCGTAGGTTAAGCGCGACGATTCTCTTGCCAGTTTTTTGTTGGCTTCGTTGGCGCTCTCTTCCGCTTTTTCTTTTTCCTCGCGGGCGTGCTCTGTTTTCTTATGTGTTTTCTGGTAAATGTCTTCCAGCATGGCGTTCAGGCCATCTTTTTTCTCGCTGGTAATCGTTACGATCTTGCCTACCTGCACATTGGTCTCGGCCAGTGAATTGTACAGGTGGATGGTGAGGGTGGCGGCAGCCATGGCATCCGATAATGCGGCGATGGCGTCGGTCACGGCCTTCTGTGCATCGGTGCTTGCCTTTTTGGCGTCCTGCACCAGCAGGTCGGAGATGATCTTGTTCTTTGCACCTACTTTTTCAATATGAGTTGACAGTTCGGAAGCTATCTTCGCGGCGTTCACCGTTTTCAGCGCGGTATCGTAAGCAATATTTACCAGCTCCGAAGCCATGTTGTACAGGTGCTTCGTGGTCTCGTCCGCCAGGTTAATCACTGTTTGGGTAGACTCCGATGTGTTGAGCACCGTTTCTGATAATTTAAGATTGGTTTTTGCAGTGGCGGTATCCTGCTGATCCTGCTCATATATAGCCGTGCGGGTGGCCAGGGTATTA
>BFBZ01000858.1_pt1 | contig 23761 bp, 20 predicted proteins | sample 1888401 | NCBI WGS metagenome assembly BFBZ01 (sample SAMD00112614, study PRJDB3348) | symbiont metagenome | host: Chara braunii
CCCCGCACCAGCCGAGCCGCAACGGCACGCTGAATTCGGAAAATATTGCACTCTATGGCGGCTGGATCATTCCCCGCGCGATATGCAATGCTGCCTATGATTCCCCGATAGAGAGACAAGGAAACAGCATGACCAATGTGACCTGGCGCGCAGATCCGCTAAGCTGGGGCCACGGCCCCCGCGTTTTCGAAGTCTTCCTGGAGCCGACTTGCCCATACTCGGTCAAAGCGTTCAACAAGCTCGATGCGCTTCTGGCGCAGGCTGGCGAAGATAGGGTCACCATCAAGATCCGCCTGCAGTCGCAGCCGTGGCATATGTATTCCGGCGTCCTGGTGCGCTGCATCCTTGCGGCTTCGACGCTTGCAGGCGGCAAAGAGACGGCGAAGAAGGTGATGGCTGCCATCGCGGCGCATCGCGAGGAGTTCGAGTTTGCGCGCCATGCCGGTGGACCCAACATGGACGTGACGCCAAATCAGCTGATCGAGCGCCTGGAAAATTATAGCGGTATTCAGCTGAAGGAAGCGTTCTCGATCCCGGATCTCGACCGCGAGATCAAGTGGCATTGCAAATATGCCCGGCAGAACGGCATCCACGTTTCCCCGACCTTCATGATCGATGGGCTTGTACAAGCTGATATGAGCAGCGGCGACGAGGTCGAAGCCTGGGTCAAGAAGCTCGTAGCCATCTGATCGCGCCGGCGGTTTTCTGCCTCATAAGTTTGGTCATGGCGCCCAGGCATGGACGCCATAGTGAGGCCTATTCGGCGGGCTGCCGAACGTCTGCCTGACGGGCGGCCGACACTAGGCTTCGTTGCGCGCGGATGGCGCTCCATTGCTGGTCGATCAGCACGCCGATCAGGATCACCCCGCCCATGACGGCGAAGTTGAGCGAAGAGGGGATGCCGAGGAGATTGACGAGGTTTTGCAGTTCCTGCAGCAGGATTGTGCCGAGTACCACGCCGATCAGGGAGCCTTCGCCGCCGCGCAGAGAGAAGCCGCCGAGCACCGCTGCTGCGATGGCATAGAGTTCATAGAACTGCCCATGGCTCGCCGGCGAGATCGAGCGCGTATACATCGCGAAATAGATCGCTGACAGAGCCGTCAGAACGCCGCATATGACGTAGGAAATCATCACCATCTTCGAGGTACGGATGCCGGAATACTTTGCGGCTTCCTCATTCTTGCCGATGGCGTAGAGATAACGCCCATAGACCGAGCGATGCAGGACGACCCACATGATAGCGGCGATGATCACGAGCGCTATGAAGGTTGTGGGTACGCCGTAAAAGCGGCCGGCGGTCAGGAATTCGAGGGAGGGGAAATTCTGGCCGAAAGCGAAGCCTGCCGTACCATCGGCCGTGTAGAAACGCGCTGCGCCGCGATAAATCAGCAGGCCGCAGAGCGTGACGACGAAGGGCTGAAGATTAAGCCGCGTAATGAGCCAGCCATGGATGCCGCCCAACAGGCCGCCGAGGATCAGGATGAGCGGCAATGCGACGGCCCAGGGCACGTTCTGCACGGCAATGAAATCGATGAACAATACACCGAGCAGGGCGACCAGCGAGCCGACCGAAAGCTCGATGCCGCCCGTTATGATGACGAAGGCCTGCCCGATCGACAGGATCCCGAAAAGGCCGATCAGATTGGAGGTATTCGCCAGGTTGATCGGCAGCAGGAAGCGCGGATTGATGATCGTCACGACGATGCCGACGACGATGATCAACAGGAGCAGGCCCAGGTCTTTCTTACTCATCGATTTCAATTCCTATTGGCCGCAGCCGTTCGAGCATGATGCCGAAAAGTGTCAGCGGTTTTCGGACGACATCATGCTCTACCTATTTGATTCTAGGTCGGATTCAGATTTTAGGTCGATCTGACCTAAAATCATCCGACCTAGTGTACTGTTTTACCAACGGCCAGCAAAAGCACGTTTTCCTGACTGAACTGATCCTTGTCGAGAATGCCGGCGATCTGGCCCTCATGCATGACGGCGATACGGTCGGAGACGCCGATGACCTCCTCCATGTCGCTCGAGATCATCAGGATCGCGACGCCCGCATCCGCAAGTTTACGCATCAGGCTGTAGATTTCATTCTTGGCACCGATATCGATGCCTCGGGTCGGCTCGTCGAAGATCAGGACCTTCGGGCGCATCGACAGCCATTTGGCCAGAACGACCTTCTGCTGGTTTCCGCCCGAAAGCGTTCCCGTGCGTGTCGAAATCGAGGGTGCCTTGATGCTGAGCTGTCTGCGCTGGGTTTCGGCGACGGTGTTCTCCTGACCTGTCGACACCATGAAGCGACGCGCAAAGGCAGGCAGATTGGGCAGGGAAATATTCTGCGAGATCGGCAGGTCCAGCAGGATGCCGCTGAGCTTGCGATCTTCGGGGACCAGGAAGATGCCGTTGGCGACCGCTTCCCTGGCGGACGTGATCTTTATGTCTCGGCCATCGAGCGTGGTGGTGCCACCGCCATAGCTCCTGTCGATCCCGAAAAGAACGCGGGCGAGCTCGGTGCGTCCCGCGCCGACAAGGCCGGCGAGCCCGAGGATTTCGCCATATCTGATATCGAGATCGACCGGGCGGGTCGGATGGGCGGCGGTGCGGATGGCGGAGACTTTCAGTGCTACATCGCCCGGCGGGCGGGCCGGCTCCGCATCGCGTGCTGTCAGAGCGCGGCCGATCATTAATTTTACCATGCGGTCGTGGTCGATCGAGTCTTTCGGCAAAGTGCCTGCGAGCGTTCCATCGCGCAGGACGAGAACGCGATCGGCAACGCGCTCGACCTCATGCAGGCGATGCGAAATGAAGATGACGCTGATGCCATCCGCCCTGAGCGAGGAAATGACGGTCAGGAGCTTTTCGGTCTCGGCGAGCGGCAGGCTGGACGTTGGCTCATCGAGAATGACGAGGCGGGCGTTGATCGACAATGCTTTGGCGATCTCGACCATCTGCTGTTGGGCCAGGGATAGCGACGATACAGGCGTATCCGGCGAAAAATTCGCGCCGACGCGTTTCAAAAGGGGCGCGACCATCGTTCGCAGGCGATCGCGGTCGACAAGCTTCATAAGGCCGCCGCGCAGGGGCTCGCGCCCGAGGAAGATGTTGGCCGCAACGTCGAGGTTGTCGAAGAGATTGAGCTCCTGATGGACGAAGGCGATACCGGAAGCAATGCTGCTCTCGACGGTGAATGCCTCGTGCTCGGCTCCATCAAGCCGAATGGCGCCGCGGTCGGGTTTGACCACGCCTCCGAGGATTTTCATGAGTGTCGATTTGCCGGCGCCATTCTCGCCGACAAGGCCGATCACCTCGCCGGGATTGACATCCATCGAGAAATTATCGAGCGCCACGACACCGGGATAGGTCTTGCCAATTCCTGAAAGGCTGAGAAACGGCGTGGTGGCTTCCATCGATACCAATGCATCCGATTGCTGGTTCATGACGAATATGGGACCCGTACGATGAGGCTCGAAAAGCCGGTGCGTCGTGCGCAATCACGGTACAGCAGCGCCGGCCCTCGAAGCCGGCGCTGCCGCAGAATGACTTTTAGTTGCCGGCCATCGACTTCAGGTTCGCGGCATAGGCATCCACGTCATCCTTGCCGATGATCTTCGTGGGGATGATGATCAGCTTTTTGTCGGGAATGCCCGATTTGTCGCCCTTGAGATAGGCAGCCATCAGCTTCATGCCCTGATAGGCCCAGAGATAGGGCTGCTGCACCACGGTGCCGGCAATCGTGCCTTCCTTGACGCCGCCGAGCGTGATCGGATCGTCATCGAAGCCGACGACGGTGATCTGGCCAAGCTTACCTGCTTCGCGAAGCGCTTCGTAGATGCGCGGCGTGTTGTAGGAATAGAAGCCGACCATGCAGGTGACGTCAGGGCTGGCAACGAGTGCGTCCTCGACATTCTTCTTGGCGCGGGTCTGGTCGATATCGTCGCCACGAACGTCGACAAGGTCGATCTTCGTGCCGGCGATGCCATCCTTCATGCCCTGGATGCGCTCCTTGGCATTGTCGGCGCCGAGAAGACCTACAAAGCCGATGCATTTGCCCCCGTTTGGCATGGCTTTCTTGGCGATCTCGGCGGCCTGCTTGCCGGCGTCGACGTTCGAGGAGCCGATATAGGCGACGCGGTTCGTATCCGGTGCATCGCTATCGGTGGTAAACAGCGCGGTCTGGGAGCCGATCTTGTTCAGGCCGTCCGTCGAGGTCTTGGGATCGACGGCCGAAACCATGATCCCTTTGACGCCGGCTGACACAAGGTCTTCCATCAGGCGTTGCTGGATCGCGACCGAAGACTGCTCGGGATATTTCAGTTCCAGATTGAAGTCCGGCAGTTCAGCCTGGGCCTTCTTGACGCCGGCTTCTGCTGCCTTCCAGAAGTCGGATGCGCCGTTGACCACAAATGCCAGTGTCGGCTTGTCGGCGGCGTAGGACGCCGTTGCATAGCTCAGCAATAGCCCTGCCGCGATGGTGGCAGCGCCCCGTGTAAGGTACTTCATGACAATCCTCCCATAGACCCGCTGTCGGGATCCAGTTTCAATTCGCGGCAGACCGTCCTTCACCCCCTCCTAGGGCCTCTCGCCAAGCGAGATAAGGTGCGTCCAACCACAAGCGCGACGGTATACGACTAATTTCGATTAGTAAATAGAATTAGTAATACAAATTAGTACTCCTACGGCGACACGACAGCGGCGAGATCGATATCTGCAGCAGTTATCGAGCCTTATGCCGAAAAGAATTGTCTGTGCGGTCGCATTTCCATCTGAGCCTGTTGCCGAGATCGGTCCAATGATGATAATAAATATTAGCGCGTGAAGATGGCTGTGGGGATCTGGCCGGCTTCGCTTCAGGGAGACGAGACGTCATTATGAGCAAAATACCGGCCGCAAACGGCAATATGACGGCCGAAGACAACAGGGCATCGAAGCGAAACGGCCGCCGTCCGGGCAATAGGGTGACGATGACCGATATAGCCAAGGCTGCCGGCTGCTCGCAGAGTGCCGTATCCTTCGTGTTGAACAACACCCCCGGCATGCGTCTGTCGCAGCAAACACGCGAGAGGGTTATCGAGGCGGCTCGACAGCTCGGCTATGCCGCACCGGTGCTGTCAATGCCGCCGGCGCTTCTGTCACCTGCCAAACTGGATGGCGTTATCGGCTTTGCCGTCGACCAGCTGGCGACCAGCCCCGAAGCTGTCGTTGCCATCGAAGGTGCGCGACAAGCCTCCTGGAACGCCGGAAACGTTCTGCTCGTTGCGCAGACCATGAGTGATCCGATCATGGAGCCGAGGACCATAAAGGCGCTCAGCAATAGCGGGATCTCGGCTCTTATCTACATGACGATCTTCACTCGCGAAGTCGAGGTGCCGGATTATCTCTACGATCTCAATATTCCGATCGTTCTCCTCAACTGCTATACCGCCGACTATGCATTTCCGGCAGTCGTTCCAAGCGAGATAGCGGGCGGCCAGACCGCGACCCGGCATTTGATCTCCCATGGCCACCATCGGATTGCGACGATCACCGGTGAACCGTGGATGCAGGCGGCCCAGGATCGATTGACCGGCTATCGCCGGGCCCTGGCGACCGCCGACATTCCCTTCGATCCGGAATTGGTCATAGAAGGCGACTGGTCGGCCAGCGCCGGCTATTCCGCGACGATGAAATTGCTTGCTCTCGCCGAACGTCCGACAGCCATCTTCTGCCAGAATGACCGCACCGCCATCGGTTGCTACGAGGCGCTCAAGGAGGCCGGGCTTCATATTCCGCAGGACATGTCGGTCATGGGCTATGACGACGAGGATATATGCCGCCATCTCGTGCCGCCTTTGACGACCTCGGTTCTCCCGCATATGGCCATGGGGCAATGGGCGATCGAGCATCTGGAAACCGCAGTGCTGCCGCGGGAGCGGCGATATCCGGTTACCAAGCTCGAATGCTCGCTTGTAAAGCGCGCATCCGTTGCCGCCCCGGCGGGCGCAAAGACCGGTAGTCGCAAGGTCCGGAAGATCTAACGGTCAACGGACAGCACAAGCCGCCTCCCGGCGACGCTCTCTTCGGACTGCTCAGCGGCAACGCGCATATGGGCCGCGATCCAGCTTGCTCAGCCGCCGCCAAAAACCACAGCTTCCCTGCCTCATTTATGCGTAAAGAGCATAAATCGCATGTTCAAATCTCGTTTGTGGATGATTTCGAAACCAACGTAAGCTTCTTCCATTACAAGATTGAAGCTCACAAACGAGCTCAGGGAACCGGAATTTGAGCAACTCAGCGCCACTCGACGTGAATGCGCTTGTGATCGTGCCGCAACGAAAAATCGGCACCAAGATCATGGCGGCAGTCTGCATCATCCTGTTGCTTCTGTTGGCGAGAGCCTTCTGGAAGGGAGATATTGCCTGGAGCTATGTCTCGGACAATCTCTTTACCAGAGCCGTCCTGCAAGGCGTTGCTAACACCATCATCATGACCATCTGCGCCATGCTAGTCGGCATCGTCCTCGGTGTTGTGGCGGCCATCATGCGCATGTCCGACAATCCGGTCCTGCGCAGCATTTCCGTCGGTTACGTCTGGTTGTTTCGCGGCACGCCGGCGCTGCTCCAGCTCTTGCTCTGGTTCAATCTCGCCCTGATTTTCCCGACGATCGGTATTCCCGGGCTCTGGTCGATCCGCACTGTCGAGGTCATGACCCCGTTCGTCGCCGCACTTCTCGGCCTCGGAATCCAGCAGGGCGCTTATACAGCCGAGGTCGTCCGTGCCGGCCTTCTGTCGATCGACAAGGGGCAGATGGAAGCGGCGCAATCGATCGGAATGACGAAACTGCGCGCCACGCTCAAGATCGTCCTGCCGCAGGCCATGCGCGTCATCGTGCCGCCCATCGGCAACGAGACTATCGGCATGGTCAAGCTGACCTCGCTTGCAAGCGTCATCCAATATTCCGAGGTGCTGAAAAACGTTGAGGACATCTACTATGTCAACTCGCGCGTCATCGAGCTGCTGATCGTTGCGGCCCTCTGGTACATGGTTGTCGTCACCGTCCTGAGTATTGGGCAGATCTATATCGAGCGGCATTTCTCGAAGGGCTGGGGCAGACGTGACGCTTCCGCCCAGCAGGCCACGAACCAGACCTTGGTCGGGGAGGCAGGCTGATGGACGCGATCATCACGGCACACGGCCTGCAGAAATACTTTGGCACGTTTCATGTCCTGAAAGACATCGAGTTCGAGATCAAGAAGGGTGAAGTGGTCTGCGTCATCGGGCCATCGGGTTCGGGCAAGAGCACCTTCCTGCGCTGCATCAATCAGCTTGAACAGATCGATGCCGGCTATGTCCTGGTCGATGGTGAAATCGCCGGCTATCGCCGCGACGGCAACCGGCTGTTTCCGCTCGCCGACCGCGAAATTGCCCGCCAACGGCAGGCGGTCGGCATGGTCTTCCAGAAATTTCATCTCTTTCCGCATCGCACGGTGCTGCAGAACATCATCGAGGGCCCTGTCGGCGTTCAGGGGCGGCCGAAGCGGGACTGCATTGCCGAAGCGCGTGTTCTTCTCGAACGCGTCGGCCTGGCGGACAAGGCAGGCTCCTATCCCGGCGAGCTCTCCGGCGGCCAGCAGCAGCGTATCGCCATTGCAAGGGCGCTGGCGATGAAGCCGAAGGCCATGCTGTTCGACGAGCCGACGTCCGCTCTGGACCCCGAACTGGTCGGTGAAGTCCTTGGCGTCATGAAGGAACTCGCCGCGTCGGGGACGACGATGATCGTCGTCACGCATGAGATCGGCTTCTGCCGAGAGGTGGCGGATCGTGTCGTCTTCATGGATGCCGGCATGATCGTCGAGACCGGAACGCCAAGCGAGATCCTTGAAAACCCCCGGAATCCCAGAGTGAAGAACTTCATTTCTGCGGTGCTTTAACAACAAGAACCCTGAAGCAAAATCATCAGAGGAACATTTTATGAAACTCATTCGTCTTGCCGCCTCAGTCGCCTTGCTATCCCTCGCTGCAACCGCCGCCTCAGCGGATTCGAGCCTGAATCTGCTCAAGGATGGCGAACTGCGCATCATGACCAACCCGATCTATCCGCCGATGGAGTTCGTTAATCCGGACACCGGCACGATCGACGGTTTCGATGTCGATCTGGCGAATGCCATCGCCAAGAAGCTCAATCTGACGACCGTCTTTGTGACTTCGGCTTTCCAGGAACTGCAGAGCGGCCTTCAGACCGGCCGTGCCGACATGATCATTTCCGGCATGAGCGACAACGTGAAGCGTCAGGCGAGCATGGACTTCGTCGACTACATCACCAGCGGCCCGATCCTCTTTACTGTCAACGCCAACGCCGAGACCTACAAGCAGCCCGCCGATCTGTGCGGCAAGACCGTAGCCGGCAGCCGCAGCACCTCCTTCGGCGATAACGTCAAGGCCTGGAGTGCTGCCAATTGCGAAGGCAAGGGCAAGCCGGCCATCAAGTTCGAAGGCACGGCGGATTCCAACGCTGCCCGCCTCGGCATGAAGCAGGGCCGCTATGATGCGGTCGTGCAGGGTATCGAGACGATCGCCTACCAGATGCGCCTTGAGCCCGACACCTACAAGCTGGTCGGCGAGCCCCTGCTCAGCAACGACACCTTCGGCATTGCCTTCAAGAAGGACAATACCGCACTCCGCGATGCAGTCGCCGGAGCTTTCGATGCCGTCATCAAGGACGGGACGTATGACGAGATCCTCAAGAAGTGGGGCCTTGTCCACAATGCCGTGCCGAAGGCCGTGGTGAACGGCGTCAAGTAAGACACAGAAGAAGCGCCGCAGCGATAGCGGCGCTTCCCTTTACCATCAATGCAGCTACCGGCCGGGGCGTTACCGCGTCCCGGGATGGATGCTTGCGTCGCAAATACAGCTGAAAGCGCATGCAAAGTCCCATGACTGCCAAGACCGCACCCATCTCGTCGTCGATGCCTCGCCTCTGGCCGGAAGGCCGGCAGTCGGCGGTGGCACTCGCCTTCGATGTCGATGGACCCACCGGCGACGCGATGCTGGATGGTTCGCTATTGTCCAATCCGCGCTACTTCACGCAAGGCGCCTATGGACCATGGCGTGCCCTTCCGCGGCTGCTGGATCTGCTTGGCGAATACGGGCTCAAGGCGACGTTCTTCGTGCCGACCTGGGTGGTCGAGCACTGGCCGTCGACGTGCGAACGCATCCTGAAAGACGGGCATGAGATTGCCTATCACGGCCATTATCATGAGGTCTTCATCGATTGCAGCCGGCAGCAGCAGCTCGATATCATGGCGCGCTCCCGCGACATCTTCCGCACGCGGCTGGGCGTGACGCCAGTCGGCTTCCGCACGCCTTCGGGCGACTGGAGCGAGGAAACGGCTGAACTGCTGCACGAATTCGGCGTGATCTATTCGAGTTCGATGCGCGGCGACGACCGGCCCTATTTCCACAAGACGCCTCAAGGGCGTGGCCTTGTCGAAATCCCCGGGCGTTGGGATATCGACGACTATACGGCCCTTGCCTACAGCGAGGAGCCGGATTTCCCCATCGGTCTCGACCGCATCTCGGGCTATGCCGACGTTCAAAGAAACTGGTGTGCCGAATTCGAGGGCTATCACCGCGAGGGGCTCTGCTGGACGACGATCCTGCATCCCAAGGTCTGCGCCAAGCCCGGACGGCTGGCAATTCTGGAAGGCCTTTTCAAAGCTATCACTGCCCACGGCGATAGCGTCTGGGCGACGCATTGCGCCGAGATCGCAAAATGGTGGATCGCAAAAAATCCGGAGATTGCGGCATGAGCAACACGGCTTCCGAAACCTTCTGGCCGCAGGGCAAGAGATGTGCCGCCATCATCTCTGTGATCTTCGACGACGGGCTCGATGCGATTGCGCAGGCGCCTGATCTGGCAGCGCGCAGCAAGAGCTTTTCCGTGTGGCAATATGGTGCCACGCGTGGCGTCGAACGCCTTTGCAATGCGTTTGCCGCCGCCGGCATATCGACGAGCTGGTTCGTACCCGGCATCGTCGCGGAGAAACACGAGCAACTTCTTCGCGATGTCGTCGCCGAACATCACGAGATCGAAAGCCACGGCTGGGCCTTCGAACGCTACGATGCCCTTGAGGCATCCGCTGCTATCGAGCTCCTCAAGCGCAGCCGCGATAGACTGAACTCGATTGCAGCGAAAGACGTCTCCGGCTTCCGGTTGCCGGCAGGCAATTGGCCGCGCCAATTCGATCGGTTGTTGCTGGAAGCAGGCTATTCCTGGTCAGCATCGCTAAACGGTGACGACATGCCCTACAGCCATTCGTCGTCGCTGGTGGAAATCCCTGTCCATATCGAGCTCGAGGACCGGCCTTATTTCCAGTTCAACTTCACACCGGCCTTTCCCAAGGGGCAGAGCCGTATCCCCTCCTATGAGGCGGTGCTCGCCAATTGGATCGCCGAATTCGACGCCTATCGGAAATACGGTCTCTGTTACGTGCTGCAGTTTCGGCCCGAATGGACGGGAACGCCCGGCCGGATCGCTCTGGTCGAGGAATTGCTGCGCCACATCCGCAGCTTCGACGACGTATGGCTGGCGACGGCGGCCGAGGTTGCCCGTTGGCATGGCGGCAGGGGCATCGTCGCGCCCGCCGAGCATCCGATTAATGTCTACGAAGCCTATGTCAGCGAGGAGCATGCCGGTGAGCGATAATCTGACCCGCACCCTCGCCGAGCACGTCTGTGCAACTAGCTTCGATGCTTTCCCGAGCCAGACGATCCATAAGGCGAAGCTTCATATCCTCGATACGCTCGGCGCCGCTATCGCCGGATCGGCGTCGGGAGAAACCGGAGCGATGCTGGAAATGCTCAGCCTTCGCGGCACGGCAGGGCGTTCGCCACTCTGGGGATTACCATTGTCAGCGGACGCAAGAACTGCTGCTCTCGTCAATGGCGTCTCGGCCCACGCCTATGAGCTGGATGATAGTGGCGGCTGCGATCATTCCGGTGCCGTCGTTTTGCCCGCAGTGCTCGCCGCGCTCGGTGATCTCGACCATTCCTTCAGCGGAGCAGATCTGCTGCGCAGTGTCCTCGTTGGTTACGAGGTCGGCCGTCGCGTGCTGGAAGCAGTCGGCGGGTATGAGGAGCATAATGGTCTCGGATGGCATTCCACCGGAACCTGCGGCGCGTTTGGCGCCGCCGCCGCCGTCGGTGCCATGCTGAACCTCGATAGCGAAGCCATGGCCTCGGCACTCGGTACGGCCTGCTCATTTGCCGGCGGTACATGGGCTTTCATTCACAATGGCAGCTCGTCCAAGAAACTTCATGCCGGTCGCGCCGCCGAAGGCGGCTTGATGGCCGCCTATCTGGCAAAGAGGGGTTTCGAGGGGCCGGATAGCGTCTTCGAGGCGGATCGCTGGGGCAGTTTCTTCGCGACTTTCGGTGCCGGGCGGGGCGATCCGGTGGCGCTGGTTCAGGATTTCGGGGGGAACTGGCGGCTCAATCGCTGCTCGATCAAACCGCACGCGACCTGCCGCGGCACTCATGCGGCAATCGATGCGCTCGACCTGCTGCTGCAACGCCACGGTCTCACGGCTGGCGAGATTGTTGCGATCGAGGTCGATATCAGCCGCTTCCAATATGGCATGTGCGGTGGCAAGGTCGTCGAGTCCCGCGCGCAGGCACAGATGAGCCTGCCCTATGCGCTCGCTGCCCGGCTGCGCTACGGCAAGGTCTTCTTTGCCGAATTGGAAGAGGCGGCATGGTCGGCGCCAGAGATCGGACCTTTGCTCGATCGCATCGCCGTTCGGATTGATCCGGAAATGAAGGATGAGGACGAGCCGGCGATTACCATCGTGACCGCCGATGGCGCACGTCATCGCCTGATCGTCGAATTCCCGCTCGGAGGACCGCAGAACCCGCTGAGTGACGAGCGGCTTATCGGCAAATATGCCGACCTTGCCGGCATGGTGCTGCCTGCCCCAAAGGTCGACGCCATAAGGGATTTCGTTCTCGATCTGGAACATCAGAGCGACGCCCGCGGTCTGCTTGAGCTGCTTCAATAAACGACGCGCCCGGCACGGACCGCGTCCTTTCGAAAGGGAAGATCGAAATGAGAAACCAGACGAGCACCACATGGTCCCCGCTGTTCAAGCAGGATGTTTCCAGGGATTTTCAGGATTTCCATGAATGCCTGGATCAGGACAAGCGCATTGCGCTGCATGACGTCGCCGGCTCGAAAGTCCATGCCGATATGCTGGCTCGCGCCAGTATCATCACGGCTGACGACAATGCCCAGATCCAGACGGGGCTCGACCGGATTGCCGAGGAAATGCGCTCCGGCGCCTTCGAGTGGAAGACCGAACTCGAAGACGTTCATACGAACGTGGAGAACCGCCTTGTCGCGCTGATCGGCGATGCCGGCAAGAAGCTGCATACGGCCAGATCGCGTAATGATCAGGTGGCAACCGATATACGCCTTTATGCGCGCGAGCAGCTGGATCTGCTCGCCGATGATCTGAAGGTGCTGATCGGTGCTTTCGTCGATCTTGCCGAGCAGAATGCCGAGACGATCATGCCCGGTTTCACCCATCTGCAGGTGGCCCAGCCCGTCACCTTCGGCCATCATCTGATGGCCTATGCGGAAATGTTCCTGCGCGATCTCGATCGCGTCAAGGCGGCGCGTGAGCGTCTCAATGTCTCGCCGCTCGGTGCTGCCGCCTTGGCGGGTACCGGCTATCCGATCGATCCCGAATATAGCGCGGCACAGCTCGGCTTTTCCGGCTCGTTTGCCAATTCCCTCGATGCCGTCTCCGACCGTGACTATGTCGTGGATGTCTGCAGCGCCGGCGCGCTGATCATGGGCCACCTATCGCGTTTCAGCGAAGAGGTGATCCTGTGGTGCACGCCTATGTTCAATTTCATCGAGGTCGGCGATCAGTTTTGCACGGGATCCTCAATCATGCCGCAAAAGCGCAACCCTGATCTGGCCGAGCTTGTGCGCGGCAAGGCAGCGCGCGTCATCGGCAATCTGGCGTTTTCCGCAGCGCTCATGAAAAGCCAACCGCTTGCCTTCAACAAGGACCAGCAGGAATCCAAGCCACCACTGACGGACACGCTCGAAACCGTGCGTGGCGCCGTCAGCGTCACCGCCCAGATGATCCCGAGCATCACGGTAAAGCACAGCCGGATGCTGCTCGCCGCAAACCAGGGTTATTCGACGGCGACCGATCTTGCCGACTATCTCGTCCGCGCCGGCCTGCCTTTCCGCGATGCGCACCATGCCGTCGCAGCCATCGTCGGCGCGGCACGCGACAAGGCGTTGCCGACACTTTCAGAACTTTCTCTGGCCGAGATGCAGGCCTTTGCGCCCTTGGTGCGCGAAGATGTCTTCGAGGTGCTGACCGTCGAGGGATCCGTCGCCAGCCGCGACCATAGGGGCGGGACGGCTCCAAGGCAGGTCAAGCTGGCCGTGGAGGCCATGCGCCGGGCGATCGCCTGAACCGCGTCCGGTTGCCATTCGATCCGCTTGCTTTAAAGCTTGTTGTTTCCGACAGCAGCGAGAAAGCCGGATAGGGAATGGAGCCGAGGTTCGATCATAACAGGCTGCCGCCATTGCAGACTTTGCAGACCTTTTCCGTCGTTGCGGAAACAGGAAGCTTCACGGCGGCGGCGGCCGAGCTCAATCTCAGCCAGAGCGCTATCAGCCGTCAGGTCCAGCAGCTAGAGCATTATTTCGGCTGCAGCCTGTTCGAGCGTCACACGCGTAAGGTCGCACTGACAGAGCGCGGCATGGCGCTGATCCCGATCGTCGACAGTCTGCTCGCTTCGCTGAAGACCTCGTTCGAGGCGACGCGTACGACAGTGCGCTCCTTGACCATTCGCATGCCACCGACCTTCGCGCGCAAGTGGTTCCTGCCGCGCCTGCCGGATCTGCACAGCCATCACCCGGACCTGAATATCAATATCGATACGGCCTGGTTCCTGCGCCCCACCTTCTCCGTCGGCGATATCGACATGCTGATCACCTACGGCAATGGCCATTGGCCGGGCATGGATGTCTTGCCGCTGCTCGAGGAGCGGCTGACACCGATGTGCTCTCCTCAGCTGCTTCCCGCGCTCGGCGATCCGCCTGTTGTGGAGAAGCTGCAAAGCTGCGTGCTGCTGCATTCCAATCCTCGTCATAGCGACTGGACGCTCTGGCTACAGGCCGAAGGCGCCTATTCCTTCCAGGCAATTCGCCACCAGGTCTTCGATACCCAGGATTTCGCCATGACGGCAGCGGCAAGCGGCTATGGCGTGACGATGGGAGATCTCGCCTTTTCGCAGCAGGATCTCGAGAGCGGCGAACTTGTCGCCCCATTCGAGCGCATCATCGACAGCGGCTATGGCTATTACGCCCTCTGGCCCGCCCGTGCAGAGGCGCGCCAGAAGGTAAAAGCATTTTCGGACTGGCTCGGACATGCCTGCGGCACGACGCGGCTCACATAGATCTCGACCGAGTGCCGCCACCACTAATCGACGATTTCGGGAACGACCGGAGGCGCGCCGCGCAATGGCCGGCGGAAGATTTCAACGCAAGCGACGCCCGTCAGCGCAAGGCCGCCGCCGATAACGTGGTAGAGATGGATCGGCTCGCCGAGCATGGTTATGGCGCCGAGCGCCGTGAAGACCGGCAGCAGGTTCATGAAGGCGGCGCAGCGGCTTGGCCCGAGGATTTGGACGCCGCGGATCCACAGAAATGGAAGCACGACGGAAGCCAGCCCGCCGGCATAGGCGATCAGCGGCAGCGTCTCGGCATTGAGCGAGCGCATGGGCGCGGGTGTCGCAAGGAATGCCGGAAACATGATCGCCAAGGCGCAGATCGCCTGCATATAGGTCGATTGCCAGCCGGCGACAGGAAGGTTCCATCGCTTCAGCAAGACGCCGTAGAGCGCATAGACCAACGCGGCCGTCAGCATCAGCGGATCGCCGAGATGGATGCCATTCTGAATGAGTGCGCCGGGATCGCCGGCGCTGACCAGATATATGAGCCCGACAAGCGACAGGATGCCGCCACCGACCATGCCGACGGTCGGGGTGTCCTTCAGCACGACGGCGCTCAGGGCAACCGTCAGCAATGGCGTCAGCGCCGTGAACACGGCCATGTTGGTCGCCGTGGTGGACTCGGCGGCCAAGTAAGACAGGCTCTGGAACAGGCACATCGCCAGGAAGCCGAGAATGGCGAACTGGCCGAGATGCGGCCAGATGACGGCGCGGTTTCGCCACGCTGGTGCGGCGACGAAGGTACTCATCAGCAGCACTGCAAACAGCAGCCGATAGAATGTGATCGCCTCCGGCCCGATCGTGTGTGCGGACATTCTGGAAACGATGACGTTGCCGGACCAGAGGATGATGGCGATGAGGGGATAGAGAAATGCGAGTTTGTTTTTCATGATCGATAACCGTGAACTGTCGTTGATGTCGACGCTTATCGGTTCCGCTTTCGTCAGTATCGCTCTATACTGAACACAATTGTAGAGATTGGGACATGCAAAGCGACCCGACCAAGAAACATCTGGATTTTCACGATACGCATCGCGCCATGGCTGCGATGGACATCAATTATCCGGACGGATCCTCGACCGGATGGCATTCTCACCCGCGTGGCCAACTTCTCTATGCGATCGCGGGTGTAATGATCGTGCGTTCGGCGGAGGGTTCCTGGGTCGTGCCGCCGAGCCGGGCGCTGTGGTTGGCCGCCGGTTTGGAGCATGACGTCAGGATGTCGGGCGAGGTCAAGATCCGCACGGTCTTCATCGATGCAACGGCGATCCGGCACTTACCGGAAAAAAGCTGCGTCATCGAGGTCTCGCCGCTATTGCGCGAGCTCATCGTTGCAGCCGTCCATGTTCCGCTCGATTATGAGGAAGGCAGCCGCGACGATCGGCTCATGCGGCTGGTCGCAGACGAGGTGCGTGTTTCAGACATACTGCCCGTGCACCTTCCCATGCCGGCAGACCCGCGCATCAAGCTGATCTGCGAAGCGGTGAGCGAAGATCCTTCCGACACTTCGACCGTTGGCGAATGGGCCGAGCGGCTAAACGTGACCGCCAAGACCATCCATCGGCTGTTCAGCAAGGAAACGGGCATGAGCTTCGGGCGGTGGCGCGAACAGGCAAGGCTCTTGTTCGCGCTGCGCCGGCTGGCCAATGGCGAGCGCGTGATCGATATCGCTTTCGATTGCGGCTATGCCAGCCAGAGCGCGTTTACGGCGATGTTTCGGCGGCATTTCGGAAAGCCGCCATCCGAGTTTTATCGCTAGTGGCGATCAGTGGTGAAACGCTCAACCGTTCTTGATCCGCAATCCCTCGAGGAAGGTCCGGAACGCCTTGACCGCCCGTTTCGAGGTCGCCTCCGGATCGTCCGAATTGGCGATCCATTGCGCGGCACTGCTGCTGGCTGCATTGATGAGGCGCGCGCCGGCTTCGGGATCCATGTCGACGATGATGCCCTCTTCGACAAGACTGCGAAGGCTTTCGGCAACGGCGGTGATGCAGCCATTGGCGCTCGGCCATCCCGAGGGATCACCGAGTACGGCCGGTCCGTCGCGGAACATGATGCGCTGGAGTTCCGGCTCGAGCGCCATCTGGACATATCCGACATTCTCATCGATAAATCCCTGCCAGCGGGACGGCGCCTGGGACGAGATGGTACAGAGTCTTGCGGTCATTTCCGCATCGATCTCGCTGACAACAGCCTGCAGCAGGCCCTTCTTATCGCCGAAATGATGATAGAGCGCGCCTCGCGTCAGCCCGGCTGCGGCAGTGAAATCGTCCATCGAGGCTTCGGCATAACCGACGCTTCCAAATGCCTTTCGGCCCGCCGCCAGCAGCTTTGCCCGCGTTTCTGCAATCATCTCACTACGGGGCTTACGCATTTTTTCTCCGTCAACTCACATACGTCACGTATATTAGTTGACATTCGCATGGTGCGCAATTACTTCATTCTCATACGCCGCGTATGTGTATGGCGACTTCATTCAGTCAAGGATCGTTCCCATGTCCAATCCGTACAGTGAAATATTCCGGGCTCCCGGCGCCAAGGGCTTTTCGGCAGCCGGCTTTTTCGCTCGTCTACCCATCGCCATGGCCCCCATCGGCATCGTCGCGATGCTTTCGCAGACGCGTGGTGAATACTGGCTCGCCGGTGCCGTCTCGGCGACTTTCGCGCTCACCAATGCTCTCATCTCCCCGCAGATATCGCGGCTCGTCGATCGGCGCGGCCAACGCGCCGTCGTCGCGCCGGCAACCATTGTCTCCGTGCTCGCATTCGTTGTTCTCATCATCGCTTCAAATCAGAATTGGCCGGTATGGACGCTGTTTGCCTCGGCTTTCCTCTCCGCGGCCATGCCCAGCATTCCGGCTATGGTGCGTGCCCGCTGGACGGGAATCTTCCGCGACCGGCCAGAGCTGAATACAGCCTTCGCATTTGAATCCGCTGCCGACGAACTTGTCTATATTGCCGGCGCTTCCCTTTCGGTCGGCCTTGCCGTCTCGCTGTTTCCGGAAGCGGGAATGGTCATCAGCACGGCCTTCCTTGCACTCGGGACGACCGTCTTTCTCCTGCAACGCTCGACGGAGCCGAAGGTGCGCGGGATCGATTCCGATAGTCCTCAGCGTTCGGCAATCCGGCTTCGCCCGGTTCAGGTCATCACCTTGGCTCTGATCTTCGTGGGTGCGACCTTCGCTACCGCAGAGGTGAGCGCAGTCGCGATCACCAAGGAGCTTGGTCAACCAGGTGCTGCAAGCCTAGTGATCGGTGTCTACGCCCTCGGTTCGTTTGTTGTCGGGCTGATCATCGGCGCGCTCAATCTCAAGGTGCCGCTGCACCGGCAGCTGCTCGTTGCCGTCGGTGTGCTTGCCGTGACGTCCTTGCCGCTTCTTGTCGCCGGCAGCTCGGTTGCCCTACTCGCCTTCGCCGTCTTCCTCAGCGGTGTGGCGATCTCGCCGACCTTCATCACCGCCTTCGGCCTGATCGAGCGCCGCGTGCCGGAATCGATGCTGACCGAAGGCGTGACCTGGGTCATGACCGGCATCGGTATAGGCATGGCGCTCGGCGCTTTCCTCTCCGGTCTGGTGGTTGATAATTTCGGCCCGGCAAATGGGTTCTGGGTATCCGTCCTGGCGAGCCTTGCGACCGTCGTGATCGTGGCACTCGGCCAGAACACCCTCTCGGGCAAGCGCGCATCGCCGGATGCAGCCTGCATCACCCAACCGGCGGAATGAGGCTCTCTCTTCTTAGCTGAACGTCTCGGCCGTTCCGGGCGAGGCGGAAAAGCCCAGGCAGTGTGGATGCCGGCCAGTTCAATCCGGCATTCGCGAACCGAGATCCCGGTCCTGGGCCGAACCTTCGAGCAGGTGGGTGAGCTCATCCACCAGGCAGATGCGATTTTCGCGAAACTGGTAATAGGCAATCACTTTAAGGCGAATGCGCTCGCCATTGATCTTCAAAGCCTCGGCGATGTGAACCGTTGCCGCCGAAACGCCATCGGTGACGAAGTGTTCGAAGCCGACGCTGCTTGAAGAGAGGCTCGCCTGCAGCGCTGCGCTGTGATGGAGAAAGCCGGCATAGTCGAGCTCTTTGCCGTCGACCCTTTGAATGTAATCCGGCGTCAGCAGTCCGGCATATTGCTCCGGCTTCGTCGCCGGGTTTGTGAAGGCGGCAAACATGCGCTGGAGCAGGTCATGAACTTCATCCTGCGTCATCACGTCTTTGGGTGTCATCGGTGTCTCCGTAAATTGTATGGGTTGGGAACACCTTGCATCTAGCTCACCCGCTTATGCGCTGCTAACGTATCGAGGCCATTCAATACGGCTTTGAGGCCATGCGCGATTTTCTTGTCGATCCTCTCCGGCTCAACTCCGCCGGTGAGCCGGTAATCCTGGTGACGAGCCGGCATCAGGCCGAGATGCGGCAAACGGACCGGCACGCCCATGCGCGCGGCCAATTGCTCGGTACGATGCAAGGCGTAGTCACCATCGGGACCGATCATGGCCGCTGGCTCATACCGCCCGTCAATGCGGTGTGGCTTCCGCCGCATGTCGGGCATGACTTCAGATCGCACGGTGCGTTTCATGGCTGGAGCGTCTATGTAACGGAGCAGGCATGTGCCGCCTTGCCGGATGCGCCACGCGTCATACGGCTTTCGGGCCTGCTGAATGAGGCGGTTGCCCGCGCAGCGGCTTGGCAGGAAGGGCCGCTGTCCGAGCCGCAGGTGCGAATTGCCGGCGTGATATTGGATGAGATCGCCGCGATGCCGGAGGAAGCCCTCGGACTGCCGATGCCGACCGATCCACGGCTGCAGAAGATCGCGCGTGCGATTGCAGATGATTCATCCGAGCGGCGGAGCATGGCGGAGAGGGCGACATGGGCGGGTATAGCGCCCCGGACGTTGAGCCGGCGGTTCGTTCTGGAAACGGGCCTTACATTCAGTGCCTGGCGTCAGCGCGCCCTGCTGCTGCGATCGCTGGAAATGTTGGCGGCCGGAAACTCCGTCACCACGGTCGCTTTCGATCTGGGCTACGAAACGGTCAGTGCTTTCATCGAGCTTTTCCGGGCTCATTTCGGCACGACGCCGGCGCGCTATTTCAAGCGGTCGAACTGACGGAATTCTTTCAAATCGAACCGGCCTTGAAGACCAGACCGGCGAAGCGTTCACCCATCAGCCGATGGGTTTCGGCGTCGGGATGCAGCTCGTCCGGCAGCGGCAGACGCTCGTTGTCCGTCTCCCCGTACAGCTCTCTTCCGTCCAGATAGTGGATATTGCCGTCATCTTTCGACCTGCGCTCGACGATGGTTCGGAGTTGGCCGCGGATGAGGGTGAGCGTCAGCTTGCCCTGCCTCACCTCCTCGGCATTGCCCCCGGCTTGAAACAGCAATTGTCCTCTCCTCAGTGAGGCGAGGTCAGCCTGGCTCGGTCCCGGCACCGTTTCATGGATCGGGCACAATATCGGCGACACGACGAAGAGAGGCGTCGTCGGATGCCCTTCTCTGATCGTATCGAGAAATCCATGCATGGCCGGGCCAAATGCGCGCAGCCGCATCAGGTCGGTATTGACCAGATTGATGCCGATCTTGAGGCTGATGTCATCCGCCGGCGTGTCGCGGATCGTGCGCGCGACGAAAGGGTCCAGCAACGCGCTGCCGCCAAAGCCGAGATTGACAAGTTCCACTCCCGCCTGATCGGCTGCGACCACCGGCCAGATGCCGGTCGGCGATGCCGCATTCGAGCCCTGGCTGATCGAGCTGCCATGGTGAAGCCAGACCGGTTTGCCGGACGCTCCGATCGGGACAATAGGCGCATCCGAGCGTAGAGCGATCAGTTCCGTGGCCTCGTTATGTGGCAGCCAGATTTCCACGGTCTTCACGCCTTCCGAAAGGTCGGAGAAGCGCAGCGTTTGCGGCTGGCCTGGCTCAAGCGTAGATGAGCCCTTTGCCATATCGATCCTGAGAACCTTGCCGCCTGAAGCACTCTCCTGCCTCTCCAGCCGGCCATTCACGCGTAGGTCATACACGCCGGCTGGGCGAGGTGGCATGCCGACATAGTCTCGCCTGGTGGGGAGGACCTCGAGTTCAATTGCCGTCGCCGATGTCTGGAACACCAACCGAACACCGGACGGCTGCGCCTCAGCCATCAATAGTTGAGGATCGTCGCATTGGGTGCGGGCGCGAAATGGCAGGCGATGCGGAAGGAGGCCGGCATCGGTGCGTTCCAACTCGAGTGCGCCGAACAGGAAGTCCGGAGTGATTGATGTTACTATGGAGGTAGCGTTCATGGACTCGTTCACGCGTTAAACCGGCTCGCAGCATTTGTCCGGATTTCCTATTCAAAATAGTCTTTTACCTAATGCAGTCAGGTTTCGCGTTGGGCAAGCTTGCTCGGCAATGATGGCCACGAATTTTCCACCTATACCCGGCTTCTCCTAGAGCGATAGGGGTGGTTCCGGCCGGCCTTGCTGGATATAGGGTGGAGACGACGCATAGGCCCGGAGAGTTGAAGTGACTGAGATCAATGAGAGCGAGCACTGGATCGAGAGCCCTGGTGGCCGGCTTTTCGCCAAGGCCTGGACGCCGTGTGATCCAGTGTCGGGTACGCCGCTGATCCTTTTTCATGACTCGCTCGGATGCGTTGCACTCTGGCGGCAATTTCCACAATTGCTGGCCCAAACCCTCAATCGGCGGGTTATCGCCTATGACCGCCTGGGCTTTGGTCGGTCCGACCGCCGGACGGATGTGCTGAGCAACAATTTCGTCGCGACGGAAGCAGAGCAATATGTGCCGCTCCTTTGCGAGAGCCTGTCGATCGATGAGTTTATCGCCTGCGGACACAGCGTCGGCGGTGGCATGGCGGTTTGGGCGGGAGCGCGGTTGTCGCAGCAGTGCAGGGGCGTGATCTCCATAGCCGCTCAGGCTTTTGTTGAAGACCGGACTCTAGCGGGGATCAGAGCCGCGGAAAAAGACTTCGAGTCGCCCGAGAGCATGAGCCGCCTGGCCAAGTATCATGGCGACAAGGCCGAATGGGTTCTGCATGCCTGGATCGACACATGGCAGCGTCCGGAATTTGCCGATTGGAGCCTCGATGCAGCGCTTCAGGCAATTCGTTGCTCGCAGCTTGCGATCCATGGCGAGCACGATGAATTCGGATCGCTAGCGCATCCCCGCCGGATAGCGGGGGAGCACGGAGAATGCCGTATCCTGCCAGGTGTCGGGCACACGCCGCACAAGGAGTGCCCGACACTGCTTGTCGAAGTCATCGAAAGCTGGCTTGCCTCGTCAAGATCGGCATCCGCCGAGCGCTAAAGCCCAAGGGGCAGCTCGACCCTCCATCGAACAGGCCGCGCCGGCCTTGGCCTCAGCAGTCCGGCGCCTGTGGCGGCCGCATCGGTTCCGAGAAGGTTCGCTGCAGCTTTCCCCAGCCGGGATCATGCATATGGGCCTGCAGACCGGCCCGCTCGACAAGGGCAAGTGCTTCCTGCTGGCCGAAATCAAGCGCGGCCTCGACATCCGTCGTCAGCACTTTGCCGGCCTCCATCAGCACTTTGCCATCGACGATCACGGTGTCGACGTCGCTTCCGAGAACCTGATGGACGAGGCGGTGGACCGGCATCCAGTTGGGCATCAAATGCGGCTTGCGCATGTCGATGATGGCAATATCCGCCTTCTTGCCGACCTCCAGCGATCCGATCTCGTGATCCATGCCGATGACCCTGGCGGCATCGATGGTGATCATCTCGAAGACCTTGCCGGGTGGCAGCAGGTATCGGTCGTGATTATGCAGGATATGCTGCGTGGACTGGGCCAGTCTTGCTGTCTGGAACATGTCGAAGTGCCGGCTGGGGGCGGCGCCATCCGAGGTGATGGCGAGAGGAATGCCCCGTGCCATCATCTCCATAACCGGCGTTGCACGGCCGGGCGGTGCGTGGGTGACGTTGGTGCCGGTCTCGGCCAGAATGTCCATCTCCTCATGCGAAATGCCCCAGCAATGCTGCAGGTGAACGTCGGGTCCGAGCAGGGCGTTTTCCTTATCCTGAAACGCCATGCGGATCTGTCCGGCAAAGGCATCGGAATGAATACGCACGCCCCATTTGCGGGCGGTTTCGCGAACCCTGCGCGCCTGCATCCGATCGCTGTCCGTGAGATTGACGGCCTGATCCGGCGTGGATGCGTTCGAGGGCTCCACGGACGGTACGATGGTGAACGGCGTCAGTAATACGCTGATGCGTCCGTCCGCGCTGCCATCAAGCGTTTCTATCACCGCTTCCGAACCTTCGATCATCTGCTCGAAGGTAATGTTGTGCCGCTCCGGTTTGCCATTTTCCCAGCGGGTCGCGGGGTGCGGCCAGGGCAGGCCAGAAGGGCCGACGCAGACGATCTCGCGCAGGCCGATTTCGGTGTAGGCGCGGGCGTGGTTGATGGCGAAAACAGGGTCGTCGCTGCGCGGCATCGAGGTGATGATACTTGCTCCCGTCGTCACGCCGGCGCGAAGCCGCTCCAGACCCGAAACGAGCCCGTCCGCATACCAGAAGTCGCGGGTGACGTAGTGATAGTAGGTTGGCGTCACCACCCGCATCCACATGGCGTTGGTGTCGGCGGCGATGCTGCGGATCAGTGCATGCCCGGCATGGCCATGGGCGTCGATCAGGCCGGGGATGATCATCTTGCCGCGGCAATCGATCACCCTCTTCTCAGTGTGCCTGGATATCACCTCTGCGGCTGTTCCGATCTCGACAATCCGATCTCCGGAAATCGCCAGGCCGCCATCCTCGATGATCCGGCGCTCTTTGTCGACGGTAACGATGGTTCCATGCAGCAGAAGCAGGCCGTTCATATCTTCCTCCCATATCCTCAAGCGCTTGGCTTGGCGCCGATCGGCATGATTTTTGGATACGATAATTGTCAACAATTTAATTGACAATAGCGAAAGTCACACCGATACTCCGGCCCAAATTGGGGAGGGGCCTTTAAATCTGGGCTCTACAAATAACAGAGGGAGGAAACAATGTTTCGTTGGAAAAAGCTCATTCTCGCTGCAGTGGCTACGGCCGCACTGACCGCGCCGGTCGATGCCGCCACGCTGCGCTGGGGCAGCAGAGCAGATATCTACTCGCTGGATCCGGATTCGGTTCCGTCCACCTCGAACCTTGCCTTTCTCAACCATATTTACGAGGGGCTGGTCCGCTATGACGCGAACTTCAAGGTCGAGCCGGCACTTGCCACGGACTGGAAGCTGATCGACAACAAGCACTGGCGCTTC
>BFBZ01000019.1_pt45 | contig 23726 bp, 28 predicted proteins | sample 1888401 | NCBI WGS metagenome assembly BFBZ01 (sample SAMD00112614, study PRJDB3348) | symbiont metagenome | host: Chara braunii
TCCTGCTTGCGCATGACGCTGGCGTTCTCCACCTCGAGCGATTCGGCATAAGCGATCAGCTCTGGCGGCTTCTTGTTCTTGAACTCGGTGAGTTTCATTTCTTGCATTAGATAGACTCTGGGTAGGCTTTGGGGAGAAAATCGGCTGGATGCGACAAATGCCGGGCGCGGCCGAAAGCGATAAAAGGGGGCGGCGCATGACGGGAAGGAAGACCCGTCTTTTATCGTCGGTCGCCTTAAAGAGCAAGCCGCCTTTTGCTGGATCGCGCAAAGCCTAGAACGGCTTCACTATGACCAGGACAACGATGACGATCATCAGCAATGTGGGGATTTCGTTGACGATCCGCCAGTGCCTTGCCGGCCTTTCGTTGCGATCCTCGGCGAATTTCCTCACCGCCCCGGCGAGATAGCCGTGCACGCCCGAAAGCAGGAGCACCACGAAGATCTTGGCATGCAGCCAACCGCCCTGGAACCCAAACACTTTCCAGGCGAGCCAAAGGCCGAACACCCAGGTCAGGATCATGGCCGGATTGATGATCCCCCGCAGCAACCGGCGCTCCATCACCTTGAAGGTCTCGGATTGCACCGAACCTTTCTCGGCATCGACATGGTAGACGAAAAGGCGCGGCAGATAGAGCATGCCGGCCATCCAGGAAATGACGGCAATCACGTGGATCGCCTTCGCCCACGGATAGAAACTGGCCGGCGCCACGAAAAAGAGCAACGCCGTCAAAACGATCAGAACGACGATCCCGATCACCATGCGCTTCATCGCCTGGCCGGTGCTGTTCTCATTGCTCATGTCGGTCATCGGCGGCTCCTCACCATTTTTACCATGGCCTCGACATGCGTCACCGGAGTCTCCGGCGTGATGCCGTGGCCGAGATTGAAGATAAGCGGACCGTCGCCCAACGCTCCGAGGATGGCGTCGACACCCTCGGCCAAAGCCTTGCCGCCGGCCACCAGCCGCAGCGGATCGAGATTGCCCTGCACCGCGCCTTCGGCCTGCAGCTCCTTCGCCATGGACAGCGGCACGGTCCAGTCGAGACCGAGCCCGGTGATCCCGGTCTTTTTCCTGTAATCGCGATAGCGCTCGCCGGCGCCTTTCGGAAAGCCGATCACCGGAACGCCGGGGTGAACTGCCTTCACTTGCCGCACGATCTCCGCCACCGGCTCGACGCAGAAAGCCTCGAAGCATGTCTCGTCGAGAACGCCGGACCAGGAATCGAATATCTGCACGACATCAGCGCCCGCCTCGATCTGGCGAATGAGATAAGCGGCCGAGTGGTCGGCCAATATCTTCAAGAGCCGCCTGAACGCTTCAGGCTCGCGATAGGCGAAAAGCCGCGCCGGTCCCTGGTCCGGCGTGCCGCGGCCCGCGATCATATAGGTCGCCACAGTCCAGGGCGCGCCACAGAAGCCGATCAGTGTCGTCTCATCGGGAAGCCTTGCCCGCAGCCGGCGGACGGTCTCGTAGACTGGTTCGAGATTCACGTGAAACGTTTCGCCGTTCAGCGCCGGAATCTCGGCCGCCGAAATCGGCTGCAGGATCGGCCCGTGGCCCTCTTCGAAACGAACGTCCCGGCCGAGCGCATTAGGCACGACCAGGATATCGGAGAATAGAATCGAGGCATCGAAGCCGAAGCGTTCGATCGGCTGCAGCGTCACTTCCACCGCGAGGTCTGGATTGTAGCAAAGATCGAGGAAGGAACCGGCCCGCTTCCTGGTCTCCCGATATTCCGGGAGATAGCGGCCCGCCTGGCGCATCATCCAGAGCGGCGGCGGAGACACCGCGCTGCCCTTGAGGACGTCGAGCATAATCCGTTTCTCAGCCATTCAGCGTCCGCCCTCCCTACAGCGCCGCGCGTCCTAAGACGCGCAAAGGACGCTGTAGCACTTTCATGTAGCGCATGATCCTTTCCGAACCTCCGGCTCGGGGTCATGCGCGGCCTTTCAAATCAAATATCTATTTTTAAAGAGTCTTCTGATTCTAAGAGTCTGTTGGTTGTGGTGGTTGCGACCTGTCCAGCCTGCGGCTCGAAAAGGCCAGTCAGCATATTGTCGCGCAGTCTCTTTCGCAATTTGGAAGGATCTGGGGAAGAACCGGATTTAGGCTTTGGAGTCAGCGGCTTGACAGGTCGACTCCGAAGCCGCGGTCTGTGGATGGTATCAGGCCGAAAACAGCTGTCCCCGGATTTGTCCCCAGCGCCGCGATGAAGCCTACAGCGGGGCGAATTGTGGACAACCCGCCATCTGATACAGTCGTTCCTACCGACCCGGCGTTTTTGTCCGGCCTTGTCCACACTTGCCCACAGTCTGGAACCACCCCCTGTGAACAAACCCCAGAGCTTCTTCCATCTGCATCTGATTTCCGACGCCACCGGCGAAACGCTGCTAGCCGCCGGCCGCGCGGCGTCGGCGCAATACAAGGATGCGCGCGCCATCGAGCAYATCTATCCGCTGATCCGCACGGAAAAGCAGATCGCCAAGGTGTTCGACGACATCGACGAGGAGCCGGGCATCGTTCTCTATACCGTCGTCGACCAGAAGCTGGCGCGCAGCATCGACGAGCGCTGCGCCGCCATGGGTCTGCCTTGTGTGTCGGTGCTCGAGCCGGTGCTGGCCGTCTTCCAATCCTATCTCGGCACGCCGGCCGGCCGCCGCGTCGGCGCCCAGCATGTGCTCGATGCCGAATATTTTCGCCGCATCGACGCGCTCAATTTCACCATGGAGCATGACGACGGCCAACTGCCGGCCAATATGGACGACGCCGACATCGTGCTGATCGGCATTTCGCGCACCTCGAAGACACCGACCAGCATCTATCTCGCCAACCGCGGCATCAAGACCGCCAACATCCCGATCGTGCTCGGCGTGCCGCTGCCGGAAAGCCTGATCAACGCCAAGACGCCGCTGATCGTCGGCCTGATCGCCACGGCCGAGCGCATCTCGCATGTCCGCCAGAACCGCATCCTCGGCAACACCAGCGCCTATGTGCCTACCGACTATATCGACCGCGCGGCGATCAGCGAAGAGCTTGCCTATGCGCGCCAGCTCTGCACCAGGCATGGCTGGCCGATCATCGATGTCAGCCGCCGTTCGATCGAGGAAACGGCCGCCGCTATCGTTGCCCTGCGGGGGAAGACGCGGTAACGGAGATTGGCCTAGACGCCGGCCGAAGTTCGTAAGGCTTTGGCCATTCTCCAAAGTTTGTGCTGGACCCCAGGACAAACGATGGGTCAACAGCGTCAGGGAGCTAGTCGGGCGAAGAACATGACCGAGAAAATCATCCTCGCTTCGGGCAGCCCGTACCGCAAGGCGATGCTCGTCAGTGCCGGCCTCGACATCGAGGCGGTGCCGGCAAAGGTCGACGAGCGCGCGCTGGAGGCTCCCCTGCAAGACAGCGGCGTCGCGCCGGAAGACGTCGCTTCGATCCTCGCCGAAGCCAAGGCCACCGAGGTCAGCGAGCGCAAGCCCGGCGCCCTGGTGCTCGGCTGCGACCAGACGCTGTCGTTGGGTGACGAGATTTTTCACAAGCCGGCCGACATGGAAAGCGCGCGGAGGCATCTCCTAGCTTTGTCCGGCAAGACGCATCAGCTCAACAGCGCCGCCGTGCTCTGCCGCAACGGCGAGGTGCTTTGGCGGCATGTCGGCATCGCCAACCTCACCATGCGCAAGCTGGATCCCGCCTTCATCGGCCGGCATCTGGCGCGCGTCGGCGCCAAGGCGCTTTCCAGCGTCGGCGCCTACCAGATCGAGGGCGAGGGGATCCARCTGTTCGAGAAGATCGAGGGCGACTATTTCACCATCGTCGGSCTGCCGCTCTTGCCGGTGCTGAAAGAACTGCGCGCGCTGGGAGCCATCGATGGCTGAGAAGAAAGCCTTCGTCACCGGCCACCCGATCGCGCATTCGCGCTCACCGAAGATCCACGGCCACTGGTTGGCGAAATACGGCATCGACGGCAGCTACCGGGCGATCGACGTGGCGCCGGCGGATTTCGCTGCATTCCTGGCATCGCTCGGCGAAAAGGGCTTTCGCGGCGGCAATGTCACCATCCCGCACAAGGAGGCCGCTTTCGCCGGCGTCGCCCGCCGCGACCATGCCGCCGACGAGATCGGCGCGGTCAACACGCTGTGGCTGGAGGACGGCGTGCTATGGGGCGGCAATACCGACGGGCACGGCTTCGCCGCCAATCTCGATGACTACGCGCCGGGCTGGGCTGCAAACGGTCCGGCCGTGGTGTTGGGAGCGGGCGGGGCGTCCCGCGCGGTCATCCATGCGCTGAAGGAGCGCGGCGTGAGTGATATCCGCATCGTCAACCGCACGCTGGCGAGAGCGCGGGAGCTTCGCGACCGTTTCGGCGCGGGGGTCTCTGCGCACGGCGCCGACGCGGTCGCCGGGTTGCTCGGCGATGCTGGTCTGCTCGTCAACACCACCGCGCTCGGCATGCACGGCAATGAAGGYCTGTCCGCCGATCCGRYSGGCCTGCCYGATCACGCCGTCGTCACCGACATCGTCTATGTGCCGCTGGAAACGCCGCTTCTCGCCGCTGCAAGGGCGCGTGGCCTGAAGACGGTCGATGGGCTGGGCATGCTGCTGCATCAGGCGGTGCCCGGCTTCGAGCGCTGGTTCGGCAAGCGGCCTGAGGTCACGCCCGAATTGCGGCGCATGATCGTCGCCGACATCGAAGCTCATTGATGGCAGGGGGCGACATGATCGTGCTCGGCCTCACCGGATCGATCGGCATGGGCAAGTCGACCACGGCGAAGATGTTCGCCGAGGCCGGCGTGCCGGTGCACGATTCCGACGAGACGGTGCATCGCCTCTATTCGGGCAAGGCCGCCCCTCTGGTCGAGGCGGCTTTCCCCGGCACCACGCAAGCGGGCGTCGTCGATCGCGCCAGGCTGGCGGAGCGGGTCCTGGGCGATGCCGCCGCTCTCAAGAAACTGGAAGGGATCGTCCACCCGCTCGTGCGCGCCGATGCCGATGCCTTTCTCTCCGGCCATCGTGCCGCCGGCGCGCGGTTGGCCGTGCTCGACATTCCTTTGCTCTTCGAAACCGGCGGCCGCGACCGCGTCGACAAGGTCGTGGTCGTSACCGCATCGCCGGAAATCCAGCGCGCCCGCGTGCTGGCGCGGCCCGGCATGAGCGAGGCGAAACTCGCCGCCATCCTCGCCAAACAGGTGCCGGATGCCGACAAGCGCCGCCGGGCCGATTTCATCATAGACACCGGGCAAGGCTTCGACGCCGCGCGAAAGGCGGTCGAGGCCATCATTGCCCAACTCGCGGGGGATAAGGCGGCGGAGCCTATCTCCTGACCCTTGCTGTCAGCAGCACCCATTGCCATTTTTCGCCGGGGCACGATGCTGCTCCCAGCAAAGGCAAACTGATTCGAATGCGCGAGATCATCTTCGATACGGAAACCACCGGCCTCGATTTGCGCGACGACCGCGTCATCGAGCTCGGCGGCGTCGAACTGGTCAACCGCTTTCCGACGGGCCGCACCTTCCACAAATTCATCAACCCGCAGGGCCGCGCGATCCATGCCGAGGCCCAGGCCGTTCATGGCATCAGTGCCGCCGATCTGGCCGGCAAGCCGACCTTCGCGGAGATCATCGATGAATGGCTGGCCTTCACCGACGGCGCCAAGCTGATCGCCCATAACGCCACTTTCGATATCGGCTTCCTCAACCTCGAATTCAGCCGCCTCGACCAGCCGGCCATCGATCCCGGACGCATCGTCGACACGCTGGCGCTGGCGCGCCGCAAGCATCCGATGGGGCCGAACTCGCTGGATGCGCTGTGCCGGCGCTACGGCATCGACAACACCCGCCGCACCAAGCACGGCGCGCTGCTCGACTCCGAACTGCTGGCCGAGGTCTATATCGAGTTGATCGGCGGCAAGCAGGCGGCGCTCGTTCTCGAAAGCGTGGCGGCGCAGCTCAACGGCGCGGGCGAGGTCGCCGACATCGATATCTCCATCGGTGCAAGGCCCATCGCCCTGCCGCCGCGATTGAGCGAGGCAGACCGCGCCGCGCATGCCGGCCTGGTTGCGACGCTCGGCGAAAAGGCGCTCTGGCTGAAGGTTGCGGCTGGGTAAGCGGACAGTCGGGTAAGTAGGACCCGTCGCGCCCCCCTCTGCCCTGCCGGGCATCTCCCCCACTTGGGGGCCTGTTGCGTAATTTGGCGATTGTGATTCTCTGAGATGGAAGCTCGGAGGTAATCGCAATGGCAGTGAAGCAGACGGGTCAGCTGAGCCTGGCGGAGGCATTTCTGGGCCAGAAGCTTGCTGGCGGATCCTCGTCGCTCGATCGGCTATCCGGTCTGGTGAAGTGGTACCGCTTCGAGAAGCTGCTCAACCCGCTACGCGATGGTGGCCCGGGACGTGCAGCCTGGCCTCCGCTGGTTCTGTTCAAGGCGTTGTTGCTGCAATCGCTCTACGGGCTATCGGATCGCGAGCTTGAGGAAGCGCTGGGGGATCGGCTGTCGTTCCGACGCTTTGTCGGACTTGGCCTTGAGGAGAGCATTCCCGATCACACGGTGCTGTCGCGCTTTCGCAACCTGCTTGTGGGCGAAGGATTGATGGAGAAGCTGTTTGGCGAGCTGGACCGGCAGTTGGAGAAGGCCGGCGTGATCTTGAAGCGCGGCACCATGCTGGATGCGACGCTGATCGAAGCGGTCTCGACGCCGCCGACGCCCGAGCGGCCCTCGAAGGATGCGGACGCCCACATCACCGCACGCAAGGGTAAAGGTGGCATCACCTTTGGCTACAAGGCTCATGTCGGGGTCGACGAGGGCTCCGGCCTGATCCGCACGGTGATCACCACACCGGCCAACGTCAACGATACGGTCGTGGCCGACCTCCTGGTGCGCGGCGATGAGAAGACGGTATGGGCGGATGCGGCCTATGACACCCATTCCCGTCGTGCCCGGCTCAAGGCCGAGGGCAGGAAGCCACGCATTGCCCGCCGCCCCAACAAGCACCATCCCTTGCCTGAGCGGCTCAAGCGCTACAATCGCCTGATCGCACGACGGCGGGCGGCGGTGGAAACGACCTTCGCCACGCTCAAGAACCGCATGAAGCTGACCACGATCCGCTACGTCGGACTGGCCAAGGCTGCGGCTCAAGTGACCATGGCGGCGATCGCCTTCAACATGCGCCGATGGGTTGCCATCACGGGATAGGTGCGCCCGGCGCCCAGCCAAAGGGTCGCGACACCGCCCACAAACCCAAAATCAGACACCAAATCCACCAACCAAACCGAAGTCTGGCGCAAAAGCCGTTCCGCGTGCAGGTCCTCGCTACTACGCAACAGGCCCACTTGGGGGAGATTGCCTGTTTCGGCGCTTCGCCTACGTTTCAACCTTTGAGATTGGCGAAAGCCAGGGGGCGACACCTGATCTCCCCCCAAGTGAGGGAGATGGCCGGCAGGCCAGAGGGGGGCGCTGTCCCGCCAGCGCCTGCAACAAAAAGCCCGGCGCGAAGCCGGGCTTTCAATGGAGAGCAGTGGAGTGCCTTCTCAACTCACCTTGACCTTGCTCGCCGCCTGGTCCTCGGCGATGCGCTGCTGGAACATCTGCGCGAAATCGATCGGGTCGAGCATCAGCGGCGGGAAGCCGCCGTTGCGGGTCGCGTCGGAGATGATCTGGCGGGCGAACGGGAACAGCAGCCTGGGGCATTCGATGAACAGGATCGGCAGCATGTGCTCCTGCGGGAAGCCGCTGATGGCGAAGACGCCGCCATAGACCAGCTCGACATTGAACAGCACCTCCTGGTCGAAGGAGGCCTTGGCGGTCAACGTCAGGTTGACGTCGAACTGCTTGTCCGAGAGCGGGTTGGCGTTGACGTTGACGTTGATGGCGATGCCCGGGGCCTTGTCGCGGCCACGCAGCGAGTTCGGCGCGCCGGGGCTTTCGAAGGACAGGTCCTTCACATACTGGGCAAGCACGCTGAGCGAGGGCTGTACCTGGTTGCCGTTGCCGTTGGCGGCGCCCGCCGGGGCGTCATCGTTGCTGGCCATGAGCCTTTGTCCTTTTGCCTGGGCAGCATCGCTGACCGGATTGAAATCGCGGGTTCGCTACCATGGTCGGCATGACAAGACAAGGTTTGCCGCCTTCGACGAATGCCATCCGGGAACTGGCTGCGGATTTGGGCGGCGGCAAAATTCTCGCGCGCCGCCCCTGCCCCCAGAACTAGTCGTTCTTCAGCCGCCGCCAAGGGGAATTGTGATCCGGCCGGCGCGGATAGTCGTCGTCGCGCGAATAGTCGCTGTCGTCGAGGTCGATGGTCCGGCCGCGCCGGCGGGCCGAAAAGCCGCCGCTGAAGCTGGTGGCAAGAACGATACGGTTCTTGAGCATCCGCCAGGCCAGGTCGCGCACCGGCGGAAGCAGCAGCAGGATGGCGAATATGTCGGTGATGAAGCCCGGGATGATGAGCAGGATYGCCGCCAGCACKATCATCGCGCCATGCGCAAGCTGSCGGCTGGGGTCGCGCCCGGCGTCCATCTCCGCCCGCACCCGCGCCATCACCCCAAAACCCTGGTGCCTGAGCAACAGGCTGCCGGCGATGCTGGAAAGGATGACCAGCCCGACCGTCGCCAAAGCGCCAACTTCGCGGCCGACAATGACGAAGCCGGCGATCTCCAGCAGCGGCAGCAGGAGCAGGAACAGCGGAAAGAGCGAAATGCGCAAGTCTTGACCGATCGCTTTCTTGTTTGACGGGCCTGCGGGCAATCGCCGCTGGCACTGGCGCCCTTACATAGGTATGCCTGCCTTTGATTTGAATGATTGCGCCCAGCGTTCTATATGCTTTGAATGTCGGACGCTATGCGACCCGCGGCTTCCTCTGGCCGTCGGTCAGGCCGGGACAAGGATCGAATTGGCGGAAAATATGGGTTTCTTCGACTTCGGCACGATTTTCTTCCTGATTGCGGCGGTTGTGATCTTTTTCCAGCTGCGCAACGTGCTGGGCCGCCGCACCGGCAACGAGCGCCCGCCCTTCGACCCCTATTCCGCGAGCCGCACACAGGACACCGCCTCGCAGAAACCCGAGAACGTGGTGTCGCTGCCGCGCAAGCGGCAGCCCGGCGAGACGGCGGCAGAGACTTATGCCGAGATCGACGCCTTCGCCAAGCCGGACAGCGATCTCAACAAGGGCTTGCGCACGATCAAGGACAACGATTCGTCCTTCGACCCCAAGACCTTCGTCGACGGCGCCAAGATGGCCTATGAGATGATCGTCATGGCCTATGCCGACGGTGACCGGAAGACGCTGAAGAACCTGTTGTCGCGCGAAGTCTATGACGGATTCGTCACGGCGATAGGCGAGCGCGAGGCGAAGTCGGAAAAGATCCAGTCTTCCTTCGTGGGCATCGACAAGGCCGACATCGTCGCGGCCGAGATGAAGGGCTCCGAGGCGCACATCACGCTGCGCGTCGTTTCCGAGCTGATCTCGGCGACGCGCGACAAGGCTGGCGCGGTCATCGACGGCGATCCGGAGACGGTCGCGGAGGTCAAGGACGTCTGGACCTTTGCCCGCGACACGCGCTCGCGCGATCCCAACTGGAAGCTCGTCGCCACGGAAGAAGAAGATTGATCCTAGAGCATGATGCCGAAAAGTGTGAAGCGGTTTTCGGGTGACATCATGCTCTATCTCTTTGATTTAGAGCCGGATTCAGATTTCAGGTCGAACAGACCTGAAATCATCCGGCTCTAGAGCGGTGGCGGAGCCTGCCGTGTCGCTGTCCCCGGTTTTCAAAGAGAAATCCTTCGAAGCCCTGCCCGGTTGGGATACTGACGACCATCTTGCCGCCTTCGGCGCGTTCCGACGCTCCGCTCTCCATGCGCCAGTAAAACCCTATCGGACCGGTTCGCTCGGCGTCGATTTCAACGCCTTCGCGGACGCCTATGCCGAGGCGCGTTCCGTTTCGCCTGCGAATCGGTCGCAGGCGCGGTCCTTCTTCGAGCGCCATTTCGTTCCGACGCTGGTGACGCCTGAAGACGGGAGCGCCGGCCTCGTCACCGGTTTCTACGAGCCGGAGGTCGAGGCCTCGCCCATCAGAACGGAGCGGTTTACGGTTCCGCTGCTCTCTCGCCCGGCCGATCTGATGGACATCGACGAGAAGAACCGTCCGGTCGGCATGGACCCCTATCTGGCCTTCGCCCGCAAGGCGTCGGCGGGTCCGGTAGAGTATTTCGACCGCGGCGAGATCGAACGCGGCGCGCTCGCCGGCCGCAACCTCGAGATCGCCTGGCTCGCCGAGAAAGTCGACGCCTTCTTCGTGCATGTGCAGGGCGCCGCGCGGCTGAAGATGACGGATGGCAGGCTCCGCCGCGTCACCTATGCGGCCAAGTCCGGTCAGCGCTTTACCGGCCCGGGCAGGATCTTGAGCGAGCTCGGCGAAATCCCGCTGGCAAAGGTGACGATGCAGTCGATCCGCGCCTGGTTCAAGGCGCATCCGGACCGTGTCGACGAGATCCTGTGGCAGAACCGCTCCTATATCTTCTTCCGCGAAGCTCCGGTCGAAGATGTCGCGCTTGGGCCCATCGCGGCCGCCAAGGTGCCGTTGACGCCCGGCCGCTCGGTCGCCGTCGACCGGCTGCTGCATACTTTCGGCACGCCTTTCTACATCGACGCGCCGACACTCACGGCCTTTGACGGACGTCCGTTCCGCCGGCTGATGATCGCGCAGGACACCGGCTCGGCCATCACCGGGCCGGCGCGGGGCGACCTCTTCGCCGGTTCCGGCGACGCCGCCGGCGAGATCGCCGGCGTCGTCCGCAACGCTGCCGATTTTTACGCCTTGGTTCCCCGCGCACTTGTCCGGAAAGACCGCCGATGAGCCGCCGCGACGACAAGCTCAGCGAGGATGACCGCATCCTGTGGAACCTGGTGGCGCGCTCGGCGCGGCCGCTGAAGGGCAGGACAGTCGTCGAGATCCCCGACGTCGTCGAGCCGAAGCCGGCACCGGCGCCCACTCCGGTCAATGGCATTCCGGTCCCGGTAAAGCCGAAAACGCAGCATGTCTCGCATGCGTTGGACGACCAGACACTGCACAAGCTGAAAAAGGGCCGGCTGCCGATCGAAGGCCGCGTCGACCTGCATGGCATGACGCAGGACGAAGCTTACTCGCTGCTGCTCGGCTTCCTGCACCGCGCGCATGCCGGCGGCATCCGCTATGTCCTCATCATCACCGGCAAGGGCTCCTCCTCGGGCGGCGACGGGATCCTGCGCCGCGCCGTTCCCGCCTGGCTCTCGACGCCCGCTTTCCGGCCGCTCGTCTCCAGCCACGACCATGCCGCCCGCAACCATGGCGGCTCGGGCGCGCTCTATGTCCGGCTGAGAAGGACGCGGCCGTGAGGAGAGCGGCATGACCCCGTTCGGCGAAAAGCTGCGCGCCTTGCGCGCCGAGCGCGGCGTCAGCCAGAAGGCGATGGCCGCGGCGATCGGCGTCAGCGCCGCCTATCTGTCGGCGCTGGAGCACGGCCGCCGCGGCGCGCCGACCTGGACGCTGATCCAGAAGATCATCGGCTATTTCAACATCATCTGGGACGACGCCGAGGATCTCGCCCGCCTCGCCGAGACTTCGCATCCCCGGGTCAGGATTGACACGTCCGGCCTGTCGCCCGCCGCGACCGAGCTGGCCAATCTTCTAGCCGAGAGTATCGAAAAGCTCGACGAAGCAGAGTTGCGCCGCCTCAGTGCGTCGATCAAAGCTGCGTTGCGTGGATAGCTGAGCTTACCGCACCGCCCCGACCAGCACCTGCTGGCCGTCGCGGATCGACACCCAGCGGCCGGTGTTGTCGATCGCCTGCCGCTTGAGATAGCGATAGCCGGTCTCGTCCCAGGCTTTGACCTTGTCGGTCAGGTTGTCGAGGATGTAGTCGCCCTTGTCGGTGCGAACCGTCAGCACCGCATGGCCCTCGCCGTCAGGCTTGCGCACCACCGTGATCAAGAGGTCGGCGAGCGATACGCCCATCTGGTAAAGCGCGCGCCGCTTCTCCAGCACATAGTCCTCGCAATCGCCGTAGCCATCGTCTGGATAGGCCCAGACCTCATCCTTGCCATAGTGTTCGAGATCGCTCATCGGCTTGACGGCGGCGTTGACCTCGGCGCTGACGACGGCGATTTTCCGCCAGAACGTGTCGGTCATCTTGGCCGGCGCAAGATCCGTCGGGCGGATCACGCATTCGTCCGGATGGAGCTTGCAAAAATCGTAATGGCCGATCGGCTGGGAGGTCAGGCTACCCGTGGTCATGGCGCCGGCCGCCCAAGCCGGCACCGCCCAGTGAGYTGAAATCGCCAGCCCCGCGGCTGCGCACAGACGCAGCATCCGCGCCATCGGTGAGGAAGTCATAGTCCCCGCTCGCCCTGTTTATTAACGAAACGTTAAAGGCGATTTACACTTCGTGTCAATCAGGGACAACGGCCGGTTGCGGGCATGGCTACCCACGCGGTCCCGACAGCGTCTATTGTGCAACAGAACGGTTTGGCGAGCGCGCAAGCCGCCGGAGCGATCCGTCCGAAATTGCGGCAGGACAAGAAAATCCAGGCTGGTCGCGCTGAGTTCCCGCTCAGCCCTTGGCGGCGKAGCGGACCAGCCTCGGCTTCGCGGCCACGCGATGCTGCCGGCCATAGCTGGCGATGAAGTCGACGATGCGCGGCACGATCTCCGAGCGGAAGCGTGAGCCGTTGAAGACGCCATAATGGCCGACCGCCGGCTGCATGTAGTGCGCCTGCCTGTCGGCCGGGATGTTCACGCAAAGATCGTGCGCGGCCTGGGTCTGACCGAGTCCGGAGATATCGTCATTCTCGCCCTCGACCGTGAGCAGCGCGACGTTGCGGATCGCCGACGGATCGACCGCTTCGCCGCGATGCTTCATCTCGCCCTTCGGCAACGCGTGGCGCACGAACACCGTGTCGACGGTCTGCAGGTAGAACTCCGCGGCCAGATCCATCACCGCCAGATATTCGTCGTAGAAATCACGGTGCTTCTCGGCGCTGTCGCCATCATGTTTCACAAGGTGCATGAAGAAGTCCTTGTGGGCGATGATGTGGCGGTCGAGATTCATGCTCATGAAGCCCGAGAGCTGCAGGAAACCGGGATAGACCTCGCGGCCGAAGCCCGGCACCGGCCAGGGCGCCCGCATGATGACGTTGTCGCGGAACCAGGCGATACCCTTTTGCTCGGCCAGCAGGTTGACCGCGGTCGGGTTGCGGCGGGTGTCGATCGGGCCGCCCATCAGCGTCATGGTCGACGGCACGAAGGGGTCGCCGCGCTTTTCCATCAGCGCCACCGCCGCCAGCACCGGCACCGAAGGCTGGCAGACAGCCATCACATGCGTGTCCGGCCCAAGCGCATGGAACATGTCGATGACATAGTCGATATAATCGTCGAGATCGAAGCCGCCCTTCGACAGCGGCACCATGCGGGCATCGACCCAGTCGGTGATGTGCACGTCGGCATAAGGCAGCATCGCCTCGACCGTACCGCGCAGCAGCGTCGCGTAATGGCCCGACATCGGCGCCACGATCAGCAGCTTTGGATCGGGCTTGCGCCCGGCGGGCAGCGAGCGCTCGAAGCGCAGCAGGTTGCAGAACGGCTTGGACCAGACCGTCTTTTCCGCGACGTCGACGGTTTTCCAGTCGACCACGGTCTTGGTCAGGCCGAATTGCGGCTTGCCGTAGCGGCGGGTGGTGCGCTCGAAGAGCTCGGCTGTCGCCGCGACTGACCGCCCGAAGGCCGTGTGCGAAACCGGATTGAGCGGGTTCGAGTAGAAGAACCGTACCGCGTCGGCATAAAGGCGCGCCGGCTGCAGCGCCGCATGGTTCAATTCGTAGAGCTGGTAGAACATCTAAAACCCCGCTGCATGCTCGCGACCGAAGGTACGACGAGCAGCGCCGAGCCTTGAATGTCTCGCGGCGAGGTTAACAAGATACTGTTGCGATGCAATACGTCACGTCGCGTGACGAATGCTTCTTTGGTCCAAAGTGTTGTAAATCCGCCTTGAACGACCGAGCCGGCTCAATGTGCGCGGCCGAAATATGAAGGAAATGTGTCCGGCCCTCTTGCCGGACACCCGACCGTGATCCCGAACCGAAGGCCCGCGTCGGCGATGTGTGGAAAACCGGTTTTGGTTCGCTGACCCGCGGTTCGAAAGGATCGCGGTCCAGCGAGCAGGTCAGGGAACAGGCAAGTCAGACGCGCGCCATGCACACCGAGGTCTGGCCCGAACCGATGAATCCCAATTGGCTGGCGGCGCCGCGGGAGAGGTCCAACATCCGACCCCGGACGAACGGGCCGCGATCGTTGATGCGCACGATGACGCTGCGGCCGTTGTATTTGTTGGTGACCCTGAGCTTGGTGCCGAACGGCAAGGTGCGGTGCGCCGCCGTCAAGGCCGAGGGGTTCATGCGTTCGCCGGAGGCGGTTCGCGAATGCAGCGCATACCAGGAAGCGCGACCGCACTGGGCGGCGGCCGAGGAGGCGGTCGAGGCGCCGGCCATCAGGCCAGCCGCGATCGTCACCGCGACAAGCGCGGTCTGGTTCGTTTTCTTCATCTTTTAGGGGTGGCTCCGTTTACAGATAGCCCCGCCTAAGTGCCGATTGAGGCAGGAAATGCGGCAGCGATCTGGCGGTTCCATGGCGAAGGCACACGTTTGGAGTCGCCGCGAAACAGTTTGTCATGACATTTCCGGRGCRSGCGAGCGTATTCTTCATGAAGATCGCGCCGATGTGCGGGAAGTCTYGAGTCGGGTCGGCCGACAACCTGCAAGTAGAAGAGGGAGTGACTGCTTCGCTTCCTWCAACTCCTTTATTGCGCATTCGCTGCTGCCGAGGATCGACTGTTCCGAGGGGATCGACAGATGAGACTGATCAGGACTGTGCTGGCGCTGATCGTGCTGGGCGTCGGCGTGCTGTGGTCGCTGCAGGGGCTTGGTATCGTCCACGGCAGTTTCATGACCGGCCAGAGGCAATGGCTCTATATCGGGATCGTCACCACGCTGGTCGGCCTGATCGGCCTCGCCTGGGCGACCCGCTCGCGCGTCTGAACGATCCCCGTTTTTTACGGAACGCGAACTGCACCGGGTCGGGGCCGGTCCGGTCGCATTGACGACCGCGCGGATGCGGCCTTCCTACGAGACCCAGCGAACGAAAATCCTCCTGTCACCCTATGTCGGTAAATCCATGCTTCAAATCGCGGGCGAATTGGAAACCTGGTTTCGTGCCTCGCCCGGTTAGTATAGTAATCTTGTCAACATTGGGAGTGAGAGAACGATGCGGGACCTTTTGACGACCATGCAGGCGATCGTTCGCTGCCCACGGCCGAGGCCGCCTGCGGCGACGGCCGCTCGTTGATCGCCCCGTCCCGTTTAGGCTCTCAGCCATGGTCGGACGCGGCAACTCCATCATCATTGTCGGCGGCGGCGCCAGCGGCGTCGTGCTTGCCGCGCATCTCCTGAAATCGCCCAATCCCGACCTGCGCGTCACGCTGATCGAGAAGCGGCCGCATTTCGGCCAGGGCATGGCCTATTCGACTTTGCTTTCCGCCCATGTGCTGAACGTCAAGGCCTCCGGCATGAGCGCCTACGCGGACGACCCGGAAAACTTCGCCCGCTGGGTGCTGGAGCGCGGTCTCGCCAGCCCTGACCAGGGGCCGTTCTACGCTCCACGCAGCCTCTATGCCCGCTATCTGAAAGAGCTGCTCGATGATCTGGAAGAACGCGAGCGCGAGAGCGGCAGGCTGCGCCTGATCCGCGAGGAAACCCTATCGATTTCGCCGACGCCGGCCGGGGTTGACGTGGCCTTGGCAAACGGCACCAGCGTGGTCGGCCACATGGCCGTGCTCGCCACCGGCCATGACGAGCAGCCGGGCGCCTTCCAGGGCCGCGCTATCCGCATGGGCTCCGAGGCCGACACCGCGCTCGATCCGCAAGCCCGGGTGCTGGTTCTGGGCACCGGGCTCAGCATGGTCGATGCCTTCCTCTCGCTCGACCAGCGCGGCCACCGCGGCGAGATCGTCGCGGTGTCGCGGCGCGGCCTGCTGCCGTCGCCGCACCGCAAGGGCAACCCGATCAAGCTCGACGTCGCCGATATCCCGCTCGGCACGCAGCTTTCTTATTTCGTCGGCTGGTTCCGCAACCTGATCCGCGAAAACCAGGAGGCCGGCGGCGACTGGCGCGACGTCGTCGACGGCCTGCGGCCCTTCAACCAGACGATCTGGCAGAACTGGCCCTCCTCGGCCAAGCGCCGCTTCGTCGAGCACACCAAGGCCTGGTGGGACATCCACCGCCACCGCATGGCGCCCGAGGTCTATGAACGTGTCACCGAAGCAGTCCGCTCGGGCCGCATCCGCCTTGTTGCCGGACGCGTCGTGGATATCGAGTCGGGCGATGTGTTCACCGTCACGATCCAGCAGCGCGGCACGCAGGCGCTCGAAACGCTCGAGGTCGACCGCATCTATGACTGCATGGGCATTGCCCGCGACATCTCGAAGACCTCGAACCGCGTCGTGCGCACGCTGGTCGAGCGCGGCCTGGCGCGGCCTGACCCGTTGCGCCTGGGCCTTGATGTGACAGCCAGATGCGAGATGGTCGGCGCCGATGGCACRGYTTCGTCGAAGATCCTCGCGGTCGGGCCGCTGACGCGCGGCACCTTCTTCGAAATCGACGCCATCCCCGACATCCGCGTCCAATGCGCCAAATTGAGCAAGCAGCTGCTGGGATAGGCGCGGGTTGCTTGAGAGGCTGGCGGGACAGCACCCCCCTCTGCCCTGCCGGGCATCTCCCCCGCAAGGGGGGAGATTGGCCGTCGCACCCGCTTTCGCCACTCACCAACGTTGCAGGACAAGCGCTATCGGCAAAGCTGCCGATCTCCCCCCCTTGCGGGGGAGATGTCCGGCAGGACAGAGGGGGGTGTGCCGGAACTCGACATAAGGCCATTCTTTGATTCCAACCACTCGCCCGTTCGGTCGTCGCCTTGGAATTCCATTCCTCCACTCGTCAGCGGATTGGCACGATCTATCTTCTTTCCAACAGCGATCAGCTGGAAAAGACGCTAGTTTCGACCCGTGGAGCAGCGGACATGAGCGAGCAGGGAAAAGCGGCGCCAGACAGCGCGGACATCAATCTGTCCCGCCTGCGTCCGCCCTACGCCTCGGTGCTCGACTTGATCGGCCAGACGCCGATCGTCGAGTTGACCAAATTCGACACCGGCAAGTGCCGGCTGTTCATCAAGCTCGAAAGCCAGAATCCCGGCGGCTCGATCAAGGACCGCATCGCGCTGTCGATGATCGCGGCGGCCGAGAAGGACGGCAGGTTGAAGCGTGGTGGCGCGATCGTCGAGGCCACCGCCGGCAACACCGGCCTCGGCCTCGCCCAGGTCGGCATTCCGAAAGGCTACCGCATCATCCTCGTCGTGCCCGACAAGATGTCGCGCGAAAAGATCCAGCATCTACGCGCTTTGGGCGCCGAAGTGCGCATGACGCGCTCCGATGTCGGCAAGGGCCATCCCGAATATTACCAGGACATGGCCGAGAAGATCGCCGCCGAACTGCCCGGCGCCTTCTACGCCAACCAGTTCGCCAACCCGGCGAACCCGCTGGCGCACGAAACCACGACCGGGCCCGAAATCTTCTCGCAGCTCGATGGCGATGTCGACGCCGTGGTGGTCGGTGTCGGCTCCGGCGGCACGCTCACCGGCCTCGGACGTTACTTCGCCAGGCATTCGCCGAAGACCGAAATGGTGCTTGCCGACCCGGTGGGCTCGGTGCTGGCGCCGTTGATCAAGACCGGCAAGATGGAAGAGGCGGGCAGCTGGACCGTCGAAGGCATCGGCGAGGATTTCGTGCCGCCCAACGCCGACCTGTCGCTGGTCAGGAAAGCCTATTCCATCCCCGACAAGCAGAGCATGCTGGCGGTGCGCGACCTGCTGTCGAGGGAAGGCATCCTTGCCGGCTCGTCCTCCGGCACGCTGTTGTCGGCGGCACTGCGCTATTGCCGCGAGCAGACTTCGCCCAAGCGCGTCGTTACCTTCGTGTGCGACAGCGGCAACAAATATCTKTCGAAAGTCTTCGACGAYATCTGGCTGGCCGARCAGGGCCTYGCCGACCATGAACAGCATGGCGAYYTGCGCGACCTKGTCRTGCGCTCGCCCCGCACCGGCGACATCGTCGTYGTCGGCCCGGACGAAAGCCTGCTCAACGCCTATGGCCGCATGCGCCGCTCMGATGTCTCGCARYTGCCGGTGCTCGACGAGGGCAAGCTGGTCGGCATMGTCGACGAGAGCGATATCCTGGCCAAGGTCGAGGGGCCCTATGACGGCCGCTGGGACCGTTTCAAYGCGCCGGTGCGCACGGCCATGACGTCSARYCTKCACACGCTGCAGGCCAGYCAGACGCTSGAYGCGCTGCTGCCCGTGTTCGACCGCAACGAGGTCGCCATCGTCTTCGAYGGCGAGGAGTTCATCGGCCTGATAACCCGTATCGACCTGATCAACCATCTGAGGCGCCGCGCAAAATGACWKCRAACGGCAAGAACCGCCTGGCCTTCTCMACCCGSACCGTGCATGGCGGCCAGAGCCTCGACCCGACCACCGGCGCGGTGATGGTGCCGATCTACGCCACCTCCACCTACGGCCAGCAGTCGCCCGGCGTGCATAAGGGCTTTGAATATGCCCGCAGCCAGAACCCGACGCGCTTCGCCTTCGAGCGCGCGGTGGCCGATCTCGAAAGCGGCACGAAAGCCTTCGCCTTCGCCTCCGGCCTGGCGGCGATCGCCACGGTGCTGGAGCTGTTCGACGCCGGCGCGCATGTGGTGGCCACCGACGACATCTATGGCGGCTCCTTCCGCCTGATGGAGCGCGTGCGCAAGCGCTCGGCGGGTCTGCAGGTCAGCTTCGCCGACTTCACCGACCTGGCGGCGGTGGAAGCTGCGATCCGCCCCGAAACGAAGCTGCTTTGGGTCGAGACGCCGACCAATCCGCTGCTGCGCGTCGTCGATCTCGAAGGCGTCGCCGCGTTGGCCAGGCGCAAGGGGCTGATCACCGTCGCCGACAACACTTTCGCCAGCCCCTACATCCAGCGGCCTCTGGAGCTCGGCATCGACATCGTCGTCCATTCGGTAACGAAATATCTGAACGGCCATTCCGACATGGTCGGTGGCGTGGCGATAGTCGGCGACAACAAGGATTTGGCCGACCGGCTGAAATTCCTGCAGAACGCGGTGGGCGCCATCTCCGGCCCGTTCGACAGTTTTTTAGCGCTGCGCGGCCTCAAGACCCTGGCGCTCAGGATGGAACGCCATTCGGCGAACGGCCTGAAGATCGCGAAGTGGCTGGAAGGCCGTCGGGACGTGCGCCGCGTCATCTATCCGGGGCTTGCCAGCCACCCGCAGCACGAGATCGCCAGGCGCCAGATGCACGCCTTCGGCGGCATGATCTCGGTCGATCTCGACCGCGACCTTGCCGGCACCAAGCGATTCCTCGAACGCACGCAGCTCTTCACCCTGGCCGAGAGCCTCGGCGGTGTCGAAAGCCTGATCGAGCATCCGGCATTGATGACGCATGGCTCGATCCCCGCCGAAAAGCGCGGGGCGATCGGGATATCGGATTCGCTGGTGCGGCTGTCCTGCGGGATCGAGGATGGCGATGACCTGATCGCGGATCTGGAGCAGGCGCTGGCGATCTAGCCCGCCAATCGCCGCACGTCGCGATCCTTCGCGCCCCCCTCTGTCCTGCCGGACATCTCCCCCACTTGGGGGGAGATTGGCAGCTTCTGCGATGGCACTCTTCCTGCAACGTCGGCGATTGGCGAAAGCCGCAATGACGGCTGATCTCCCCCCTCGTGGGGGAGATGGCCGGCAGGCCAGAGGGGGGCGCTGTCCCGCTGACATCTCGGTATGTGTGCCATTGCAGACCGCAATCCACACTCTAAACTGTGCCGGCTTGCGATCTCGGGAGGCGCCATGCGCGTGATCGTGTTGGGCGGCGGTGTCGTCGGCGTCACCACCGCCTATCAACTGCAGAAGGACGGGCACGAGGTCGTCATCCTCGAGCGCCAGCCGCTTGTCGCCGCTGAGACCAGCTGGGGCAATGCCGGCATGATCGCGCCCGGCCATTCCTTCGTCTGGTCGTCGCCCAAGGCGCCGATGATCCTGTTGAAATCGCTGGTGCTGAAGGACCAGGCGCTGCGCTTCAAGCTGTCGGCCGATCCCAGGCTCTACAGCTGGTCGTGGCTGTTCCTGATGGAATGCACAGCGCAGAAGGCCAGGCGCAACACGCTGCTCAAGCATCGGCTTGCCGCCTATTCGCAATCCGTCCTGCACGAGGTCGTCGCCGACGAGCAGATCGACTACGACCGCAACGGGCGCGGCATCGTCTATTTCCACCGCAGCCAGCAGGCGCTCGACAAGGGCGTCGAGCACATGAAGCTGCTGGAGTCCGACGGGCAGGAGATCAAGGTGCTCGACCGCGACGGCGTCGTCGCGCTCGATCCGGCGCTGGCATCGGCCAGGGACCGGATCGCCGGAGCCATCTATTGCCCGACCGACGAGACCGGCGACCCGGCGAAGTTCACCCGTGCCCTGGCCGCCAAGGTTGTCGAGCGCGGCGGCATGATCCACACGGGCACCACCATCACTGGCATCGAAACCTCAGGCGACGGTGTCACCCAGGTGCGGACCGACAGCGGCGCTTTCAAGGGCGATGCCTATGTGCTGGCGCTTGGCTCATACAGCCCGCTGATCGCAAGCACCGTCGGCATCAGCCTGCCGATCTATCCGATCAAGGGCTATTCGCTGACCATTCCTGTCGGCAACCGGCCGGCGCCGCCGACCATCGCCTCGGTCGACGAGCACAACCTGGTCGCCATCTCGCGCTTCGGCGACCGTATCCGCGTCACCGCCACGGCGGAATTCGCCGGCTACGACACCAGGCACAAGCCGGCCGATTTCACCTTCATGAAGGGCGTGACCGAGGAGCTCTATCCGGAAGGCGCCGATTACGGCCGCGCCGAAATGTGGGCGGGCCTGAGGCCGATGACCCCGAACAACCTGCCTGAGTTCGGCCGGCGGCGCCTGCGCAATCTCTACCTCAACACCGGGCACGGCCATATCGGCTGGACCATGTCGCACGGCTCGGCCCGCATCACCGCCGACCTCATCGCCGGCCGAAAACCGGCCATCTCCATGGATGGTCTTTTGAACTGAATGCGCCGGTCCCAATCGGATCGGCAAGAAGAAAGGGAATGCCATGTCTGTCAGCGCGGCCGCTACCCGCCTTCAGTCCGCGGAACCAGTGGATCCCAAGCCAATCGACCTGGGCGTGTTGCCGTCCGAGCTTGACGGCGGCCTTGCCTCGCGCGCGGCGATCGGGCTGGCGATCCTCGCCACCGACCAGACGCTGGAGCATGAGTTCCGCGCGCTGGTGCGCATTCCGGGCGTCGCCTTCTACGAGGCCCGCCTCTTCAACGACAACGACATCACGCCGGAGACGCTGCGCGCCATCGGCCCGAGGATCGCGCCGACGGTCGACCTCATCCTGCCCAGCATCCCGCTCGATGTCGTCGGCTTCGGCTGCACCTCGGCGACGATGACGCTCGGCGAGGACGCCGTGTTCGCCGAGATCAGGAAGGCCCGGCCGGGAGTGGCCTGCACCACACCGGTCACTGGGGCGCTCGCAGCGTTCAAGGCGCTGGGCGCCAAGGGCATCGGCCTGCTCACGCCCTACGCACCGGAAATCAACCTGGGCCTCGTCCGCTATTTTACCGGCCGCGGCCTGCATATCGCCGCCGTCGCCACCTTCGACAGGCGCGACGATCGCGAGGCTGCCCGCATTTCGCTCGCCTCGATCGAGGCCGCGGCCGAGAAAATGGCCACGGCACCGGGCGTGGACGCGATCTTCATCTCCTGCACCAGCCTGCGTGTCGCCGAGGCGGTTGCCGGGCTGGAACAGCGCATCGGCATTCCCGTCACCTCCTCGAACCACGCCATGGCCTGGCATTGCCTGCGGCTCGCCGGCATCGACGATGTCGTGCCGGCCGGCGGCAGGCTGTTTGCATTGCCGGCCGTCTGATTGCCGGTTTGCGGGCCGTTCCAAATCCGTCGTTAACGGAATCGGAAGGGGTTGTTTAACGCTTCGCTACTATGTCGGGCCCCGGGGAGGCATGACAGAGTGAGGACGATGAACGACAGCCCCGAAAAGCGCAACGAATGGCGCGCCATTCTCTACGTCCAGGCCCGTGTTGCCATTCTGTTTGTGCCGATCCTGCTCAGCCTGCTGATCGTCGGCGTCATCGCCGGCAACGAACGCAAATCCGTCCCCGACGGCATCGACCGGACTGTCACCAGCTCGGTGAAATAATGGCATGGCGGCCTGCGTGCGGAAAACGCAGAACGATCGGCCTTCCACCGAATCTCAAACAAACTTCGGGATCGGGCCGTTCTGCGGTGTGGTGCGGTCGCCCAGGTCGATGAAGACCTCGTCGACATAGCACCAGCCCCAGCCTTCCGGCGGGTCGTAGCCCTCGATGACCGGATGGCCGGTCGCGTGAAAATGCCTGGTGGCGTGGCGGTTGGGCGAGTCGTCGCAGCAGCCGACATGGCCGCATGTGCGGCAAAGCCTGAGATGCACCCACCAGGACCCGCTCTTCAGGCATTCCTCGCAGCCGAGCGCGCTCGGCGTGACGTCGTTGATGTCTTTCGTATGCCCGCATTCGTCCATCACGGTCCTCGCCGGTTCGTCCTGAACTAGTTGCTGTCGGCGGCACGGCCGCCGTTCCGCGCCAGATAGGCGTGCAATGCCGCGACCACCTGCGCGCCTTCGCCGACGGCGGCGGCGACCCGCTTGGTCGAGCCGCAACGAACGTCGCCGATGGCGAAGACGCCGTTGCGGCTCGTCTCCATCAGCCCATGTCCCGGCGCCACGTCCGACCCGGTGCGCACGAAGCCCTTGGCGTCGAGCGCGACGTCGCAATCCGCCAGCCAGTCGGTGTTCGGATCGGCGCCGATGAACAGGAAGAGATGGTGGATCGCGCGGGTCGTTTCCGCGCCGGTCGCACGGTTGCGCCAGCGCAGCTCTTCGAGATTGCCGTCGTGGCCTTTGAGCGCAACGATCTCGGTCTCGGTGAGCACCTCGATGTTCGGCTGCGCCTCGATGCGCTCGACCAGGTAGCGCGACATGGTGGCATCGAGGCTGTCGCGACGCGCCAGAAGCGTCACCTTCCGCACATTGCTGGCCAGATAGACTGCCGCCTGGCCGGCGGAATTGCCGGCGCCGACCAGCGCCACTTCCTGGTCGCGGCAAAGCCGCGCCTCGATCGGCGAGGCCCAGTAATGCACGGATGTCCCCTCGAACTGCGCGAGGTTCGCGATATCGAGCCGGCGGTAGCGCGCGCCGCTGGCGATCACCACCGCGCGCGCCCGCACGGTCTCGCCGTCGCCGACATCGAGCCGGTAGCGGGCGCCGTCGCCGGCGGCGCCGAGCAGCTTGGCCTCGTCGGGGATCACCATTTCGACGCCGAACTTCTGCGCCTGGTTGAAGGCGCGCGCCATCAGCGCCATGCCCGAAATGCCGGTAGGGAAGCCGAGATAGTTTTCAATGCGCGAGGACGCGCCGGCCTGCCCGCCGAAAGCGCGGCAGTCGAGCACGATCGTCGACAGCCCTTCCGAGCCCGCATAGACCGCGGCCGCCAGCCCCGCTGGCCCGGCGCCGACGATCGCCACGTCATAG
>BFBZ01000861.1_pt1 | contig 23721 bp, 19 predicted proteins | sample 1888401 | NCBI WGS metagenome assembly BFBZ01 (sample SAMD00112614, study PRJDB3348) | symbiont metagenome | host: Chara braunii
GCATCGCCGCCGGCAAGACCCTGGAAGAGATCGCCGAGGCCGGCGACGTCTCCGTCAACACGGTGCGCAACCAGCTCCGGAAGGTCCTAGAAAAGACCGGCTGCACCCGCCAGGCCGAGCTCGCCGTGATGCTGGCCAATGTCGCGGTCGCGGCGGCGGATTGAGGCTGACGCCATGACAGACGCCCGCCAGCAGGAGGGCGAGCGCCTGCGGGACTATTTCGACGTCCAGCTCCGGTTCGCCCAGGTCCTGGCCGAGCGGACGGGCGCCAGCCTCGCCGACGCCTGCCTGAGCTTCACTAACCTGCATCGACGGTTCGGTCTCGGACGCCCCGATCCCGAGGCGCCGTCGCCGGAATGGACCCGCTACGCCGCGGACCTGGAGCGCCGCGTCACCGCCGACGACCGCCTGGCCTGGACGGTCGCCTTCTTCATCCAGTGCCCGCCCGAGCCGGTCCGCAACCGCCGGTTCGGCTGCTTCAGCTATGAGTTCATGGCCCCGCACCAGGCCGTGCGCATCCACTTCGGCAACCGCGACAGCGACGATGGCGCAGGCCCGCTCGCCCGCGCCAAGATCGACCGGCGCAGATCCGAACTCCGCGAGATGTTCGCCTATATCCGCGAACACCACCCCGACGCCCAGACCGTCATCGGTGGCTCCTGGCTCTACAACCTCGAAGCCTACCGCCGCCTCTTCCCACCCGCCTACGCCGCCTCGACCTTCCAGCCCGAGCGCGTGCGGTTGGAGGGCACCTCGAGCTGGGGCCAGCTGCTTGATTTCAGAGGCGCCGTGAAGCCCACGGTGCGCGATGAGGTGCTGGCCAACGTCGGGGTGGTGGACGCGGCCGCGCCCTGGACGGCGTTTCCGCTGCGGGCGCTAGGGGCGCTGGGCGAGGTGGTGAGCTTCCACCAATTCTACGGCACTTAGATTGCGACTATGGCTCCACCGCAGCGTCGGCTTGTGGCGCGAGGCCGATGCTAACCGCCAAGCGAGCCTTCACGGCTAGCGATCGTCGGCAAAGGGTGGATGCCGGACATCGTTGTACAGTAGCGTTGGCCCCATGAGTGAATTTGGCTTTTTCCCGCGCGATGCGACGGAAGGATCGGTTGCGCCGCCTCGCGGCTATGCGGCGGCAACCGTTCGCATCGGCGAGTTGGTCGAAACCGTATTCTGTGATCTCTCGATCTGGGCCATCGACGACTACGTCAAGCATTGGGGAGACCGAGCGTCGAAGTGCGTTTCCGAAGCGCGCCCCTTGCTGTTCTGCACCGATCTAACAAAACAGAGCGCCTGCGTATTCGCAGCTTTTCCTGAGGGGCACGGTTACGCATTCGAACAGTGGATCATTCGGCGTCGTGACTTTACATTGAGCGGGGTCGATCTGACTCTCAACAACTCAGATGAAATGGTCCCAGGAGGCGGCGACACTTCTAGCTGGTGGGCGGATAAAGCCGCGGTCGCGGCTTTCGCCAAGTCCATTTGAAGGTCCGTAGTGGGTCGAGTTCGACCCACCGGCGGGGACGCCCGAATGCCTGCCTCCGGACGAGGTCGCAAGGTCGGCTGGTAGCGGATCTCTGCCCGAGAGCACGTCGTCACGCCGAGGTGGCGACCTGTTCCGAAGGTCCGCTTACCGGCTTGGTCCCAAGGTCTGCTTCTGGCGCAAAGCAGCGCCACCCACAAAAAATCCCGGCGAACGCCATCGCGCCCACCGGGATTCTGCAACTCTCAGCCTAGGTCAAACGACGCCGGCGACCCCGGCGTCCGGGATCCTCAGATCCCGGCTTCGTTCAGCCATTCGACGATCTTTTGCTTGGGCATGGCGCCGACCTTCATGGAGGCCATCTGGCCGTCCTTGAACAGCATCATGGTCGGGATGCCGCGCACGCCGTAGCGCGAGGGGGTGGTGGGGCTGTCTTCGATGTTCAGCTTGGCGACGGTGACCTGGGCGCCCAGCTCGGCGGCGATCTGTTCCAGGGCCGGGGCGATCTGCTTACAGGGACCGCACCATTCGGCCCAGAAATCCACCAGGACCGGCTTGCCGGACTGCAGCACGTCCTTGTCGAAGGACTCGTCGGTAACAACCACGGTGCTCATAAAAAGCTCCTATTCGCGCGGGTCTCATGAACGCATGGCCGCGACTCTCGATCCAGCCATGTAGGCGGGGCTGGCTAAGGKATCAACCGCTGCGGGCCAGGTCGGCAAGGCTTTGGGCCAACAGGTTTTCTGGAACGGCCATCAGTTTCGGCCCGTCGGTCCAGACCAGGGCGGCCTCGATGGCCCGTCCGTCGAAGATATCCTTCAGCACCGTCACATAGACCGCCATCTGGGTGAGGTAGGCCGGATCGGCGTCCTCGATGCGCGCCGGCGAGGGCCGGTTGGTTTTGAAGTCGGCCACCAGCACCTTGTCGGGCAGCACCACCAGCCGGTCGATCCGCCCCGACACCGCCAGACCGTCGGGCAGACCTCGCGCCGTACCGGCCACCGGCACCTCTGCGCGGCTGCCGGGGCCGAACACCTCGGCGAACCGCGCATCGGTCAGCACGCCCATGGCGGCGTCCACCATCTCCGCGCGCTGGTCGGGCGTCAGATCCCGCTCCCGCTCCAGGATGCGCAGGGCCGCCGCCGCCCGGGCGTCGGGCGCCAGGTCGGGCAGAATCTGCAGCAGGCGGTGGATCAGGTCGCCGCGTCGGAAGCGACCTAGCCCCTGGCTCTCAGCCAAAGGTGACGAAGCCGGCGTCACGATGTCTTCGCCGAGCTGCGAGGGCGAGGCGTAGCGGGCATAGGCCTCGAGCTTGGCGTCCGCATTGGCCCAGGCGGGCAGGCTGGTTTCGGTCTTCGCGACGCCCACGCCACGCGGCAGGGTTTGCGGATCCTCGCCGAAGCGCAGGATCTCCCGGCCTCCCACATTGATCCGCCGGCTACCCTCGGAAACACCGGTCGCCGCGAAGGCCGCGGTCATCGCGCCCCACCAGCCCTTGATGTTCTCTTCCTTGGCGTTGGCCGCGACCCGGCCGCACAGGACCAGCCGGTCCCGCGCGCGGGTCAGGGCGACGTAGAGCAGGCGATAGGCCTCGTCCTCGTCCTTGCTGGCCCGCAGCTCCCGTGCCTCGGCGGACGCGGCGCAGTCGGCCTTCGTCGAGGCGCTCCACAGGAAGCCGCCCCGCGGGGTCGGCATCAGCGGCGAGCCGCGCGCCCCACGGGCCAGGGTGGTCTCAGGCAGGAAGACGATGGGCGCCTCCAGCCCCTTGGCGCCGTGGGCGGTCATCACCCGCACCTCGTCGCGCCCGGCCTCCATCTCGCGCTTCACGGTGATGTCCAGGCTGGCGAAGGCGGCGGCCAGGCTCTCCAGGTCCTCGATCCCGCGGCCCTCGGCGGCCAGGACCTGAGACAGGAATTCGTCCAGGGCGTCCTCGGCCTCGGCGCCCAGCCGGCGAAGGATGGCCTGGCGCATGGAGCGGCCCGCGTGGTCACGGCTGGTCAGCAGCCGGGAATAGAACTCGAAGGGCCGCAAGGTCCGGCTGAGGGTCAGGATGGTCTGCAGCACGCCCAGGGCCCGCGCCCATTCGGGGCGTTCGCCGCCACGGGCGTTGAGGGTCGGCCAGAGTTGGCCGGCCTGGGCAGGCCGCCCCTTGGCGAGGGCGTAGAGGCCGTCGTCGTCCAGGCCGCAGAACGGGCTCTTCAGCAGGGCGGCGAGGGTCAGGTCGTCGGCCGGGAACTGCACGAACCGCGCGACCGCCAACAGGTCGTCGAACACGATGTGCTCCGACAGGGCCAGCCTGTCGGCGCCGGCGACAGGCACGCGGCGGTGCTTCAGCGCCCGCAGGATCTCCTCGAACAGCGCCTTGCGCCGCCGGACCAGGATCAGCACGTCCCCCGCCGTCGCCGGCCGCCAGGCGCGGGTCTCCTTGTCGAACACCGCCTCGCCGCGGTCGATCAGGCCGGCGATCTCATCGGCGATCCTGGCCGCCAGCCGCTTGTTGGCGCTGCCTTCGCTTTCCTCGTCCAGGGGGGCGTCCCAGGCGTCGCGGGCCTCGATCTTCTCTTCCCGCTCCAGGGGCCAGAGGTCGACGCAGCCGGCGTGCTGAACGCGCTGGGCCTTGTGGACGATGGTCTCGGCCTCGACCCGCGGCAGGATCGCCCGCGCCAGTTCCGGCGGCGAGAAACAGGCGTCGACGAAGCTCAAGACCTGAGGGGTCGATCGCCAGGAATCCAGCAGGTCGACGCGCTCGAACCGATAGCCGGCGCCCTCGGCGCGATCCCGGTGGAACTCGAATTCGCCGATCAGCAACTCCGGCCGCGCGCCCTGGAACGAGTAGATCGACTGCTTCTCGTCCCCCACCACGAACATGTTGCGCTCGCGCTGCGCGCCGAACGCGCCGGCGCCGGAGAAGAACTCGGCGGTCAGGGAGCGCAGGATCTCCCACTGCTCCGGCGCGGTGTCCTGGGCTTCGTCCACCAGGATGTGGTCGATGCCGCCGTCCAGCTTGAACAACACCCAGGCCGCGGCCGGCCGTTCGGCCACCAAGTCGCGGGTCTTCTCGATCAGGTCGGAGAAGTCGAGCGCGCCGGACAGCTTCTTCTCTATCCGGTAGGCCTCCAGATAGGCGTGGGCCAGGACCAGGGCGTACTGGGTGTCCAGCGCCACTTTGGCCGCCCGCAGCCGCTCGCGCACGGTCTCCAGCCGATCCTGCTCACCCAGCAGGAAGGATCGCAGGCCCTCGGCCGGCTTCAGGCCCGAGGTCTTGGCCACCCAGGTCGCCGGCGTGCCGTCGCCCTTGTCGGTGAACAGCGCGGCCAGGCAGTCGGCGACGCTGGCCGCCGGGTTGGCCGCCACCGCCCGCAGCTTGTCGGCGTTCTTCTGGTCGCTCACGCCACCGGCGCTCAGGATGCCGGCGCATTCCACGTAGCTCCGCCGGTCCAGGGCGGCCATGGCGTCGGCTTCCAGCCCGTCGACGGTCTCGCCGGGTTCCAGCTCGCAAACGTCCCAGACGTCGGCGATGGCGCCCGACAGGCCGCCCTTGTCGTCCAGATAGGCGCGGAGCCGTCCGCGCTGGCTCTCGAACCCGGCGAACATCGACTGGAAGCTGGCGAAGTCCAACGCCACCGAGAACCGCGCATAGGCCTCGGCCACCGCGCCTTCGCCCTTCAGCGCGTGCCGCGCCACGTCCTTGCGCGCCGCATCCGCGATCGCCGCCGACGCCGAGTCGTCCATGACCCGGAAGCCCGGCGAGATGCCCGCCTCCAGCGGGAATCGCCGCAGCAGCTTTTCGCAGAAGGCGTGGATGGTCTGGATCTTCAGGCCGCCTGGCGTTTCCAGGGCGCGGGCGAACAGGCCCCGGGCCTTCGACAGGGCCTTGTGGTCGTAGTCGCGGGGATCGCGACCTTCCAACCCGGCCAGGGCGCCGCTGAGCCGCTCGTCGTCCCAGACGGACCAGTCGCCCAGCAGGCCGAACAGCCGCCGCTGCATCTCGGCCGCCGCGGCCTTGGTGTAGGTCACGCAGAGGATGGTTTCCGGCTCGGCGTCGGCCAGCAGCAGCCGGGCCACCCGGTCGATCAGGGTCTTGGTCTTGCCTGAGCCGGCGTTGGCGGTGACGAAGGCCGACAGGTTCGGATCGGCGGCGACCCGCTGTGGGTCCTGGTCCAGCAGGGTCATTCGTCGCCCTCATCGCCGCTGGTGGACCATTCGAACACCCGGGCCAGGTGGTCGTAGTCGCTCATGTGCATCTTCACGAACTGCGGCGCGACGCGGGAGACGTAGGGCCGGCCGCCGTCGAACTGGTCGATCAGCTTGGCCAGGCCCTCATAGGCGTTGGCGGCGGCAAGCGCAGCCTCGTCGCCGGCCGCGGCGCGGATTTCCTCGCGGCCGGCCGGCTTGCGACCGGTGATCTCCAGATAGGTCAGCTCGCCGGCCTCGGGATGGCCGAGGCTCGGGAAACCGCCGGCCTGCAGGATGGCGGCCGTCAGGGTGAGCTGCGGCGAGAACCCGGTCTGCACCATCTTCGGCGACGGCGCCTTACCGGTCTTGTAGTCCAGGATGTGGCCGAAGCCCTGCGGGTCGATCTCGATGCGGTCGGCCTTGGCGGTCACGGTGAAGGGGCCGCCGTCCAGCTGCAGGGTCAGCTTGCCTTCCAGCTCCACATGGATCGCCCGGCCGTCGGTCCGCCTGCGGGTTTCCAGCTCCGCGACCCAGGCGGCGGCCTCCTTGGCCAGGGTCGCCTCGCGCGCCAGGGCCTCGTGCGGCATTCCCGCGGCCTCCAGCTCGGAAACGTAGAGCGCCTCGAAGATCGCCGCCGCGTCGGACGGGACCTCGCCGGGATGGGCCAGGGCGAATTTCTCGAACGCCGCGTGGATCGCCGTGCCCCTGGCTCGCGCCTCCACCGCCTCGTCCGGACGATCCAGCGGATAGAGCCGCAGGATGTCCCGCGCCCAGACGGCGTACGGGTCGCGGGTCAGGGCCTCGATCCGGGTGACCGCCAGCTTCCGCGGGCGATCGGCCACCGGCGGCGACGGCGCGGGGCGTTTGGCGGGGGCGTACTCGCCGGCTTCGTCCAGGGACCTGGCCCAGTCGACGATCTCGGGCCGGCCCGGCAGCTCGACGCCCGCGCCGCGCGCCAGGGTCTCCAGCCGCCACAGCCAACGGGACTTCACAGACGGCGCGCCTTCCCGCCGTTCCGAGTGCAGCAGGATCACCTCGGGCGCGCAGGCAGCTTGGGCGAAGTCGTGCGCCGCCAGCCCGACCCGGCGCTCCGGCGGCGGCAGTCCCAGGGTCTTGCGCATGGGCCGCGACAGGAACGGGTCGAGGGGGGCGCCCTGGGGCCAGACCCCTTCCTCAAGCCCCGCCACGATCAGCCGGTCGGCCCGCGTCAGCCGGGCTTCGATGGCCCCCAGGATGCGCAGCCGTGGGTGCGTCGCGCCGCCGGTCCGCACCGTCTCGCCGGAGATCAGGCTGCTGAACAGGTTGTGGAAACCCCGCGCCGAGGTCGGCGGCAAGCCGTCGGACTCCCGCATCAGCCCCGACAGCAGGCGGCCTAGTGTCTCGCCGCCGTGGCCGGCCCACAACTCGCCGGTGTCGCCCATCGGGTCGCGAGCCAGGGCTTCCAGAGCTTCCGTCAACAGCCGTGCGGTCTCGGCGGGGGGGSGGGKTTCGCCCTCTAGGGCCAGCGGCTGCAGGACCGCCTTCAGGGCGCCGGCCAGCGCCAGACCCTCGGCGTCCAGCCGTCGTTCCAGCGCCGCCCAACTGGTGGTGCGGGGTCCTCGAAGGCCTTTCAGCTCCAGGGAGGCGGCCTGCCGCGCCAGGTCTTCCGGATCCAGGCCCAGCCGGACCATGGGGTGCTTGATGATCGCCAGCAGGGTCACCGGATCCAGCGGATCGACGCTGGCCTTGGCCACCAGTCCGGCCAGCACGCCGCACCGGCATCCGGCCAGGGCCTGACCCGCCGAGGAGTCGGCGCCCACGCCCCAACGGGCCAGCTTGGCGGAGACTCGTCGCGCCAAGGTCTGGTCGGGCGCCACAAGCGCGGCGGTTACGCCAGGAGTCTCCAGGGCCTCGCGCAGCAACAGGGCGGCGATGGTCGCCGCCTCCTCTTCGCCGCGGGCGCTGACCACCGACAGGCCGGCCATGCCCTCGGCGATGGGATCGACGCCCTCGGTCAGGGCCTCGCGGCGCAGGGTCTCGATCACCGTCAGCCAGTCGGCGGTGCGTTGCGGCGGGCGTAGGGCCTCGTTGATGACCCGTCGCCGCCAGCGGCCGCGGCTGTCGAAGTTCAGCGAACCCGGCCACTCCATGACCTGTTCGCGTTTGACCTCGGCGCGGATCAGCAGCCGGCGCATGGCGCCCTGCGGATGCTGTTCCTCGACCTCGTCCCAGGCGGTCTCGGCCAGGTCGAGATCCAGGCCCGGCAACACCACCGCGCCTTGCGGCGCGCGGGCGATCACCGCCAGCAGGTCGGCGGTGGCCGGCGCGGTTCCGGTAGAGCCGGCGGCGATCAGCACGCCCTTCGGCGGATTGTGGTCCCAGGTCTCGGCGAGACGACGCAGCAGGGCCACCCGCCGGCGGGCCACGTCCACCAGCCCCATGGCCGCCAGCCGCTTGGGCCATTCGGTCAGCGCGGTCTCCAGGAMCTCGCGGCTGMCCCGCCAGTGCTCGGCCAGGTCGGCTCCCACCAGATCGGCCAGGCCGCCGTCGGCCTCCACCTCTTCGATCTGCAGGCTGTCCAGGAAGCCGCCCAAGGCGTCGGCCAGTTCCAGAGCGGCCGAGGCGTCCAAGTCGCGGCCCAGGGCGCCTTCGTTCTCCTTCACCAGCCGGGTGAGTTCGAAGCGGCGGCGCAGGGGCTCGATGGCGGCGGGCAGGTCGACGGCCAGGTCACCCGGCTCGAACGGCGGTTCGCCCTCGTCCAGGTCGCCCAGCGGCCGGATCTGCGGCGGCAGCACGGCGCGTCCGCCGCTGGCGGCGATGAAGGCGTCGGTAAGGGAGCGCGCACCCCGGCGGGTGGGCGTGAGAACGATCGCCTGGGACAGGGCGTCCGGGCCCAGCGGGCTGAGCGCGTCGAACAGCCCCTTGGCCAGGTCCTGCACGAAGGGGCGGTGCGCCGGGATGTTGAACCAGCGAGGTCCGGGCCGGGCGAAGAGCGTGCTCACCGCAGCTTGGCCTCGGTGGCCTCCCGCGCCTCGGGATCCCCCACATGCATCCAGAAGCCGTCCATCACCGCGCCATAGAGCCGCCCCTGCGCCGCCAGCCGCCACCAGATCGGCAGGATGGAGAACGCCCCGTCCGGCTGGTCGTCCAGAAGCTGCGGCTTGATGATCGCAAAGCCCACATAGGCGTAGGGCGTCGGCGGCTCCGGCTCGGCGGAATGGGTCAGGCGGCCCGCCTCATCCATGAAGAAGCCGCGGGGGCCTTCGAACCCGATGCCCTGGCCGCGCGGGACCAGCAGCAGCAGGATGTCCATCCGCTCCGGGTCCCAGGCCTTCTTCAGGGTCTCAAGCGCGGGCTCGGCGCCCTCGATCCAGAGGGAATCGATATTGCCCACGATGATCGGCTCATCGCCCAGCAGGGCGCGGGCGTTCTTGATCCCGCCGCCGGAGTCCAGCAACTCGGCCCGCTCGTCGGCGATCAGCACCTTAGGATCGGTGCGACCCGCCAGATGGGCCTCCATCTGGTCGGCGAAGTGGTGGACATTGACCACCGCTGTCTCGACGCCGGCTTCATGCAGACGGTCCAGAACGTGGTCGACCAGCGGCTTGCCGGCGACGGTGACCAATGCCTTGGTGGTGTTGTCGGTGAGCGGCCGCATCCGGGTACCGAGGCCGGCGGCCAGCACCATGGCGGTCTTGGGGCCGGCGGTCATCGGCGGAGCTCCGCCGGGACATTGGCGTCGAACCAGGCCTTCAGGTCGCCCAGCGACGGATCTGCGAGGCAGCGGTCCAGATAGGTCCACAGGCGGGGCATGAAGGCGGCGTAGCGCGGCTTGCCGTCCCSGGKCACCAGCCGCGCGAAGATGCCGATGATCCGCACGATGTTGAGCGCGCCCAGCGCGTGATAGTCGGCCAGGAACTGCACCGGATCCACGTCCGTGCGCAGGCTGAAATAGCGCGCCAGGCAGCCGGCCTCCAGCGAGGCGGAGACGTCGCGGCGGGCGTCGTGCAGCAGCATCGACATGTCCCAGGCCGGGTGGGCGGCGACGGCGTCCTGGAAGTCCAGCAGGCCGACCCGCGCCGCACCCTCGCGCTCAGGCAGCCAGATCAGGTTCTCGGCGTGATAGTCGCGATGGCAGAAGACCGTGGCCCCGACCGCGCCGCGCGCCCGGATCGGCGCCCAGATGGCTTCCCATTGCGCCAGGGCGGCGTCGCTGAACGACAGCTCCGGCCGGAACCTGGGCAGCCATTCGGGCAGAATCTCGCCGGCGGTCTGCAGGGCCAGTTCGTCGTAGGTCAGCAGCGGCCAGGTCAGGCCCTGGGCCTCCAGCACCTTGGGCGGGGTGATCCCGTGGAGCACCACCAGGGCCTCGATGGCGTCGTCGTAGAGCGGCGCTTCGTCTTGGCCGTTCTCGATCAGCCGGGCGAACAGGTCGTCGCCCAGGTCTTCCAACACCGCCAGGCCGTCGGCGGCGTCGTGGGCGAGGACGGCGGGCGCCGACAGGCCCTGGGCGCGCAGCCACTCGGCGGTGGTGACGAAGGCGTCGACCCGACCGGCGGCCAGGCGGGCCAGGGCGTTGTAGCCGGCGGCGCGGCGCTCATCGTCGGTGGCGTCGGGCGGGCAGGGCGAGGTCTCGGCCGCGGGAGGCTGGTCCATGAAGATCAGGCTGCCGCCGTCCGGCAGGTACAGGCGCTCGTAGGACCGGGTGGAGGCGTCGCCGGTCAGGGGCTCTCGACGGGCCTCGCCGTAGCCGTGGATTTTCAGGAACTCGGCCTTGCGGCCCTCACGATCGGAACTCAAGCCCACGTCCTTCCCAGGCCCCGGCGGGGGTCAGCCGCGCCCGGCGCGCCTCGCCATCAAGGGCGATCTCTATATCGAGTCGGTCGGGCGGCAGGTGGCCCTCGAGGCGCTCGGGCCACTCGATCACCGCGGCGCCATCCTCCAGGGCCTCGTCCAGGCCGATCTCATAGGCCTCGTCGGCCGAGGTCAGCCGATAGAGGTCGAAATGGGCGAGCTTGAGTCCCTCGCCCTCATAGAACTGCACCAGTGTGAAGGTGGGGCTAGGCACATCCTCGGTGGGCGTCGTGCGCGCCCGCACCAGGGCCCTCGCCAGGGTGGATTTTCCCGCGCCCAGCGGACCGGTCAGGCAGATGGCCTCGCCATCCCGCAGGGACCAGGCGATGGCCGCGCCCAGGCGCGCGGTGGCGGCCTCGTCATCGAGGCGGAAGTCTCCCTCGGCGGGGRCGATCATGCGAAGGGCCGATCCGGATCGTTGGGCAGGACATGCTCGATATAGGCCTTCAGGGCCAGGGKCGCAGCATTGATGTCGGCGTCCAACGCCTCGGGCGGGATCGGCAGGCCGACGGTGAGCGCGAACTCCCGCCCGCGCTTGTTCAGCAGCTCATGGAACAGGGTGATGTCCCGCAACTCGTTCGAGAAGTCGTTGAAGAAATGGAACAGGGTCGACCAGGGGCCAGACAGGTGCAGCGGCACTATGGGCGCGTCGTACTTGCGCGCGATCGACAGGGCGCTGGACATCCATTCGGGATCGGCCAGTTCGCCGTTCGGCTGCTTTCGAGCCAGACGCCCCGCGGGGAAGATCACCAAGGGGCGCTCGGCCTCCATGGCCTGCTTGGTGAGTTGCAGGGTGGTGCGGGTGCGGTCGCGGGTCCGCTTGGCCTCCACCCACTCCACCGGAATCAGGATCTCGCCGAACTGCGGCGACACCCGGTGGGCGTCGGAATTGGCGTAGAAGCAGATGTCGGGCCTCAAGCCCTTGATGGCGTCGAACACCGCGATGCCGTCGGCGATGCCTGTGGGGTGGTTGCAGATCAGCACCAGCCGCCCGGTGGCCGGGATGCGATCCAGGTTGCGGACGCCGACCTTCACGCTCAGCAGGTCGGAAACGTATTGCAGGGCCGCCCGACCCCCCAGGGGCGCTATGGCGTCGGCCATCCGCCGGGCCTTGGCGTAGTCCAGCATCCGATAGAGCAGAGGGCGGGCCACCGGCCACAGGAAGCTTCCGGCGAGCTTCGGCGCCCGCTCGGCGATCAGCACATCGATGATGTGGTCGTGGCGGCTCTTGGCGGCCGCTAGGTCCGTGGAGGCGAGGCTCGTCATTGTACGGACAGCATGCGGCGCCGCTCCGCTTCAGGGCAAGTGCGGCGCCTGCCCCTGGGGCGCCTACACAGGGGCGCGGGGAGGGCCTAGAACTTCGTTATGCGCGATATCCAACACTTCGTCTCTGGCGCGGCCCTGGCCGGCGCTTCCGGTCGTTTCGGCGACGTTTTCGATCCCAACACCGGCGAGATCCAGGCCCGTGTCGCCTTGGCCAGCGCCGACGAGGTCGACGCCGCCGTGCGGGCGGCCCTGGCCGCGCAGCCGGCGTGGGCCGCGACCAACCCCCAGCGCCGGGCGCGGGTGATGTTCGAGTTCAAGCGGCTGGTCGAGAGCAACATGCAGCCTCTGGCCGAACTGCTGTCGTCGGAGCACGGCAAGGTCGTCGCCGACTCCAAGGGCGACATCCAGCGGGGCCTGGAGGTGATCGAGTTCGCCTGCGGCATCCCCCATGTGCTGAAGGGCGAGTACACCGAGGGCGCGGGTGCGGGCATCGACGTCTATTCCATGCGCCAGCCTCTGGGCGTGGCGGCGGGCATCACCCCGTTCAACTTCCCGGGCATGATCCCGATGTGGATGTTCGGGATCGCGATCGCCGTCGGCAATACCTTCATCCTGAAGCCCTCGGAGAAGGACCCCACGGTTCCCGTGCGGTTGGCCGAGCTGTTCATGCAGGCCGGCGCCGAGCTGGGCATGGACCTGAAGGGCGTGCTGAACGTGGTCCACGGGGACAAGGTGGCGGTGGACGCCATCCTGGCCCACCCGGGCATTTCGGCGGTCAGTTTCGTCGGCTCGTCGGATATCGCCTCCTACGTCTATTCGACCGGAACGGCGCACGGGAAGCGCGTCCAGGCCATGGGCGGCGCCAAGAACCACGCCGTCGTCCTGCCCGACGCGGACTTCGACCAGACGGTGAAGGATCTCGTGGGCGCGGCCTATGGGTCGGCCGGAGAGCGCTGCATGGCCCTGCCGGTGGTGGTGCCGGTCGGCGCCCAGACCGCGGGCGAGATCCGTGAGCGGGTGCTGGCGGAACTGGAGACCCTGAAGGTCGGCGTCTCCACCGACGCCGCTGCTCAGTACGGGCCCGTGGTGTCGAAGGCCCATCGCGACAAGATCGCCAACTACATCCAGATCGGCGTCGATGAAGGCGCCGAGCTGGTCGCCGACGGCCGCGGGTTCTCGCTGCAAGGCTACGAAAAAGGCTTCTTCATCGGCCCGAGCCTGTTCGACCAGGTGAAGCCGGGGATGAAGACCTATCAGGAGGAGATCTTCGGTCCCGTCCTGCAGATCGTCCGGGCGGAGAGCTTCGAGGAGGCCCTGGCCCTGCCTAGCCAGCACCAGTACGGCAATGGCGTGGCGATCTACACCCGCAACGGCCGCGCGGCGCGCGAATTCGCCAGCCGCGTTCAGGTCGGCATGGTGGGGATCAACGTGCCCATCCCCGTGCCGCTGGCCTATCACTCCTTCGGGGGCTGGAAGCGCTCGGCGTTCGGCGACATCAACCAGCACGGCGTCGAGGGCGTGCGGTTCTACACCAAGGTGAAGACCATCACCGCCCGCTGGCCGGAAGGCGACGTTCACTCGGATTCGAGCTTCGTCATTCCCACCATGCGTTGAGCGGACTAGGCTCCCTGCAGCCAAGCTTCAGGGAGCGACCAGCATGAAGAACTTCCGTCTGTGGGCGATCCTCGTCCTGGTGGTGGCCTTGGTCGGGACCGCGGGCTGGGCCTGGTGGAACTACGACCTGCGCTGGCGGCCGAAGACCATCGTCAAAAACCAGGCTGAGATCACCAAGCTGTTGGAGGCCTCCGGCTGGGTGTCGCCCGGCAACAAGGGCGCAAAGCTCTACATGGTGTCGTTCCGCACCTGCCCCGACTGCATCCGCTTCGAGAAGGAAGAGTTTCCCGGTCTCCATGCCGCGGGCGTCGACACCCGAGTGATCGAGATCGCGCGGCGTGACCGCAACGGTGTCGCGAAGTCGACGCCGGCCGAGCGCGCCACCGTCGCCGAGATCTGGCTGAACCGGTCATGGCCGCTGATGGAGCGTTGGAAGTCCGTGCCCGCAGAGGCCTGGACCGCCCCTGGCATTCCCGCCGCCGACGGCGACATGGCCCGCACGGCCGTCGTCGAGGCCGGGCGCAGCACGGTGGATCAGTTGACCCCGCTCCTGAAGAAGAACGGGATCAACTTCGCCTATCCGCTGCTGATCTGGTGGACGCCCGACGGCGAAATGCACGGCTGCGCCTGCGAGAAGCGCGAAACCTACCGCTTCCTGCGCAAGGAACTGGGCGTGAAGAGTTAGTCGAAGGGCTTACCCGAGACGATCTGCTTGTTGCGCGATCGGGTCTTCGAGCCCTGGCCGGTCTGAGCCCTCAAGATCCGCGGGTCGTCGGCGGCGGAGTTGAATCCGGCCTCGATCTCTTCCTCGGTGGTGTCGCCGATGGTCCGCTCCTCGCCCGCCACGGTCTCGTTGGCGTCGCGTTGGGCTTCCAGGTCCCTCTGTCCCATGCCCGCGCCCTGTTCCCGGGCGCGATTGGCTTCGGGCGTGGTCGGGGTGTAGTGGCGGGGATCTTGCGGCATGTCCGTCTCCTGTTTGCGTTCGGAATCTAACCGCTTGAGCGCCGCCTCCGTTCCGCAGCCAGGGGTTGGCCGCAGGCCCGCGGCGGGGTAGGGCGGGGGAGATGCCTTCCGCTCTTGAAGACGCCTACGCCGCCCGCCTGGCTCAGGGGCAGATCACGCCCGACCCGGCGCAGGCCGCCGCCGTGGCGCGGCTGGGCAGGTTGCAGAACGATCTGGCGGCTGCCGAACCCGGCAAGCTGGCGGCCCTGTTCAAGAAACCCGAAGGCCAGAAGGGCGTCTACCTGATCGGGCCCGTGGGCCGCGGCAAGTCCATGGTCATGGACCTGTTCTTCGAGACCGCGCCCGTCGCCCGCAAGCGTCGGGTCCATTTCCACGTCTTCATGGGCGAGATCCACCGGCTGATCGACGCCTGGCGCAAGGGCGATCCCGCGGCGCGCCGGGCGAAGTTCGGCCAGCACAAGGGCGACGATCCGATCCCGCCGGTGGCCGACGTGGTGGCCGAAGAGGCGCGGCTGCTGGCCTTCGACGAGTTCCAGGTCACCGACATCGCCGACGCCATGATCCTGGGCCGGTTGTTCGAGGCGCTGTTCGCCAAGGGCGTGACCCTGGTCGCCACCTCCAACCGCCTGCCGGACGATCTCTACAAGGACGGCATCAACCGCCAGCTCTTCCTGCCCTTCATCGCCCTGCTGAAGTCGAAGGTGGATGTGCTGACCGTGGCCGGCGCCCACGACTATCGTCTCGATCGGCTGCGCGCCGCCGGAACCTGGTTCTCGCCGAACGACCCGGACAACGAGCGCAGCTTCCTGGCCCTGTGGCGCGACATGCTGGGCACGGAGGAGGAGGTCGGCGAAAGCCTGGAGGTCCTCGGCCGCAAGGTTCACCTGCCCCACGCCGCCGGGGGCATGGTCCGCGCATCCTTCGCCAGCCTGTGTTCCGTGGCGCTTGGGCCCAACGACTACGTGGCCCTGGCCGATCGCTTCCACACCGTCTTCCTGCAGGACCTGCCCAAGCTCGGTTCGAACCGGCGGGAGGAGGCGCGGCGCTTCGTGATCCTGATCGACGCCCTCTATGAGGCTCACGCCAAGCTCATCGTCCTGGCCGAGGCGGAGCCCACCGCCATCTATCCGGCCGGCGACGGCGCCTTCGAGTTCGAACGCACGGCGTCGCGGCTGCAGGAGATGCGGTCCGCCGACTGGCTCGAAGAGAAGCCCTAGGCCCGCAGGCTCTCCACCAGTTCACGGGCGTAGGGCGCCAGTTCGTCCAGATCGCGCACGCAGATGGTCAGCTCCCGCAGCGCCCAGTCGTCGGCTAGGCGGACGACGGCCAGATCCATGGTCTTGGCCGCGCGGCTGGCGGTGGTTTCCGGCACGATGCCGACCCCGACGCCCCGTTCCACCAGCCGACAGACGGCGTCGAAGCTGCGAAGCTGCACCCGCAGACGCAGGGGCCGGCCTTCCCGCGCCGCCTTGCCGGCCAGGAAACGCTGCAGCGAGCTCGCCCGGTCCAGGCCAACCAGGTCGTAATTCAGGACGTCGGCGAAGCTGCACGACGGATGCTGGGCCAGGGGATGGTCGTCCTCGGTCACCACCACGAACCGGTCGGAGCGGAACGGGAAGGTGGTCAGGCCGCCCACATCGACCGTTCCCGCGACGATGCCGATGTCACCCACGCCCTCGGCGATCAGGCCGACGATCTCGTCGGACAGTCGCTCCTCCAGGTTCACGCTCACATGCGGATGGCTGGCCAGGAAGCGGCTGAGCGGTTCGGGCAGGAATTCGGTGAGGGCGTTGGTGTTGGCCAGCAGCCGCACTTCGCCGGACAGGCCGCCGGCATAGGTTCTGAGCTCCTCGCGCAGCCGCGCGCTCTGGCCCATGATCGTGCGGGCATGCTTGAGCAGGGTGCGGCCGGCCGGCGTCGGCGTGACGCCCTGGCGAGAGCGCGAGAGCAGGGGCGCGCCCAGCGCGTCCTCCATGTTGCGGATGCGGGTGGAGGCGGCGGCGAGGGCCAGGGCGCTGTTTTCCGCGCCCTTGGTGATGGAGCCCGCGTCCACCACTTCGCAGAACAGTTTCAGGTCGATCAGGTCGAACCGCATCCTTCGCCTCCTGCGAAGGAAGGCTACAGCAAAGACGCATTGCCTATGGAGAAAATTCTGGTGAGACTTCGGAAACTGCGAAGGGTTATGCGTCCATATCCGGGGCGTCCCGGCCCTTCGTTGACACCCGGAGGCGGCGGCTTAAAAGCGGCGTCGCTCTTCCAGTTCGGACATATCGGTTTGTCATGACAGACGCTCCTCGCGCACGCCCGCTTTCGCCGCACCTTCAGGTCTGGCGCTGGCACATCACCATGGCCATGTCGATCTTCCACCGGGCCAGCATCTTCGGCCTGTACCTGTCGGCCCTGCTGCTGGCGGGATGGCTGCTGTCGCTGGCCATGGGGCCGGACGCCTATGTGGCCTACACCGGCGTGGTCGGTTCGCCGCTGGGCCTGCTGGTCCTGTTCGGCCTGACCTTCATGCTGTTCTTCAACCTGGCCTACAACGTGCGCCAGGCCTTCTGGGACATGGGTCACGGCTTCAAGCTGCAGACCGCCAACGCCACCTCCGTGGCCATCCTGTCCTTCGCCGCCGTCATCAGCGTCGTGGTCTGGGTGATCCTGTTCTCGCTGGGAGCCGTCTGATGAATTCCGGTTCGAGCCTCCGCACTCCCCGTTCCCGCGCGCTGGGCCTTGGCGCCGCGCACCATGGGGTGGGCCATTTCATCGTCGAGCGGATCAGCGGGCTGCTGCTGGTGCCGCTGGGTCTCTGGGGCGTCTGGGGCGCCGTTCAGCTGGCCGGGCAGGGCTATGAGACCGCCGCCTACTGGATCTCGCGGCCGGTCAACGCCGTGCTGCTGGCCCTACTTCTGATCTGCGCCCTGGTGCATGTGAAGAACGCCATGCAGGTGGTCATCGAAGACTACATCCACCGCTTCATCACCAAGGCGGCCCTGCTGCTGCTGAACTATTCCGTTTGCGTCCTTGCCGGCGCCCTGGGCGTCTTCGCGATCCTCAAGGCCGCCTTCTCCGGAGCCTTTTGATGGCCGACTATAAGTTCATCGACCACAAGTTCGACGTGGTCGTGGTTGGGGCCGGCGGCTCCGGCCTGCGCGCGGCGCTGGGCTGCGCCGCGGCCGGCCTGAAGACCGCCTGCGTGTCCAAGGTCTTCCCGACCCGCTCGCACACCGTGGCGGCCCAAGGCGGCATCTCGGCCAGCCTCGGCAACATGGGTCCGGACGACTGGCGTTGGCACATGTACGACACCGTGAAGGGGTCGGACTGGCTGGGCGACCAGGACGCCATCGAATACCTCTGCCGCAACGCGCCGGCCGCCGTGTACGAGCTGGAACACTGGGGCGTGCCGTTCTCGCGCACCGAGGAAGGCAAGATCTACCAGCGCGCCTTCGGCGGCATGACCAAGAACTACGGCGAGGCCCCGATCCAGCGCACCTGCGCGGCGGCCGACCGCACCGGCCACGCCATGCTGCACACCATGTATGGCCAGGCCCTGGCGAAGGACACCGAGTTCTTCATCGAGTATTTCGCCCTCGACCTGATCATGGACGAAGGCGTCTGCCGCGGCGTGACCGCGTGGAAGCTTGACGACGGCACCCTGCACCGCTTCCAGGCCCAGATGGTGATCCTGGCGACCGGCGGCTACGGCCGGGCCTACTTCTCGGCCACCAGCGCCCACACCTGCACCGGCGACGGCGGCGGCATGGCCCTGCGGGCCGGCCTGCCCCTGCAGGACATGGAATTCGTCCAGTTCCACCCCACCGGCATCTACGGCGCCGGCTGCCTGATCACCGAGGGCGCCCGCGGCGAAGGCGGCTACCTGACCAACTCCGAAGGCGAACGCTTCATGGAGCGCTACGCGCCCTCCGTGAAGGACCTGGCGCCCCGGGACATGGTCAGCCGCGCCATGACCATCGAGATCCGCGAAGGCCGCGGCGTGGGCCCGAAGAAGGACCACATCTTCCTGCACCTGGATCACCTGGATCCCAAGATGCTGGCCGAGCGCCTGCCGGGCATTTCCGAAAGCGCCCGCATCTTCGCCGGCGTGGACGTGACCAAGGAGCCGATCCCGGTTCTGCCGACCGTGCACTACAACATGGGCGGCATCCCGACGAACTTCTACTCCGAGGTCGTGACCCGTGACGGGGACGATCCGGACAAGGTGGTTCCGGGCCTGATGGCCGTGGGCGAGGCCGCCTGCGTGTCGGTGCACGGCGCCAACCGCCTGGGCTCCAACTCGCTGATCGACCTGGTGGTGTTCGGCCGCTCCGCCGCCCTGCGGGCCGCGGCGACGGTGGTCCCCGGCGCGCCTCAGCCCGAGCTGAAGCCGGAAATGACCGACAGCCACATCGCCCGCTTCGACCGGCTGCGGAACGCCTCGGGCTCAACGCCCACGGCCGCCCTGCGCCTCGAGATGCAGAAGGCGATGCAGGAAGACGCCGCCGTCTTCCGCACCGACACCAGCCTGGCCTCCGGCGTCGAGCGTCTCGCCGCCGTCCAGGCCAAGCGCGGCGACATCAAGGTCGAGGATCGCGGCCTGATCTGGAACACCGACCTCTTGGAGACCCTGGAGTTCGACAACCTGATCGGTCAGGCCGTGGTCACCGTGGTCGGGGCCCATAACCGTCACGAGAGCCGTGGGGCCCACGCCCACGAGGACTATCCGGATCGCGACGACGCGGCCTGGATGAAGCACACCCTGACCTGGTTCGACGATACGACGGGCAAGACCCACATCGACTACCGGCCGGTGCACTCCTTCACCATGACCAACGACATCGCCTACATCCCGCCGAAACCGCGGGTCTATTGAGGCACCGATGAACCGCGCCCAGATGAACGCTGCGTCCCAGGAAATCGCCTGATGGTCCAACTTACCCTGCCGAAGAACTCCCGCGTCCAGAAGGGCCGGCATCACCCCGCGCCGGCCGGCGCGACCAAGGTGAAGACCTTCCGGATCTATCGCTACGATCCCGAGGGGACCGAGAATCCGCGTTGGGACACCTATGACGTGGACGTGGACGCCTGCGGCCCGATGGTCCTGGACGTGCTGATCCACATCAAGAACAACATCGACCCGACCCTGGCCTTCCGCCGGTCGTGCCGGGAAGGTGTGTGCGGCTCCTGCGCCATGAACATCGGCGGGCGCAACACGCTGGCCTGCACCCACGGCCACGCCGAGGTGCCGTCCAAAGACGTCCAGATCAGCCCGCTGCCGTCGATGCCGGTGATCAAGGACCTGGTTCCGGACATGACCCTGTTCTACGCCCAGTATGCCTCGATCGAGCCCTGGCTGCACACCAAGACCCCCGAGCCCCAGGGCGAATGGCGTCAAACGCCCGAGGATCGCGAGAAGCTGGACGGCCTCTACGAGTGCATCCTCTGCGCCTGCTGCTCGACCTCGTGCCCAAGCTACTGGTGGAACGGCGAAAAGTACCTCGGCCCCGCCGCCTTGCTGCACGCCTACCGCTGGCTGATCGACAGCCGCGACGAGGCGACGGGCGAACGGCTGGACGATCTTGAGGATCCGTTCAAACTCTACCGGTGCCACACGATCATGAACTGTGCTCAGGTGTGCCCCAAGGGTTTGAACCCCGCCAAGGCGATCGCCGAGGTGAAGAAGATGCTTGTGGACCGCGTCGTCTGATCCAAACCGCGTTCGGGAAGTTGACGGGGCCGTCACTTTTCTGCATGGGGCGTGTATGAGCCAGTTGGACGCGCACGTGGTGATCTTGGGGGCCGGCCACGCAGGTGGTACGGTCGCCGCCCTGCTTCGGCAGTACGGTCACACGGGTAAGATCACCATGGTGGGCGACGAGCCCATCCCGCCCTACCAGCGGCCGCCGCTCTCCAAGGCGTGGCTGAAGGGCGAGGCCGACGCCGACAGCCTGGCGCTGAAGCCGCTGGAATTCTACGCCGAGAACAACATCGACTTCCGGCCGAACCTCTCGGCCGTGAAGCTGACCCGCTCGGACAAGACCATCACTTTGTCCGACGGCTCCACCGTCACCTACGACCTCCTGATCATCGCCACCGGCATGCGGGCGATCCGCCTGCCCATCGAGGGCGCGGACCTGGATGGCGTGCTCAGCCTGCGCACCGCGGCCGACGCCGAAGCCATCAAGGCGGCTCTCGGTCCCGGCAAGCGGCTGGCCATCGTCGGCGGTGGCTATATCGGCCTGGAGGTCGCGGCCTCCGCCCGGGCCCTGGGCGCCGACGCGGTGGTGCTGGAGCGCGAGGCCCGGATCCTGGCCCGCAGCGCCTGTGAGCCGCTGTCGGTGTTCTTCCACGAGTATCACGTCGCCCGCGGCGTCCAGTTCGAGATGCGCGCCAGCGTCGCCGGCTTCGTCGGCGAGGGCGGCAAGGTCACTGGCGTGAAGCTCTCCGACGAGCGGATCATTCCCTGCGACATCGTGCTGGTCGGCGTCGGGGCGACCCCCAACGACGAGATCGCCCGCGACGCCGGCCTGGACTGCGCCCGGGGCATCGTGGTCGACATGGAAGCCCGGACCACCGATCCCAACATCTTCGCCATCGGCGACGTCAGCCACCGGCCCATGCCGCACTACGATCGCATGTTCGGTCCGGAAAGCGTGCCGAGCGCCCTGGAGCAGGCCAAGCAGGCCGCCAGCGCCATCACCGGCAAGGCCGCGCCGACGCCGGAAGTGCCCTGGAACTGGTCGGACCAGTACGATCTGAAGCTCCAGATCGCGGGCCTGCCGTTCGACGCCGACCGGGTCCTGCTGCGCGGCGACCCAGCGACCGCCAAGTTCGCGGTCTTCCACCTCAAGGGCGATCAGGTCCAGGCGGTGGAAGCGGTGAACTCGCCACCCGAGTTCATGATGGGCAAGATGCTCATCGCCAACCGCAAGCCGGTCAACCTGGACAAGCTTGCGGACCCATCTGTATCCATGAAAGAGGTCACCGCTTAAGGCGGGGCGAAGGGGAGTAAATGGCCAAGATCACCTACATCGAGCATGACGGCTCCGAGCACGTCATCGACGCCAAGAACGGCCTGACGGTCATGGAAGGCGCGGTGAAGAACAACATCCCGGGCATCGACGCCGACTGCGGCGGCGCCTGCGCCTGCGCCACCTGCCACGTCTATGTGGACGAAGCCTGGCTGGAGAAGACCGGCGACAAGTCCGCCATGGAAGAGTCCATGCTCGACTTCGCCGAGAACGTCGAAGCCAACAGCCGTCTGTCCTGCCAGATCAAGATCAGCGACGAGCTGGACGGCCTGGTAGTTCGTCTGCCTGAGAGCCAACACTAAGACTTCAGCGGCTCGGCCGCCGGGACTAGAAGCCTAGTTCCGGCTGGCCGGCCGAGCTTTCCTGCGCGGCTTCGGGCAGGTGGCAAGTGAAGGTGGCGCCCGCACCGGGCTCGCTTTCCAGCGCCACCCAGCCGCCGTGCAATTCCACCAACGCCTTCACCAACGCCAGGCCCAGACCAGGCCCGCCGCGCTCGCGTCCGATGAAGCGGTCGAAGATGTGCGCCTGGACGTGGAACGGGATGCCGCGGCCGGTGTCCGACACCTGCAGTTGGATTTCCCCCAGCGCCCGGCGCGCCGCGACCGTGACCACGCCTTCGGGCGGGGTCTGGCGCACGGCGTTCTCCACCAGGTGATCCAGGGTCTGGGCCAAGCGCTTCACGTCGCCGCGGATCAGGCCGATGTCGTCAGGGTGCTCGATCTTGATCGCCACGCCGGCGGTCTCGGCTTCCCGGGCCCAGCGCTCGGCGGCCTGCTCCAGCAGTTCGGCCACGTGGACGTCCTCGAGGTCGAGAGCCATCTCATCGGCGTCGATCTGGGCCATGTCCAGCACGTCGTCGATAGAGCGCGCCAGCTGGGTCGCCGCCTGGCGCACCGCCGAGGCATGGCCGCGGCCGCGCTCCGACAGGTTCTCCCCCGACCGCTCCAGCAGTTCGGAGTAGCCGATGATGGTGGTGAGCGGCGTACGTAGCTCATAGGAGACGTTGCCGACGAAGTCGCGCTTCAGCCGCTCGGCGTCGGCCAGGGCGGCTGAACGGTCGGCCAGGGCGCTTTCCAGCTTCCGGGCGTCCGTGACGTCGCCGAAGGCGATCAGGGTCGCGCCGTCGGGCAGGGGGCGGGACTGATAGACCACGATCCGCGAGTCCGAGGTCTTCACCTCACCGGAGATCGGCGCGCGGGCCTGGGGATCGGTGTCGGCGACCCGGCCCTTGAGCTCGCGCCAGAAATTCATGTCGTGCAGACGCGGCACGCAGAGCTCCACCACGCCTTCGAAGTCATGGGCCAGGTCGAGCTGGGCGGGGGTGACGTTCCAGAACCGCTCGAAGGCCTCGTTGTGCAGGCGCAGGCGGCCATCGGCGCCGAACACGGCCACGGCGTCGTTGAGCTTGTCGAGGGTGGCCTGCTGCACCTGGATCAGCGCGTTGTACTGCGCCTTCATCTTCAGCTCGCCGGTCATGTCGGAGAACAACAGCAGCATGCCGCCCATCGGGTGGGGCTGGCGCACGACCCGCAGGGTGCGGCCGTCAGGCAGGGACCACATGTCGTCGGGCGAGGCGGCGGTGTCCTCGTAGCGGTCGAGTTCGCCGGCCTTCCATTTGGCGTAGTCGACGGTCTCCGGCAGCCGGCGGCGCTGGCGCAGGCGATCCAGGACTTCGCCATGGCTGGGGTGATCGGCCAGCCATGCGGGCTCCAGACCCCAGAGCTCGGCGAAGGCGATGTTGTGGAAGATGAGCTTCTTGCCCTCGCCGAAGATCGCGACGGCATCGTGGATGTGGTTGAGGGTCTCGTCGTGGGCGGCGAGCTGGCGCTTCAGCAGGTCGCGCAGCTCTTCGGTCTCGGTGACGTCCTCGGTCCAGACGCCGACCCCGCCGCCTTCCAGCGGCTGGGCGATGATCTGGAAGGCGCGACGGCGGCCGCCGAGTGTGGACCAGCGAACCTTTTCGCGGCGGCTGCCCAGATTGGCGGCCTCGCTGGCCAGGGCGTCGGCGCCCTTGTCGAAGGTGGCGCCGCGCGCTGCGGCCTCGTCCAGGCTGGCGGCGCCGGTGGCGGCGAGCCAGGCCTGGTTCACCCAGACCGGGCTGCCGTCGGCGGCTGCGATCCAGGCCGGCCCGGAGCGGGCGTCCAAGAAGGCGGCGAAGCGCGGGGCGGTGGGCAGGCCAGCGTCCTCGCCGATCACCGCCGACAGACGCAGCCAGGCGAGAGCGCCGGCGGCGCGGCCTTCGACGGCCACGACGCCCTTGGGGCCGCGAACCTCGAAGGCGCAGGGCTCGCCGCGCTCGAACAGGGCGCGGAGCCGGCGGGTATGGTCTGGGTCGGCCCGCATCAGGGCGTTGACCACGCTCTGGGG
>BFBZ01000862.1_pt1 | contig 23697 bp, 26 predicted proteins | sample 1888401 | NCBI WGS metagenome assembly BFBZ01 (sample SAMD00112614, study PRJDB3348) | symbiont metagenome | host: Chara braunii
CCCCGCCGATTTCGCGCAGGCCGTGTCAGGCCGCGGCATCACGTCGCTGTCGCGCCGCGCCAAGTACCTGCTGATCGACCTGGAGGACGGGATGACGATCGTCTCGCATCTCGGCATGTCCGGCTCCTTCCGGGTCGAGGCTGATGTAGTGGCCGATGCGCCCGGCAACTTCCATCACCCACGCTCCAAGGACGAGAAGCACGACCACGTCGTCTTCCATCTGACGGGTGCAAACGGTGGCGCGCGCGTGATCTATAATGATCCCCGACGCTTCGGTTTCATGGATATCGTCAGGCGGTCGGATATTGGGAGCCACCCCTTCTTCCGCGATCTCGGTCCGGAGCCGACGGGAAATGAACTGGGCGCCGACTATCTGGCCGCGCGCTTTGCCGGCAAGGCGCAGCCGTTGAAGAGCGCCTTGCTCGACCAGAAGAACATTGCCGGCCTTGGCAATATATATGTCTGCGAGGCACTGTGGCGGTCTCATCTGTCACCCTTGCGCGCCGCCGGTTCGCTGGTCACCGACACCGGCGGGCCAACCGGGGAATTGCTGACGCTGGTCGCTGCCATACGCGAGGTCATTGCCGATGCGATCGCCGCCGGTGGCTCGTCCCTGCGCGATCATATCCAGACGGATGGGTCGCTTGGCTATTTCCAGCATTCATTTTCCGTCTACGATCGTGAAGCCCAGCCTTGCAGTACGCCCGGTTGCAGCGGTACGGTCGGTCGCATTGTTCAGGCGGGGCGCTCCTCTTTCTATTGCGCCACCTGCCAAAGCTGATTGCCAAAGCTGATTGAAGGGAGAGAGACATGGCCTACGAAACCCTCATCGTCGAAACGCATGTGGCCGTCGGCCTCGTCCGGCTCAACCGACCGCAGGCGCTGAACGCGCTGAACTCCACCGTATTGTCGGAGCTGAAGCAGGCCTATGCCGCCTTCCATCAGGATGACGCGATCGGCGCGATCGTGCTCACCGGCTCGGAAAAGGCTTTCGCGGCCGGCGCCGATATCAAGGAAATGCAGCCGCTCGATTTCATCGATGTCTACAAGAACGATTTGATGAGCGGTTGGGACGAGGTCGCCAAGGTGCGCAAGCCCGTTATCGCGGCGGTCAGCGGTTTCGCGCTTGGCGGCGGCTGCGAGCTCGCCATGATGTGCGACTTCATTATTGCCTCCGAGACGGCGAAGTTCGGCCAGCCGGAGATCACCCTCGGCGTCATCCCCGGCATGGGCGGCTCGCAGCGGCTGACCCGCGCCGTCGGCAAGGCGAAGGCGATGGATCTGATTCTGACCGGCCGCATGATGGATGCCGCAGAAGCGGAACGTGCGGGCCTGGTGGCTCGCGTCGTGCCGGCTGACAAGCTGCTGGACGAGGCTCTGGCCGCCGCCGCCAAGATCGCGTCGCTGTCGCGTCCCTCGGTGCTCATGGCCAAGGAAGCGGTCAACCGCGCGCTGGAAACCACGCTTGAAGAGGGCTTGCGTTTCGAGCGCCGCATGTTCCACAGCCTGTTCGGCACGGAAGATCAGAGGGAGGGCATGGCTGCCTTCATGGAAAAGCGTAAGCCGGACTTCAAGAACCGGTGAGTGCAGGATTCTGGAATTACGGGCCTTTGACGAGAATCCGCGTTGACGGCGCCGCTCATTCCGGTTATATGCCCGCCACAGTTTGGAAAGCCGCTCTGGTTTTCCGCAATTGCTCCCGCATTGCTGGATGAAGTGGCCGCAGGGCCCGCGCTGCAACGATGGAGTTATGTTCGAATTCTAAGAGAGGCATACATGGCCAATACTACCTCGGCGAAAAAAGCGACCCGCAAGATCGTCCGCCGCACCGAAGTCAACAAGGCTCGTCGCTCGCGCGTTCGCACTTTCGTCCGCCAGGTCGAAGAAGCCATCGCATCGGGTGATGCAGATCTCGCAAAGGCAGCTTTCCTTGCCGCCCAGCCGGAACTGGCTCGCGCAGCCACCAAGGGCGTGCTTCACGCCAACACGGCTTCCCGCAAGGTTTCGCGTCTTGCCAAGCGTGTGAAGGCCCTTTCGGCCCCGACCGCATAACTTTCTATTAACGACTCGATCGTTAGACTTGAAGCCCGGCCCTTGCGCCGGGCTTTTTGGATTCTGACAAAAAAATGCCGTATTGCCAAAATCGAGTGCCTGATCATGTCATTGACGTGACAGAAATATACATTTGAAAACAAAGGCTTGCAGCAGGATATCCCAGCGCTGTGTGATCTGCATGACGCGTTGCCGGCTCATAAGTGAGTCAAGGGAATTTTTATTTTATTTGTTTTGAAAGGCGTGAGAATCGCGCTGAACGTGAATCTCTTTGATTCAACAGCGATTCTTTTTTGAAGGGCTTGTGACAGTCAAATATGGCTTCCGGAGTCAATGGCCGGCTCTTAATTTTGTGTAAAATTCATCGTTGATATCTGCCTCCGATCCTGCCTAAATGCTTTTCAACAAGGGGCGCGGATCTCACCTTAAACGGCTTCGGCGAACACCGTCACTAGCGGCGGCGTGGGTGGTTTTGTCTCTTGTGACGGAGCAGTTCAGCTCCGTTTTTTCAAACAGTTGACGAGTTAAAGCCGGAAGCGGCAACGCTTGCGGAACGAGGAAGCTTGTCTGTCCTTTGCAGCCTAAGTCAATGACGCGGCTGTGGGGAGGGGAGAAAAATTGACAGTCGTTGGAGCAGCCGGTCGGAAGACGAGGGCCGACTGATGCTCCGGTTACAGACGCCGAGACGAAGATCGCTTTAAAGAGCAGTTTTCGCCACAGTGTTCCTGTAAGGCCCATTGGCGGGGCTCGGCTGATGAACCGGTATGCGGCGCAGCTTGGGACAACGAGCGCGATAGTCATGCCATGGCGAAGACCTAGGGGCGGCGGTGCAACGCTGGTTCGCCCCATAAAGAGACTGTGGAAGGCGGCATTACATGCAGATACATACGAGGACGACGGGTGCGTTGGAAAATGGGGACAATGCGCAGGCGTTCGGTGCTGTTTGCCTAGAAGCGGCGGGGGAAAAAGGAGACGTGGCGCAAAACGTTTTGTTCGAGCGCGTCAGCGCGCGCTTGAAAGCTCAGGTCGGTCCTGATGTTTATGCCAGCTGGTTCGCGCGGCTCAAGCTGCATTCGGTATCCAAGAGCGTTGTGCGTCTCACCGTTCCGACGACCTTTCTGAAGTCGTGGATCAACAATCGCTATCTCGATCTCATCACCGGCCTGTTCCAGGCTGAAGATGCCGAGATCCTGAAGGTCGAGATTCTGGTGCGCAGCGCGACCCGTCCTGGCGTAAAGCCGTCGGTTGACGAACAGGCTGTCGTGCCGGATCAGGCTGCCGTGGCGCCGATCCGCCGTTCCGTTGCACAGCCAGCCGGCCATGCCGCTGCTCAGGCTGTCAGTGCGGCCGCTGCTGCCCGCCCGGCTTCGGCAGGCACGCCCTTGTTCGGCTCGCCGCTCGATTCCCGCTTTACCTTCGACACCTATGTCGAGGGCAGCTCGAACCGGGTGAGCCTTGCCGCCGCCAAGACCATCGCGGAAGCCGGTTCCGGCGCGGTGCGCTTCAATCCGCTCTTTGTTCACTCGACGGTCGGTCTCGGCAAGACACATCTGCTGCAGGCGATCGCCAATGCAGCCGTTCAGAACCCGCGCAACCTGCGCGTTGTCTATCTGACCGCTGAATATTTCATGTGGCGCTTTGCCACTGCCATTCGCGACAATGACGCGCTGACGCTGAAGGATTCGCTGCGCAACATCGACCTTCTGATTATCGACGACATGCAGTTCCTGCAGGGCAAGATGATCCAGCACGAATTCTGCCATCTGCTCAACATGCTGCTCGACAGCGCCAAGCAGGTTGTCGTCGCTGCCGACCGTGCACCCTGGGAGCTGGAATCGCTCGATCCGCGCGTTCGCTCGCGTCTTCAGGGCGGTGTTGCCATCGAGGTCGAGGCACCGGATTACGAGATGCGTCTCGAGATCCTCAAGCGTCGGCTGGAAGCCGCCCGTCTGGAAGATCCGTCGCTGGAAATTCCGGCCGAACTTCTCTCGCACGTCGCCCGTAATGTCACGGCAAGCGGCCGCGAGCTGGAAGGCGCTTTCAATCAGCTGATCTTCCGCCGGTCTTTCGAGCCGAACCTGACGGTCGAGCGTGTCGACGAGCTGCTTGCACATCTGGTCGGTTCCGGCGAGCCGCGCCGTGTCCGCATCGAGGACATCCAGCGCATCGTCGCACGCCACTACAACGTCTCGCGCCAGGAGCTGGTCTCCAACCGCCGCACCCGCGTCATCGTCAAGCCGCGCCAGATCGCCATGTATCTGTCGAAGACTTTGACGCCGCGCTCCTTCCCGGAGATCGGTCGCCGCTTTGGCGGTCGCGATCACACGACGGTGCTGCATGCTGTGCGCAAGATCGAGGAACTGATCTCCGGCGATAGCAAGCTGTCGCATGAGATCGAGCTGCTGAAGCGCCTCATCAACGAATAGGCGGCCGACAATATCCGCTCATCATTTCACGGCCGGCGTCATCGCCGGCCGTTTTCGTTGACGCCTTGTTCGGCTTGATGCGGATGCTCAACCGAACCAGCGGCCGTCCATGCCGTGCTGAAGGCGACGTCAGCCTATGTCGGCGGCGTTGCCTGCGAGATTTCGGAAAATAGCCACGCGCGCAGCGCCGCAATCGCCGGCCGTTCGAGGGCGCCCGGCAGATAGACGAGGTGATAGGCGAATGCGCTGGCAAATCCCATCGGGAAGGGAGCGACCAGCGTGCCCTCCGCCAGCTCCTGATCGACGAAGGAACGGCGCATGAGTGCGATGCCGAGCCCGGCCTGCATGGCTTGATAAGCCCCGGTACCGTCAGTGAAGACCGGCCCGCGCGTGGCGTCGACGCGGCTTGCACCCGCAGCCTGCAGCCAAAGTTCCCAGTCGCGCCGATAGACATCGTGGATCAGGGTGATCTCCGCCAGACTGTCGACGAGGGGCGAGGGGCCGAGTGACGCCGCCATTGCCGGCGTACAGACGGGCACGTACTCATCGTCGAGCAATCTCTCGCTCGCCAGACCTTCATAGCCGCCAAGGCCGTGGCGAATGGCGACATCTATTCCATCCCGCTGGAAATCCATGATGCGGTGAGAGGCGCTGATGCGCAGATCGATCTCGGGATGCGCCTGCTCGAAGCGGCGCAGCCTCGGCACCAGCCAATGGGTGGCAAAACCGGCTGTACAGGTAACCGTCAATACGCTGTCATTCGCGCGCATGGTCAGCGCCGCAGTCGCCTCGCGGATGAGGCGAAAGGCCGTCCGCATCGTTGCGAAATATTCGGCGCCGTCCGACGTCAATGCGAGGCTGCGTGTCCGGCGCTCGAAGAGCCGCACGCCGAGCGCGCTTTCGAGGTCGCGAACCTGCAGGCTGATGGCGCCGGGCGTTACATGCAGCTCGTTTGCAGCCAGCGTCATGCTAAGATGACGGGCGGATGCTTCGAAGGCCCTGAGGGCCGAAAGAGACGGCAACTGATCCATAATGATTGAGTTAAGCTAAACCATATAATGAGAAAGAGTCGTTTGTAAGAAAGCGGATACTGAGAGATTATCCTAGTAATTCTGGTGTTTGGCAAGCAAGCGAAAATAGGCGCCTGACAAGCTGAACTCAATCATTCGAAAGTGGGGGTTGGTCGTCATGCAGCAGAAATCCATGGGTGCGCTCGAGTGGGGCATGTTGGTGGCGCTATCATTGCTTTGGGGTGGCTCCTTCCTCTTCAACGGCATTCTGGTGCGGGAATTGCCGCCCTTCACCATCGTCACGGCGCGTGTGGCGCTTGCTGCCATTGCTCTTCATGTCATTGTGCGCATGACCGGACATTCCATGCCGCGCGATCGCCAGGCCTGGCTTGCCTTCTTCGGCATGGGCTTCCTCAACAACGTCATTCCCTTCCTGCTGATCGTCTGGGGCCAGACGCATATTGCCAGCGGCCTCGCCTCGATCCTCAACGCAACCACACCGCTTTTCGGCGTCGTGGTCGCGCATTTTCTGACCGCGGACGAGAAGATGACCGGTAATCGCTTGATCGGCGTCATCGTCGGATTTGCCGGCGTGGCCCTGATGATCGGCCCGTCGGTGCTCGCAAGCCTGGGCGGCTCGAATGCACTGGCGCAGCTCGCCGTGCTGGCCGCTGCCTTCACCTATTCGCTTGCTGGTATATTCGGCCGCAGGTTTCGCCGCATGGGCTTAGCGCCGATCATTCCCGCTGCCGGCCAGGTCACCGCCTCGACCGTGCTGCTATTGCCGATTGCGCTCTTTGTCGATCGTCCCTGGACGCTCGCAATACCCTCGAGCGAAACCTGGCTCGCGCTTGCCGGCCTTGCCATCCTCTCGACTGCGATCGCCTATGTGCTGTTCTTCCGCATTCTGGCAACCGCAGGCGCTACCAACCTGATGCTGGTGACCTTTCTCATTCCCGTCAGCGCCATCCTTTTGGGCGCGCTTATTCTCGGTGAGGACCTGCAGATGAAGCATTTCATCGGCATGGCGATGATCGCGGTCGGCCTTGCGGCAATCGATGGGCGTTTGCTTACCCTCCCCTCGAGGGGGAGGGTCGGCACGTAGGGCCGGGGTGGGGTGATCCGGGTAAACGCTGAAGCCTCGATTGGCTCTTGGGGATCATCCCCATCCGCCGCTTCGCGGCGACCTCCCCCCTCAAGGGGGAGGTGATTAACAGGCGAGATCGGCGACGACCGAGTCGAGAACCAGCATTCCCGACGGCGTGCAGCGCAGGCGGGAATTGCCGATCCGCTCGATGAAACCGTGTTCCAGTAAAAATGCCTCGCGCTGTGGATCGGGATCGCGTCCCGAAAGCTCCTGCCAGCGCACGAGATCGATGCCTTCCTTCAGACGCAAGCCCATCAGCAGCAATTCGTCGGCCTGCTCGTCGAACCCGAGCATTTCCTGATCGACCATGCCGTGGCCGTCACGCTCGACCATCTCAAGCCAGCTCTCCGGCTTGCGCTCGGTCGCTGTTGCAAGCTTTTGCGGTCCGTGAGTCAGCCGGCCATGGGCGCCGGGCCCGATACCGGCATAGTCGCCATAGCGCCAATAGGTGAGATTGTGCCGGCTCTCGGCGCCCGGACGGGCATGGTTGGAGACCTCATAGGCCGGCATGCCCTCGCGCTCGGTAATCTCCTGCGTCGCCTCATAGAGCAGCGCCGATTGATCGCCATCGGGCACGATCAGTTTGCCGGCCTTGTGGAGACCATAGAAAGGCGTGCCTTCCTCGATCGTCAGCTGATAGAGCGAGAGGTGATCGACAGCATAGGAGATTGCCTCCTTCAGCTCGCGTTCCCATTCCTCGACGGTCTGGTTCGGGCGGGCATAGATGAGATCGAAGGACATGCGCGGGAAGATCTCGCGCGCCAGCTTGATCGCCTTCAGCGCATCGGCGACGTCGTGCAGGCGGCCGAGGAATTTCAGGTCGCGGTCGTTCAGCGCCTGCACGCCCATCGACACGCGATTGACGCCAGCCGCGCGATAGCCGCGAAACCGTTCGGCCTCGACGCTCGACGGATTTGCCTCCATGGTGATCTCGATGCCGTCAGGCATGTGCCAGGTCCGGGCGATGCCGTCGAGAATGGCGCCGACAGTTTCCGGCTTCATCAGCGAGGGTGTGCCGCCGCCGAGGAAGACGCTGGTCACCGTCTTCGGGCCGCTGATCATCCGTATCGACGCCATTTCCTTCAGAAAGGCGGCAGCGAAACGCTCCTGATCAACTGGCTGATGGCGGACATGGCTGTTGAAATCGCAATAGGGACACTTGGCCGCGCAAAACGGCCAATGCACATATACGCCGAAACCGGGCTCGCCGGTATCCGGTAGCAATTGCGCGCCGCGCATCAGCTGTTGCGAATCCATGATATCCACGAAGTAAGCTTACGCCTCCAGGCAGGTTTCGACAAAGACCTTGAAGGCCCGGGCGCGATGCGAGAGTGCCTGCGGATCGCCAGGCTTCCAGCTATGCTTCTCCTCGGCGCTCATTTCACCAAAAGTGGTGTCGTACCCTTCCGGCTGGAAGATCGGATCGTAGCCGAAGCCCTGGGTGCCGCGCGGTGGCCAGGCGACCGTGCCTTCGACCTCGCCGCGGAAAAGCTCGGTATGTCCGTCAGGCCATGCCAGGCAAAGCACGCTGACGAAACGCGCCGTGCGGCTTTCCGGCGACGTAGCGCCGGCTTTTTCAAGAGCGGTCTCGACCTTCTGCATCGCCATCGCGAAATCGCGGGTGCCGTCAGCCGTTTCGGCCCAGTTGGCCGTGTAGACGCCCGGATCGCCGCCGAGTGCATCGATCACCAGACCGGAATCGTCAGACAACGCCGGCAGGCCGGAGGCATGTGCGGAGGCGAGCGCCTTGATCGCAGCGTTTTCCTCGAATGTCGTGCCGGTCTCGTCCGGCTCGATGAAGTTGAGGTCGGCAGCCGATTTGGCTGTGAAGCCGAAGGGGCCGATCAAGTCCTCGATTTCGCGGATCTTGCCGGCATTGTGGCTGGCGACGACGATGGTTTTGGTATCGAGCTTACGCATGTCCTGTTCCGTCATAGGCCCCAGATGCGGGGTTCTGCGCATTCCAGGCTGTTGCCGGCCGGATCGCGGAAATAGATCGAGCGGCCGCCATTCGGCCAGTGAAAATCGGTTTCGATGGCAATGCCGGCAGCTTTCAGCCTCTGCGCCATTGCCTCGATGTCGTCACCGCTGACACGGAAGCACACATGACCATGGCCCGTCATCCCATGCGAAGGCACGGGAAGGGCGTCCGGTTCCGCTGGCTTTATCGTCTCGGCCGGATTGAAGATCAGCAGCACGCCTGATCCGCAACGGTAAAAGATGTGGCGATTGCCGCCGCGTGAGATCTTCTGCAAACCGAGAATGTCGCCGTAAAAAGCTTCGGCGGCATCGAGATCATCGGCATAGAGAGCCGTTTCCAGGATGCTTTCGAGGGCCGTGTCTGCCATTGCAAGATGTCCTTAGGCGATTGCCTGCTTCTGCAGATCCACCAGTTCGGCAATACCATTCTTGGCAAGGCCCAGGAGCGTGGCGAATTCCTCTTCGCTGAAAGGCGCACCCTCGGCGGTTCCCTGGATTTCAACGATGCCGCCCTTGCCCGTCATGACGAAGTTGGCGTCGGTTTCCGCCGAGGAATCTTCGAGGTAGTCGAGGTCGATGACCGGCTGGCTGGCGAAGATTCCGCAGGAAATGGCGGCGATATGATCCTTCAGCACCCGATCCACCTTGACCATGTTGCGGCTTTCCATCCACTTCAGGCAGTCGTAGAGCGCGATCCAGCCGCCTGTGATCGAGGCCGTGCGCGTGCCGCCGTCGGCCTGGATGACGTCGCAGTCGACGGTAATCTGGCGTTCGCCGAGCTCCTTCAGATCGACGACCGCGCGCAGCGAGCGGCCGATGAGGCGCTGGATTTCCTGCGTGCGGCCGCCCTGCTTGCCGGCTGCGGCCTCGCGCTTCATACGTTCACCCGTTGCGCGCGGCAGCATGCCGTATTCGGCCGTGACCCAGCCTTTGCCACTGTTGCGCAGCCATGGCGGTGTTTTTTCCTCAAGGCTTGCCGTGCAGAGCACATGCGTATCGCCGAACTTGACCAGGCAGGAGCCTTCGGCATGCTTGGAAAAATTGCGCTCGAACGACACCTTGCGCATCTGGTCGGTTTTTCTGCCTGAAGGCCGCATTCCACTCTCCTGAAAGTTTGTCGACCGCTTCTACGACCCGTAGGCGGCTTTTGCAAAGGAAAAGCAGGTCGAAAGGCCCGGCGGCGGCGGCAGCAGCATTTTTCCCTTTCGCCATTGCTAACTGAATGATTATATTTTGGCCAAGGCTCAACGAAATGGATTAGACAGCGAAATGGTATTCACGACATCGTCGGTTTCGGATGTCATTGCTGCACTGGACGAACGATCCAAGGAAGTTTTCCGCCGTATCGTCGAGGGCTATCTGGAGAATGGCGAGCCGCTTGGATCGCGCAATCTCTCCCGCCTGCTGCCGATGTCCCTATCGCCGGCCTCCGTGCGCAATGTCATGAGCGATCTGGAAGAGCTAGGGCTTATCTATTCGCCGCATATCAGCGCCGGCCGGCTGCCGACCCAGGTCGGGCTGCGTTTCTTTGTCGATGCCTTCATGCAGGTCGGCGATCTGTCGGCTGAGGATCGTGCCACCATCGACCGCCAGGTCCGCGGCAGCAATCGCGATCAGCCGATGGAATCTGTTATGACCGAGGCGAGCCGTATGCTCTCCGGCATTTCACGCGGCGCCGGGCTGGTGATTACCTCGAAGAACGACCCGGTGCTGAAGCACGTCGAATTCATCCGCCTGGAGCCGACCAAGGCGCTCGCCGTGCTGGTGGGCGAGCATGATCAGGTGGAAAACCGCATCATAGAACTGCCGGCCGGCGTCACCTCCTCGCAGTTGACGGAGGCGGCGAATTTCCTCAATGCCCATATGACGGGCCAGACCCTGCCGGATCTGCGCCGTCAATTGCAGACGTTGAAGGAGAGCGTGCGTCACGAGCTGGATACGCTGTCGCGGGAGCTGGTCGAGCGCGGGATCGCCGTCTGGTCCGGTGGCGAGGACGAAGGCAAGCCGACGCAGCTCATCGTCCGCGGCCACGCCAATCTTCTGTCCGAAATTGCCGGCGCCGAGGATCTGGATCGGCTGCGGTTGCTTTTCGACGATCTCGAAAAGAAGGACAGCCTGATCGAGATACTCAATCTGGCCGAAAGCGGGCCGGGCGTGCGCATCTTCATCGGCTCGGAAAACAAGCTCTTTTCACTCTCCGGCTCCTCGCTCATCGTCGCGCCCTATCGCGACGACGACGATCGCATCGTCGGTGCTGTCGGCGTCATCGGCCCGACGCGGCTGAACTATGCCCGCATCGTGCCGATGGTCGATTATACGGCCCAGCTGATTTCAAGGCTGTCACGCTCAGGCATCTGACGGACGCGCCTAATCTGGAAGCAACGTTCCAGATCCGCCCATCTCGGCCGGAAAATCCTTCTGCTTCGGCAGTCCGTCCCGCAGATGCAGCACCGTCGTTTCATAATTGACGTGCAGCGCCGGCTGAAAGTCGAGGGCGGGAAGGGTGGCCGCGTACACGTCGGTCACGCCCCACAAGGGATGCTCCGTCAGCAGATGGCCGCCACAGACAGTGCACCATTTGCGCACGCTCTTCTCGGTCTTCTGATAGCTGCCGATATGATCGGCACCCTTGGTGATGTGAACGGCTTCCGGTGGCCAGAGCGAAAAGGCGTTAACTGGCCCCGCCGACCACTCCCGGCACGAGTCGCAATGGCAATAGCCCATCGCCATCGGTTCGCCGTCGACCGCGATCTCCACCGCACCGCAAAAACATTTTCCTGAAAGGGATTTGCCACTAGACATGGATCTCACCTCGCATTGTGCTGAGATGAACCTCATCATATCACCACGGGAGAGGTCTGGATAGGCAAGGTTCCGATCGGAGTCTTTGATCGACGGGCTTTCTGATGCCGCGGGAATATCGGGAATTGGCTGTTCTTCTCGACAAAGCCTTGATTTTTTCCGGGTAAACCTCGATATCGGGCACATCCAAAAGACAAAGCAATTCGGAGACCGTCATGACCGACGAAACAACGAAAACCGGACCTGACGCCACGGCGGCCGACGCTGCTGCGGATTTCGCTCAAGAAGCAGCGGAAACCGTGGATGCGACGGAACCGTCTCAGCCCGACCCGGTTGAGCTGCTGAAGGCCGAAAACGGCGAACTGCGTGATCGCTATCTTCGCCTCGCCGCCGATATGGACAATCTTCGCCGGCGTACCGAGCGCGAGATAAAGGACGCAAAGTCCTACTCCGTGGCAAGCTTCGCCCGCGATATGCTGGCGGTGGCGGATAATCTGCGCCGTACGCTGGATGCCATTCCGGCCGAGGCCCGTGCCGGCGGTGATGCCGGCCTGACGACCCTGATTGAAGGTGTCGAGATGACCGAGCGTTCCATGCTCTCCGCCCTGGAGCGTCATGGCGTGCGTCAGATCGAGCCGGTCGGACAGAAGTTCGACCCCAATTTCCATCAGGCGATGTTCGAAGTGCCGAATCCAGAAGTGCCGAATAATACGGTGGTGCAGGTGGTGCAGGCTGGCTTCGTCATCGGCGAGCGCGTTCTGCGCCCAGCCATGGTCGGTGTCGCCAAGGGCGGCCCGAAGATCGTCGAAAATGCCGAGGGCGCCAATAGCCCGCTCGACGAAAAAGACGCCTGATCCACACACGGAAACAAAAAATAAGAGCCGGATGATTTCAGATCATCCGGCTCTTATTTTTGCCTTGGTCCGATGCGATCCAAACCGTCAGAGCATGACGCCGAAAAGTGTAAGCGGTTTTCGGACGACATCCGGCTCTAGGCGGCGTTGGATGCCTGTTCCTCATTGAGGAATGAGTAGATTGCCGACGCGGAATCGGTAGCGCGCAGCTTGGCGACCAGATCCTGGTCACGGAGCACGCGGGCAATACGAGACAGCGCCTTCAGATGATCAGCGCCTGCGCCTTCGGGCGCGAGCAGCAGGAAGACGAGATCGACGGGTTGATCGTCCAGAGCCTCAAAATCAACGGGCGCCTCGAGGCGCGCGAAAATGCCGGCGATGGACTTGATGCTGGCGAGCTTGCCGTGCGGGATGGCGATGCCGTTGCCGACGCCGGTGGAACCCAGGCGTTCGCGCTGCAGCACGACATCAAAAATCTCGCGTTCGGGAAGTCCGGTCAGTTTCGAGGCTTTGGCCGCCAGTTCCTGAAGCAATTGTTTTTTGGAATTTGCCCTCAAGGCGGGGATGATCGCATCTTGGTGTAGCAAATCTGCCAATGCCATTCTCTTTATCCTTCGTGTCGCCGAGAGCCGGTAACGGGAAAAAGCGGCGGCCGAGTGCTGTTACGCGCCGCCGCCGCTTATCTTCTATTCTCAGCTTTTGATATTGGCCGCGTCGATCCAGCCAATGTTACCGTCCTGGCGGCGGTAGACGATGTTCAAATGTTCCTTGCCGGGGCTGCGGAAGAGCAGCAACGGTTCGTCGGTCATATCGAGCGCCATCACGGCGGTCGCTACCGACATGGTCTTCAATTGCTTCGTGCTTTCAGCAACGATCACCGGCGCGAAATCGGCGGCAATTTCCTCGTCGTCATCCGGCACGCCATCCATGACGGTATAGGCAACTTCAGCCTGACCGTTGATGTGGTTGCCGGCCTGATGATCCTTAAGCTTGCGTTTGTAGCGTCGCAGGCGTTTCTCGATGCGTGCAGATGCTGCGTCGAACGCCAGCTGCGGATCCATGGCTTCACCGGCAGCATGCAACACGACACCACTGTCGAGGTGAAGCTTGCAATCGGCCGCAAAGCGAGAGCTGGATTTCTGCACCGTTACCTGACCCGAATACCCCCCGTCGAAGTATTTCGTCACGGCCATACCGATCTGGTCCTCGATCCGCTGCCGGAACGAGTCACCAATTTCCATATGTTTACCGGAGACACGCACACTCATGGAGTTTCCCTTCTTGTAGTGGTTATTGCGCGTATCAGTTTACGCCAAGCCTCAAGCTCATCCAAGCACTTCACGCGGTCAAAGACAAATTGCGTATTTCGACCGCCTTCGGGATGATGGGGATAAGTTTCATGGTCGTGCTGTCCTGCAGCGATTGCGGCGGGCTTCTAGCCCCACCACATGGGAAAGTCAACTGCATCTTAACGGACTGTTAGGAGATCCGCACCCTGTGGTTGAAGATCGACAATCGTCAGAAACTGGCGACTTTTGCCAAGGCCCGCTTCTCTCGGCGTCGTTGCACGGACGATGGGATGTTCATGGCTTCCCGGTATTTTGCAACCGTGCGGCGAGCCAGCTCGATGCCGCCGCTTTTGAGCGTATCGACGATATCGTCGTCTGACAGAACCGCATCCGGGCTTTCGTTCGATATCAGCAGGCGGATCTTGTGGCGCACGGCTTCGGCCGAATGACCGTCGCCACCCTCGACAGCGCTGATCGAGACGGTAAAGAAATATTTGAGCTCGAACATTCCGCGCGGCGTCAGCATGTATTTGTTCGAGGTGACGCGGCTGACGGTCGATTCGTGCATCTTGATCGCGTCGGCCACGGTCTTCAGATTGAGTGGCCGCAGATGATCGACGCCATGGATCAGGAAGGCATCCTGCTGCCGCACGATCTCGCTTGCCACCTTCATGATGGTCTTGGCGCGCTGGTCCAGACTGCGGGTCAGCCAGTTGGCGTTCTGAAGGCATTCCGACAGAAAAGCGTGGTCCTGACTGGTTTTGGTGACGGAAGCGAAATAGGACTGGCTCACCAGCACGCGAGGAAGAGCATCGGGATTGAGCTCCACCAGCCAGCTACCGTCAGTGGAGGGGCGCACGACGATATCAGGCATGATCGCTTCGGACACGCTGGTCTCAAAGCAGCTGCCGGGCTTTGGGTTCAGCTGGCGGATTTCCGCCATCATGTCGAGCAGGTCTTCCTCATCGACGCCGCAGAGCCGCTTCAGCGATGCGAAATCGCGCCGCCCCAGAAGTTCCAGATTCTGGATCAGCCGCTCCATGGCGGGATCGAACCGATCCTTTTGCCGAAGCTGGATTTCCAGGCATTCGCTGAGGGAGCGGGCGAAGATGCCAGGGGGGTCCAGCAGCTGCAAGGTAGCCAGCACGCGCTCCACATCCCCGATCGCCGAGCCAAGGCGCTCCACCGTCTCATTCAGGTCGGCACGGAGATAGCCGGCTTCATCGAGTTGGTCGACGAGGTGCTGTGCGATCAGCCGATCACCCATGGCGGGAAGCGAAAATGGGATCTGTTCGTTCAGATGGTCGCGCAGCGATACCTGGCCGGCGACGAAATCGTCCAGATCAAAACTCTCGCCCGCTTCTCCGCCGGGCATGGATTTCCATTGACTTAGCAGCTCAGGCGCGTCGGCCCGCTGCGGGCTCCCGTCGTCGGGGAAGACGTCGCTGAAATTGGTGTCGAGCTCGTTGTTCAGCCTGTCGGCATTGCCGGTATTTTCGTTCTCGTACCAGTCGCTCGCAAGGTCGCTGCTGTCGAAAGTCTCGTCGTGGCTATCGCCTACGGCCTCGAAGGAATCGTCCTTCGTCTCGCGATCGCCATGACTGCCCATATCTTCGTCATTTGACGCAAATTCCAGCAGCGGGTTTTTCTCGACTTCCTGGCCGATGAATTGTGTCAGTTCGAAATGCGTCATCTGCAGCAACTGGATGGATTGCATCAGTTGCGGTGTCATCACCAGGCTTTGGCTTTGGCGCAGGAAAAGATTGGCCGATAGTGCCATGGCGGACGCGAGACTCCCCTTGAACTCCTCGGGAATTCGCGTTTTCCGTCACTAAAATCTTCGCGAAATTCCAACTGGCCCAAAAATTGCTTTTTTATAAGATTTGGTCAAGTGGAACTGTGAAGCAAAGGTAAATTTCGGCCGCGCGGCAGTTTTATATAATATTAAAGCGCGAGCGGATCGAATTTCAGCCTATCAAAGGCTGAAATTGTCACCGAGATAGAGTTTCCGAACTTCCGGATTGCTGACGATATCGTTGGCTCTGCCATGGGTGAGCACTTCGCCGGCATGAATGATATAGGCGCGGTCGATCAGGCCAAGCGTTTCACGGACATTGTGGTCGGTGATCAAGACACCGATGCCGCGCGCCGTCAGATGGTGGACGAGGTTCTGAATGTCGGCGACCGAGATCGGATCGACACCGGCAAAAGGCTCGTCGAGCAACATGAAGGTCGGGTCGGTCGCCAGTGCGCGGGCGATTTCAAGGCGTCGCCGCTCGCCGCCCGAAAGAGCGATCGCCGGCACGGTGCGCAGATTGCGAATGTGGAATTCCTCCAGCAATTCGTCGATCTTGTGCTCCCGCTTTGCCTTGTCCTTTTCGTGAACCTCCAGCACGGCGCGGATGTTCTGTTCCACCGTCAGGCCACGAAAGATCGAGGCTTCCTGCGGCAGATAGCCGACACCGAGCCGCGCGCGACGGTACATCGGCATCGAGGTGACATTGTTGCCGTCGATCTCGATCGTGCCTTCGTCCACGGGCACCAGCCCGGTGATCATGTAGAAACAGGTCGTCTTGCCGGCGCCGTTCGGTCCCAGCAGACCCACTGCTTCGCCACGCCGCACGACCAGCGAAACGCCGTTGACGACACGGCGTCTACCGTAGGTTTTGGTGAGGCCGCGCGCAATCAGGGTGCCCTGATAGCGCGCTTTATCCGCGGCCGGCGCACCGGATGTCGCAGAAGATGGCCCGGGCATACCGGGTAAGGTGGTGGTGGTCGATGTGGTCACGAGGGGGCCAGTATCAGTTTTTGTTCTGTTGTTGCTGCACTTGCTGCGACTTCGGATCGAGCTGGATCTGGACGCGGCCCCCACAGGCATCCAGCTGTGCTTCACCCGTCGCCATATGCACGGTGAGCTGGCAACCCGTGAAAACATTCGGTCCGTCCGTCAGCACAACCTTCTTGCCCTTGAGGATGGCGAGCTGGTTTGCCATGTCGAAGGAACCGTCTTCGGCGGTCGCCGTCTGCGTGCCGGAAACGAGGTAGACCTTATCGGTGACCAGAATGTGGTCGATGTTCGCATCACCGGAGACCAGAGATTCGTTCTGTTCCTTGGCGACCTTGGCGACGGGATTGTCCGCCGGCTTGGGCGCGTTGGCATCGGCCGGCTGCTTCTTCTTGTAGAAGACAGTCATCTTTCCAGCCTGCATCGTCGTGGTTCCCTGAACCACCTTGACGTTGCCGGTGAATACGGCCTGGCTCTCCGCATCATGGATTTCCAGCTTGTCGCTTTCGATCTGGATCGGCTGATCTTTCGAAATGGCGAGACCGGGCATCTTGCTTGTCGTTGCCTGCGCACCGGCTTCGGCGGCTGCAAAGAGAGCAAGCGCGCCGATGGCGCAGAAAAGGCCGGCTCTGCGCCGGCGGGAGTTGAAAATTGAATGTGTCCAATCGTTTATCATGAACCGCCCGGCTTCTTTTCGCTAGCTGAATTGTTGAGTGCGGACGGTTCGATATGCACCTGAACCTGCCCGTCGAGTTCGATTACGCTCCCCTTATCCGTCATCTTGAGCGAACGCGCAACAACCGACATGCCACCTCGAAAGATTGAAACCTGATCTTGGCTCGACAGGTCGCCCTTCTTGACGTCGAGGAACGCGGTCCTGAATTCGGCGCGCAAGCCATTGTCCATCACGATGGTGAAAGGTTCGGTCAGCTTCAGCGTATCGGCCTGTCGGTCAAAGTCCGCGCTTTGAGCGGTCACATGTGCGATCACGTCCGTATTGACGGGCATGGATGCCTTGATGGTCTTGAGCGTGATCATGTTGGGGTTCTTGATATCCTGCAGCGCCTTTTCGGCGAGCAGGGAGTAATTGATGCCGTCCTTGTTGCGGCCGGCGATGGCCGGGCGCTCCATCACGACCTTGCCGTCCTCGATCTTGGCGCCTTCGATCTGGATCTCGGCCGGCAGATAGGCGCGGATCACCGAGACGCCAATGAAGATCAGCGAGATGATTATCGCGATCAGCGGCAGCAGCACCCTCAGTCTTCTCACGCGCGTCGAGTGGAAGATCGCGTCCTTATAGTGGCTTCGTTCCGGCAAAGCGCGGACGGTCTCGCCGGGGGTCTCGATCGTATTCAGCATGCAACAGGTCCGTCTTTTCTGATCCGGAGAACCGCATTGACGTTATGCGAGGCTGTGTCAAAAAGCCCATCGGATCGTTTCGCATTATTGCACTTGCTTGCCAATATGGATTTTTTTCTGCAACCAAGCAAATTTGGCGGAGAAATATGCCATAAGCCGGTTTCATCCGATCGGGCGATGCCCTATCTCATGAGCCAGCAGAGCGACGTGCCGCTGACGACATCGAAAACGGGAACAGCTTTTCTCTGAGGATTGTGCCTGTTTCAAGGTGTCATATATCCGGTTCGTATCGCATTCAGTTTGTTGCAGGGAGAAATAAGGCGTGATGGACAGTTCTGCAATCGCGGATCGGCGACAATTACGCCGCAGGCTTGGTTTCTGGCGCATTGTTGCCGTTTTGCTCCTCGTGGCCCTTGGTTTTGCGCTCTATCGCTTCATCGCCGGGGACTTGCCGGATGCGCGAGGACCACAGGTCGCTCGCGTCACGATCTCCGGGCTCATTCAGGATGATCCAGAGCTTCTGGAGCGATTGAAGAAGATCCGCGACAACGACCAGGTCAAGGCGTTGATCGTCTCGATCTCGTCGACCGGCGGAACGACCTATGGCGGCGAGCGCATCTTCAAGGCGATCCGTGCCGTCGCCGCCAAGAAGCCTGTCGTCTCCGATATCCGCACCGTTGCCGCCTCGGCCGGCTACATGATTGCCGCCGCCGGTGATGATATCGTCGCCGGCGACACCTCGATCACTGGCTCCATCGGCGTCATCTTCCAGTATCCGCAGGTCAAGGATCTGCTCGACAAGGTCGGCGTTTCCCTCGACGAGATCAAGTCGGCGCCGTTGAAGGCCGAGCCTTCGCCGTTTCATCCGGCCAGCGAAGATGCCAAGAACATGATCCGCAACATGGTCATGGACAGCTATGGCTGGTTCGTCGATCTCGTCGCGGATCGCCGCAAATTGCCGCGCGAAGACGTGTTGAAGCTCGCCGACGGCAGCATCTTCACCGGCCGCCAGGCGCTTCAGAACAAGCTGATCGACACGCTTGGCGGCGAAGACGAGATCCGCACCTATCTTGAAACGCGCAAGGTCAGCAAGGACCTGCCGATCGTCGATTGGAAGCCGGAAGACAAAAGCTCGTCCTTCTTCTGGCCAAGTGCCGCGGCCTGGTTGCTAAATGGCCTTGGTTATGGTGATTTTCTGAAGGCAGATGGCTTTCAGAAAGTCATGACAGAGAAGTTGTTTCTTGACGGCCTGCTTTCTGTTTGGCAGGGTGCTGCCAACTGATAAATCAATGATTTAAGGGGGTAGCCGTGATCAAGTCGGAATTGGTGCAGATTGTTGCCGCCCGCAACCCGCATCTCTATCACCGCGACGTCGAAAATATCGTCAACGCAGTCCTCGATGAGATCACCGATGCCCTCGCCGCCGGAAACCGGGTTGAACTTCGCGGCTTCGGTGCCTTCTCCGTCAAGAACCGTCCCTCGCGCTCCGGTCGCAACCCGCGCACGGGCGATACGGTATTCGTCGAGGAAAAGTGGGTTCCCTTCTTCAAGACCGGCAAAGAGCTGCGCGAGCGGCTTAATCCAGGCGCCGGCGACGAGGAAGACGACAACTGATCGTCTGGCTTCGGCCGAACTTTCCCGGGATCGCCCTTCGGACATGATTGTGCCGCGACGCGGTGGCACTTGAACTCGGCCGCGTCTTTTCTATTCTGCGGCTTAAGGCGGTGCGTGTGCGATCTACACGGCTACGCCCGGATAAAGGAGCTGCGCAATGGCCAAGAAGATCGTCAACCTGCTGATATTGCTGCCGCTCGGCATCATTTTTATCGTATTCTGCGTTGCCAACAGGCAGTCGGTGACACTTGCGCTCAATCCATTCCGGCCGGACGATCAGGTGTTGTCGCTGCATGCGCCGCTTTTCGTCCTGCTGTTCGTGGCGCTGATCGTCGGCATGCTCGTCGGCGGCGCGGTGACTTGGTTCAGCCAGGGAAAGCATCGCAAGCGCGCCCGCAGCCAGTCGCTCGAGGCGGTGCGCTGGCAGGCGGAGGCCGATAAGCACCGCACGCGCGCCGAGCAGATTGCCGGGCAGCTTCCGTCAAAGTGACTGGATGCCGCGAAGCCGCATTTCCTTGTAGTCGCCTTCCGGCGAAGCTCCGCCGCCGATGATTTCGAAGCCGAGCGCCCGATAAAAAGCCATGGCATGCGTGTTTTTGACCAGGCATTTCAATCGATATCGGCGTTTCGGCCAATCCGGCAGGGCGGCCAGCAGGGCTTTGCCGGCGCCGCGGCCCTGAAATGCCGGGAGAATATAGAGCATATGGATGAAGTCGTCCGCGTCCCATAGCGCCGCGAAGCCTGCGATCACACCATGCAGGTCCTCGCAAACCAGCAGGCGCTCGCCCGCCGAATGAACGGCGAAATCCTCAAGGTTGAAATGGCTGGGATCGACCCAGAGGAACGTCTGCCGGCGAACGCTCAGATAAATCTCGGCAAGAAGCGGCATATCCTGCTCGCGTGCCGGACGGATGGTCCAAGTCTCGGGTATCGTTGTCATGACTCGATTATATGGGCGCCAAATGTGATCGTGGCAATCAGGCTTTGGCTTGGCCGTTGATCGCTGCAGTGAGATCGGAAAAGAACTGCTGTGTAATCTTCTTGGCGCTGGAATCGACCAGCCACGAGCCAAGCTGCGCGATCTTGCCGCCGACCTGCGCATTGGCTTCATATTGCAGGATGGTCTCGTTGCCGTCTTCCTTAAGGACGACGTCTGCTCCGCCCTTGGCAAAGCCGGCAATCCCACCTTTTCCCTCGGCATAGATCGTGTAGCTTATCGGAGGGTTGATATTGGAGAGCGTCACATCGCCGTTGAAGGACGTCGAGAGGGGGCCGATCTTCAGCTTCACGGTCGCGGTCAGTTCCGTCGAGGAGACCCATTCGAGGCTCTCACAGCCGCGAATGCACTGCCTGAGCATATCGGGGTTGTTCAGAGCCGCCCAGACTGCGTCCCTGGGTGCCGCGATCCGCTGTTCGCCGGTCATGTCCATACGCAATCCTTCCAATGCGACATTATGAACATGGATCATCGCAGATCGGAAAGCGCTTTGCCAAGTGGCGGCCAGATGCTATTTGCACGCTCATATCAATTTTGAGACAAGCATGGTGAAACATAGGGAAAACCGGCCCGGCCAGAAAGCAGCGGGCGGTCTCGGGGCAAAACCCCGGCGTGACATGCCCGGCAAGCCGCCGGCAAAGCCCGCGCATGCCTTGCGGCCTGCCAAACCTTCGCGCGATCACGGCGAGCGGGTAACCGAGCCGCGCGCTGCCGCACCGGCGGCTGCCGCGCCCGAACGTCCGCTGATCGCCCGAACCGGCGAGCGCCCTGCAGAGCGCGTGCCAGTCATTCTCGAGTCGCTGGGCGCCGGGGATTTTCACCTTATCGACACCGGCAACGGTCTGAAGCTCGAGCAATACGGCCCTTACCGCATCGTGCGCCCCGAGGCGCAGGCGCTGTGGCCGCCATCGCTCGCCGCCCATCTGTGGGATAATGCCGATGCCATTTTCACCGGCGATACGGACGAGGATGGCATGGGCCGCTGGCGTTTCCCTCGCGAAGCGCTCGGCGAAACCTGGCCATTGCAGTTGCTTGGCGTCGATTTTCTCGGTCGCTTCACCGCGTTTCGCCACGTCGGCGTCTTTCCAGAACAGATCGTCCATTGGGCGTGGATGAAGGAACAGGTCGAGGCGGCGAAACGGCCGCTGAAGGTGCTGAACCTCTTCGGCTATACCGGCGTGGCGTCGCTGGTCGCGGCCGCCGCCGGCGCGGAAGTGACCCATGTCGACGCCTCCAAGAAGGCGATCGGCTGGGCGCGTGAAAACCAGGCCCTCGGCCGCATGGAAAAGCTGCCGATCCGCTGGATCTGCGAGGATGCGATGAAGTTCATCCTGCGCGAAGAGCGCCGCGGCAGCAAATATGACATCATTCTCACCGACCCGCCGAAATTCGGCCGTGGCCCGAATGGCGAGGTCTGGCATCTTTTCGAACATCTGCCTTCCATGCTCGATATCTGCCGCGAGATCTTGTCGCCGAAGGCGCTTGGACTGGTGCTGACGGCCTATTCGATCCGCGCCAGCTTCTATTCGATCCATGAATTGATGCGCGAGACCATGCGCGGAGCCGGCGGTGTCGTCGAATCCGGCGAGCTGGTCATCCGCGAGGCCGGCCTTGATGGCCGCACGCCGGGCAAGGCGCTTTCCACCTCTCTCTTCAGCCGCTGGGTGCCGAAATGAATCAGGATTTCCGTAACGACGGCCCGCGCAAGGTCGGGCAGGTCAAGGAGGTCACCTCGCTTGCCAATCCGATCGTCAAGGACATCAAGGCGCTGACGGTTAAGAAATCGCGCGAGGAGAGCGGTGCTTTCCTGGCCGAAGGCCTGAAGCTGGTCATCGATGCCCTTGAGCTTGGCTGGACCATCCGCACGCTGGTCTACGCAAAGTCCGCGAAAGGCAAGCCCCTCGTCGAACAGGTGGCGGCAAAGACCGTGGCATCCGGCGGGTTGGTGTTGGAAGCGAGCGAAAAGGTCATTGCCTCGATCACCCGACGCGACAATCCGCAGATGGTGGTCGGTGTCTTCGATCAGCGCTGGCGGCAGCTTAGGGACGTCAAGCCGCAAGTTGGCGAGACTTGGGTGGCGCTCGACCGCGTGCGCGATCCCGGCAACCTCGGCACCATCATCCGCACCGCCGATGCGGCCGGTGCCTCCGGTGTCATCCTCGTCGGCGAAACGACCGATCCGTTTTCGCTGGAAACCGTGCGCGCCACCATGGGCTCGGTCTTTGCCATGCCCGTCGTCAAGGCGACGCCTGAGGAGTTTCTGGCCTGGAAGAAGAAGGCCGATGTCTCGGTCGTCGCCACCCATCTGGCCGGCGCGGTCGACTACCGGACCATCGATTACAAGAAGAAGCCCGTTGTCATTCTGATGGGCAACGAGCAATCCGGCCTGCCGGATGTCCTGGCGAAAGAGGCTGATGCGCTTGCCCGCATTCCGCAGGCCGGCCGCGCCGACAGTCTCAATCTGGCAGTTGCGACGGCCGTCATGCTGTTCGAAGCCCGCCGCCATATCCTGACCCTTAGCGAGAGCCGATGACCGAAAGCGAGACCAATCCGCAGCCGCCTGCAAAGCCGGCGCTGTTTTCCCGGCCTTTGCCGATCCTCATCTTCATCGTCATTGCCGTCATCCTTGACCAGATCGTCAAGATCACGGTCGATCACTGGCTGCCATTCCAGGTGGATAAGCCGGTACCCTTCGTTCCGATGTTGTCGCTCTATCGCACCTATAACCTCGGTGTTGCCTTCTCGATGCTGTCAGGCATGGACGGCTGGTTCATTGTCGGCATGCGGCTTGTCATCGTCGCCTTCGTGCTCTGGCTTTGGCGGCATACGCCCAATCATCGCTGGCTCGCCCATCTCGGCTTTGCCCTGATCATCGCCGGCGCCCTCGGAAACCTGATCGACCGCTTCCTCTACGGCCATGTGATCGACTATATCCTGTTCCACACGGAAACCTGGTCTTTCGCGGTGTTCAACCTGGCCGATAGTTTCATTACAGTCGGCGCGGCCTGCGTGATTCTCGACGAGCTTCTGATGCCGAAAAAGGCGAAAGCTTAAAATTCTAGCGAATCCCTGAAGGCATCGGGAACGTTGCCCATGCTAGCCAGATTGCATGAGCACGCTGGCAAATCTGCAGGAAAAGCTTGCCGCTGACATTACGCGCGGCCAAACCGGATCGATCGAAGGGCTGACCGGGAACGGTCCGCCCTTTGCCGAGCCGACCGAGACGCTGCAGGAAGCGGAGCGGCGCCTGACACCGTCGGCGCGTTGGCTGCAACGCCATTGGCTGAACGGCGGCGGTCTAATTGTCGGTATTATCTTGCTCGCGATCGGCTTTGCCGCAGGCCCGCTGACCCTGGCCGGCGTTCTGGCCCTCGTGGCGATT
>BFBZ01000863.1_pt1 | contig 23695 bp, 19 predicted proteins | sample 1888401 | NCBI WGS metagenome assembly BFBZ01 (sample SAMD00112614, study PRJDB3348) | symbiont metagenome | host: Chara braunii
CCATGTCCCTTCGCGACCTGCTTGTCGTCATCGAGCTGCCACTCGAACCCGACGCCGCCATGATCACGACCCCGGGTCTGGATCAGGCACTTGCCCTCGCCGGCGATGCAAAGACGCACCTGACCATTGGAGTGTCGGCACCGCGGATCGCGGCACCGAGTTCCTTTGTCTATCCGTCCTTTTCCCGCTCGCTGCTCGCCGAGGCGAACACCAAGGCGGAAGCTGGCCTGCAGGCTTTCGTCACCCACGTCCGTGCGAAGGCACAAGACCTGTCGGTGCCGTGCGACCTCACCACCGGCGTCGAAGACCTTGCTTCCGCCGGTGCTTTCGCCGCGGGGCTCGCGCGATGCGCCGATCTCGCGGTGGTCGACCGGCCGGGACAATTCCTCGATCCCGGAAGCGCCCTGTTCACGTCGATCCTGTTCGAAGGCGGTGCGCCCGTCCTTGTGGTACCGCCCACCCGGCCCGCCAGCACAAGTTTCCGGAAGCTGCTGGTCGCATGGGACGGCTCCGCCCATGCCGCTCGCGCGGTCAACGCCGCGCTAGCCTGTTTCGCCCCGCCGGCGCACGTCGAGATCCTCACCGTGACCGGCGAGAAGGATCTTGGCGACAGCATGCCCGCCGCCAGCATCGCGACGCATATCGCACGACATGACGTTGCCACCAATGTTTCCAGCCTGGCCTTCGCCAACCAGTCCGTCGGCGCGACGATTCTCGATCATGCCCGGTCGACCGGCGCCGATCTGATCGTCATGGGGGCCTATGGCCATTCGCGGTGGCGCCAGATGCTGCTTGGAGGCGTCACGGACAACTTGACCCACGGCTCGCCGCTGCCACTGTTGGTCGCCTATTGATCTCGGGCCAGCGCAAAGGCCGAACTCCGGCGGGTGCCGGCCCGCGCAATGTTCCGGCCATGACAGCGATCGCGGCCATGATCGCTGATTGAACCCAGACGGCACTCAATCCAGGCGAAGGACCGAGCCGAAGGCCATGGAAAACCCCCACCCGACGGCATGGTCGATTGACGGAGCACTGGTCGTCATCACACTCGGCGGCCTCTCGGCAGGGCTCGCGACGCACGCGCTCACACACCCCGAAGCGGCCCACATGATCTGGGCCGCCGCGACGCTGCCATCGCTGCTGCGGCTGCTGGTGCAGGTGATCGCGACGCTCAGGCGCGGCGATGTCGGCCTCGATATCGTTGCGGCTCTGTCCATGACCGCGGCGCTGCTGTTCGGCGAAACGCTTGCCGGCAATGTCGTGGCGCTGATGTATGCGGGCGGCCAGTTCCTGGAATCGCACGCCGAGAGCCGAGCCCGACGCGAGCTCACCGCGCTGCTCGGCCGGGTCGACCGGACCGCCATGCGGCATGCCGGCGAAGGCCTGCAGGAGATCGCCGTCGAGGACATCGTCGCCGGCGATCGGATCTATATACGCCAGGGCGAAGTGCTGCCGGTCGACGGCACGGTGACGGGCGCCCGGGCGGTCATCGACGCGTCGGCCCTGACCGGTGAATCGCTTCCCGAGGAAAAGCATGCCGGCGACGAGGTCCTGAGCGGCACCACCTCGGTCGGCCCGCCATTTACCCTCATCGCCACGCGGCCCGCCGCCGAGAGCGCCTATAGCGCCGTGGTCCGGCTCGTGCGGGCGGCACAGCAATCCAAGGCGCCGGCGGCGCGGATGGCCGACCGCTATGCCCTTTGGTTTCTGGTGCTGACCATCCTGATCTCGGGCGCAGCATGGCTCTGGTCGGGCGATCCCATCCGCGCCCTGGCGGTGCTGGTGGTCGCTACGCCCTGCCCGCTCATCCTGGCGGTCCCGGTTGCGATCATTTCCGGCATCTCCCGGGCCGCCCGCCTCGGCGTACTGATCAAGGGCGGCGGGGCCCTGGAGGCCCTCGGCCAGGTCCGGATCGCCGTCCTGGACAAGACCGGCACACTCACCCATGGCAGGGCCACGCTCGACCGGATCTGGCCCGCGGGGGGCGTTTCGCCCGACGAGATCCTTCGCCTGGCCGCCTCGCTCGACCAGGCCTCGACCCATGTCATGGCCGAGGCCCTGATCGAGGCAGCGCGCATCCGCGCGCTCCCGCTGGCCAGCCCGATCGAGGTCCACGAGGATCCGGGTGCTGGCCTCAGCGGCTTGGTCGAGGGCCATCGCGTGGCGCTCGGCGGCACGGCCTTCGTCGCGCGGCACATTGCGACTGCTGGTCTCGACAAGCCGTGCTTTCCAGCCGGCGCAGCCACGGTCGATGTCGCGATCGACGGCGTGCTCGCCGGCGTGCTGGTGCTGGTCGACGATATCCGGACCGATGCCGGAGCCGTCCTCGCGCGCCTGCGCGAAGCGGGTGTCGGGCGCATCGTCTTGGCATCGGGCGACCGCCGCGAGGTCGCCGAAGCGGTCGGCAGCCAGCTCGATATCGACGAGATCAAGGCCGACCTGTCGCCGCGGCAGAAGGTCGACGTGGTCATCGCCGAGCGCGCGGGCGGCCCCGTCATGATGGTGGGCGACGGCGTCAACGACGCGCCGGCGCTCGCGGCGGCCGATGTCGGCGTCGCCATGGGCGCGCGCGGCGCGGCGGCGTCCTCGGAGGCGGCTGACGTGGTGCTGCTGGTCGACCATCTCGATCGCCTTGCCGACGGGATGTCGGTCGCCCAGCGCACACGCCATATCGCACTCCAGAGCGTGCTGGTCGGCCTTGGCCTGTCGATCGGCGCGATGCTTGTCGCAGCGCTCGGCTATCTGCCCCCTCTCGCGGGGGCATTGCTGCAGGAGGCGATCGATGTCGCCGTCATTTTCAATGCGTTGCGGGCGCTCGGCGACGGTGCCAGCTCGGCTCCATCGTCCGCACGACAGATTTGATCTGCCTCAAATGGCGAGACCCATGCATCAGGTAGGCTGAACCGCGATGCGCTCCGTTCCGGCAAAGGGCAGTCATGCGAAAGAACAATCGCAAGGCGGAAAGACGAGGCCTGAATTATCGCTCATGGATCAGCTTCGATGATGGTCCTTGCGCCATTCCATGCTCACTCGCCGACGTGTCGGAAACGGGTGCGCGCATCATGCTGGGATCGGCGGCCGACATGCCCCAGCAGTTCGAATTGACCCTGACGCAGAATGGCCGCGTGACGCGCAGATGCCTGGTTGTGTGGCGCGACGATCGGGCGCTGGGTGTCCGCTTCATCGATGATGGCGCCGAGCCGGAGCGCGGGAACATCCCGCCTGCCGATGCGCCGCCTAGCTGCGGGCCAAGGTTGAAAGCCGGGCTTCATCCAGAACCCGCACCGCATCCGGCACGATCAGGATGAGCTTGTCGCGCGCCATCTTGGTCAGCGTCCGGCTCACCGTCTCGATCGTCAAGCCGAGATAGTCGGCGATGTCGACGCGCTGCATCGGCAGTTCGATGGTCACCGACGACGTCGTGATCCGCGCCCAGCGACCGCGCATGGCGATCAGAAAGGCCGCCATGCGCTCCTCGGCGGAGCGCCGGCCGATCAAGGTCATCTGTTCCTGCGCGATGACCAGCTCATGGGTCGCGAATTCGTGCAGGCGGCGCAGGAAATGCGGCTTGTCGGTGATCAGGCGATCGAAATCCCCGCGGTCGAACCGACAGAGCGTCACGTCGTTGATCGCATCGGCGGAGAAGCCGTAGCGATTGTGCAGCGCCAGGCCCAGGAAGTCGCCGGGCATGGCGAAGCCGATCACCTGGCGGCGGCCATCGGACAGCATCTTGTAGATGCGCACGACACCTTTGGTGACGGAGAAGACCGCCCGCGCCTCCTGACCCTGGTGGATGAAAGTCGATTTGGCGTCATGGGCAACATGCCGCACGATGGCATCGAGCTCATGAAGCTCGCCCGGTGACATGGCCGCGCAAACGGCCAGCGACCGGACCTCGCACGCGTCGCAGTCCGTCACGATGCCCCGATGGGCGCAGGCCTCGGCCGGCCGTAGATCTTCCACCATTGCGTCCTCTCGGAAGCCTCGTCGCGGCACTCAGGCCCGACATCTATAGAGCGGTTCGTGCGGGCGGAACTTGATCCATGACAAGGACAGCACGCGTCGTGCGGCGGCATCGTCCTGTCCGACATATCGGATGGTGAGACACGCGCCCCCATGTTCAATGCCCGCATCATCGGCACGGAGGAGTCCATGGCCGTCTTCGGTCTGGTCCGGCTGTGCTATCCCGAGATCGAGCCCAGCGCCTGGCGCGGCCATCTCGCCGGGCTCGGGCGCGGCAAACGCCGGCGCGCCGGCTGCGTCGTCGTCAGCGACCAGCGCGGTTATGCCCACGCCGCATGCCTGTTCCGCATCACGCCGGATCCGCGCAGCGGCCGGCGGCTGGACATCTCCTACCTGTCGAAAGCGGAGCTGCCGGCCAGCACCGCGCCGGATGTCCTCTTCGCCTTCGTCGACCAATTGGCCCGCGACGAGGATTGCGCGTCCATCGTGGTGCATGACAGCCAGGCGCGCATCGCCCAGGACCGGCTCGCCACCTGGAGCGGTGTCGGCCGCGACCTGATCAGCCATCACTTCACGCCCGGCACGATCGGCTTCGAGAAATCGGTGGTCGCAACCGTCGCCGGCTGATCCGGCAGCGCGGCCCGTCCGAGGTCCGGAGGCGCGTCATCCATGATGGCGCGCCAGGCCGCCCCGTCGAGGTCGTCATACTGTCCCGTATTGAGCGACCAGAGGAAGCCGGTGAGCCCCAGCCCGCCGAGCGCCAGCGCCAGCGGCACGAGAATGACCAGGATGTCCATGACGCAGGTCTCCTCCTAGGAACGCGCCGACCGCGCGCGCAGCGCGTTGGCGGTGACGATGATCGACGACCCCGACATGGCGACCGCGGCGATCAGGGGCGTGACCAGTCCGGCGATCGCGATCGGCACGGCCACGGCGTTGTAGATCACCGCGAACCAGAGGTTCTGCGTCATCAAGCGCCGGGCCCGACGGGCGACGGTGAGCGCAGTCGCCACCGGTGCAAGCTGCTCGCCGAGGAAGACCGCGTCCGCCGCGGCCTGGGTCAGGTGCACGGCTGATATCGGCGACAGCGAGACATGGGCCGCGGCCAGCGCCGGCGCATCGTTCAGGCCGTCGCCGACCATCAGGACCTTGGCGCCCGCCGCCTTCAACTGGTCGAGCCGCGCGATCTTCGCCGCCGGGTCGAGATCGCCGGCATGACGCCAGATGCCGAGCTGATGGGCGATAACGCGGACAGCCTCGGGCCGATCGCCCGACAGAATCTCGACACGCAAGCCCGCCTTTTGCAGCGATGCGACCACGTCGGCCGCATCGGGACGCAAGGCCTGGCGGATCGCGAAGACCTGGCGGTGCGCACCGTGGGAGAAGGCAATGACGGAGGCGTCGGGATGGCGCGCCAGGAGCGCGGCCGCCTGGCCGCCGGCGTCGCAGAAGGCCGGACTGCCGAGCCGGGCTTCGGCTCCATCCGCCATGGCCGAAACCCCCTGCCCGGCGGTTTCGACGATACCATCGAGCGGCATTCGCGCCGCCGAAGCTTTGGCCAGCGCCTTGGCCAAAGGATGATGCGACCCGAGCGCCAGCCGGCCGGCCATGGCCAGGAGCTCGGGCGGGATGCCCTCGGCCTCGACCAGCGCGGGTTCCGGCAAGGTCAGAGTGCCGGTCTTGTCGAAGACCACCGTGTCGACCTCGGCGAGCCGCTCCAGTGCATCGCCCGCCTGTAGCAGGATATTGGCACGGAACAAGACGCCGGACGCGACGATCTGCACCGCCGGGATCGCCAGCCCGAGCGCGCAGGGACAGGTGATGATCAACACCGTGATCGCGGTGATCAGCGCCGGCTGCCAGGCGGACCCGAGCGCCAGCCACCCCACGAAGGTCGCCAGCGCGGCGACATGGACCACCGGGGAATAGAGCCTGGCGGCGCGATCGGCGAGCCTGAGATAGGCCGAACGTGATTGCATGGCGCCGTCGATGAGGCGGGTCACCTCGTCGAGCAGCGTGCCCGTGGCCGCCGCCGCCACGCGGATGCGCAAGGCGCCACTGCTGTTCAGCGTGCCGGCATAGACCTGCGCGCCCGGCCCCACCGCCAGTGGCATGGTTTCGCCGGTGACCAGGCTCTGATCGACATCCGAGCGGCCGTCGACGACGATTCCGTCGACCGATATCCGTTCGCCCGGTCGCACCAGCACCAGGTCGCCGGCCACGATGGCTGCGATCGGCACCTCCTGAAGCCTTGTTTCCGAGACGAAACGGATCGCGGTCTCGGCCTTCAGCGCGGCGATATTGGCCGCCACCGAATGGGTCTTGCGGCGCATCAGGGCGTCGAGGTAGCGGCCGATCAGCAGGAAGAACAGCAGCATCACGGCGCTGTCGAAATAAGCGTGCTCGGCATGGTGCGCGGTTTCGACCAGCGACATGGCGACGGCCAGCAACACGCCGAGCGAGATCGGCACGTCCATGTTGAGCCGGCGGCCGCGCAGCGCCGCCAGCGCCGACCGGAAGAACGGCTGGCCGGAATAGGCGACCGCCGGCACCGCGATCAAGGCCGACAGCCAGTGGAAGAAGTCGCGTTGCTCCGGCGTGATGTCGCTGACATTGCCGGACCAGACCGAGACCGACAGCAGCATGATGTTCATCATGGCGAAGCCGGCGACGCCGAGGCATCGGAGCAATGCCTTGGTCTCCCTGAGATCCTCGCCGTCGACGCGCTTGGGATCGAAGGGATAGGCGCGATAACCGAGGCGCGCCAAGGCCTCGATGATGCGCCCGGGTTGAACGGCATCCTCGCGCCAGTCGACCGTCAGGCGGCGGTTGGTCAGGTTGACCCGTGCGGCCACGATGCCGGGCTCGCGCCGCAGCCCGGCTTCGATGATCGGCATGCAGGCGGCGCAGGTGATGCCGTCGACCGCGAGGTCCAGCCTGGCCAGGCCGCCGTCCAGGGGCTGGACGAACAGCGACAGGTCGGCGTCGTCGCGGACCGGCGACGGCGGCGTCGCGGTCAGGCCTTCCACGGCCGGGCTGGCGAGCGCCGTCATGGCAACTGGATCCGGTTGCGTGAGCGATGCAGCAGCACACCGTCGCGCCGCCCCGTGATCACCAGGTCGAAGGCCCCCGGCGCCACGGCTTCAGCGATGCCGGAATAGCGCCCCTCGCCCGCGTCCGTCAGCGTGAAGATCCGGTCCGCGGCCGGTTCGGTCGGGCGTACCAGCAGCGCGGAGAGCTCCAGATCCCCGATTGGCTGTCCATCCGCCTTCCGGAGCGCGAGACTGAGGGTCGCCGCCCTGCCGACCGCCCGTTCGACATGGGCCTCGACCGCCCAGCCTTGCGCCGCGCGGACACGCGCTGCTTCCAGCTCGGTGTTGAAGCGCTGGCTGGCGCGATAGCCGTTGTCGGTCACCGTGCCGGGCATGGTACCGACGGCGAAGGTCGCCATGACGGCATTGACCGCGACGATCACGCCGAAAAAGCCGAGCAGCAGCACCAGCACGGTGCGGCCGGTCAGGGGCCTGCCCGCGGACTTCGCAACGTCAGGATCGCGCGTGATATCCATGGTTTGCCTCTCGAACCTCGCTAGGGGCTGATGAAGTGATCCTGAGCCGTGGCAACTTCACCGGTGCCGAGCTCGGTGATGCGGAAGGTGATCGTGGTCGATTGCGCCAGGGCGGCGCCCGGCGGGGTGGTGACATGCACGACATATTCGCGCGTCGTGTCCGAGCCGACTTCCAGGAGCGGCCACGAGCCTTCGGTCGCCAAGCTGCCGACCGCAGTGACCCGGGTGGCCAGCGGCAGGTCGTCGACCGCCAGGACGAACAGGCGGACCTGGGCGCGCTTGTTGAGGATGCGCAAGGTATAGGCGTTGCGCACCGACCCGTCGGACAGCCTGACGAAGAGCGGATTGCGGTCGTGCAGCACCGAGACGTCGGTGAACGAGCGGTGGCTCAGGCCGTAGAGCATGACCAGTCCGACCAGCGCCATGAGCACGGCATAGAGCACGGTGCGCGCACGGATGATCGGATATACCTCGTCCTGGCCGGCGGCGCGCCTCGCGATATTGACGTCATTGTCATAGCCGATCAGCCCCTGCGGCCGATGGACCTTGGTCATCACCGAATTGCAGGCGTCGATGCACAGGCCGCACTGGATGCAGCCCATCTGCGAACCCTGGCGAATGTCGACGCCGGTCGGGCAGACCACCACGCATTGATGGCAGTCGATGCAGTCGCCGGCCGGTTCGGCCGCGGCCGTCGCCTTCGCCGCCGCCTTGAGCGACATGCGCGGTTCGCCACGATCGTAGCGATAGGTGACATTGACAGCATATTCGTCGGTCAGCGCCGCCTGGATGCGCGGCCAGGGGCACATGTAGAGACAGACCTGCTCGCGCATCAGGCCGGCCAGCGCATAGGTCGTGGCGGTCAGGATGGCGATCCAGACATAGGCGGTCATCGGGGCCTGGAAGGTCGCCAGCTGCTTCACCAGGGTCGGCGCGTCGGCGAAATAGAGCACCCAGGCGCCACCGGTCCACCAGGCGATGACAAGCCAGACCAGATGTTTCAGCGCCTTGCGCGCCAAGCGCGCGGCCGTCATCGGCTGCGCATCGGCCATCATGCGCTCGCGCCGATCGCCCTCGATCCAGCGCTCGACGGTCATGAACAGGTCGGTCCAGACCGTCTGAGGGCAGAGATAGCCGCACCAGACCCGGCCGGCGATGGCGTTCATCAGGAACAGCGCCAGGGCCGCGAGCACCAGGAGCCCGGTGAAATAGTAGATCTCCTGCGGCCAGATCTCGATGAAGAAGAAATAGAACCGGTTGTTGGCGAGGTCGACCAGGATCGCCTGGTTCGGCAGATTGGGGCCGCGATACCAGCGCAGGAAGGGCAGAAAATAGTAGATGCCCAGGCAGACGAACAGGATCACCCATTTGGTGGTGCGCAGCCGTCCGGTGACGCTCTGCTGATAGATCTCGCGGCGCGCCTCATAGAGCTCCCCGTCATCGGCCGCGGGCGTCGGGGAAGCAGACTGGACTGAAGGCATGGGTGCGCCCCGCGAGGGGAATCCGGATGACATGGGCCGTGAGCGGCACCACATCGCGACCATCGGGCAAAGCCGGCATTCGGACCTTGATATGCATCAAGTCGCGGCTGATGGCGGGCGTCGAAAAAAGGCGCGCGCCGGGGCCACGGCGCGCGCCAGTCGTGGCCAGTTTTTCAGGCCTGTTATTGTCCGCCGCCGAAGGAATGCACGTAGACCGTCAGCGCCTTGATGGTGGTCTCATCCAGGCGCCCCGCCCAGCCCGGCATGACGCCGCCGCGCCCCGTCGTGATGGTCTCGATCAAGGTCTTCTCGTCCGAACCGTAGAGCCAGAGCGGGCTGGCGAGATTGGGCGCCCCGAGGTCGCGATTTCCCCGCGCATCGTCGCCGTGACAGGCCGCGCAATTGGCGGCGAACAGTTCGCGGCCCTTGGCGAGATCGATGCCGGGGCGGGTCGACAGCCCGGAGAACGAGCGAACGACATTCGCCAGCATGACGATCTCGGTCGGCTTGAGCATGCCGTTGGCGCCGCCAAAGGCCGGCATGGCGCCCTGGCGCGCCCGGTCGTCGCCGTTGCGGATGCCGAAGCTGATGGTCTGGTGGATATCGGTCAGGCCGCCGCCCCACAGCCAGCCATCGTCGCGCAGGTTGGGATAGCCGCGCGAGCCGGTCGCGGACAGGCCGTGACAGGGCGCGCAATTGTCGCCGAAAGCGGCTTTGCCCTGCGCCAGCGCGAAGGTCAGCAGCGCCGGATCGCGGGTGATTTCGGCGAGTGGGGTGGTCGCGAGCGCGGCGCCGCGTTCGGCGCGCAATTTGCGCAGCGCTTCCAGCTCGACCACCACATCCTGGCGCGAGGCATAACCGAAGACGCCCTTGGTATGGCTCGAGATCAGCGGCCAGGCGGGATAGACGACCCAATAGCCGAACGACCAGACGATGCTGACATAGAACAGGTAGAGCCACCAGCGCGGCAGCGGCGAGTTCAATTCCTTGATCCCGTCCCATTCGTGGCCGGTGGTGGTGCGGCCGCTGACGGGATCGAAATCACCGTGTTTCGTGTCGGTCATGATCAATCCTCGCGCAGCGGGATGTGGGCGGCCGCGTCGAAGCGCGTCTTGTTGCGCGGCCAGAACGCGTAAAGGACCACGCCGAGGAAGATGCCGACGAAGTACAGAAGCCCGGCGGTCTGGGCGAAGATCGCCAGGAACGAATAGGTGCTCATCATCGGTTACCCCGTCGCGTCCGTCTCTTGGGCTCAGCGGATGTTGGCGCTGGCGTCATAGCTCTTGAAATCCACCATGGTGCCGAGCACCTGGAGATAGGCGACCAGCGCATCCATCTCGCTCACCACGCCGCTGGTGCCGCCGCCGAAATTGCGCGCCACCGCGCGCGGATAGCGGGCCTGGAACGCCTGCAGGTTGGGGCTGTCGGGATTGACCTGGGTGCGCAGGTCTTCCAGCGCCTTGGCGATCTGCTCGGGGCTATAGGGCACGCCGCCGGCCCGGTTGGCCGCCAGATGTCCCTCGGCGGCCCGGACGTCCAGGTCGGTCGTCGCCAGGAAGGCATAACCGGGCATGATCGACTGCGGCACGATGGAGCGCGGTTCGCGCAGATGGGTGACGTGCCATTCGTCGGAATATTTGCCGCCGACGCGGGCAAGATCCGGTCCGGTGCGTTTCGAGCCCCATTGGAACGGCTTGTCGAACATGCTCTCGGCCGCCAGCGAATAGGGACCGTAGCGCTCGACCTCGTCGCGCAGCGGCCGGATCATCTGGCTGTGGCAGTTGTAGCAGCCCTCGCGCACATAGATCGCCCGGCCGGCCAGCTCCAGCGGGGTATAGGGGCGGACGCCCTCGACCCGCTCGATGGTGCTGCGCAGGTAGAAGAGCGGCGCGATCTCGACCAGGCCGCCAATGGCGACCACGACGAGAATGCCGACCGTCAGGATGATCGAGTTCTTCTCGAAGATCGCATGCTTGTTCCAGAGAGACATCTGAAGTCGCCTCACTCGGCCGCGGCCAGGACGCCCATCGGCTCGGCCTCTTCGGCTTCGCCCTGGCGAACGGTCATGATCAGGTTGAAGGTCATGATCAGCGCGCCGATGAGGAACAGCGCCCCACCGATGGCCCGGATCACGTAATAGGGATGCATCGCGTCGACCGTCTCGATGAAGGAATATTCGAGGAAGCCGAGGGCGGTGTAGGCACGCCACATGAGGCCCTGCATGATGCCGGCGACCCACATGGAGGAGATGTAGAGCACGATGCCGATGGTCGAGACCCAGAAGTGCCAGTCGACCAGGCGCAGCGAATAGAGCTGCCGGCGGTTCCACAGCCAGGGGACCAGGCAATAGATCGCGCCGAACGAGACATAGGCGACCCAGCCGAGCGCGCCGGAATGGACATGGCCGATGGTCCAGTCGGTATAGTGCGACAGCGAGTTGACCGCCTTGATCGACATCATCGGCCCTTCGAAGGTCGACATGCCGTAAAAGGCCAGCGACACCACCATCAGGCGCAGGACCGGGTCGGTGCGCAGCTTGTCCCAGGCGCCCGACAGCGTCATCAGGCCGTTGATCATGCCGCCCCAGGACGGCATCCACAGCATGATCGAGAAGGTCATGCCCAGCGTCTGCGCCCAGTCCGGCAAGGCGGTGTAGTGCAGGTGATGGGGGCCCGCCCAGATATAGAGGAAGATCAACGCCCAGAAATGGACGATCGACAGCCGGTAGGAATAGACCGGCCGCTCGGCGCGCTTCGGGATGAAGTAATACATGATGGCCAGGAAGCCGGCGGTGAGAAAGAAACCCACCGCGTTGTGGCCGTACCACCACTGGAACATGGCATCCTGGACGCCGGACCAGACGATGTAGCTCTTGGGTGAATAGAGCGAAACGGGGACGGCGGCGTTATTGCCGAGATGCAGCACCGCGATGGTGACGATGAAGGCGAGGTAGAACCAGTTCGCCACGAAGATATGCGGCTCGCGACGCTTCCACAGGGTCGCCAGGAACACCATGAGATAGGTGACCCAGACGACCGTCAGGAACAGGTCGGCATACCATTCCGGTTCCGCATATTCCTTGCCCTGGGTGATACCGAGCAAATAGCCGGTGCCGGCGATGACGATGAAGAAATTATAGCCGAGCACCACGAACCAGGGCGCGAGATCGCCGGCGAGCCGGGCCCGGCAGGTCTTCTGCACGACATAGAAGGAGGTCGCGATCAGCACGTTGCCGCCGAAGGCAAAGACCACCGCCGAGGTATGCAGCGGCCGCATCCGGCCGAAATTGGTCCAGGGCAGATCCAGGTTGAGCCAGGGCCAGGCCAGTTGCGAAGCGATCAGCAGCCCGACGCTGAAGCCGGCAAGGCCCCAGAAGACCGAGGCGGCGGTGGCGAATTTCACCGGGCCGAAATTGTAGTTCGGCCGGCCGTCGATCTCCTGGGCGACCGAAGCCGGCCGCGCCAGGTATCGGTTGCCGATCGCGACGATCGCGGCGACGCAGGCGATGGCGCCGAGCGCGGCGTGAAAGGCGTAACCGCTGTCGACCGCCTTGGCGGCGACGACGAGGCACAGCAAAGCCGTCGCGGCATAGGCCAGAATGGCAAAGACCTCGCCGCCCGCCATGGTCTTCTGTGGTGTCGGTGTCGCCTGCACCATGGGTCGCCTCTCCGAGAGAATCCGAAGCGCAGACGGGCCGTCGCGGCCCCCTTGCCTCGGCCGGACCATCGTCGCGCCGGGGCGGCGGGACATTGACGCAGATCAATGGCGGCGGCGGCCGGGCGATCCGTCCTGGCCCGGCTTGATCTCGATCAAGGCGGCCGGCCACGAGAACGCGTCCCCTCACCTCAAGGCGGTCCGGCGCATCGACCGGAAGCCGCCTGCCCCGTCATCAGGCCCCGCATCCATGGCAGCAGAGACGCCTTCCCTGATCGAACTCGCCAGCCGCCCGGTGCCGCGCTACACGTCCTATCCGACCGCGCCGCATTTCCACGCCGGCATCGATGCCCTGGTTTACCGCCAGTGGCTGGCGCAGCTGTCGCCCTGCACCAGCCTGTCGCTCTATCTGCACGTGCCGTTCTGCGCGGCCATGTGCAGCTATTGCGGCTGCCACACCAAGGTGGTCAGGCGCGCCGAGCCGGTGCTTCGCTATCGAAACCAGCTGATCGGCGAAATCGACCTCGTCGCTTCGGCGACGGTCGCCCGCAAGGTGCGGCATCTGCATTGGGGCGGCGGCACGCCGAGCATGCTGGGCGCCGAAGGGCTCGCCGCCGTCGTCGACCGCCTGGCGCTGCGGTTCGATCTCGCCGCCGATCTCGAGCACGCGATCGAACTCGATCCGCGCCATGTCTCGAAGGCGCTCGCCGCCGATCTCCGCCGGCTCGGCGTCACCCGCGCCAGCCTCGGCGTGCAGGACTTCAACCCGCATGTCCAGGCGGCGATCGGCCGCGTGCAACCCTATGCCGTGGTTGCCACCGCGGTCGATGCCCTGCGCGAAGCCGGCATCGCGGCGATCAGTTTCGACCTGATGTACGGCCTGCCCGGGCAATCGGTCGGCGATGTCGCGCGGACGATCGCACTGGCCGCGACGCTCGCGCCCGATCGTATCGCCCTGTTCGGTTATGCCCATGTGCCCTGGTTCAAGACCCATCAGCGGCTGATCGACGAGGCCGCGCTGCCTGCCCCCGGCGTGCGGCTCGCCCAGGAGGCGGAGGCCCGCGGCCGCCTCCTCGCCCTCGGCTACGAACCGATCGGGCTCGACCATTTCGCGCTGCCGGGCGACCCGATGGCGCAGGCCGCCCGAACCAACAGCCTGAGGCGCAATTTCCAGGGCTATGCGACCGACAGCGCCGACGCGCTGATCGGCTTCGGTGCCTCGGCCATCGGGCAGATGCCGCAAGGCTTCGTGCAGAACGCAACGGATCTCGCCGGCTATGGCCGGACCGTCGACCAGGGCACGCCGGCGACCGCGCGCGGCCTGCGCCTGTCGGCGGAAGACCGCCTGCGCGCGGACGTGATCACGCAGTTGATGTGCGACATGACGGCCGATCTCGGCGAGGCAGCCGAGCGCTTCGACGCCGACCCCGACCTGTTCCGGGACGATATCGCGCGACTGGCGCCCCTGAGAGACCATGGCCTGGTCGCCTGGGACGGGCGGCGCGTGACGGTGCCCGAGGCCGGCCGGCCCTATCTGCGCCTGGTCGCCGCCGCCTTCGACAGCCATCTGGCGCAGGCCGGGCGGCATTCGCGGGCGGTGTAGACCGATCACCGGGCATCACGCGACGGAGTTTCCATCCTGGCCGACTGGACCACGCCTGTTGTCGCCGGCGTCATGATGGGGCTGGCCTCGGGCCTGCACTGCGCCGGCATGTGCGGCAGCATCGCCTCGGCCATCACCTTCACTTTCGCCGCCGACGCGAGCCGGGGCTCGCGCGCCCGGACCCTGCTCTTGACCCAGGTGGGGCGGGTCCTGGCCTATGCCGGCGCCGGCGCCCTGCTCGGCGCTTTCGGGTCCGGCCTCGCCGGCGCTTTCGACCAGGCCTTGGCCTATCGCATGCTGCGCTGGGCCGCCGCCCTCACCCTCGGCTGGATCGGCCTGTCGACCGCGCGGCTGCTGCCGCCGCTCGCGAGCTTCGACCGCTTCGCCGCGCCGATCGGACAGCGCATCGTCGCGCTGTCGCCGATGGGCCCGGCGAGCGCCGGCCTGCCCGCCCTCGCCACCGGGGTTGCCTGGGGCTTCATGCCCTGCGCCATGGTCTATGGCGCGCTGTTCACCGCCCTGCTGACCGGTTCCGGTCCGGGCGGCTTCGCGCTGATGCTCGGCTTCGGCCTCGGTACGCTGCCGGCCGTCGTCGCCACCGCCTTCGCCGTCACCTCGGTTCGCGACCTCGGCCGCTCGCCGCTGGCGAGCGCCGGCATCGGCCTGTCGATCGCCGGCTACGGACTGCTTTCGCTGCTGATCGGACCGGCCGGAACCGTGCTGTGCCTGCCGATCGGCTAACTCACGTCGCTCGCGGATGGCCAACTCGTTCAAAACTCGTAACCGAGGCGCAGCCGCACCTGGTGCCGCTCGAAACCGATGAGATCCATGTCGCGCGGATTGCCGGCCTCGTGGCCGGAAATCTGCGCTTGCCAACTGAGGGAAGCCCACCAGCTGCGGCCGAATTCGGCATAGATGGTGGGCCCGAGATAAAGCGCCTGACCCTGGAAGCGGCCGATACCGAAACCGTCATGGCGGCGCAGGTAGCGAAACTCGGCGCCGACATGCAGCGTATTGGTCACGCGCGCCGCCATCCCCAGGCCGAATCCGAGCCGCGTGCCGCGATCCCAGCCGGGAATGCCGTCGACATGGGCCTGGTTGAGCTCATAGGTCAGGTTCAGCGTGCCGAACAGGCTGTTGGCGATCAGCTCGCGGTCGATGGCCAGGTTGACCGCCAGGCCATAGGCGAGGCCGCCACGCACCGCCTCGTCGGCGAAGCGCACCTGCGGGGTGAGTTGCAAGGTGAGACCGAAGGGATTGGTGCGGCGGTCGACAAGGCGCAGGCGCAGGTCGCCGCCGACCCCGCCGATGACGGCGCGCGCGCCGTCGGGCAGGCCCGGCACGACATGCATGGCGGCCAGGGTGAATTGCGGACCGATCGTCACCTGGACATGATCCGAGACCGCATAGGCGAGGCTCAGCTGGGTATCGGCCGAGGCGAAGTTGCGGCCGCGCCGACCGAAAATGCCGACCGAGTCCAGCTCGACCGAGACGGTGCCGGCCTTGTCCATGTCGGAATTGTTGAGGAAGCCATATTCGACGCTCGATGGCTCCGGCGCATGAAGCACGACACCTTGCGTCCAGGCCGGCGACCAGGACAGCAGCCAGGCGAGGCCGATGACGACGGCGCCGATCATCCCGCGGCCGGAGCGGGAAGCGTTCAACAGGCGCGCCATGCCAAGATCCGTGACGGAGGCCCGGTCGGGACTGGCGTTTCAGTCCATCACGGGCGTTCAAGCGCGCGGATCTAAACGAGGCTCGATGCCAGCCATGTGACGAAGCGACATCTGGCGCTTCCGCAACGGTCAGCCGGCATAATCCAATAAAACCTCAACAAATCGGTCATCCAGGCGTCACAGGCCGGGGGGAGTGTCACGCCGAAATTGTTGAGGAGTGGCAACGATGACTGACGCAACATTACACGGCTCGCTGGAGCCTGCCTTGGCCAAGGGGCCAAAACTGGACCATGAGTCCAACCCGCTCACCGCCATCATGTTTTTCGGCATCCTGGCGGCCGGTTTGCTCTACGTCGCCTACAGCCTCTATGTCGACGTCGACGCGTCCGGCGCGCGCATCACCACTTTCCTGCCCTATATCCTGCTGTTCGTCGCGCTGCTGATCGCGCTCGGCTTCGAATTCGTCAACGGCTTCCACGATACCGCCAATGCGGTGGCGACCGTCATCTACACCCATTCGCTGCCGGCCAATGTCGCGGTGGTCTGGTCCGGCTTCTTCAATTTCCTCGGCGTGCTGGTGTCGAGCGGCGCGGTCGCCTTCGGCATCATCTCGCTCTTGCCGGTCGAGCTGATCCTGCAGGTCGGCTCGGGCGCCGGTTTCGCCATGGTCTTCGCGCTCCTGATCGCCGCGATCATCTGGAACCTCGGCACCTGGTATCTCGGCCTGCCGGCGTCCAGCTCGCACACTCTGATCGGCTCGATCATCGGCGTCGGCATCGCCAATTCGCTGATGTCGGGCGGCGACGGCACCGCCGGCGTCGACTGGACCAAGGCCACCGAAATCGGCTGGTCGCTGCTGCTCTCCCCGCTGTTCGGCTTCTGCGCCGCGGCGCTCGTGCTGATCTCGCTGAAGGTCCTGGTGCGCAATCCCGCGCTCTATGACGAGCCGAAGGGCAACCAGCCGCCGCCCCTGTGGATCCGCGCCATCCTGATCGCCACCTGCACCGGCGTCAGCTTCGCCCATGGCTCGAATGACGGCCAGAAGGGCATGGGCCTGATCATGCTGATCCTGATCGGCACCGTGCCGATGGCCTATGCCTTGAACCGCGCCATGCCGGATTCCGAGATCGCCTCGTTCCAGCAGCACTCGCAGGCCGCCAAGGCGGTGGTGGAAGCCAAGTCGCCGGCCTCGATGATCGTCGCCGACCCGCGCCAGGCCGTGACCATCTACGTCTCGCAGCGCAAGATCACCGAGGCGACCTACCCCGCCCTGTCGGCGCTGATCTCCGACATCTCAGGCCAGGTCGCCCGCTACGGTTCGCTGTCCAAGGTGCCGGCGGATGCGGTGGGCAATACCCGCAACGACATGTACCTGGCGTCCGAGGCCCTGCGCTTCCTGATGAAGGACAAGGCCAACGACCTGTCGGCCGCCGAAGTCACCGCGGTCAACGGCTATAAGAAGTCGCTCGACAACGCGACGAAGTTCATCCCGCTCTGGGTCAAGATCGCGGTCGCCGTGGCGCTCGGTCTCGGCACCATGGTCGGCTGGAAGCGCATCGTCGTCACCGTCGGCGAGAAGATCGGCAAGACCCACCTGACCTATGCCCAGGGCGCCTCGGCCGAGCTGGTGGCCGCCGGCACGATCGCCGCGGCCGATATCTACGGCCTGCCGGTGTCGACCACCCATGTGCTGTCCTCGGGTGTCGCCGGCACCATGGCGGCCAACGGCTCGGGCCTGCAGATGGCGACGGTCCGCAACCTCCTGATGGCCTGGGTGCTGACTCTGCCTGTCGCGATCATGCTGTCGGCTGGCCTCTACGTGTTCTTCCGTCAGGTGTTCTGAACGTGACCACGACAACCGACGCCTCCACGCCGACGCCCAAGGGGCAAGCGCGGGGGCTGTCCAGCGGGCCCGGGACGACCATCCCGGGCCTCGTCTGGGCCTTCCGCATCCATGCCGACGGCACGGCGGAGGAAGTCTCCGTCGACGCCCCGCTGGAGGACCGCCACGACGGCTGGCTCTGGCTCCATTTCAATCTCGGCGACCAGCGCGCCGCCCATTGGCTCGATACCGCCTCGGGCCTGCCGCATCAGGCGCTGGCGCTGATGCGCGGCACCGACCGGCACCAGCAATTGCACGCGGTCGAGGGCTGCATCTACGGCGTCATCGCCGACCTCGTCCGCGATCTCAACCGGGTGACCCACCAGATCGGTCATCTGCGCTTCGCCATGACCGAACGGCGGATGATCACCGCGCGGCACGAGACGCTGCATGCGACCGAGCTGGCCCGCCAAAAGCTGCGCCAGGGCCATCGCCTGAAGAATGTCGCGGCGCTGCTCGATACCGTCATCGATCACGTGGCCGATGCCATCGACACGCTGGTCGACGATATCGGCAGCCAGCTCGACGCCATCGAGGACCGCGTGCTGACGCGCCGGGCCAGCGACGAACGCGCCGAACTCGGCCGGCTCAGGCGCACGACGGTCCGGATGCACCGCCAGTTGCACGGCCTGCGCAGCCTGTTCCACCGGCTCGAGCGCGATGGCGTCGCCGCCTTGCCGCAGGCGCTGCAATTGCAGCACTCACGCCTGGCGCAGCGCCTCGACGGCCTGGACCACGAGGTGGTGGCGATGCGCGAGCGGGCGCGGCTGCTGCAGGACGAGGTCAGCACCAAGCTGGTGGCCGAGACCAACCGCAATCTCGACACCCTGACCATTCTCGGCGCCCTGTTCCTGCCGCCGACCTTGATCTCCGGCATTTTCGGCATGAACACCAAGGACCTGCCGCTCTCCGAGACCAATCACGGCTCGCTCTGGGCGCTCGGCCTGATGGCCCTGTCCTCGGCCGCGGTCTATGTGATGTTCCGCTGGATCTCGCGGCGGCGTTGAAACGGACCGTGATCGTATCAGGTTGGAGAGGGGCGGATACGCCAGCACCGGCCTCTCCGTCTTGGCCGGGCTTGTCCCGGCCATCCACGTATTTGCCTTGTTTGCCGAAAGCTTAGGCCACTGAAGACGTGAGCCGCTGAAGACTTGCGCTGCTGAAGACGCGGATGGCCGGGACAAGCCCGGCCAGGACGCGGTGTGAACCAGCCAGCCGGGCTTCGACCTGGGGACTTTCCCGCCCCGCTCCGCTCAGCCCTCCTGCTCGCGATGCACGTCGTGCACGACGATGCCGGCGCCTTCCGCCGGCAGGCTCAGCCATTCCTGGCGCTTCAGCGTGCGGCGGGTGTCCTCGTAGCCGCTCTGCCAGTGTTCGCGCATGGAGGTGCCGGAAAACTCGTAGTCCTTGGCGTGCCCCTCATAGGCCTTCTGCTGATAGATCAGCTGCAGGATGGTGATCTCGGGCAGATCGCCGAGCTCGGCCTTGAGCTTGCGCTCCTCGGCGCTGAGTTCGGCCGCCGGCACCTTGTCGAGCGCCTGCAACAGGTGCGTCTTCAGCTTGTGCATGCGGCGGAACAGGTCGGTCGTGTAGCGCGTGCGCGACGAGTACATGATGTCCTTGTGGCGGGCCAGAACGTCCTGGATGTCGCGCGGCAGCGCGCCGCGCGAGCTGAACAGGTCGACCTGGAAGACCAGCGAATTCAGGCCGTCCTCCTGGTCGAGCAGGTGCTGCAGCGGCGTGTTGGAGACGATGCCGCCGTCCCAGAAATGATCGGTGCCGATCTTGACCATGGGCAATGCCGGCGGCAGCGCGCCGCTCGCCATGATGTGCTCGGGCTCGATCGCCTCGTGGGCATTGTCGAAATAGATGAAATTGCCGCTCAGCACGTTGACCGCGCCAACCGAGAAGCGCATCGCCTGGTCGTTGATCAGCGAGAAGTCGACCAGTTCCTTCAGCGTCTCCTTCAGGGGCGCGCTGTCGTAATAGCTGGTCGCTCCCTGCGAGCCGGAAAAGCTCATCCACGGGCTCTGCTGGCGCGGCGCGAAGAAGCCCGGCTGGCCATAGGCCATCGTGATCATCGAGCTCATGCTGTTGCGCGCCTGGCGGAACACGTCGCCGTCGGGCGTGAAGGCCCAGATCTTGCGTTCGGTGATGGTGTCCCAGAACTGCCTGAGCCGGTCGAGCCGGCGGGCCGGCGAATTGCCGGCGATGATCGCGGCATTGATGGCGCCGATCGACACGCCGGACACCCAGTCCGGCTCGATGCCGGCTTCGTGCAGCGCCTGGTAGACGCCCGCCTGATAGGCGCCGAGCGCGCCGCCGCCCTGCAGCACCAGCGCGACCCGGTCACAGCGTTCCGGGCGCAGGCTGCGCGCCGCCGGCCGCGCGCCGCTGCGTGGCCGCTCGGCGGCGGCGGCCTTGGTCGCCGGCGGCATCGCATCGGGGTTTTTCGCGTCCATGGCCGTCTCCTTCACGCAATCGACGCACGATGCCGACCGGTTCTGACAGGCGCATGACGCAATGCGAGGGATGATGTTGCGGCGCGTCACAAAGCTGTAGCGATCGCCCGACACAACAATCGCCGACGTGATGGCTCAGGCACCGGTTTTGGAGTTTCTGCGATGGTTTCGGGACAGACCGGCTTTGGAGTTTCTGCGATGCTTTCGGGAAAGACCGCGATCGTGACCGGCTCGACCAGTGGGATCGGGCTGGGGATCGCCAAGGCCTTCGCCAAGGCCGGAGCCAATATCGTCATCAACGGCTTCGGCGACGCCGCGGCGATCGAAGCCGAGCGCGCGGGACTGGCCGGCGAAAACAATGTCGGGGTCGTCTATAGCGGCGCCGACATGTCGAGGCCTGAGGATATCGCCGAAATGGTCGCGCTGGCGGCCCGCGAATTCGGCGGCGTCGACATCCTCGTCAACAATGCCGGCATCCAGCATGTCGCGCCGATCGAGGATTTCCCGATCGACAAGTGGAACGCCATCATCGCCATCAACCTGTCGAGCGCCTTCCATGCGACACGGCTGGTGGTGCCGCAGATGAAGGCGAAAGGCTGGGGCCGGATCGTCAACATCGCCTCGGCCCACGCGCTGGTCGCCTCGCCCTTCAAGGCGGCCTATGTCGCGGCCAAGCACGGCATTGCCGGCCTGACCAAGACCGTGGCGCTCGAGCTCGCCGAGCACGGCATCACCGCCAATGCCATTTGCCCCGGCTATGTCATGACGCCGCTGGTCGAAAAGCAGATCCCGGAACAGGCCGCCGCGCGCGGCATTTCCGAGGAAGCCGTGGTGCGCGACGTGCTGCTCGCCGCCCAGTCGACCAAGCGTTTCGTCGAGGTCTCGGAACTGGCGGCGCTTGCCACCTTCCTGTGCTCGGCTGAAGCCGGCTCGATCACCGGCGCGATCATGCCGGTCGACGGCGGCTGGACCGCCCACTGACGGCCGGCGGCCGGATCAGGCCGCCGCGTCCTTGCTGCCCGCCTCGCCGGCCTGACCGGCGAGGTCAGCAATCCCCGCCAGATGTTTGGCCGCGATATAACCGAAGGTCAGCGCCGGCCCGAGCGTGATGCCGCCGCCGGGATAATTGCCGCCCATGATGCTGGCCATGTCGTTGCCGCTGGCATAGAGGCCAGGGATCGGCTGGCCCTGGTCGTCGAGCACCCGGGCGTGGCCGTCGGCGCGCAGGCCGGCAAAGGTGCCGAGATCGCCGACCACCACCTCGACCGCGTAGAACGGCGCTTCCGCGATCGGCGCGAGACAGGGGTTGGGCTTGACGTCGATATCGCCATTGAAGCGGTTATAGGCAGTCGAGCCCTTGCCGAAGGCATGGTCCTCGCCCGAAGCCATGTCGCGGTTCCAGGCCGCGACGGTTGCTTCCAGATTGGCCGCGTCGATGCCCGCGGCCTTGGCGAGTTCGGCCAGGGTGCGGCCGGTCTTCAAATAGCCCGAGCGGACCTGCGGTCCGACCGGCACCGGGAACGGCTTGGCGAAACCGAGGCCGTAGCGTTTCAGGAAAGGCCGGTCGACGATCAGGAAGGCCCGTGCCGGCTGGTCCTTTTCCCCGGCGGCGAACAGCGCCTGGCAGAAGTCGTGGTAGGAATTGGCCTCGTTGACGAAACGCCGGCCATTGGGCAGCACGGCGATCAGGCCGGGCTTGGCCCGATCGATGAAATGCGGGAACACGCCCCATGTGCCGTCGCGGCGCGGCACCCGCGACACCGGCACCCAGGCCGCCGCGTTGGGATAGCCCTGCTCGACCACCGCGCCGGCCTCTTCGCCGAGCCTCAGGCCGTCGCCGGTATTGCTCGCCGGCGCCGGCGAATAATGACCGTCATTCTCCCGGTCATGCGGGAACATCCGGCGGCGGCGCTCCAGGTCCTGCGGGAATCCGCCGGCGGCCAGCACCACGCCACGCCGTGTCCTGACCAGGATATCCCCCTCCGGCGTCCTGACCAGGGCACCGACGACGGCGCCGTCCGCGTGCTCCAGCCGGGTCACCGGCGCATCGGTCCACACCTCGACGCCGAGATCCAGCGCGCTCGCGAACAGCCGGGCGGCCAGCGCATTGCCATTGGTCAGGAGCATGCCGCGGCCGTTCAAGGCGAGATCGCGGGCATGCGAGGTCAGCCGGCCCGCCACATAGGCGGCCGAGCGCACCGACCGGGTCACGTTGAAAAAATGCTTCAGCTCCGGCCCGGAACCGATCATCAGGCCTACGAAAGTCAGCTCCGGCAAGGGCGGTCGCAGGCGCTTCAGCTCCTTGCCCAGCTCCTGGCCGCGAAAGTCGCGCGCCTTGATCGAGCGACCGCCGGGCAAGCCGCCCGGTTCGGTCGGATGGTAGTCGGAAAAGGCCGAGGCCGGCTCGAACTGCACCTTGGTCCTGGTCTCGAAAAAGGCGATGGCCTCGGGGCCGCTGGCGAGAAACGCATCGACGCATTCGGCGTTGAAATGGTTGCCGGCCTCGTGACGCAGATAGGTGCGCGCCGCTTCCACCGTGTCCTCGATGCCGTCGCGCCGCGACACCGGATTGTTCGGCACCCACATGAAGCCGCCGGACAAGGCCGTGGTGCCGCCGACGTGGCTCGCCTTCTCGGCGACCACCACCTTCAGGCCGCGCGCCGCGGCCGCCACCGCCGCCGCCAGCCCGCCGGCGCCGGAGCCGACCACCAGCACATCGCATTCGATCGTCTTCACAGGCATGGTCTTGGCCATCAGTTCAGGTCTCATGTCGTTTGCGCAGCAGCAACGCGCGCCGCTCGTCCAGCACCGCGCCCATGTGCTGCTCGCGCTTGTCGAGCCAGGCGCCATGGCGCACCGGCCATTCCGTATAATCGGGCCTGAGCCCCAGCTGCTCGCGCGCCCGGCGTGGCCAATAGGGATCGTTCAGCGCTTCCCGGCCGATGGCGACGAGGTCGGCGGAGCCGGCCCGCAGCAGCTCCTCGGCCTGGGGCGCATCGACGATCATGCCGACGGTCTGGGTGACGACATCAGCCTCGCGCCTGAGACGGTCGGCGAAATCGACCTGGAAGCCGAGGCCGCGCGGCACCGCGATGCGCCGCGTCTCCTCGGTCAGGCCACCGGAGGAGACGTCCACGACATCGACGCCCCGGCGCTTCAATTCGCGGGCGAAGGCGATGGAATCGTCAATGTCCCAGCCGCCTTCGGCGCCGTCGACCGCCGAGATCCGGCAGAACAGCGGCCGATCATCCGGCCATTCCGCGCGCACCCGGCCGGCGATCTCCAAACCCAGCCGCATGCGCCCTGCCCGGTCGCCGCCATAACCGTCGTCCCGCCGGTTGGACACCGGCGAGAGGAAGCTCGCGACCAGATAGCCATGGCCGAAATGCAGTTCGATCGCGTCGAA
>BFBZ01000859.1_pt1 | contig 23693 bp, 22 predicted proteins | sample 1888401 | NCBI WGS metagenome assembly BFBZ01 (sample SAMD00112614, study PRJDB3348) | symbiont metagenome | host: Chara braunii
CCCCGCCAGTGGATCGCTGCGCAAAGCAACAGACTGGATGTCCCAGTTGTCGAGATTGACGCTTGCGGCCGCACGGCTGAAATCGAGATCGTCTTGATCGAACCGCAATGCCACCAGTTCGGCGCTTTGATCGCGGATCGCGACGGAGAGCGGCAACTTCTGCCGGTCGAACGGAAAACGCTCGACGCTCACGGTGCTGGCGAATTCGGCGCGCACGCGCTTCGTCAACTCGACCGTGCCGTCGGGGTAGATCCGCAAACCAATTGCGGAATAGGTTTCGCGGTTGCGCTGATTGACCAGTTCGGTCGCCGGCACCCAGATCTTGTCGAGCTGCGCCTGTGCTTCCGCTCCCCGATAGATTTTCGGCGGGGCGGTTGCCTCCTCGGCGGGACGGCGCAACCGTAGATCCTGCCAGCGCAATCTGACATCGACCGTGGCGGTGTAGATTCCCGTGCTTTCCTTGAAGGCGATCAGGTCGGCGAAGCCAACGCCGATCTTGACCGGGATCGGCAAGCCTTGCTCGACCGGCAGGGTGGTTTGCGCAGATGCGGTTCGTGCGAATGCGATCAACAGCGCAGTCAATGCAAACAGGACGGTGAAGCGCCGCACGGTTCAGGCTCCCTGGCCGCGTTGCGCGCGCAGTTTTTCGGTCAGCGCGGCGAGGGTGGCGATCTCGGCGCAGAATTTTGTCGGCCGCAGCGGCTCGACCGGCTCGCCGGCCGCAAGCGCGGTGAGGCGTGCGTTGACGACATCGAGCGGGCGCAGCACAAAACCGCGGATCACCACCACGATGGCGCCGATCAGGATCACGATCGCAAGGATCGCGAGATAGATCTGCCAAACCAGGATGCGTCCCGCGGCGGCGCGCGAGCCGCTGAAGTCGCTCGCGACCGCGATCACGCCGATCGGCTCCCCGGCGCCATCGCGCAGCGGCACCAGCACGACTCCGTAGGGAGCGCCTTGAGCATCGCGCGTGTAGCGCGCCGGCTCGTTCACCGCCGAGATATCGGAGTCGGTCGCAAGGCTTTGCATCAGGCCGTTGTTGGTGGTGTGAAACCGGATGAAGCGGCCGACGCGGTTCTGGTCGCTCAGCTTCGCGGGATCGAGGCCACGGGCGAATTCGCACAGCGGCTTTTCTTCGAGGAAAAGCGCAAAGTCGAGATTGTAGGCGGCCTTCAGATTGTCGAGCAGCGGCGCAAACTCGAGGCCGAATTCGAAACTGCCGACATGTTTGCCCTGGGCGTCCTTGACCGGAGCGATGCCGAAGATCGCGGGACCATTGCGCGCGATGGCGAGGCCATTGCGGGCGGTCTGTTCGCGGTTGACCGCCGCCACCATAGGCCGGAAGCGGGTGAGGTCGTCGCCGAAGTCGGCTGGACTTTGGAGGCGGAGCAGCGATTGTGCCGGAGGCACGTGAAACTGCGCTTGCTCGACGCCGCGCCGCTCCTTCTGCGCCGTGAACATATCGGCGAATTCGGCGAGCAGTCGCGCGCGGTCTTTCGCAGCGACGGCCTGCCTTGTGACCGGAAGAGCCGCAATGACGTCGGCGCGTGCCAGCGCATCGAGGCTGGCGTCGCGGATCGCGTTGTCCAGGATCGACTGCATCAGGCGGAATTGGCCGGTCTCGGCCGATGACGTGAGGCCGCTGAACAACCGGTCGGACACGAACGTCAATCCGGCAACGACGATGATCGCAATGAGGATCAGCGCTGCGGGCGCGCTTCGGCGAAATGTCATGAAAGTCCCCAACTGGCGCTAGTGTCGCGATTCGGAAGCTCGCTCGCATTCTCAGCGCATTCCGAAGCGAACTTCCGAATCAAAGCGACACTAGTAACGTTATGATTCCAGTGTCCCTTTGAACCCGAAGTTCGCAAAAGTGCTCGCGGCGCATTCTTGCGAACTTCGGGTTCGGGACACTGGCACGGGTCTGGTATCGCCGGGCGCCAATGTGCTTTGCCGGGAGAGCGCGCGCAACAGAACGCGAATGCCGGAGCGCGCATCTTTTGATCTTGCGGTTGCGCCGCTATACCAGCGGCAAGGAGACAACAGCATGCCGGGCGCAGGCACCGACAAGACCAAGAATTGGGTGCGCGAGCCCGGGCCGGTGGTGGTCCTGGTCGAGACGCAGCTTGGCGACAACATCGGGTCGGCCGCCCGCGCGATGGCGAATTTCGGCCTGTCCCGGCTGCGGCTGGTAAAGCCGCGGGAGCCTTGGCCCAACCCGCGGGCCACAGTGATGGCCTCGGGCGCGGACCGTCTGCTGGAAGAGGCCGAACTGTTCGACACGCTGGAGGCTGCAATTGCCGATTGCACGCTGGTGCTGGCGACCACGGCCCGCGCGCACGATCAGGCGAAGCCCGTGGTGGACGCGCCGGAGGCCATGCGGATGGCGCAGCCCCGGATCGCGGCGGGCGAAAATGTCGCGATCGTGTTCGGCCGCGAGCGCTACGGGCTGGAGAACCAGGAGGTCGCGCTTGCCGACGCGATCCTGACGCTGCCGGTCAACCCGGCCTTCGCCTCGCTCAACATCGCGCAGGCGGTCGTCGTCGTCGCCTACGAGTGGTTCAAGCTTTCGACCTCGGGTGCGCTGCCGTTCGCGATGCCGGAGAAGTCCGAGCCCGCGACGAAGGAGCAGGTGCTCAACTTCTTCAAGGCGCTGGAGCACGAGCTGGAAAAGGCCGAGTTCTTTCGTCCGCCCGACAAGCGCGACACCATGCAGATCAACCTGCGCAACATCTTCACGCGCATGAATCCGACGCGGCAGGACATCCGAACTTTGCACGGTGTCCTCACCGCGATTTCGGAAGGGAAGAAGGGGCCGGCGCAAGGCGGCATTCTAGGCGGCGAGGAGGCGGTGATGTTCCGCAATCTGCTGGCCGAGCGCGGTGATCCGCGTCCTGAAGGCGAGAGCGGGGCGGTGCGCGGGCTCGCGCGCTTCCTCCGCCGCAACCCGACCGACGCCGAACGCGCGTTCTGGCAGGCGCTGACGCGCGACCGCCGTTTCGCCGGCCGTGGCTTCAAGCGGCACGAGCCTGTGGGGCGGCATATTCCCGACATCGTGTCGTTTCCGTTACGGCTGATCATCGAACTGGTGCCTTCGGACGAGAACACGACGGCACGCGCTGGTCGCGCGGAGCGGCGTGTGTGGATGGAAGAGCGGGAATATCGCGTGCTCGATATCCCGGTGGCGGATATCGAGAAGGATTTGGCGGCGGTGTTGGACCGTTTAGCCGAGGCGATTACTGGTCTCTCCTCGTCACCCTGAGGTGCGAGCGTAGCGAGCCTCGAAGGATGACGGGACTGGGAGCGTCAGCCCGCCTTCAACGTCTTGAGTTGCGCCGCGACACCCGCGCGCAACATGCCGAGATCGCTGCCGACCGCGAGGAAGCGCATGCCGCGCTTGGCGGTTTGAAGCGCGCGTTCGGCGTTGACGCAGTAGAGGCCCGGAATCTTTCCGGCCTTCTTCGCCGCGGCGATGACCTTCTCGCAGGCGGCATCCACCTTGGCGGAGTGCGGGTCGAGCTCGGCGCCGTTGGTGAGCGCGATCGACATGTCCGACGGGCCGACGAACAGCACGTCGATGCCGGGCACGGCCGCGATGGCATCCACGTTGTCGAGCGCCTGTTGCGTCTCGATCATCGCAAGCGTGACGATGTTGGAATTGGCGTCGCGGAGATAGACCTTCGGGTCGGAAATGCCCGCGAGCGTCATTGCGCGGGTCGGGCCCCAGCTTCGCTCGCCGATCGGCGGATACTTGGTCGCGGACACGAACGCCTTGGCGTCGGCGACGGTGTTGATCATCGGCGCGATGACGCCCTCGGCGCCGAAATCGAGCACGCGGCTCGCGGTGTCGAACGCGGCAAGCGGCACACGCACGATCGGCGAAGCGCCGCCCTGGCGAATCGCGGCGATGCCGTTGACGGTCGCGGCGGTATCCCAGAGCGCATGCTGCTGATCGATGGTGACGGCGACGAAGCCTTCGCGCGCGACCGTCTCAAGGATGATCGGGGCAGGCAGGCCGCACCAGCCCGTGAAAACCGTTTCACCGGCGGCAAGACGTTGGGCGAGCTTGTATCCGGGAAGAGGAGACATCGTGGTCAGACCGTAAGGTTGGCGGGGACACCATCCTACCGCTTCACGATCCCGATTTGGTAGCCGTCGAGAACCATGCGGTATTGGCCATCGATGGCTTTGAGGAACGCGTCGATGCCAGGGCCGGGGTTGTTCATCTTCCCCGGCATCTCGTCCCACTGGTAATCGTCGAAGAGAACGAGCCCGCCGCGCGCCATCAGCGGCCAGGTCAGCATGCCGTCGGAGTAAACCTCGCTCGCGCGGTGGCCACCGTCGATATAGGCGACGTCGAAGCGGCGATCCTTCAGGCCGAGCGCGATCAGCGCATCGGTCGAATTCGATTTAATTTTCTCGACGCGCGTTTTGAATGCCTTGGTGTTGGCATCGAAGCGTTTCTCGACGGTGCGAAGGACACGCGTGTCCTTCGCGGAGCGTGCCGCGGCCTCCTGGTGCTCCTGTCCTCCCGCGAAAGAGTCGATGCAGGTGAGCTTCGCGTTCGGCAGGTGATTGAGGAAGAAGAGGGCGGAGCGGCCCTCCCAGGAGCCGATCTCCAGCACGCGCAGCTTTTTTATGCGGCGCGTGCGTAGGAGCTTCACCCAATTGGGGAAATGCCAAGTTGTCCAGTCGAAGGTGAAGTCTTTGCCTTCGTACCAGGTGGCCGCCTTGGCCAGCGAAAAACGCTGCGTTTTAAGCCGCGCCCTGGATATCCGGCGCTTGGCCATCGCGCGCGCGGGCCTATTTGCCCGCCTGGATTTGAGCGATTGCCTGCTCCATCAGGTTGGTCATTTCGACGCGCAATTGCTCGTCAGTGACAGCAACCTTCTTGGCCTCCAGATCCTTCTTCACTTTGCGGAACACGTCGTCATCGCCGGCTTCCTCGAAGTCGGCCATCACCACGTCCTTGGCATAGGCGTCGGCTTCCGCGCCCGACAGGCCAAGCTTCGCCGCTGCCCAAGCGCCGAGCAGTTTATTCCGCCGCGCATTCGCCTTGAATCGAAGCTCCTCGTCGTGAGCGAACTTCTTTTCGAAGGCTTCCTCACGCTTATCGAACGTCGTCATGTTACGCCTCGTGTTTCGAACGAAAAAGAGTCGATTTTCCGACTTGAATCGTGCGCCTTGCATACCGGGCAGGGAGCGTCAAGGCAATCCACTGGACGTCGCAGGTGTGTGGTTGCGCCGAGGGTCAACTAGGCCTATGTCAATTGTACAACCCAACCCGATCGGATAAGTTTTGAGCGTGAACGGACTGGCGTTCGATTCCTTCGTGTACTGCGCCATCTGACTTCGCCGCCGCGGACCTCGACCACCACACGGAACCACGGCACCCAATGGACTTTAACAAACCACGGTACGTTCCAATGAGCCGCCGCCGCCGCATTTATGAAGGCAAGGCGAAGGTCCTCTATGAGGGCCCGGAGCCTGGGACTCTGATTCAGCATTTCAAGGACGACGCGACCGCCTTCAACGCCAAGAAGCACGAGGTGATCGAGGGCAAGGGCGTCCTGAACAACCGCATCTCGGAATATGTCTTCGCGAAGCTGAATGACATCGGCGTGCCGACCCACTTCATCCGCCGCCTCAACATGCGCGAACAGCTCATCCGCGAGGTGGAGATCATTCCGCTCGAGGTGGTGGTGCGGAACGTTGCCGCAGGCTCGCTCGCGACCCGTCTCGGCATCGAGGAGGGGACGCAACTCCCGCGTTCGATCATCGAGTTCTATTACAAGAACGATCAGCTCAACGACCCGATGGTGTCGGAAGAGCACATCACCGCGTTCGGCTGGGCGACACCGCAAGAGATCGACGACATCATGGCGCTCGCCATCCGCGTCAACGATTTCCTCTCCGGCCTCTTCCTCGGCGTCGGTATCCGTCTGGTCGATTTCAAGATGGAATGCGGCCGGCTCTGGGAGAACGACCTGATGCGCATCGTCGTGGCGGACGAGATCTCGCCCGATAGCTGCCGGCTGTGGGACATCAAGTCGAGTGAGAAGCTCGACAAGGATCGTTTCCGCCGCGACATGGGCGGGCTCGTCGAGGCCTATACCGAGGTCGCCAAGCGCCTCGGCGTGATGGCCGAAGGCGAGCGCCCGCAGGGCTCCGGCCCGGTGCTCGTGAAGGGCTGACGCTCTCGCGTTTCTTTCACATCGCTATTCAGTGACGTCATGGCCGGGCATAGCCGTCCAAAGGACGGCGTGCTTGCACGCCTATGCACCGGCCATTCACGTCTTTAAGCTCTCCCCAAACAACAATGACCTGATCCGGCATCGAACCGGATATGACGGGAGAGAGACGTGCGCCTTCGGACAGGTTTTCTTGTCGCGTGCATGATCGTCGCGAGCGCGTCACACGCGCCTGCGCAAACCTATCCCTCGCATCCCATCAAGATTGTCGTGCCTTACGCTGCCGGCGGCGGCACCGATGCGCTGACACGCTTCGTCGCTCGCGGGCTTGAGCAGCGGCTCGGCCAGCCAGTGATCGTGGAAAACCGCGGCGGCTCGGGCACCACGCTGGGCGGCCTTGCCGTCGCGCGTGCCGATCCCGACGGCTACACGCTTCTGATGGGCACGAGCTCCACGTTCGCGATGGCGCCGAGCTTCTATAAGCAGCTCCCCTACAACCCGGTGAAGGATTTCTCGCCGATCATGCTGGTCGCGACGGTGCCGTTCGTGCTGACGGTGCATCCGTCGCTCGGGGTGAACACCGCGCGCGAGTTGATCGCGCTTGCGAAGAGCAAACCGGGCCAGATCAGCTTCGCGTCGGGCGGCGTGGGAGCGCCCCACCACATCTACGCCGAACTGCTCAAGAGCATGACGGGTATCGATATCAAGCACGTGCCGTATCGCGGCGGCGGGCCGGCGCTGAACGACGTCGTCGCGGGTCATGTGCCGATCTATTTCGCCGACGTCGGTCCTGCCGCGCCGCTCATCGCGGCCGGCAAGCTCAAGGCGCTCGGCGTCACGACCGCGAAGCGCGTCGATACGATGCCCGATGTGCCGACGCTCGCGGAGGCGGGTGTCACCGGCTACGAGGCGAACTCCTGGCAGATGTTTGTGGGGCCCCCGGATATGCCGGCGCCGATCGTGACAAAGGTGAATGCGGCGATGGTCGACTTCATGCGGACGCCTGAGGCGCAGAAGCACTTCATCTCGCTCGGCATGACACCGAACACCGGCACGCCGGCGGAGGCGGGCGAATACATCCGTGCCGAGGTCGAACGCTGGACCACGATCCTGAAGGGGATAGGCGTCAGCGTCGAGTGACACTAGGATAGCCGAGAGCCGTCAGGGAAGAACACGCAAGGAAACCTCCATGTCCAAGAAGCTCAGGATCGGCCTCGTCGTTCCGTTCGCGACCGACGATATCCCGCTCGAAGGTCCGCTGATGTATCCGGACGTGGAGTTCATCGCGAAGGGCGTCGGCGTGCGCTCGCTCACGCCAGAGGGCTACGACGCCGCGTGGAACGGCATTCTGCCCGCGGCGGAATATCTCGCGAAGCAGGGCGTCGAGGCGATCATGGTGATTGGCACGTCGCTCACCTTCTATCGCGGATACGACGCGCATCAGAAGCTGATGCAACAGCTCCGTGAAAAGACCGGCCTGCCGGTTTCGACCATGAGCGAGGCGGTGGTGCACGGCCTCCGCGCGGTCGGCGCGAAGAAGATCGCGGTCGCGACGGCTTATGGCGACGAGGTGAACGACCGGCTCGCGGACTTCCTGACGAAATCGGGCTTTGAGGTGCTGGCGCTCAAGGGCTTCGGTCTGACCGAGTTCGGCGGGCCGGGCAAGAAGAGCGAGAAGGACATCATCGATCTCTCCAGCACGGCGATCGGTGAGGCCAGAGCCGCCGACGCGGTGCTGATTTCCTGCGGCGGCCTCCTCACGCTCAACTGCGCTGAGCCCATCGAGAAGAAACACGGCATCCCGGTGGTCACCAGCACGCAGTCCTCGTTCTGGAAGGCGATGGGGCTCGCGGGCGACAAGGGAGTCGTCACGGGCAAGGGCCAGATGCTGCAAAAATCGGCTGCTGCTGCGGTCTGATTTTCGCCGGGATAGCCCTGATCCGCCGTTGCGGCGGGGGCCAATCCCCGTTATTCGGACAGTATGAAAGCCCGCGTCACGGTTACCCTCAAGAACGGCGTCCTCGATCCGCAAGGCAAGGCGATCGAAGGCGCGCTGAAGTCGCTCGGCGTGTCGGGTGTCGCCAGCGTCCGTCAGGGCAAGGTGTTCGACATTGAGATCGACGGCAACGACAAGCAGCAGGCCGAGTCGGTGCTGAAGGCCGCGGCCGAGAAGCTTCTCGCCAACACGGTGATCGAGAACTACCGCATCGAGGTTGTGGGCTAGTTCCGCATCTCTGGCCCGGCGAGATGGGCGGTCTGCCGCCAAATCCGCAAAAATTGTCCATCCAGGCCGAAATATCAGGTGCAAATCGGGGGCGCAGAGCTGCCCCGCCGTTGAGTTGACGCCTTTCCAGTCCTAAATCACGGTTGGATTCCTCGAGGGACTCATGAAAGCCGCCGTCGTCGTTTTCCCGGGCATCAATCGCGAGCGCGACATGGCGCGCACGCTCCGCCTCATATCGGGCCAGGAACCGACGATGGTTTGGCACGCCGACACGGCGCTGCCGGCCGGCACCGACCTCGTGGTAATCCCCGGCGGCTTTTCCTACGGTGACTATCTGCGCTGCGGCGCCATCGCCGCCCGCGCGCCGATCATGGACGCGGTCCGCGCGCATGCCGCCAAGGGCGGCCTCGTGCTCGGCGTCTGCAACGGTTTCCAGATTCTCTGCGAGTCCGGGCTTCTTCCCGGCGTGTTGATGCGCAACGCGCAGCTCAAGTTCATCTGCAAGGACGTCTATCTGCGTGTCGAACGTTCCGACACACCGTTCACGGCGGGCTACAACGCGGGCCAGGTGGTGCGCGTGCCGGTCGCGCATGGCGAGGGCAATTACGTCGCTGACGACGAGACCATCAAGCGGATCGAAAGCGAGGGGCGCGTGCTCTATCGTTACGTCTCGCCGAAGGGCGAGCTCGATCCGGCCTGGAACATCAACGGCGCGATCAACGCCATCGCGGGGATCGTGAGCGACAAGGGCAACGTGCTCGGCATGATGCCCCACCCGGAGAACCACGTTGAGGCGTCGATCGGAATCACCGACGGACGCGGGTTGTTTGCGGGCCTCGCGGACCACCTCAGGCGGGCGGCCTGAGCCGGGTGCCCGTTTCCAGCGTCAAAATCCCCGGATTTGCGAAAAATAAGGCGTGGATGGCCGGGGATAAGCCCAGCCGCCACGGCTGAAATGACACTCCTGCCTGATTAGATAGAGCCCGTGAGCCGAAACGAACCCAAAATCACCCCCGAACTCGTCGCCGAACACGGCCTCAAGCCGGACGAGTATCAGCGCATCCTCGACCTCATCGGCCGGACGCCGAGCTTCACCGAGCTCGGCATCTTCTCGGCGATGTGGAACGAGCACTGTTCGTACAAATCCTCGCGCATCCATCTGCGCGGGCTGCCGACCAAGGCGCCGTGGGTGATCCAGGGGCCGGGCGAGAACGCGGGCGTCATCGACATCGGCGACGGGCAGGCGGTGGTCTTCAAGATGGAGAGCCACAACCACCCGAGCTACATCGAGCCGTATCAGGGCGCGGCGACCGGCGTCGGTGGCATCCTGCGCGACGTGTTCACGATGGGCGCGCGGCCGATCGCGTGCCTCAACGCGCTCTCCTTCGGCGATCCCAAGCATCCGAAGACCCGCCATCTCGTGTCCGGCGTGGTCGCGGGCGTCGGCGGTTACGGCAATTCGTTCGGCGTGCCCACGGTGGGCGGGCAGGTGCGCTTCCACACCCGCTACGACGGCAACAACCTCGTCAATGCGATGGCGGTCGGTCTCGCCGACGCGGACAAGATTTTCTATGCGGCGGCCTCGGGCGTCGGCATGCCAATCGTCTATCTCGGTTCCAAGACCGGCCGCGACGGCATCCACGGCGCCAGCATGGCGTCGGCGGAATTCGACGCCAACTCCGAGGAGAAGCGTCCGACCGTGCAGGTCGGCGATCCGTTCTCCGAAAAGCTCCTGCTCGAAGCGTGCCTCGAGATCATGGAGAAGGATTGCGTCATCGCGATCCAGGACATGGGCGCGGCGGGTCTCACGTGTTCCGCGGTCGAGATGGGCGCGAAGGGCGATCTCGGCGTCGATCTCGAACTCGACAAGGTGCCGACACGCGAAGCCGGCATGAGCGGCTACGAGATGATGCTGTCGGAGAGCCAGGAGCGCATGCTCATGGTGCTCAAGCCCGAGAAGGAAAAGGAAGCCGAGGACATCTTCCGCAAGTGGGGCCTCGACTTCGCGATCGTCGGCTACACCACGCCGAGCAAGCGCTTCATCGTCAAGCACGGCGGCGACGTGCTCGCCGATCTGCCGATCAAGGAACTGGGCGACGAGGCGCCGCTATATAATCGGCCGTTCGTCGAGACGCCGAAGAAGCCGGTCATCAAGGCGTCGGATGTAAAGCCGCCGATGTCCGTGTCGGACGCGCTGGAGAAGCTGGTCGGCGCGCCGGATCTCTGCTCGAAGCGTTGGGTGTGGGAGCAGTACGACCACGTCATTCTTGGCAACACCGTGCAGCGCCCGGGTGGCGATGCCGCGGTGGTGCGCGTGCTCGACGGCCCGAAGGCGCTGGCGCTGACCGCCGACGTGACGCCGCGTTACTGCGAGGCCGATCCGTTCGAAGGCGGAAAGCAGGCGGTGGCGGAGGCCTGGCGAAACATCACTGCGGTCGGTGGCAAGCCACTCGCGCTCACCGACAACCTTAACTTCGGCAATCCCGAGAAGCCCGAGATCATGGGCCAGTTCGTCGGCTGCGTGCGCGGCATCGGCGAAGCCTGCAAGGCGCTCGACTTCCCGGTCGTGTCCGGCAACGTCTCGCTCTACAACGAAACGCAGGGCCGCGGCATCCTGCCGACGCCGACCATCGGCGGCGTGGGCGTGCTGCCGGACTTCACGCAATCCGCGACGCTCGCGTTCAAGGCGGAAGGCGAAGCGATCCTTCTGATCGGCGAGACGACGGGCTGGCTCGGCCAGTCGGTTTATCTCCGCGACATCTGCGGCCGCGAAGAGGGCGCGCCGCCGCCGGTCGATCTGATCGAGGAGCGCGAGAACGGCGACGTGGTGCGCGCGCTCATTCAGGACCGCAGCGCGACCGCGGTGCACGACGTGTCGGACGGTGGCCTGCTCGTTGCCATCACCGAGATGGCGATGGCTTCGGGCATCGGCGCAAAGCTCGATGCCGCGCCCGAGGACACCGAGTCCCATGCGTTCTGGTTCGGCGAAGACCAGGCGCGCTACGTGATGACCGTGAAGGCCGCGGACGCGGACCGCATCATGCGCAACGTCCAGGGCGCGAGCATTCCGGTGTACCGGCTCGGCACCACTGGCGGCGACACCATCGCGGTCGCGGGCGAACGCCCGGTGACCGTGGCGGCGCTGAACGAGCGGTTCGAAGGCTGGCTGCCCGCCTACATGGCAGGCAAGGCCTGATCGGAGCTACGGCAGTTCAGAGAACACGACCATCAATGCGAGACTGAGTGCGGAAGAGATCAGAAGAGCGGTTTCCATCATTGGCAGTGACCTTTGTGTGAATGGCCGTCTTCCTCCCTAACGAACATTATGCAGGTTGGATGCCAACCTGACTCGCAACACCCTGATCTCTGAAATCGGCGGAAATTGCGGCGCAAAATTTGTGCGCGATCAGGCCGCCGTCTGATCGGCGGCCTGACGCGAAGCCGGAAATCCGAACGCGGGGCTGCTACTGACCGCCCATCATCCGCTCGCGCAATGCGCGGCGCAGCGGGAACGGGCCGCCGCCGGGCAAGCCAGGACGCGCGGCCGGCGCGGCGGCGGTTGTCGCCGCAGGCGCAGCTCCGCTCGGATTGCCTTCAGCAACGGCGGCGAGCGCTGTCTTGCAGTCCGGCGACAGCCTCGACTGATTGCGTTGCAGGCACATAAACGCTTCCGGTCCACCCGGCTGGACGCCCCGGCAATTCGCCATGAAGTCGCCGCGGCAACTCATCTTGATCGCGCTCTGCTGAGCGGCGGTCGGCATTGCAGCGGGCGCTGCTGATGCGGGAGCGGCTGGGGGCGCAGCCGCGGTGGAGGCGGCGGGGCCGCCACCGATCGCGGCAACAGCGGAGCGGCAGGCCGGTGCAAGCTGCGCTGAATTGCGCTGCAAGCACTGGAAGGCTTCGGCGCCGCCGGGTTGGATGCCGCGGCACTTGGCCATGAAGTCGGATTGGCAGGCTGCGCGGATCGCATCGCGCTGCGCTTGCGTCGGCGCACCGGCGGGACGCGCCGCGGGAGCGGCAGCCGGTGGTGGCGCAGCGGCCGCGCGCGTCGCAGGTGCTGGTGCACGCGGAGCAGGAGCGGGCTGCGTGGCAGGAGCCGCTGCCGTCGTTGTGGCCGGTGCGGGCGCCGGAGCGGGGGCGGGCGCAGCAGCCGGAGCGGGCGCGGGCTCCGGCGCTTGGCTTGCGGGCTTCGGCGCTGCCGGAGGCGGCGAGATCGCGTTCACTGCGCTCTGGCAGGACGACGAAAGCTTGCTCATGTTGCGCTGGAGGCATTGCAGCGCCTCGGCGCCGCCGGGCGTCACGCTCGAGCAGTTCGCCATGTAATCGGAGCGGCAGTTCGAGCGGATGGCGTCGCGTTGGGCTTGGGTCGGCTGGGCCGAGGCGGGCATCGTGCTCAGGCCCCAACAAAGACCCAACGCGGCGAAGGTCGCGAGCCTGCGGGAATATGTGGCCGTCATGGTCGTCCCCCGAAATTGGTTGGCCGGGGGATTGCATCTCCGGAGGCATGGCCGCGCAAGTGACACAATTTGGTTGGATCGCAAATCGTTACGGACAAACGGCGTTTAGCCGTTCCGGCAGGGATGCGATTCTGCTAATGGCTCGATCAGGAGCCAAGGACCGGCGGTTGGAGGCCGCAATCCATCATGGCCATGAATGCCAATGACATCGAGAAGCTGATCAAGGACGGAATTCCCGACGCCCAAGTGACGATTCGGGACCTTGCCGGCGACGGCGACCACTATGCCGCAACCGTGATCGCCGAATCCTTCCGCGGTAAGTCGCGGGTTCAGCAGCACAAGCTTGTATACGATGCCCTCAAGGGCCAAATGGGAGGGGCGCTCCACGCCCTTGCCTTGCAGACAGGGCTTCCGGAGAGGTAATTTCGTGTCAACGCAGCGCGGCGCAACCCCCGCGCGAAAAGGACAGCAGATGGCCATCGAGCAATTCATCGACAATGAAGTGAAGGGCAACGACGTGGTGCTTTTCATGAAGGGCACCCCGCAGTTCCCGCAGTGCGGCTTCTCCGGGCAGGTGGTGCAGATCCTGGACTACCTCGGCGTGCCGTATAAGGGCCTCAACGTGCTGGAGTCCGACGATCTCCGCAACGGCATCAAGACCTACTCGAACTGGCCGACGATCCCGCAGCTTTATGTGAAGGGCGAGTTCGTGGGCGGCTGTGATATCATCCGCGAGATGTTCCAGGCGGGTGAGCTGCAGTCGCTGATGAAGGAAAAGGGCCTGCCGGTGAAGGAGACCGCGTAGTCCCGCGCGCTTCAGATCAACCAATAGAGCAGGGCCGCTCCGCGTGGGGCGGCCTTTGCATTTTGCGGCTCAGCGCAGCCGCTGCATCACGAGATAGATAATCGCCAAGATCACGCCGATGCCGATCAGGCTCGGCGTGCTCACGCCGTTGGTGAATTTCATCACGTTGTCGGCGACCGACTGGACGAACACGCCCGAGTTCTCGCCGAGGATCAGGTAGATCAGGATCGTCGACAGAACGACGAGAAATCCCAGCTCGACGAACATCCAGAGGAAGCGTCGTGCCTTCTCGAGAAAATCCATCATCATCACACGCCCCCACTGACCAATCGGGTGGGAAGCGAAGGCTTCCCACCCGGTGATGGCTCATACACTGCCGATCATCCGCGAAATGGATGAGGGCGTTCGAGCCGCCGCCCCTTAAGACAACTGGCGCTTGGAGAACAGCCAGAGGATGACGCCGAGAGCGATCAGGCCGACGATGCCGTTCGAGCCGAGATCCTTCGTCATCGCGACGATGTTGCCGACCACGTTGCCGAGGAAAGGCACTTGCGGGCCGGCGAGCAACGCCAACGCGATACCGAGCGCGAGCAGCATCAGCGCAACTTCCGTCAACGCGCCGATCCAAGACTTTACCGTGTTCAGTCCGTTCATGAGCGATTCTCCCCTAATTGCAGGTACTTTTTAAAACGGCGCCTGCATCGCCAATCTACTATATCTAGCCCGTGATTCGCATTCACATCACAACATGAGCCATTGTGGGTCGCCGGTGAATTCGCGGCAGCGCAGCAGGCGTGTGCTGCTCCGCGCAAAACCATTGCCGCGTAACGAAAAAGGGCCGCCTTCGGGGCGGCCCTTCGGTTTGCGGTTGCTGCGCTGCGCGGCAAGCCGCCGCGCGACCGAGGAAAGATTTCAGAAGCGGCGGGCGTAGTGCGCACTGACGCCGTGATCGTAAGCCGCCCCCGCGATCTGCCCGGCATAGGAGATGCCGAACGTGTCGTGGCGCGAGATGCGGCCATCGAGTCCGAGCTCGAGCGCCGCGGCGTCCTTCGCGATCGGAACGCCTGCGACGGTGAAGCGTGCGGTGTTCGAAAATGAAAGCTGGGAGGTTGGTACGATGGTGCCGAAGGCATGCCGCCATCCGGCCGATCCCTTCGCGATCAGGAGCGCATTGTCCGGCAGCGCGAGCGGCAGCGGCGCCGAGGCGCGGAGACCGAGTGTCGAGAATGTCGTGTTGGCATTGCCGTTCGCGGCGGTGAGAGCCGCAGCGCCGCCAGACTCAGCGAAGCTGTCGGTCCACACGTTGACGTAAGACAGTCCCGCGAACGGTTCGAACGCGAGATTCTGATAGCGGATGCCATAGCCTGCTTCACCGAACACCTGCGCGGTGCGCCCGCCGTAGCTTGCGCGCGTTGCATCGGAGAAGCCGGGAAAGGCGATGGTGCGGCGGGTCGCGATATCGCTCCAGCCGTAGGACGCTCCCGCGCGCAGCCCGAGCGCGCCGTGCTGCATGCCGGCATAGGCCGCGAGATAACGCGACTCGATGGTGCCGGATGAACTTCGTTCGCCGGCATCGACCGACGTGTTCTGGAACGCGCCGGCGAGTCCCGCCCGCCAAAGTGCGCCGCCCGGGCCCGGAAGCGTGACGTCCACCCCCGATGCGATCCCGCCGGTGTTGCGGTTCAGCATCGCCGCGTTGCCGTCGCCGTTGGTGCGGCCCCAGTTGCCGAATCCCTGCGCCCAGGCGGTGAATGTCCGGCGCTCCTGCGGTGGCGCAGCGTTCGAGGCGAGCGCGCGATCCATCGTGTCGCGGGCGGGTCGCGTCTTGGATGCGTAAGCCATCGCGGTTGCGTCGAACGCCAGCGCATTCGCACCGCCACTCAGGTCCAGTGTCGCGATGCGCGGTGCGAAGAACGCGGAGGGACTGCCGGCGAACTGCCGCAGCCGGCCGCCGATGGCCTCACGCAGGAAGCGGCTGTCCTCGATCAGCGTGCCGCTGACACTGGCGTGAATCTCGCCGGAGAGGAGGTCGAAGGCGCGCCGCGCGTTGGGCGTGTCGAGACTGACCACGCTGTTGAACACCGGATTGCCAGAGCCGAGCGTTTCCGCGCCGTAGGCCGCGGCGCGCTGGTTTGGCGTCTGTGCGATCTGCTGGAACGAAACGGAGCTGCGAGTGACGTCCAGATAGACGTTGTTGGCGTCATAGGCGAGCGCGAGGTCGAGGAACGGCGCGTTGTAGGTGAGGGCGTCGTAGGTGCCGGTGCGCCCGCCGGCCGCCGTCAGGATCGTGTAGCGGTGGCCGAGCGTGTAGAAGCCCGCGGCCGGCACCACATTCACGGTCGCGCCGCTTTGGATCGCGGCGGTGCCGGTGATGTTGATCAGGTCGGAGGCGGGCGTGTTGTTGATCTCGACACGATAGGTCGATCCGGTCGCTTGCGTGTAGTTGCCGGCGACGTTGATCGTGCCGATCGAATTTCCCGGCGCGATGACGCCGTTGACCACGGTGGTGCCGACCGTGCCGGTGCCGCCGAGCGTGCCGCCGGCATTGACCGTGACGGCGCTTCCGGACAGATCGCCATTCACCGCAAGCGTACCGGCGTTCACCGTGGTCGTGCCGGTATAGGCGGCGTTGTTGCCGGTGAGTTCGAGCAAGCCCGAACCCTGCTTGATGAAGGCGCCGCTGCCGGTGAAGCGGCCGGCGAAGGTGCGGTTGTTCGCCGTCCCGGCGGTGAAGGTGCCGGTGCTGATCGCCACGGTTCCGGGCCCGGACAAATCGCCGACCGTCTGATTAAAGCCGGCGAGATCGAAGGTGCCGGTGGAGAATAGGAACAGGCGTCCCGTGGCGGCGATCCGGTCATTGCCGCCAAGCCGTAGGATGCCAGGCCCCACCGAGGTGCCGCCGGTATAGGTGTTGACGCCGGTCAGCGTCAGGGTGCCGGCACCGCTCTTGTCGAGTGAGCCGCTGCCGGAGATGACGCCGTTGTAGCTGACGTTGTCCGAACGATTGAAGGCCAGAATCGAATTGTTGAGCACGTTGTCGGAGATCGTTCCGGCCGTGCCGCCGTTGCCGACCTGCAGCGTGCCGCTCGAGATGATGGTCTGTCCCGTATAGGTGTTGTTGCCGGTGAGCGTGAGCGTGGTGTTGGTGGGGCCACGTTGCTCGACCGTGCCGTTGCCGGAAATCACGCCGCTATAGGTCCTAAAGCCACCGGCATTGAAAATCAGGTTGCCGTCATTTGCGATATTGCCGGAGACGAGGCCGCCGCTGCCGCCGGGGTTGCTGCCGTTGCCGAGTTGCGCGGTGGCGCCTGCGGAAATGGTCGTCGTTCCGGTATAGGTGTTGTTGCCGCTCAGGATCGTAGTGCCGGACAGGAAGTTCACCGTGCCGGAACCGCCGCCGAGGTCCGTCGTGAACGCATAGTTGTTCGATGTATGGTTGAAGTTGACGGTGGCGCCGTTCGTGAAGGTGACCGCAGTGGCGTTCAGCGTGCCGGCCGCCGCTGCGGGACTGAGCGCGTCGGCGCCGATGTTGAGCGTTCCCTGACTGCCGGCGAAGCCGCCGAGCCTGATCAGGCCGCCGGTCGCAGTGACATTGACGGTGCCGCCGTTGGCGATCGTGAGGCTGCCGACTGACGCCGCTCCGCTGCCGATCTGGAGACCCTGCGGTTGGTTCCCTGCGTTTGGCGTGTCCGCGACGGTCCAAACCGATCCGGCGCCGGTCACGATGGCGGATCCGGTGCCGCTGAAGCCGATCTGCGCATAGCCGGTGTTGAGTGTGCCGCCCGCGGCGACGGTGAGATTGCCGGTCGTGTTGACGTTGCTGCCGACGGAGATGTTGTAAGGCGTCGTCATCGTCGAATTGGCGCCGGTCACAGTAAGCGTTCCGGTCGAGCCACTGGCGACGCCGATCCGGACTTCCGCAAGACGACCGTCGGTCGCGTTGTTGCGGATCGTCACCGTGCCGCCATTGGAAACCGTGAGCGAACCCGCCGTGTTTGCCTTGCTGCCAATGCCGAGCGTCACCTGCCCGTCGAAGGGAGAAGCGAATTGGCTGCCGTCGATCGACCATTGCGAACCGGTGCCGGTCACCGTGGCGGTGCCGCCGATCGACACCACGGGAGCGACTCCGATGCTGCGGTTCGATGTGACGCTTGCGCCGTTCGAGATCGTCAGCGTGCCCGTTCCGACGGTGCCGAGGTTTACGCCGCCGTTGGTCCATGTGGTGCCGCTCCCGGCAATGTTGGCGGTGCCGTTTCCGGTTGCGCTGTTGGACCCGATCGCAACCGAACCGCTGGTCGCGGTCGATCCGCCGTTGAGATTGAACACCCCAGTGCCGGTTTGGCCGATCTGCATCGTGCCCATGCTGGCCGATGAGCCGCTGGTCACTGTTAGCGTGCCATTGGAGGTTGCGTCGGCCGTACCGAGGTTGGTTGCACCCGTGACCAATGCGGCGCCGTTCTGGATCGTGACCTGACCGACGACGTTGGCGTCGTTGGCGATCCAGAGTTGCGCGGGCCTGAATTGGGTGCCGCTGCCGGACACGGTGACGGTGCCGCTGGTGTTTCCGTTCTCACCGATGGAGGCTAGGCCGGTGCTCGTCATCACCGCGCCGCCGGACATGTTAAGCGTGCCGGTACCGAACCTGCCGATAAAGGCAGTCCCCGAGACCGCGAGACTACCGCCGGTCAGATTCAACGTGCCGTTTTGACCGACAGCGCTGCCGAGGGAGAGCGCAGCGGACGTGGCCGCGCCGCTGTTGATGGTCGGATTGGTGGCGACAGTGTCGATATTGACGGCTGTGCCCGAGCCGGGGACGGCGCCAGGATTCCAGTTTCCAGAAACGAACCAGTCCGACGAGACGGTGCCCTGCCAATCTGCTGCCTCGGCTGGCACGGCACCGGCGATCGCGGCAGAGGTTAGGAGGAGGTGGCGTAGCCGCCGGCCGGTTATTCCTGCACGCGAACGCCTATGCGGATCGAACTGCCCCGTCACGCCGTCCCCCAAGTCCACTCTGCAATGTGGAAGAGCGTGCCAAAAGCAGTTTCACCGCGTACTATTCAAATGGATAGGATACGGTCCAAATTGTTGTGGCATGGCTTGATTTCCACAGACTGCGCAGGGGCGGCGTGCAATCGTGAATGATGCCGAGGGGCGTTTTCTGGACGCCCTCTATCGCGGTGTTACGAACAGCGAGGAGTTTGGACACGCCGTCAAGTTGATCCAGGACATGTTCGGATGCCGCGGTGCTGCGCTCGTGATGGTGGACGCGCAGGACCCGACTGCGAATTTCATGGCGACCTCGGGCGTGGTTCGCGAGCACCTTCAGCTTTATGTCGAGAAGTATTCGCAGATCGATCCGGTGCCGGCGCTGTATCTGCGCCTGCCTCCGGGGACAGCCTTGACCACCCACCGAATGCTCACGCCCGAACAGCGCGCCGTCGATCCGATCTACAACGAATATTTCCTTCCGATCGGTCTGATCGAAACGCTCGGTGGCCCTCTTTATTCCGACCAGGGCAACTTCGCGATGATCGCCCTGTTACGCGGCGAGGACCGCAAGCAATTCGACGACGACGACATCGCGCATCTTGAACGGCTGATGCCGCACATCGCCCGTGCGTTGCAGTTGCGTCGCACATTTTTCCGAATTGATGCCAAGAGTCTTGGCTTGCAGGCCACAGTCGACCGCTTGCAAGCAGGACTCGTCCTGCTCGGTGAGGACGGCGCCGCGCTCTTCGTCAACGCTGCCATGCAGGCCATCGCGCAGCGGGGCGACGGGTTCGCACTTGATCGCAACGGGCGCCCGCTGCCGGTCAATATCGAAGCACGCCGGCGTTTCGACGCGCTGGTGGGCGATGTCGCCGAAGGTGGCACTGGCGGGATTCTGGCCGTGCAACGGAGCGGCGCGCGGGACTATGTGGTGCTGGTCGCGCCGTCGCCGTCGTCGTCAGCGCAATCGGAGTGGGAGCGCCGCGGTCCGGCCGGCGCCATCGTCGTGGTCCACGACCCGGAGGTTGGGTCGGCCAATACGTCGGATATCCTGTCGGATATCTTGGGGCAGGGCCTGGGTTTGCCAAACGGTGCGGCGCGGCTGGTTGCCGCTCTCGCGGCCGCCGACGATCTCAAGAGTTTTGCCGCGGCAGAGGGCATCACCATTCACACGGCGCGGTTTCACCTTCGGACCGCGCTGGCGCGCACGGGAGCAAAAACGCAGGTGGAACTCGTGCGGCTCGCGGTGCGGCTGCTGCGCGACTTTGCGTTGGCCGATCCTCCCGCCGCCGAGATCAAACCGGTGGAGCTGCTTGCCGATTCCTCGTCTGCCACACTCAAGCCCGCGAAACTCAAGCCACCAAGGCATCGGGCATCGCGCAAACGCAAATAAAAAGCCGCCCGAAGGCGGCTTTTCCTTTGTTCGTAGCGCTGGCGGTTAGCGCGAATAATATTCGACGACGAGGTGCGGCTCCATCTGCACCGCGTACGGCACGTCGCTCGGCGCGGGAACGCGCGCGAGCTTCGCGGTGAGCTTACCGTCGTCGACCTCGATGTAGTCCGGCACATCGCGCTCGGCGAGCGCGCGCGCTTCGAGCACGAGCGCCATCTGCTTGGAGGCTTCCTTCACCTCGATCACGTCGCCGACCTTCACGCGGTAGCTCGAGATGTTGACGCGGCGGCCGTTCACCTTGATGTGGCCGTGGTTGACGAACTGACGCGCGGCGAAAACCGTCGGCACGAACTTCGCGCGGAACACGATCGCATCGAGGCGGCATTCGAGCAGGCCGATCATGTTGGCGCCGCTGTCGCCCTTCATGCGGATGGCTTCCGCGTAGATGCCGCGGAACTGCTTCTCGGAAATGTTGCCGTAGTAGCCGCGGAGCTTCTGCTTGGCGCGGAGCTGCACGCCGTAGTCGGAGAGCTTGCCTTTGCGGCGCTGGCCGTGCTGGCCCGGACCGTATTCACGCTTGTTGACGGGGCTCTTCGGGCGGCCCCACACATTCTCGCCCATACGGCGGTCGATCTTGTACTTCGCCTCGTGGCGCTTGGTCATCGCGTCCTCATGTTGAGTTTAGATTTGAGGATCGCGCCCTCCTTTGTGCCGGACTTGCCGGAACTGACAGGCTTTCCATCATGCGCTGACGAAAAACCACGGGTCGCGAAACACCACGCGGCCCCGGAGGGCCGCGAGATGGGCGGTTTTTAGGGGGAAACCGCAGGAGTGTCAAACGGGTGTCAAACCCCGGCGGCGGCCGCCCGGGGGGCCGCCGGAACGGCTGTTTCAGGGCCTTCGGCTGCTATGCCAAAGCGCCTCAGGGCTGCCTGGAGGGCTGTGGAAGGCGGTTTTCCCGAAGTGAAATGGAGACGGGCCGGTTCCGGCTGGCCGGAGGTGGCGGGACCCAAAAGGTCCGTCACCCGGCGGGCGATGGCGGGGGCAGGGTCGATGAACTGGACCGGCCAGGGGGCCAGCCGGTTCAGCCAATCGAGCAGGAGCGGGTAGTGGGTGCAGGCGAGGACCACGGTGTCGGTGCGTGCGCCATCCTTCTCGACAAAGCACGGCGCGATCTCGTGGGCGATTTCGGAATCGCTGACCGGCTCGTCCTTCAGCGCGCCTTCCGCAATTTCAGCGAGCCGCGGCGAACCAATGAGCGTCACCGCGCAGCCCTGTGCGAAGTCGCGGATCAGCCCGTGGGTGTATTCGCGCTTCACCGTGCCCATGGTGCCGAGCACTGAGACGAGCTTGCTTTGTGAAGCGGCGCAGGCCGGCTTAATCGCCGGGACCGTGCCGACGAACGGCACGCCGAAGCGTGCGCGCAGCTCCGGCAGCACGATCGTAGACGCGGTGTTGCACGCGACCACGACAATGTGCGGCTGATAGATGTCGATCAGTTCGCCCATCACCATGACCACGCGAGCGATGAGCTCGGGTTCGCCGTGCCGGCCGTAGGGAAAAAACGCATCGTCCGCGGCATAGACCAGCCGTGCGTCCGGCCGCGCCTTCGCCACCTCGCGATGGACCGTCAGGCCGCCGAGACCGGAATCGAACACAAGAATGGAGGGCGAAGCCGTCATGGATCAGCGCTTGGATAGCCAGAACCCCAGCCGTGGGAAACGTCAAAAATAAGGGCAGACTTGCCAATCAACCGTAAATGCCGGCGTCACCTCCGCTCAAGGTTAAATTCGTCCGCGCGCCATCGCCGGCTTAAGCCGAGAAAACGCGGATCAAGCTTGTTTTGTGGGGATTTTAACGGTCGTTGCCGGCGAGCACGGCTCGCGTGGTGACGTCCGGACCGAAGTCGTTGAGGCTCTCGATCGAGAGCAATTGGGCAAGGCGCGTGCGCGCGCGATTGACGCGGCTCTTGATGGTGCCGACGGCGCAGCCGCAGATCTCGGCGGCTTCTTCGTAGGAGAAGCCGGACGCACCCACGAGGATCAGCGCCTCGCGCTGGTCCTGCGGAAGCTGATTGAGTGCCTTGCGGAATTCCTCGAACTCCACATGCCCGGTCTGCTCGGGCTGGGACTTCAGCGTCTCGGCATAGCTGCCGTCTGAGTCCTCGACCTCACGCCGGCGTTTCCGATACTCGGACCGGAACAGATTGCGCAGGATCGTGAACAGCCAGGCCGACATGTTGGTGCCGGGCTGGAACGAGTCGATGTTGGCCAGCGCGCGCAGGAGCGTCTCCTGCACGAGATCGTCGGCGCGGTCGACATTGCCGCAAAGCGAGATGGCGAAGGCGCGCAGGCTCGGGACCGCCGCCAGCATCGTGTCGCGAAGGGTGGGGTCGATCGTATTCATTCGGACGACCCCCTTCCGCTCGGCTTGTCGAGCTGCTTCAGCAGATCGACGAAGCGATCAGGCGTGGGTTCGATGAGCCCGTCGTAATAGGACCGCAACTGCTGCCCTATCTTGGCTTGAACCTCGCGGGTCAGGGCCCCTGAGTCTTTGGGTTTTTTCAGCGGTTTGACTTCCATGTTCTCGGGCTTGTCCGGTGGAACTTCGACGTTTTCCGGTGACTTCCGTTCATGCATCTCGTGCTCTCCCGCGCCCGCACAGGCCCGCAGGGTCGTTTCCCCTAGCGAAAACCGCTCGCAACCTCTCGCGGCCAAGGCGGCCCGCAAGAGCCCTCTTACGTTCGTGCCCAACGCGCATCTCGATCCTTTCGTTCCGGGTTGATGGAACTTTTTTTAGCGGGTGGGATTGAAGCGGGGTAGGCTCCATATTCCTTCGAAAGCGGGAGGGTTTTTCGTGACCACATCTCAAGCCGTTGCCCAGCATCTGCCGTTTTTGCGCCGCTATGCGCGCGCGCTGACAGGCAGCCAGCAATCGGGTGATGCCTATGTGGCTGCCGCCTTGGAGGCGCTGATCTCGGACCGGGGGGCGCTCGACAATGCCCGTGGTCCGCGCGTCGCGCTCTACAGCCTGTTCACGCGGATATGGAATTCGGTGGTGATCAACGGCGCGTCCGAGCCGCCCGGCGAGGTCAAGATGCCGGTTGAGCAGCGGCTCGGCCACATCACACCATTGCCGCGCCAGGCGTTCCTGCTGGTCGCGCTTGAAGGATTCTCGGAGGAGGATGCGGCGTCCATCCTGGGTGTCGATGTGCCGAGACTCCGGGGGCTGGTCGAAGAGTCCGGCCGCGAACTCGCCGCGGAAATCGCAACCGACGTCATGATCATCGAGGACGAGACCTTCATCGCGATGGATCTCGAGGGGCTGGTCGAAAGCCTCGGCCACCGCGTTCTCGGCGTCGCGCGCACACATTCCGCAGCGGTGACGCTGGCCAAGGCCAAGCGTCCGGGCCTGATCCTCGCCGACATCCAGCTTGCCGATGGCAGCTCGGGTCTCGACGCCGTGAACGAGTTGCTGCGTTCGTTCGAGGTGCCGGTGATCTTCATCACCGCCTATCCGGAGCGCTTCCTCACCGGCGAGCGGCCCGAGCCGGCGTTCCTGATCGCCAAGCCGTTCCAGCCGTCGACGGTGTCGGCGGTGATCAGTCAGGCGCTGTTCTTCGAGCGCAAGG
>BFBZ01000864.1_pt1 | contig 23676 bp, 22 predicted proteins | sample 1888401 | NCBI WGS metagenome assembly BFBZ01 (sample SAMD00112614, study PRJDB3348) | symbiont metagenome | host: Chara braunii
TACGGACTATTTATAGGAAATCCCGCTCTTTGCTGACCGAACGGCAAGTGTGCCCGCTTTGCTACACTCTATTTATGCGGCTCGGCTTTTCGGTTGACCAGCGCGCGCAGGGCATCGATCCCTGTCGGATGAAGCATAAGCACAGCGGATGATGGATGATTTCCGGTGGAAGCGCGAGCAAACGGATCGCACCGATGCCCAGTTGGCCACTAGCTGACGCGCTCAACATCGCAACCGTCGCTAGAAGCGAACCGATTACTTCGCAAATCGCAGCTCTGTCGGGGTTTTCCCCCTGTATCTCTTCATCGTTGTGGCCAAATGGCTCTGATCCGAGAATCCAGCCATGTAGGCAACCTCGATGATCGCAAATGCGCCGTCGACAAGCAATTTTTCCGCAAAATCCAGGCGCAGGTTGATCAGATATCGGTGGGGCGGCATTCCGAACGTCCTGGTGAACCTCACTATGAAGTGGTTCGGTGAGATTCCCGCAACCGAGGCAAGCTCGGCGATGTGTACTTTTTCGGTAAGATGCTCATTCAGGTATTCCCGCACACGACGGGCACTGTTGGTGGAGAGCCCACCCTTGATCAATGCCGAGGGTTTCTTCCGGCTTGTGTAAGTCCGAAGCAGATGAATACCGAACAGCGTCACTAACGAATCCAGGTAGAGCTCATTCGGGGGCGTTTTCGCAGTCAGCTCGGCTGAGATCCTCTGGCCTATATTGAAGGCCCAGAGGTCGACCGTACCAAAAGCAGGTGGCTCAAGCTCCACGTTGGCAAGATCGAATTCGTGCATAGCCAAGTCGGACAGTGCTTGCGGGGGTATCGCAATGACGACGTTTTCCCGGGTTGCCGACCAGGCAAGGCTGCTGTCTACATTTGCGGGATTGATGACGAGACATCCGACAGGAGCATCGTATTCCTCAACCCTGTCGCTGCCGAGCGAGGCTCTCAACCGGCGCATCGGCGCCAGCACAATCCCCGCCGAATGCTCCTTGGCCAAAAACTTCTGCGATCCCGGGCCACGGATGGAATGGATCACGCTCCCTCGCGTCGTGGCCTTTCTCGGACCTGCATTTTCAGGAATTATGTCGAAGACGTGTCGTTCCACCCCTCCGCGATCGACGCCCTCGTACGAGCCTCGTTCCCGAGCGTCTTTCAGATCGTTCATCATGTATCGCCCCGCCGAACGAAATCTCTCACGCTCGAACAAGCCGGTAGGACTTCAGCCGTTGCTTGAAGTCCCTCTTTGCCCAACCCTGCTTGCCCGCGCAGCGCCGCCAGAAAACCAGCATGACGCGCAAATTTCAGATAGGACAAAATATTCAATTGGGAAGGAAGAATCGTCGGCGTGGCAAAAGAAAGAATTGGTCGGAAGACTGTTGCACATTTTCTCGTCAGCCGCTCGCTTTTCGCGACCATATTCCGGCAAATGGCCGATCCAATCCAACGATACCTGGACCCTTGCCAGTCGTTGCGGGAAGATTAGAACCGACAGACTTCAGGTCGGCCTTCGGATTGCCGGCCTGGTTTTCTCCCTTATCACAAGGGCCTCTGACTACAGATCAGTGCGACGGTCCTCGTAGAGATCCCATGTGAGTTCCACCAAAGCCAAAAGAACATCATTCTCATTCCATCCGGCCGCAACTGCCGCTTGGACAATATCGTCGATGAGAGGCAACAATTGGCGCCGACACTCTGTCGAGATGTCGGTAGTGGCATCACCCGCCGGAGGCTTCTCGAAGTTCAACCCCACCATTGGCACTCCCATGCAATCAATACTTTGATTACCATATTCATAACGCGGAATAAATACAGCGTGAAACATAGAATCCACAAGGGTCAGCACCAGATCATACCAGTTCTATGCTTGCAGTGTCGACGGAGCTTGGAAGCGAGCCCTAAAGTATGACTTAGCATTCAATGTAGTATCCTCCCATAAGTACTGTCGATTATAGTGTTTCTTCCAGGAAAACTATGAACGAACAGCACGACCTTGCCGGCGTGTATGACCTTCTAGGTGAACTCCTTCCAGAGTGGATCGTTACAGCCGCGCGGCATTGCAATGCTTGGTCTTGAAAGGAAACGAACCCTTGGCTCCCAAAAGGCTTCACCTTTGTGTGGTTTCATCTTTTAAATTCAAGGTATTAATCGCTCAGCGAAACAATTGGCGAAAAACATCCCAAATACTGAATGTGGTCCGATGACAAATACGGTTGTATGATGCGCGCCTGGGGCTCGTCAGCCATCCCCAACCTTTTGGAGCGCTAATTCCGAGCGCATTCTTCACTGCACGCTTGGGTGAGGTTCGCGCCGCGAAACTCTTCTTGATGCTGGGCCTTCGCATGCCAAATTTGAGACCAGATTTACGTATTGGCACAACACGATCCTGAAAATAATTGCGACGTTAGTTGTGAGAACCGGCTCTCCCGAAACGGCAGTGTTCATCGAGGAGCGAGCCTAACCGCCGTTCCCGTCGCCGCCACAAAGAAAATTCCACTTCCCGAACCACTTCCAGTGGTGGCCTCATTATAATCCAGATCAATCGCGATCACGGCATCAGCGCCAATTTCAAACGCTTCTCTTTTCAGCTGATCCAGACAGGCCTGCCGCTGCGCGATATTGCAACTCAACCGCGAGATGGATATCCAGCAAGCCCGTCAAATTCCAGAGACAGATGCGCTGTGAGATAGCGTTGTAACCCCGGAGCTACCCAATTGCGAGATTAAGGCGCTGGAGTCATGTTTGAATATCAATATGGCGATTGGCCCACCTACGAGTGCCCCAATTATGATAGCCGAGAGAAAATATCGCGCCGCGATACTCACTATGGATTCGAGGTAATTCATTCAGCTTCTCCACGCGTGTTGCGACCCTCGCAACTTGGATCGCAGCTCCGCCATTCTCTCGCTAAGCGAGTGATCAGAGCCGCCAACCTTGGGTCCGAGACATTCGTCTGGCCCGGTGCTCGCATCTGTTAGGTATTGAATGTTACCGCAGTCTGATCTGCTGTGAGGACGCCGGGCGCTCCGTTGGTGGTGCCTCGCCTGTGTCCCGACACGACGCTTATCGGTGCGAATTCTGGCGTATATTCCATGGGTTACGGGAGTTTTTCGATCGTTGGTGGCCAACTCCGCCATAAGCTAAGCTTTGGCGGACTTCATTCAGCCGCCGGTGAGAGACGGGCCCTGTGCGACCCGACCGCTGCTGGTTGGCAGTCTGATGAGGAGATTGCCCCTACCTGTAGCAAGGGGCGAACTGCCGGCTTGCGCGCCCCGCGATAAGGACGGTAGGCGCCGAGACGGCAATCGCTTGGAAGGGGCGTAGTATCATCTTTACGAACGCCCCTCACCTCCATGCATCTTAATTTCCGAAGTCACGGCTTCAGCCTGTGGAGGTGCGCACTCAGCTTAAATGCAGCAAATTCCGATGTGGGCCCCGCAAGTTATCAATGTGGTGGAAAAACCAGACATACCGTCAATCCCCCACCCGGTGTTTCTTCGAGAAGAACGGATCCGCCGTGAGCATGAATGACTTGAGCCACAATTGCCAATCCCATTCCTGTGCCGTCAGACATGGTGTTTATGCCCCGGGTAAAGGGGCGCAGCACAGCATCTCGTTCCGCGGCTGGAACTCCAGGGCCGTGGTCTATGACCTTCAGCGTGTGGGTCTCAAGGACTTCGACAATGATTGTGTCAGCGCGTTGAGCGTGGTGTATGGCATTGGAAATCAGATTATCGAGCGCAACACGTATGGCTGCCTCCGATCCGGAAACGATGACCTCAGCCTGCGGAGCGCGCAACTCGATTTCGAGACCCTGCTTGATCGCTCTCGGCACGTGATCCGCGATGGCCGAGCGGACGATCGTTGTCAGGTCGACCGAGGTAAAAGCTAGGGATTGCCCGGATAAACGGGCAAGCTGTAGCGATGTCGTCACGATCGAGGCGAGACGTGTGACGTCGCGGATCAACATTTCCCTGACTTCGGCATCCTTCACCAAATCCAGCTTTATACGCAGCTTGGTCAGGGGCGTCCTCAATTCATGGGACGCACTTGCAAGGAAGTTCCGCTGCGCTTCGAACGCATTATCGATCCTCATGAGTGCGGTGTTAAACGCCGCGACCATGGGTCTGAGCTCGGCTGGTGTATCCCCATCGGGAATCCTGCGACCGTTCGGAAGACCGTCAATCCGCTCTGCCGAATCAACAACCTTCCTGACAGGCGCCGCAATCGTGCGCTTTACGATGACCGCCGCGATCGTTGCGGTCGTAATCAGCACGAGACCCAGCAGATGATACAGGCCCTGGGGCCAGACGGACCAGAGCGCCACAAATATGGTTTGAGCATAGGAAAGTGAAAGGCCGCCAACGGCGACAACTGCTTTCGGATTTCGGTCGTCTACCAGCCTCAGTCCAAGATAGCGTTCCCCGCCAGAGGTATAGTAAAACTCCGAAGCGAAGATTTCCGAAGGAGCCGCATTGATGATTGCGTCGACAGACACGGGGATTGTGCCATGAGATACCGTCTCTTGCCCGTCACTCATCAAATACCAGAAAGAAGGCTCGGCCTCGGCAAAACCCATAATCGTCGCTGAGATCCCTTTTGGGGCCAGACGCAGCCGTCCGTTGCTGTCGTGGTCCATACTGGATCGAATGAGCTTGCTGAACGCGTCCGCGCTAACGCGTTGGCCGGACTGAGTATTCGTGCTCAAAAAGACACCCAGCGTCAGAACCGTGCTCAACACCATGACGACAAACATGCCGACGACCAGCAGACTGGCAACCGGAAATGCAATCGAGCGAGATGGCCACTTCATTCTTGCACCAGCATGTAGCCGATCCCGCGGATGGTGCGAATGTTCACGTCACAATTGGCCTCGCGCAATCGGCGACGCAGGCGGGAGACGTGAGATTCTATTACGTTCGATTCTATTTCATCATCAAGGCTGTATGTGGAGGCCTCCAGCGTATCGCGCTGGACCACGCGCCCAGCCCTCCTCATCAACGCTTCGAGAATGCCCAGTTCACGTCTGGGAATGTTCAAGACGGCTTCGCCGATCATCGCCGATCGATGATTGAGATCGAAGACCAGATTTCCAAACTGCGTACATCCCGTTTCGTCCAGGTTGTAGCGACGCAGAACAGCCCTTGCTCGCGCGACGAGCTCCATCGGTTCGAAAGGCTTGCCGATATATTCGTCAGCGCCCTTGTCCAATGCCGCGACAATATCAAACGGATCATCCAGGGCCGTAAGGATCAGCGTCGCAGGCCGCGGACGCAACTGACGCAGGATGGGCAAGAGGGAAACGCCATCACCATCGGGAAGGTGGCGGTCTATGATCACCAGGTCAAACTTAAAGGCAAGTAGTGCAGCCTCCGCCTCGGCAATCGTCGTGAATGTATCTGTCACCCCAATGGAGGTCTCCATCATGACTTTGAGAGACGACGCCAACTCAAGATCATCTTCAACGATTAGGATGTGCATTTTTTGCCTTAACTAGAACCTGGGCGCATTTGGCGACAGGCTGCCTTGTAGCAGTTTTGCGGGCATCGACAGTCACTCCTGAACAAAGTTACCGTCGATCCGTCACGAGGAGGCAGCTTGAGCCCGCTATCGAACGGATCATTCGTTAATAGTCATAATTCGGCGCTTCAATGGATCTCTCCATTCGATGCTCGCGTGCAAGGTCAATCCGCTGTTTGCAAACGGCGAAGGCTGTCGTGTCCCGTTCAAAACCATATCCGGCGCAGCGATCGCCATCCACGGAAGACTGGCAGCTTGCGAGCCAGAGACCAAGTCCCACAGTAAGAGCCAGGGTAAGCCAATAACGCATGATGATACCTCAATAATCTACATTCAGTTCAACGTCCCAGTTTTGGATGCGACGCGAACCTTACGGTAATCTGACGGTTACAGCCGTCGTTATGCCCGCGGCTGTCAGTTCGACGTCACAACGGCCGAGACCGAGGAAGCCGCAACGCCTGGGGAATTGCGTGTGGGAGAGCCCTTGTCCGTCCAGGAGGGCGGCGCCCCGAAGGACGCGCCGACTGCGCCCAATAGGCCGGGAGAACGCCCATAATTTTCACAGAGCGGCGATCCGGGTCTCCCACCAAGGCCGGTGCGAATTTCGTAGATGGAAGGTAGGTGAATATTGAGGGTGCCAGGTTCTTTGCCGGCGATGACCATCCTGGAAAACTCGGTTCCAAATGATGCCGCCAGATCGTATGCGTCTCCTACCTTTGACACGCGCGCCTCGTTGGAGAAGGAATTCGCGCCGCGAGACCACACGATCGCGGCGCGCTGAACGCCGGTGTTGTCGAGCGCCTCGGCTTCGACCGCCAATCCACCAAGCCCAAAGGGAAGACGTGGGATCTGAACAGGCAACGCAATTGAACTGCCAATCGAGATCGCTTTGGCTGCACCGGCGACCGTCGGCTGGGTCGGCACGATATCGGTAATGACCGATTTTATTGTCAGATCGGGAGATGCGCCGACGGGGACAATCTTATACTTTTCGCTCATGGTGAAACAGATGGCACGATCTATGGCGTTTGAGACCAACAGCCTGTCGCCTGAATTTTGAATCCTGCTTCCGGCCGAAAACGTCATGGTCGTCGGCCAGATGGCGACTGTCTTGATCTCCTTCAATTTCACGCTGTCCAGATAAATCCTGGATTTCGAAAACTTGCCTTTAGGAGCGCCAAGCTTGCTGTAGGAGGTAAGCATACCCCCTTCCTTTAGCGGAACTGAGCTGCAACCGCTTGTGATTATCAAGATTGACATCGCCGCCAGAACAGACCTGTGCCTTGCGGCTGATGGCCTAACGCGTACTCTCGCCAATGCGATCGAATGCATTTTCACAACTCCTTCATGAAAAGTTGCATCCGATTGAAGGTCCAACATTATGAGAACCTTACAGGGCTATCTCTCTCGCTGCTCTGCTCCTTTTTATTAAAACCGTCCCGCACCTATCTCGGTCGCCCTCCCTCGGATACTCCCAAATCCGGCGCTTGAGCGCTTGGCATGCCTACCGCCGCATTTCTGACATAGCCCAGGGTGTATCAATTGTGATTGCAGCCGGAAGATGTTCCTATCTGAGCCCGTGTAAATGAGTCCCTCGCCCTCCTTTCCATTTAGAACACGAGCGAGCCATGTCGATTTCAGACGCCATATACCGTCCCTTCGAAAAACTGATCCGGCCGCTCGATATCCCCTACCGGCCGCTGCCATCGAAGGGACCGGTCGCTGTCCTTCTGCATTTCATATCTATGTTTCGCGGCGTGTTGATTGGGCTCGCACTTTCTTCCGTGACGATGGAGGCCATCAACCTGACCATCGTCTGGGGGCTTTCGGTCATTGTCGATGGCGTCACGCAGCAAGGCGCTTCCGCCTTCCTGCGCAATGAGTGGCCTCTACTCGCCTTTCTCGGCTTGTTGATCTTTCCGGCCATGCCAATCGCCTCATTTCTGCTGAATACGCTCACATCACATACGCTCGGCATCGGCATGCCGGCCGCTATCCAGTGGCAGGGCCATAAGGCGGTGGAGCGGCAGGATCTGGCCTTCTTCCACGACCTCTATGCCGGGCAGGTCGCTTCGCGGTTGCAGCAGGTCGCCTCCGCCGTCCAGCAACAGATCATTGCGTCGTTCCAGTCCATCCCCCGCTTCCTCTTTCAGTTGGTTGGCTCGGTTGTCCTTCTGAGCGCGCTGTCCTGGCAACTTGCCTTGCCTGTCGTTATCTGGATCGCGCTCAATGTGGCGTTCACGTTCAAGGTGGTTCCCAGCTTTGTCGAGCTCTCCCGCCGCACGGCCAAGCAGCGCAGCCTCGTCGCCGGCGCCATCACAGATCTCTATACCAATATGCAGATGATCAAGCAGTTTGCGGCTGAAGACAGCGAGGCCGGTGCCATCCGCCACATCATCCAAAAATCCGTCCAGACGCAGCAAAGCGAACAACGCATCTATCGGACATCGGAACTGACCGTCGTGGTCCTGAATACGGCGTTGTGGCTGGCGATGCTCGCGATAGGCTTTTCGGGGCTCATCAACGGGTTCCTCTCCATCGGCGAGTTCGTCGGTGCCATCTATATCCTGAACCGGCTATCGGCACAGATCTTCACGTTCCTGCAGATGGGCCAGCAGATGTTCCAGGCGGTTGGCACGATCAAGGACGCAATGCCTGTGATGACAACGCCACCCACCATTACGGACCGACCGGACGCTGCTGATCTCAAGGTCGAGAGCGGTGAGATCCGCTTCGAAGACGTCCATTTCGGTTACAAGACGGGCAAACCCGTTATCGCCGGGTTGTCGTTGACGGTTCTGCCGGGTGAGAAGGTCGGGCTCGTCGGCCTTTCCGGAGCCGGCAAGACGACGTTCGTAAACCTGCTCCTGCGCTTCTATGACGTTGGAGATGGTTCGATCCTGATCGACGGCCAGGATATTCGGGTAGTCACGCAGGCAAGCCTTCGCCGCGCCATCGGTGTCATCGCCCAGGATGTCGCGTTGCTGCACCGCTCGGTCGGCGACAACATCCGTTACGGCCGGCCAGAAGCGACTCAGGATGAGATCGAACAGGCGGCGATCACGGCAAAGGCCGATGCATTCATCGCCGACCTTTCGGATAGCGACGGCCGCAAGGGTTACGATGCCTTCGTTGGGGACCGCGGCATCAAGCTCTCAGGTGGCCAGCGGCAGCGCGTGGCGATTGCCCGCGCGCTTCTGAAGAACGCGCCGATCCTTGTGCTCGACGAGGCAACCTCAGCTCTCGACAGTGAGTCGGAAGCCGCTATTCAGGAGAAACTCAACGTGATTATGGAAGGAAAGACGGTGATTGCCATCGCGCATCGCCTGTCCACCATTGCCAAGATGGATCGAATAATCGTGCTTGAGAAGGGCCAGGTCGTGGAGGAAGGCAGGCCGGACGAACTGGTTGGTCAAGATGGCTTGTTTGCCCATCTGTGGCGACGCCAGACCGGCGGCTTCATTCCTGAGAAGCTCAGCTGAGGCTTGATCCACCTTCTAATCAGCTTGCCCTTATAGCACCCCGGCCGACGAAATCGTCGATATCAACGCCATCCACCATCATAACGATAGTCCGAGCCGTCAAAAGCGCGATAGTCGGAGTCGTCCTCGTAACGCGGACCGTTGTTGTAACGGTAGCGCGAGCTGCCGTAATCGCGATAACCGACATTGCCTTCGTAGCGCGGGGCCCTGGTGTAGCGATAGTCTGCATCATCATCATACTGCGGACGATCCCTGTCCTTGATGAGAGCGCCGGCGACCAGCCCGCCGATGATACCTGCGGCCAACCCGCCAACGATGGCAGCGCCTCTGTCGCCGTGGCGGTGCTCACGATAGTCACGGGCATTAGCCGTCCCATAGGACGTCAGGATGCTGCCGGTCGCAACCACTGTGGCAAGTGTCGAGAGAATGATCTTTTTCATCGTCTACTCCGTCAGAGCCTGGGTGAGGAAGTAAGCTCTTTCTGGTGACTTAATGACATTGGCGCGCTGAACCGGCTGTGAATGTTGCATTTCGCTGCCGTTCATCAAGCGCTGAGCAGAGGCGCCACGCCATCGGCCTTGGACTGACATCGGCAGGCAGCTTTCCGGTTGAACTTGCTTAGCTGTGTATCGAGCAAAGAAGCCGCTCCAGCATCTTCTCCTGGTATCAATGCCCACGCAAAACCCAGGCGCTTTTATCCGAAACACCAGGTTTTGCGACATGAACGCCTGCATAGCTGACAGAAACTGTCAGTAGGTCGCTGCTACAAGATCGGATCACCAATTGTCAGGGTTTCGAGCACCGTCATGGATGTCGATTTCAGCAAAGTTCAGGCGTTTCCGAATGCCGCCGCCTTCGATGCCTGGCTGGTCAGCAACCACTCGCAATCATCCGAGGTCTGGGTCAGGCTTTTCAAGAAGGGCTCCGGGACCGTATCGATGTCCTGGTCGGAAGCCGTCGTCGCCGCACTGGCATGGGGATGGATCGATGGAATCAAGAAGAGCCATGACGAGGCATCGTGGCTTCAACGGTTCACACCGCGCCAGGCGAAGTCAGGCTGGTCGAAGATCAATTGTGCGCATGCCGAGAAACTCATCATCGAAGGAAAGATGCGTGACCCTGGACTTCAGGCCGTCCTTGCGGCCAAGTCGGACGGCCGTTGGGATGCCGCCTATGCCAGTGGAGCAACCATGCAATTTCCCGAAGCATTCTTGTCGATGCTGGCAGAGAATGCCGCGGCGAAGAGCGTCTTTGACAAGCTCAGCCGCGGCCGCCTCTTTTCGATCTACCATCGCATCCAGACTGCGAGACGGGAAGAAACCCGCCAGAGGATCATGACTGACTTCATCCGAATGCTGGCGGCAGAAGAACAGTCAGGCTGAACCGGATTGTCAGGCCTATGATCCGACCGAGAGGGTGGCCCGATAAAATCGGGCACCTGCCCTATCTTACGGATATTCGCAAGGAATCACAGCATCGCGTGGGAGTGCATTCCTGGTGGCCTTTCGGTCACCATGGAAGAATGCCGCTCGGGCCGGTGAAGGTCCCGGTCGGGCTCTCAGTGTCGAGGGCCGCGCGGACGAGGTTGCGCGCCCCGACTTCCACCGTATCCGTGCCCTGGAAGTTGTTCAGCGCCGTGGCCGTGAAGCCCGGGCTTGCCGCATAAACCTTGATTCCCTCGGGTTCCAGATCAATGGCAAGCGACAGCGTGACGGCATTGAGAGCGGTCTTCGAGGCTGCATAGATGACACCGAAGCCGGCCCGGTACTGGAAGCTCGGGTCCGCATTCAGCGTCAGCGACCCTACGCCGCTCGAGACATTGAGGATGCGAGCGGACGGCGCCGCGCGAAGGAGCGGCAGCATTGCCTGAGTAAGGGCCAGAACCGCAAAGACGTTCGTCTCCCAGACGGTCCGCATTTCGTCGATCGATGCGACGCTGGCCCGGCTCGCCGCCATATTCTCCTCAAGCGACCGGCCCGGTCTTCTGGCATTGGAAATGGCGGCATTGTTGACGAGAAGGTCCAGATGACCGAACTCGGACCGGATGCGGTCGACGGCGGCGGCAATGCTGGCGGCATCCGTCACGTCGAGCTGGATGACATGGGCGTCGGAGCCGATGCTTTCGGCAGCTTCCCTGCCCCTTTCGAAATCCCGCGACCCGACAAGGACGACGTAGCCATTGGCGACAAGCTCACTGGCGATCTGCCAACCGAGACCCTGATTTGCTCCGGTGACCAGAGCGATCATCTTTTCCTGCATGGAAACAGTCCTTTTGGATGATGTGTCTTGTTTGAAAGCATGGAACTGAGTATTGCAATTAAGTGGATCAACGATCCACATATAGGCATATACGGAACATTGATCCGCTTATCAAGGGGCATGTATACTTTCGATGGACTCGCGAGGCGACAGGGAAAAGAGTGCCGGCACCAAACGTCGCCTGCGGGCGGACGCCAGGCAGAACGAGGACATCCTTCTGCAGGCGGCAAAGGAGGTGTTCGTGACTTCGGGGGTCGATGCTCCGGTGCGCGAGATCGCGTCGAGGGCGGGCGTGGGCATTGCAACGCTCTACCGTCGTTTCCCGAAACGGTCCGACTTGATCCTGGCCATCTTCCGCCGGGAAGTTGACGCCTGTACAGAGCAGGCCGCCGTCCTTGCGGCGGCGCATCCACCCGGCGAGGCGCTGGCACGCTGGTTGAAGCGATTTACAGGGTTCCTGGCCGCCAAGAAGGGGCTTGTCGCAGCCCTGCATTCCGGTGATCCCGCCTACGACACTCTGCCTGCATATTTCCGCTCCAATTTCGAGCCTGCGCTTGCATCCCTGTTGAAGGCCGCAGCTGCGCACGGAGACGTTCGAGGGGATGTCGAGCCGGGCGACCTGCTGCGCACGATCGCCTACCTCTCCATGGCCGTGTCGGAGCCGGCCGGCGAGGCGTATCTCGATCGAATGCTGAGCCTGCTTGTCGACGGACTGAAGTTCGGCGGCGCCGCGGCCGAGGGACGACGCCTCTGATTTTTGGTCCGCTTGCCATGTCGGGCAGTGCTCACGAAGGGATAGCCCCGGCTACGGCACGGCCTTCATACAATCTCCTGCGATCATTCTGGGTTGCTGCTGTAAAGGCTGGGCGAGACATCTTCGTCGGCAAGCTCGGGAAAAAGCTTTCTTCGCATCCGCGCCAGGGCTTCGGCTTCCTGGCTGCTTCGCTGCAGCTGGATTGCAGTCACGTCCTCGAATGGCGACCCGTCCGCCTGTGCGATCCGAACCACTCCGCCATTCGCCAGGAAGTCGCAAAACGACCGCAACGATCTGAGACGCGTTGTCATTTCCACATAGCGATGGTCGTCTCCGGGCAATTCGACCTCCTCTTGCGACGGCAATCCCGATCGTTAGCGAATGTCGCCCGCAAGCTTTTGCAGCATAGCGACAAGTTTCGCGTCGTCCACCGGCTCAAAGAAAGCGGCATCCGCACTCTCGACGGCGACAATGGCACGCTGTGCCGATGCCGCTCCGGCCTCGGTGATGCGAATGACCTTGGCGCGGGAGTCCCTAGGATCGGCCTCGCGTACAACCAGCCCTTTGGCCTCAAGCCGGGCAATCACATCCGAAGTCATCTTCACGTCAGTGCCCGCCTGAGCGGCAAGTTGCACCTGATTGGGGGGCTCGCCATGACGACCGAGCCACATCGCCGAGGCCAACAGCACGAACTGAACATGTGTCAGGTCAAGCGGGGCCAGCGCCGCTGTCATGGCGCGCTGCCAGCGCATGGTCGTTCGCCACAGCAACAGTCCAGGGCTGTGGGATGGTCCCTCTTTAAAACGCGTATTCAAATGCTCTCCATCAACCAAGATGCTCAAACTCCTTCGCCTTTTCGAACAGCCTGGCCATCGTGACGTCGAAGTCGCCGCTGATCTGCGGTCCGAGTTCCGGTCCTACTTCGCCGGCCGAGGGGCCGGAGATCTCGAGGCGGTGGGTCACTTGCGTGCCACCTTCGACGGGCGTCAACGTATGCCGGAACAGCAATGTCGTATCGCCGAAGGACGTCTCGTCGGCATAGGTCACATTCTCGACAAGGTCGACAATGGTGGCTTCGAACGTGTCCTGCCCCATGGGAGTGACCGAGACCCGCGTGCCCTTAGCAAATGGCCCGTGCAGCACGAAGGTATCGGCGCCTTCATAGGTCAGACGGCCTTCGTGCACTGCCTTGAGTGCGTTCCAGATAGCTCTTGCCGGGAGGTGGGAAATGGCGGTGTATTCATTGGTCCACATTGCCTTGGCTCCGTTCTTCCTGCTCGATGAGCGATTTAATCTATACACAGATTATCTGTGCACAGACTATATTGCAAGAAGAATCTTCGGGCCGCATTGGACACCCTTCCCGGCGCCCTTGCAGGTGCGGATTCCGGCATTTCTTACCGTTGGCGGAAGCCATCACACCTCAATTATCAAAAGGCGGCTCATAGGTCTGGCAATTGGAGAGACGGCAACTTCCATCTTTCGCCGGCACCCAATCGTCAGTCGCGACATCGCCGGAGTCGCAATAGTCACTGTCGCGCACATAACGGTCATAGAGCGTGCCGGACTGCCGCGTTCCAGGATGCGTCACGATAACAGCTCCCTCGCGGCTGATCGTCTGGCGCAGCGCCGCACAGGTTTGCGTGGTCGAACTGATGCGCGAAATCGCTGAAGCGGGATAGGCAGACGCGACGGTAACACCAAACAGCAGGATTGCGCTGGCGGCGTATGATAGTGAACTTGGCATGACGGTCCTCCCTTGAGTCCATTGGTAATATAACCAATTCCACAGGGACCGGTTCCAAACAGCGCGCGGCTCGATATCAAAGATTTGTGACTACTCGGCCTGCATCGAGAGGCCGATGGGGAATGCCGATCTCATGCGCGCGCCGGCATTGGCTCACACACGCAGCGACGAAGCGCGATCCGGTATCAGGCGCGCGGGATCGTGACGGTGACTTTCGTGCCACCTCCGGTTCGCCGCTCGATCGCGGCCCGCCCGCCATGCGCTTCGGCGATGGCTTCGACGACGGAAAGTCCGAGACCCGATCCGCCGGTCTTTCGCGTGCGCGCATCGTCGGCCCGCCAGAAGCGCTCGAACGCATATTCACGCTCCACGCCCGTCATTCCCGGCCCATTGTCGGAAATCGATATCAGACACGCGTCGCCCGCCACTTTCACCACTGCTTCCAGCTTCGATCCGGGAGCATAGCGACCAACATTGTCGATGAGGGCCAGGACCGCCTGTCGGATGCGAGCCCGGTCTGCGCTCAGGATGACGCGCTCGAGACTGGTTTCGACCTCGATCCTGCAATCGGCAAGAGTTGGTGCCGCCGAGCTTATGACGTCGGCGACCTCGGCGGCCAGATCGAACCGCGTGCAATCGAGCTCCATCCGCCCGGCATTCATCAACGACAGCGTCTTCAGGTCATCGACAATCCGCGTCAGCGCGTCGATGTGTCCGATCAATCCACGGAAGACGTCCTGGCTTGGCTCATAGACGCCATCCGCAAGCCCCTGCATGCGACCGCGCAGGATCGTGAGAGGTGTCCGCAATTCGTGGGCGATGGCCGAATTCGAGTACTGCAGCTCCTTTTCGGCCTTCTGCAGCTTCTCCGCCATCTGGTTGAAATCCTCGATCAGGCGGTCCGCTTCACCGAAGGTTCCCTGCCCGGTGGCACGGCCGGTAAAGTCACCTTCGGCGATCGTGCGGGCGGCCTGCGTCACCGCGACGAGCGGTTTGACCAGCCGCCGGGCAAGCCGCCAGCCGACATAGGCGCCCACGGCCTGACCGATCGCGACATTGATGGCCAGCACCACGAAGTCGGTCGGCGCCCAATCTTCCGACGCACTGGGGTCGGGAAACAGCCAATCCCAGACCCAGCCATAGATCAGGAAGCCGAAGAACATCACCGAAAGCGACACGAACGCGACGATGGTGGTCGACCAGACGATCTGCCGGTTGAGACTGTTCCTAACCAAACTCGCCAAGGCGGTAGCCTATCCCTCTGACACCATTGAGAAGATTGCCGACGCCGGCCGCCTCCAGCTTTTTGCGCAGCTTGCTGATATGGCTGTCGACCGTGCGGTCCAATGCGTCTCCTTCGGGAAGACAGGCATCGACGATCTCGCCGCGCTCGAAAGCCCGGTTCGGGGAGCCCGCCATATATTCGAGAATGCGGAATTCGGTAAGGGTCAAGGGAAGCGCCGCGCGGCCGTCCTGAAGGTCGACATAGGCGACGTGAGCCATCGGATCGACGGAAAGCCTGCCGACGCGCAAAACCTTATTCGTCAGGCCGCTTCCCGTGGCACGTCTGAGGATGGCGCGTGCCCGTGCGACGACCTCGGCGGGGTTGAACGGCTTGACGACATAATCGTCCGCGCCTGAGCGCAGGCCGTGAAGCTTGTCAAAATCTTCGGCAAGCGCCGTGACCATGATGACAGGCGTATCTCCGCGCTGACGGATCGTCGCGAGGACGGCGTAACCATCGACTTTCGGCAATTTGACGTCGAGGACCACGAGATCCGGCCTCAAACGCTGATGATGAGCAAGACCGATCTCGCCGTCGGAGGCCGTCAGAATCCGGAAGCCTTCGCGCGCGAAATAGCGCTCCAGAATATCGGAGATCTCCGGCTCGTCTTCGATGATCAAAATAAGCGCATTTTCCATTCGCATCCCCTTTCCATCAGGAAAGGCTGAGCCGGCCCGGCAGTCAATATTCAATCGTCCGCCTCCACACAACCTCCACATATAGCAAACAGAAGCGCAACAATCTGCAGGTCATATCGTATTCGGCAACAAGCATGGGCTGTATCCCGGCAAGCTCCGGCGGAACCCATGCGTTTCCCTCCTTTCGATCTCGCCTTGACGGCGGATAACCAGGACATGCATCGATGCGGACCACCCTTAGACCGACACGCCCGAGGGCCTATCTCCTCGCCTGGCTTCTTCTCGCCTCGACGGCCGGAATTGCCCATGCACAGGAAGGCGCGGAAGTGGCGACGCCCGCAGTGGGCGTCATCAAGCTTGTCGCCCACCCAATTCCGGTCGCAAGCGAACTTCCGGGCCGTATCGCCGCAACGCGCGTGTCCGAAGTCCGGGCCCGAGTCTCCGGAATCCTGCAGGAACGGGTCTTCGAGCAGGGCAGCCTGGTGAAGCAGGGCGACGTCCTCTATCGCATCGATCCCCGCCTCTTTCGAGTGAGGGTTCAAAGCGCCGAGGCTTCCCTGCAGCGCGCAAAGGCAACGCAGGCAAATGCACGGCAGCAACTGGAACGGCAGCGCGCGCTTCGCAAGCAAAACATCGCGACAGGTGTCGATTTCGATACGGCGAGCGTCAATCTTGCCCAGGCCGATGCCGATGTGGCGCTGGCGGAAGCAACGCTCGAAGAAGCAAGGATCAATCTCGACTATACCGAGGTTCGCGCTCCGATCACCGGAGTTATCGGGGCGGCGCTGGTGACCGAGGGGTCGCTGGTCACAGCGGACGGATCCTCCAATCTGGCACTGATCCAGCAGATCGATCCGGTCTACGCCGATTTTACCCAGTCGGCACAGGATCTTCTTGCGCTGAAAAGAGCCGTTTCGGAAGGCAAGCTGGAGAGCTCCGGCCGGCGTCAGGCACGGGTCGAATTGGTCTTTGATGGTGGCGACGTCTATCCGCTACCCGGCAAGCTTCTGTTCTCCAATGCCGGCGTCGATCCCAACACGGGCCAGGTCACGCTGAGAGCGGAATTTCCGAACGCGGGCCGCGATCTGCTGCCCGGAATGTATGTCCGCGTGCGTATCGAGCAGGCGATCCGCAAGGACGGGATCACCATCCCGCAACGTGCCGTCACCCGGACGGCGGACGGCAGGCCGCAGGTCTTCGTCATCGGTGCAGACGGCAAAGCCGAAGCCCGCGATGTCGTCCTCGGCCAGGCGCTCGATGCCGAATGGAGCGTCGACTCCGGGCTGAGGAATGGCGAGACGGTCGTTGTGGACGGTGTCCACAAGATCCAGCCGGGCAGCAAGGTCGTGGCCGAACCATGGGTCGCCACACAAAAGGAACAAGGCCCCGAGCAGGCGGCAAACTAGGTATCCAATGGCACAGTTCTTCATCAGGCGCCCCGTCCTCGCATGGGTTTTCGCCCTATTCATCATGATCGCTGGCATCATCGCGATCCCGTTCCTGCCGGTCGCCCAATATCCGAACGTCGCGCCGCCGCAGATTTCGATCTCGACTTCATACCCTGGCGCCTCGCCGCAGGAGATCTATCAGGGCGTCACACGACAGATCGAGGAGGAGCTGAATGGCGTCGCCGGCCTGAAATATTTCGAGTCCACATCCGACAACTCGGGATCGGTCAGCATCAGCGCCACCTTTGCGACGGGCACGGATATCGCCAAGGCGACCGTTGATGTGCAAAACGCCATCCGCCGGGTCGAGGCCCGCCTCCCGGCGACCGTCAGGACACAGGGCATCGATGTCGACGAGGCGGGCTCAGGGTTCCTCTTGATCGCCGCTCTGACGTCGACCGACGGCAAGATGGATGAGATCGCGCTTGGCGACTATATCAACCGCAACATCCTGGGTGAGCTTCGGCGCTTGCCGGGCGTCGGCCGCGCGCAGCTCTTCGCCTCCCAGCGGGCGCTGCGCATCTGGATCGATCCCAACAAAATGGTCGGGTTCAAGCTCACGACAGAGGATGTCAACGCCGCCATCACGGCCCAGAACGCCCAGGTCGCGGCCGGGCAGATCGGTGCGTCGCCCAATCCCGTTTCCCAGGACATCACGGCCAGCGTCATCGTTCAGGGTCAGCTTTCCAGCCCCGAAGCCTTCGGCGACGTGATCCTGAGGGCCAATGCCGACGGCTCGACCGTGAGGCTTCGCGATATCGCCCGCATCGAAAACGGAGCCGAAGCCTATTCGTTTGCGACGCGCCTGAACGGGCAGCCGAGCGCCGGCCTTGCGATCCAGCTATCGACGACGGGCAACGCCGTGGCGGTGTCGAACGCCGTCAAGGCAAAGATGGACGAACTGGCGCGGTTTTTCCCTCAGGGCGTGAAGTATTCCATTCCCTACGACACGAGCCCGTTCGTTACTGCCTCCATCGAAAAGGTCGTTCACACCCTGATCGAGGCGATGGTGCTTGTCTTCATCGTCATGTTCGTCTTCCTGCAGAATTTCCGCTACACGGTCATACCGACCCTGGTCGTGCCGGTCGCGCTGCTCGGTACATGCGCGGTGATGTACGCCACCGGCTTCTCCATCAATGTGCTGACCATGTTTGCCATGGTGCTCGCGATAGGCATTCTCGTCGACGATGCCATCGTCGTGGTCGAGAATGTCGAGCGCATCATGGTGGAGGAAGGGTTGCCACCGAAGGCGGCTACCCAGAAAGCGATGGGCCAGATCACCGGCGCGATCCTTGGCATCACCCTCGTCCTGTCCTGCGTCTTCGTGCCCATGGCCTTCTTTCCCGGCGCGACCGGCGTCATCTATCGGCAGTTCAGCCTGACAATGGTGGTCTCGATCATCTTCTCGGCCTTCCTGGCCCTGTCGCTGACACCGGCACTTTGCGCCACCTTCCTCAGGCCTGTCTCCGCAAACCATCACGAGAAGAAAGGCCCCGGCGGCTGGTTCAATCGCAAGTTCGAGCAACTGACATCAGCCTATTCGGCATCCATCGCGGGTGCTGCAAAGCGCTCGCTGCGGATGATGGTGATCTACCTCGCGCTGTTCGTCGGCGTCGGCTACCTGTTCGTCAACCTTCCGACAGCGTTCGTTCCGGATGAGGACCAGGGCACATTGATTGCCGACGTGCAAGGCCCGGCCGAAGCCAGCGCCAACCGGACGGTCGCTTCGCTGAAGCAGGTCGAGACGATCTTCAGGCAGGAGCCGGCGGTCGAAAACATCTTCACGATCCAGGGATACAGCTTTTCCGGCAGCGGCCCCAATGCCGCCATCGCTTTCGTGACGCTCAAGGACTGGAGCGCACGCGGCGACGGCAATAGCGCCCAGGAGATCGCCGACCGCGTCAACAAGAAGCTGTTCGCGATCAAGGATGCGACATCCTTTGCGCTTTCGCCGCCTGCTATCGATGGCTTCGGGACGACCAATGGTTTCTCATTCCGGCTTCAGGACAGAGCCGGAAAGGGCCAGCAGGCGCTCAAGGCTGCGAGCGACCAACTGATGAGCAGCGCCGCTGCCAGCAGTGTGGTGACCAACGTTAGAACCGAGGGGATGGCCGAGGCGGCACAGGTCGTGCTGGTCATCGACCGCGACAAGGCAAACGCCTTTGGTGTCTCGTTCGCCGATATCAACAACACCATCAGCGCCAATCTCGGATCGTCCTACATCAACGACTATCCGAATGCGGGCCGTATGCAGCGGGTGATCGTCCAGGCCGAGGGACGCAGCCGCATGCAGTCCGAAGACCTGATGAAGCTCAACGTCCGCAATTCAAGCGGCGGCATGGTTCCGCTGTCCTCCTTCGCTATTGCCCGCTGGCAGAAAGGCCCTCCGCAGATCGTCGCCTATAATGGCTATCCCGCCATGCGCATTACCGGCGAAGCCGCACATGGTCAGTCATCAGGTGCGGCTATCAAGGAGATGGAACGCCTGGCGGCAGCGCTTCCGGAAGGATTCGGTTTCGAATGGTCCGGCCAGTCTCTCGAGGAGATCGCTTCCGGGTCGCAGGCTCCGATCCTGTTCGGCCTGTCCATCCTCTTCGTCTTCCTGCTGCTGGCAGGTCTTTACGAAAGCTGGTCGATCCCCTTGTCCGTCATGCTAGTGGTGCCTCTTGGCATCGGCGGCTGCGTCCTTGCCATGTCCTTGCGCGGGCTACCGAACGACATCTATTTCAAGGTCGGCCTGATTGCGATCATCGGCCTGTCGGCGAAGAACGCCATTCTGATCATCGAGTTCGCCAGGGATTACTATGCCCAGGGCAAGTCGCTGCTGGAATCCGCCGTCGAGGCCGCACGCGTCCGCTTCCGGCCGATCATCATGACCTCGCTTGCCTTCACGCTGGGCGTGGTGCCGCTGGCGATCGCGACCGGTCCCAGCGCAGCGAGCCAGAATGCCATCGGAACCGGCGTTCTTGGGGGAATGATCTCGGGAACGATCCTCGCGATCTTCTTCGTACCGGCCTTCTTCGTCTTCGTGCTGAAGCTGATGAGAACGAAGCGACCGGTCACGGACCCCGGCGCAAGCGAAGCCGCCCAGTCCGTCTCAGAGGCCGCGCAGTGATGTCGTCGGCCTGTCCGTCAAACCTTCCTACAGGTGTCCAATGCGCTCCAATCCGTGGCTAGTGCTTTCATCCGTCATCCTGGCGTTCACGCCTGTCGTCGTCGACATGACGGTTCTCCACGTCGCCATTCCCACCCTCACCCTCGCCTTGGGAGCATCGGGGAACGAGGTGCTGTGGATCATCGACGTCTATCCGTTTGTCATGGCGGGCATGCTCGTCCCGATGGGCACGCTTGCCGACAGAATCGGCTATCGGCGCATGCTGCTGGTCGGCCTCGCAGTCTTTGGCGTCGCATCCATCGTCGCGGCATTCTCGACCACCGCAGCCATGCTGATTGCCGCGCGGGCGGCACTCGGCATCGGCTCTTCGATGATCATGCCGTGCATTCTTGCCGTCATCCGCCAGACATTCGAAGACGACGCTCAGCGCGCAAACGCGCTCGGCGTCTGGAGCGTGGTCGGCATGGCCGGTGCAGCGATCGGCCCCCTCGTCGGAGGCCTGCTGCTGGAGCATTTCTGGTGGGGCTCGGTCTTCCTCATCAACGTTCCCATCATGATGATCGTCATCCCCCTGGTCTGGCTTCTCGTTCCCGCCACACCGGGCAATAGCGAGGCCGTCTGGAGGCCCGGGCAGGCGGTGCTGCTCATCGCAGGACTTATCCTGACCGTCTACGGCGTGAAGTCCGGGTTCAAAATGATGCCGAGCATCTTCTGCCTCATCCCGCTTTTCGCGGGCCTGGGCTTCCTCACATGGTTCGCCAGCATACAGATGGCCTCCGACAACCCGATGCTGGATCTTTCGCTATTGTCCAAGCCGGTGATCGGCATCGGCCTGCTGATGGCCTTCGTCGCAAGCGCTTCGCTTGCCGGCTTCGAACTCGTGCTGGCGCAGGAGCTTCAGTTCGTCCTTGGCAAGACACCGCTCGAGGCGGGCATCTTCATGCTGCCGCTGGTGATCGCCGCTGCCGTCGGCGGCCCCTTGGGAAGCAGGCTCGCCACGCGTTTCGGTTTGCGCATCGTCGCCTCGCTGTCGATGGCATCGGCGGCATTCTCTCTGCTGGCGATCGCGTTCTGCGACTTGGCGCAGGACACCTATATCGTCGCCGGTCTCCTGGCCCTTCTCGGCCTCGCGCTCGGAATTGGCCTTCTGGCATCGTCCGTTGCAATCATGGGCGGTGCGCCGAAGGAGAAGGCCGGAGCAGCGGGCGCGCTGGAGAGCAGCGGTTATGAGCTCGGCGGCGGCCTGGGTGTGACCCTGTTCGGAGTCCTGGTCAATTCGATCTACAGATCGTCGTTTTCGGATCCATCCATGGCCAAGGACGGGGCCTGGAACTCCATCGGCGAAGCGATGACCGTCGCACGTGCGGTGGGCGGCGCCCGAGGCGTGGAGATCGCGGCTGCGGCACAGGCAGCCTTCGGCACGGCGCATGGATCGGTTTTGATGCTGGCCGGCATCATGATCGCGCTGCTTTCCGTCGCCATCTTCATCTCGCTTCGCGACACATCCCCGGAGCACGAACATCCGTAAGGCGTGCGCTCGGAGGATTTATCGGCTTTTGAAAGAGGCCGGGATTGATCTCGCGTGGGGACGTTCGTGGGCAAGTCTAACTCCCGACCATCGATCGCTGACGATTTCTCCACGCGACCTCTACAGTCGTCTGCTTTGAATTCGATCAATCATCTCGAAAGAGACCTGCCTTACAGGGCATGCGAACCGCCCCGTTCGGGCTCCCAAAAAGCCGAGGCTTGGAAAGCAATGGAATCAATGATGCTGTTTCGTCTGCTGCCGGCAATCTGCTTCATCGCAATGCTTTGCGGCATCGTGCTGTCCATAGCCGTAGTGCGGATTGGTGACGTCCATATCCGAGCGGCTGTCCAATATTCCGGGGTAGACCCGATCAATGGACCGCCCGGCTTCATCCGCGTCCACGCGATGCGGCGTTGATATGGCCGGGCGGCCTGAGCAGATGATGTCGAGCAAACCGCCGCGGTAACCACAGCGGATGTTGGCTTTTGCTCTCTATTTGCTCTGAGCCGCCTTGTGTTCCGACAGGTCGATTGCGCTCATCGATGCCGCATAGAGATTAAGGCGCGAATAGACACCGAACGAAGAACCATCATCCAGAAAACCGCCGCCAGGGCCTTCGGTCTCGGTCAGAATCTGATTGGCTTCCTCGAGCGTCAACGACGGAAACGCCGCAGTCAGGAGATGGCCAGCTTCCGGAGCCAGCGTATTGACGTCTTCCTTCACGCCGAAGTTTTTCGGGTAGACGACAGGCAGACCGTAGGTCTGCGTGGCGTCATAGGCTGCCTGGTTCATGGCCGGGTTGCTGAGCCGGCCGATGTCGTCCTGGGCGCATGTTTTGATGTCCGCACCGCAGATGGTCTTCAAAGTTTCAGTCAGATCGGCTCCCGCGGCGGTTACGGCTGCCTGATAGTCCTTGATCACAGGCGCGCCCTTGAGGGTCTGCCCGACATAGGCGGGATCGTTGGCGAGCAGGTGCGCGAGATCGTAGGTCGCAAGGGTGCGGCCACCGAGGACGTCCATCGCATAATGCGCGCCCATCAGAATGCGGTCGTTGCCATATTCCGACGCGCGCGTGATCATTTGCGGATAGCGCTCGGGGACGAGCACCGCCAGCAGAATAGACCCCATGAAGCCGTAGGTCGTGTGCCCGCTCGGGAAGGACGGGCTGTCGATCAGGTTCATCACCGGCCCGCGATTGTAGACCGTATTATTCGCTGGCACGCCGAAGTAATCGCGGCCGACAATGGGGAGGACCTGCGGTTCGGTCTGGAACGGGCGCGAGTCGCCAAAAGCGTCTGCACCTGACGTGCCGGCCGGCCGGCCGTAATTCGAGCCGAAGATATCGGTAGTGCCGCCAATCTGTTTCAGAATGTCGGCTGCCTCCGCCGAAACGGGTGTCTTGCCATCCGTGGTACCGTTGGCGAAGAAGTACTTCCCGGCATTGGAATCAGAGCCCGTGGTCGAATTGGTATAGGCGATCAGGTCGGCTACAGCCTGCGATATGCTCGTGAAATGCTCGCGATCCTGATAATGCGCCCGCGCGACATAGGCGCTTCCAAGCGTCGTCCCGAGACCGTCAGCCAATTCCGCCAGATTGCCGTCGGTGATATAGGCGTCCCTGAGCGCTTGCTGCTGCTGCTCGGTAAAGGGGAGCAAGGTCGACTGACGGATATCGCCCGTCTGGATGCCGCCAGTGACGGCGTAGTTCGAAGACAGGGCTGCCTTCCCGCTTTGCGTTTTGCCCAGCAGCGTCAAAGGGCCCAACCCTTTGAGCACGGCGAGGTTGGCGACGGTCTGCGCCTCCCCGGGGGCAGCATAGCTGAGGCTGAGACCAAGAGCGACCGCAGCACATTGCAAAATCCGCATCGTTTAACTCCTTGGCAAGGCGATTGATGGCC
>BFBZ01000865.1_pt1 | contig 23647 bp, 17 predicted proteins | sample 1888401 | NCBI WGS metagenome assembly BFBZ01 (sample SAMD00112614, study PRJDB3348) | symbiont metagenome | host: Chara braunii
GATGTCGTCCACCATGCGCGCGGCGGCCGCCGACGCATTGCTCGCGAGCATCACCGCGGCCTGCTGCTTCGCCGGGTCGAAGACCAGCAGCGCGCGGTAGCCGCCGGTCTGGCCCGTATGGAAATAGCTCCGGTGGCCGGGAGCACCGCGCATGCGGATGGCGTAGCCCACTTCGTAGGTGCCGTCATGGCCGAGCGGGGTGAGCGCGCGTTCGGCCGCGGCACCCAGCGGACCGTTGCGGCCGGCCATGAGCGCGCGGGCGAACACCAGCAGGTCGGCCGCCGTCGAGCGCAAGGCACCCGCGCCCGCGAGCGCGTCGAAGTCCCAGGGCGTACGCGGCGTGTCGCGCTCGTAACCGGGCGCGAGCCTGCCTGCTTCGCCGCCGAGGTGCTGCAGCGTGTCCCTCATGCCCAGCGGCACGGCGATGTTCTCCTGCACCAGCAGGTCCCACGGCTTGCCGTAGCGGTCGGCAAGCAGCTGGCCGAGCAGGCCCAGACCCAGGCTGCTGTAGGGGCCCTTGCAGGGCGGTGCGTGTTCGAGCCTGAGCGTCGAGAGTCCCGTGAGCAGCTGCGGCCGGTCGGGTCGCGCGAAGGGCTGCCCGCTGGCCAGGCCCGGTGCGTCCGGCAGCATTCCCGGCAGGCAGGCGGTGTGGGTGACGAGCTGTCGCAGCGTGATCGCCGCGACCTGCGGCGGCATGGTGGTCTGGCCGGCCAGCAGCTTGCCCAGCGTGTCGTCGAGCGCGAGATCGCCGCGCTCCACCGCCTGCGCCAGCAGCACGCCGGTGAACACCTTGCTGATCGAGCCGATCTCGAAGAGCGGCTGCGCGTCTGGCTGCGTCGTCTCGACGATCCGGCCCGGCTGCCCGATGGCGTTGCGCTGCATCGCGAACTGCGTGCCGTCCTCGCGCGAGATGCCGACCACGATGCTGCCGGGCGCGCCGTTCATCACGCGCGCCACGATGGCGGCCGGTGCGGTGGCGAAGCCGATGGGTTCGGCGTGGGCGAGGGTGGCGAGCATCGCCGCGCCGCAGCCTGCGAGAAGAAGGCCGAGGCGCAGTCGATGAAGTGGGTGTCGAAGAATCATCCGGTCGGCTCCTTGCGTTGTCCGATGTGTGCAAAGGCCGGGATGATCCGGGGCCGCCTCGTGTGGCGGCAAGCGCGGCGGCGGGGTGCTTCGTCACCGCCGTAACGCCCGTCACGTGCGGGACGGACGGGGGGCGCCTACTCGTCGGCGTCGTAGAAGAACTCTTCCCGCACGATCTTTCCGCCCTTGGTGGTGTAGAGCGCCATTTCTTCCATGGTGAAGCGGTGGCCGGTGGACTTCATCGTCACGTCGAAGCGGAACCCGACGATGAAGCGGTCGTCATGCGGCCATGGGCCGGCCACCTGCATCGAATGCACCTCGTGGTTGGCGACCCACCATTCGCCCTTGGCCCTGATGGCCGCGAGGCCGACCGCCTCGCGCGCCATGCCGGGCACGGCGCCGGCCTCGACGCTCACGGCGTCGGGCGTGTAGAGCACCTCGGCTTCTTCGAACTTTCCTTCCTTGCACAGCGCCACGAGCTTGTCGGCGATTTCCTTGGTGTTCATGAGTTTCTCCTTTGAACGTTGGGGAGCGAGCGAGTGAACGAACGAACTGAGACCGGGGCGCAGTTTAGGCCCGCGAGCCCGCCGTGGCAGCGATAGGCCGACCGGCCGGCGGTACTTGTCTTTTCAGGAAGAAGCTGTGCCGTTGAGCGCGCGCATGCTGTCAACGGCTTCTGGCGAAGCCCACAGCAATGTGTTCAGGTAGGTCTCGATGCGATCCACCAGCGCGCCGCGCGGGCCTTCACGCCATTCGGGCGAGCCGTAGAACGCGGCCTGCTCGGCGTCGAGCGCCTCGCGGCTGGCGTAGGCGCGCACGAGGTGATAGGTCTCTTCCTCATGGTCCGACTTGCCGTAGGTGACGACGTTCATGCCCTTGTCGCGCAGCATCGGCACCGCGCGTTCGTGCATGGCCTGGTGAAAGGCATCGATGGTGCCGGGCTTGAGCCGGTAGGTGCGGATCTCGAGCAGCAGTTTCTTCATGGCTGTGGCCTTTCTCCTGGTTCTGACCTGCCCGGCCGCAACACCCAGCCGAGCGAGAGCACATAGCGGCTGCCGCCCACCACGCGCGTCACGCTGTGCTCGCAGGCGTCGGGACGGAACAGCTTGATGCGCCGCGTAGCGAAGATCGGCGTGGCGCACACGAACTCGCCGCCGGAGCGCGGCGACTTGAGCACGATGTTGAGCCGGTAGTGCCGCCCGGCCTGCACAGGGTCGGTATGCGGCGGAATCTCGGAGCCTTCGGGGTAGCGGATGAGGTAGCTGTCGAACGGCAGCGGCCATGGTGCCGTGGCGAGCAGCATCTTGTCGTAGCCCGTGCCCTGGCGGCCGCGTTGCCAGCGGAAGGCTTGCGAGAGGTAGGAGCGAAGGGCTGCAGCGATGCTCATGCGGGATGTCGGGGAGCCTCCATGCCGCGCATTTTCAGCCGATTCAGCAGAAAACGATTGCCGTCCCGTGCTCGATGCTAAGCCGCGCCGATTCGTACAGTAGCAGCCAGGACACGTATTCGCGGTAGAGGCCGTCGTCTTCCTCGATCAGGTCGTCGATGCGCTGTGCTTCCTCGTCGGAGAGTTCGCCATCCTCGAGCCGGATGCCGAGGGCGGGGGCCACGAACACGAGTTCCTCGAGCAGGCGGTAGGACGAGCCGAGCATGCCGCCGGGCAGGCCGCCGACTTCTTCCACCAGCTCGTCCTCGCCCCGGTCGTCGTCGGCGTCGCCTTCTTCAGCTTCGTCCTCCCCGTCACCGCATTCCTCGTCGAAGAGCACGTCGTCGAAGTCGACGGGAACGTAGAAGCCCTCCGCATCCGAATGGCACAGCAAGTGGCTTTCGGAGCCATCGAGCAGCGCCTGGATCTTCGGGTCGGCCGTGGGATCGACGTCGTCGGCCAGCGGCGTGGCCACCCAGTCCGGCGACAGCAGGCGGTGCGCGTAGGCGCGGCGCAGGTAGTGGATGAAGGAGTACGGAAAACCGTCGATCGAGGCGCGCGAGTCGAATTCCATCGGCTCGCGCGGCTCCGTGTGCTGGGGAAGCCCCGCGGCGGCCAGCACGCGGTTGACTTCGGCCAGTTCCTCCTCGAAGCCCTCGGCGCTCTCGGGATCGTCCTCGAGCAACTCGGCGAGCATGCCGACGCAGACAGCCAGACCCATGATCTTTCCTCCAGGTTGTTGGTTCGCCGCGATGGTGACGACCGCCGGTGAAGGATCGATGACCGCTAAATCGTTACTTCGCCGCTTCCACCTTCACCCGCGCGTTCGGCGCCTCGCCGAACATCTCGGGCGCGTACATCGCCTCGACGCGGCTCGGCGGCAGCGCGAAGTCGCCGACGTTGTTCAGGCGCACGGTGTATTCCATCTTCACCACGCCCTTGGGCAGGTACTCGTAGTAGCTGCGGAAGGCCTCGAAGCTGCGTTCCTCGAAGGCCGGCCAGCCGGAGCCCGACTTCTTTTCGCCCTGGGTGGCGATCTGCGAGTCGCGGCCCAGGCCGCCGCCGAGGATGGTGGCGCCGCCCGGGATCGGGTCGCTGATGACGACCCAGGTCATGTCGGCGCTGGCGTTCACCTCCAGCGTCACGCGCAGCACGTCGCCGCGCGTGTACTTGCCGGCGGTGGCCTGCTCGACCGGGGTGATGGTCTTCTTGATGGCGTAGCCGGCCGCGAACGGCGCCTTCAGCTGCACGGCGGCGATCGACTGCAGCGTGAGCCACGGCTTGCCGGTGCCCTGCTGCGTCACCAGCAGCGTGTCGCGCACCGGTGCGCCCGAAGGCGAAGCCGCCCACGGCAGGAACATCGTGTTGTTCTTCAGGTTGCCCGGCGAGGCGGGCGCGCCGAAGAAGGTGGTCTGGTTGGGCGCGCCGGCCGCGTCGGTGGTCTTCACGCGCTCGACCTTGCTCCAGTCGACCTGCGCCTTCACCGCGCCGAGCGTGGCGGCGGTGACGCCGGCCACCGGCGTGCTCTCGAACACCTTGCTGAATTTCTCCAGCGCCAGCCCGCCCCACAGGTTGGCGGTGGTGGTGTGCCAGGCGCCGTTCTGCTGGCGGCCGATGAAGCCGTTGGCGAGCTTGCCGATGTCGTCCTTCCAGCTCGGGTCGTCCATCACGCTGAGCAGCAGGCGGGCGGTGTTGACGTCGCCGTTGGTCATCAGCCACCACCAGTAGTCGTCCTGCTCGGTGCTGAAGATCAGCTTGGTGCCCTGGTACGACAGGCGCGCCTTCAGCACGTTGTTGGCTTCGTCCAGGCGCTGCTGGCGCTGCGGCACGTCGTTCACGCGCTTGAGGATGTTGAGCCAGTCGATCACCGCGCTGGTGGGCCACTGGTTCGGCGCGATGGTGATGCTGCCGACCATGCTGCCCTTGGCCTTGCCATAGCGCGAGAGCGCTTCGAGCGCGGCCAGCTTGCGCACGTCGAGGTCCTTGCGCGGGCTCCAGAAGTCGCGCGTGATGCGGCCTTCGACGAAGGCGATCAGGCCCGACTCCATCGGCGCGCGCACGTCGTCGGCGAGCGCGAAGGCGGGGTTGAGCTGGGCCGCCTCGTTGGTCGCCGCGAGCAGGTACGAGGTGAGGATGTCGCTGCCGCGGTTGGCCTCGCCGTCGCGCGGCGGGAAGTAGTTGGCCAGGCCGTCGCTGTCGAGGTAGGTTGGCAACTGGGCCAGCACGCCCTGCCACATCTTCGCGTCGCGCAGGCCGACCGACTTGCTGGTCTTCTGTTCGAGGCAGATGAAGGGGTAGTTCGCGAACCAGTCCCGCACGCCCGGCAGGCCTTCGGCCAGCTTGGGCTGCAGCGAGAGCTTCAGGCCGCCGCGGCCGGGGAGGGCGTCGGCGGGCGGTGCCACGTCGAGCGTGAAGGGGCCGTCGACCTGCACCAGCGTGCCCTGCTGCACCGTGAGCGGCACCGAGGGCACGATGCGCTGGCGCACCTTGAGCGCGTCGCGAGCGCCGCCGATGGTGTCCTTCGCCTCGATCTCCCAGATGATGGCTTCGGCGCGCGTCTGCGCGAGCTGCGCGGGCGCGGTCACGGTCCATGCCACCTCGCGCGCCTCGCCGGCCGGAATGTCGACCGTCTGCGGCTCCAGCGTGAGCAGGGTGGCGCGCGGCGTGGCCTCGACCTTCATCGGCTTCTGCGTGGTGTTGCGCAGAGTGACCTGGGCACGGAACTGGTCGTCCTCGCGCACCAGCGGCGGCAGGCCGCTGATGATCTGCAAGTCTTGCGTGGCCTGGATGCTGGCCTGCCCGGTGCCGAACAGGTTGGCGCCGGAATCGGCCACGGCCACGATCTTGAAGGTGGTGAGCGCGTCGTTCAGCGGCACCGTCACCACGGCCTGGCCGTTGGCGTCGAGCACCACCTTCGGGTTCCACACGAGCAGGGTGTCGAGCAGTTCGCGCGTCTGGCCCTTGCCGCCGCCGCCGCCCGCGGGCACGGCCTTGCGGCCGTAGTGGCGCCGGCCGACGATTTCCATCTGCGCGGTGGAGGTGCTCACGCCCCAGCTGCGTCGCTGCAGCATCGCGTTCAGCAGGTTCCAGCTGTCGTTGGGCATCAGCTCCAGCAGGGCCTGGTCGACCGCTGCCAGTGCCACTTCGGCGCCGGCGGCCGGCTTGCCGTCGGGCAGCTTGGCGCTGATGGTGACCTGCGCCTTGCTGCGGATCGGGTAGCTGGGCTTGTCGCTGGTAACGGTCACGTCGATCTGGTGGGCGCGCGTGCCGACGCGGATCTCGGCCATGCCGAGGCGGTAGGCGGGCTTGCTCAGGTCGACCATGGCGGTCGGCGCCACGTATTCCTTGCCTTCGTACCAGAAGGCCGTCCACCACTCGCGCGGCGACTTGAAGCCCCAGGTGAAGAAGCTGTACCAGGGCACCTCGCGCAGGCGGCCGCGCAGCGCGAGCACGCTCACGTATGCGTTCGGGCCCCACTCGGGCTTCACTTCGAGGGTGACGGTCGGGTCCTTGCCGTCGAGCTTGACCACGTGCGTCTCGATGATGCCTTCGCGTTCCACCGCGACCAGCGCGGTCGCGAAGCGGAAGGGGCTGCGCACTTGGAACTTGGCGATCTCGCCGGGCTGGTAGCTCTTCTTCTCGGGCAGCACGTCGATGCGGTCGTTGTCCTCGCCGCCGAACCAGAGCTCGCCCTGCTTGGTCACGTAGACAGAGCTCACCGCCTTGGCGTCGCGGCCTTCGCCGTCGGTGGCGCTGGCGATGAGTTCGACCTCACCGGCTTCCTTCAGCTCCGACTCGCACAGCAGCAGGCCGCGCGCGTCGCTCTTGCCGCTGCAGACGGTGCCGATGTCCTTCGTCTCGGTCTTGTTGTCGTAGGTGTAGAAGCCGCCCACCATGCGCTTGCGGCTGGTGGTGGTGATGCGGGCCACGGCGCGCACGTTGAGCGTCACGTTGGCCTGGGGCTTGCCCGACAGGTCGAGCGCGAGCGCCTGGAACTTCAGCTTCTGGGCGGTTGAGACCCAGCCTTCGGTCTTGATGCCGGCGATGACCGAAGCCGGCCACAGCGTCTGCGTGCTTCGGATGGTCTGCACCTCGCCGTTCGGGTCGGCGTAGGTGGCCTCGAGCAGCAGCTCGCGCGCCGCCTTGACCTTCGGCACCTTGTCGATCGTGACTTTGCCGGCGCCGTCCTTGTTCAGCGTGAGCGGCAGCTTGTCGGCGATCACGCGGGTGTCGTTCACGCTGTTGAGGTCTTCCTCGCCGGAGCCGGCCTCGGCCGCGGCGCTGACCGCCGTGGCGGCCTCGCTGCCGTCGCCCTGCGTGGAGCGTGGCGGGTTGAAGCTGAAGGCGTCGTAGTCGGAGAAGCTCAGGCTCTTGCCGCGCACCATGGCCGACACGCGCACCGGCAGGTTGGCCGCGCCGCCGCCGGAGACGTAGTTGATCTGCACGTCGGTCGGCACGTTGGTGGCCGCCACCAGCGGCTTCTTGTCGGTGGGCGCGATGCGGCCCTCGAGCACGGGCAGGCGGAATTCCTCGACGCGGAACATGCCGGTGCTGAAGCTGCGGCCGTAGTCCTCTTCGCCGTCACCTTCGCCGTTGGCGTCCTTGCCGCCGGTGCGCAGCATCACCTCGTACACGCCGAGCTTGGCGGCCGGCGGAATGGCGAAGCTGTTTTCGGCGCTCAGGCCGCCGGTGGCGGTCTTGCGCCAGTTCAGCGGCTGCGTGAAGCGCTGGCCGCTGCCCACGTGGGTGATGACCAGCGTGTCGGGCCGGCTTTCGGGAAGGCCGAAGCCCTTGCTGGTCTGCGTGCGGATCAGGCTCTTCATCGACACCGTCTCGCCGGCGCGCAGCAGCGTGCGGTCGAAGATGGTGTGGGCGACGCGGTCGGCCTCGGCCTGCAGGCTGGTCGGCACGTTGAAGCGCCAGGGCTCGATGCCGCGCTGCCAGTCGCTCCAGGTGAAGGCGAGGTCTTCCACGCCCTTTTCGTCCTTGGCGCGGGCGCTGACGAACCATGCGCCGCTGTCGTATTCGTTCGGGCCGTTGCACGACGGCGCCTGCGGCGAGACGCCGCTGAGCATGACGACGCCGTTGGCGTCGGTGGTGCCGCTGGCCACGGCCTTGCCGTCGCAGCTCGATACGCGCACCTCGGCGCCGGCCACGACCTTGCCCTTGTCGAGCGTGGTGACCCAGGCCATCGAGTTCTCGCGGCCCAGCTTGAAGTGCACCGCCAGGTTGGTGGCCAGCGCGGTGGTGCGCACGTACATCGTGCGGCCGGCGTTGTAGCGCTCGTCGAGCAGGGCCTCGCCCAGCTTCTGCGAGGCGATTTCGAGCACGTGGAAGCCCGGCGTCAGCGGGATGCCGATGACCTCGAAGGGGCGCGGATCGCCCGAGTCGGCCTTGGGCATGTCGAGCGCCTTCACGCCCGGCTGGCCGGCCAGCAGCGACAGCATGCGGGTCTGCAGCGTGGTGCGGTCGTCCTTGTCGATGACCGGGGGCAGCGGACCCTTCACGTCCTTGCGCGCCTGTTCGCGCGAGACGGTGAAGTTGTCGTAGCGACGCACCTTGCGGAACCACGCGATGATTTCAGCGTCGGTCTTCGGGTTCATGTCGCTGACCTTGCCGGGGGCGAGGTCGTTCACCATCAGCTTCGGCTCCACGCGGCGCACGGTGACCGGCATCATGGCCGGCGTGTCGGGTTCGGCCAGGCGCTCGACCACGCCGAAGGGCGAGGCGGCGAACTTGGCCAGCGGCGGCATCGCGCCGGTGGCCACCTTCATCGGGAAGTTGCCGGGCGTGGCGAGCGGGCGGCCCGAGGCGTCCTCGAACTTCGAGGGCAGCTCGATGCTGTATTGCGCGCTCTCCGCCAGCGGCGGCTCGAAGCTCACGCCGTTGACCACGTCGTCATCGCTCTGCGAACCGCCCTCGTTGTCGAGCTTGGCCTTGACGGTCTTGTCGCCCTTGAGCTGGATCTGCGAAGCCAGCTTGCGGGTGACCGGCGCGTTGAACTGCAGCTGCATCGGGCGCAGCGGCAGGCAGGCGGCCTGCGCGTTCTCGCGCTCGCAGGTGAACGAGACGGCGAAGGGCTCGCGCACCTGGAATTCAAGGCGCCGCTCCACGTTGTTGGCCACGCCGGAGGGCGTTGCCACGCCCTTGCCGTAGACGATCTGCACCTTGGCGCCGGGCGTCAGCGTGCGGTTGCACTGCATCGTGATGAAGCGCAGCGGGTCTTTCTCGGCGGACTTGTCGCGTCCGAAGGCCTTGAGCAGGCCGGTGCGCTGCTCGCCGTCGAGCAGCTTGACGGGAATGCGCTCGCCCACGCCGTCGGCCGTGCACCAGACGTTCTGGCGCACGCTCTCGAGCGTGGCCGCGCCGTTGAGCTCCAGCATGAACATCTGCTGCTCGTCGATGCGGCTGTAGCTGCCCGGCATGTAGTTGCGCACGAAGGGGCCGCCGGTGTTGAACTGGTAGCGCTCGGGGCCCGTCAGCTCGCCGCTGGCGGGCTTGAAGGTGGGAATGCGGGTGACCGTGCAGCGCACGCCGGGCGGCAGGTCGTTCTCGAAGTCGTAGACCCACGCCTTGGCGTCGGTCCAGCGGCCGGTGCCCTTGGCGGCCTGCGCGTCGTTGCAGCTCACCGTGAGCGGGGCGGGAGCCTTGGGGTCGCCGAAGTTGACGGCGGGCTGGTCGAACTTGGCGACCACCTGGCGTACGCGCGCCACCTCGCCCTGGGGCGTGACGCTGATGATCTGGAGGGCATGGCCCGGGGCGGCTGCGAGTACGCCGCCGGCCAGGAGCAATGTTGGAAGGAAACGATTCACTTTTTTGTATCTCCACCTAGAGGCAGCGCGCAGCGTAGCCGATTTGCACGACGGTTCGGGAGTGCCAACAGTCATAGGCCGTTGGCTTGATCGCCGGGCACGGCGGGCCTTACGCCGGTCTTCTTACAATCGACGCCGTCGTGCGTGCGCCGCGCAGACCGCCACCAAGACCTCGCCGCCGACCGATGAAACGCTACTGGGAAATAGACGCCTTGCGCGGGCTGATGCTCGTGTTGATGACCGTCACCCACCTTCCCACCCGGCTGACCGACCCGCTGGGCCAGCCTTTCGGCTTCGTCTCGGCGGCCGAAGGCTTCGTGCTGCTGTCGGCTTTCGTCGCCGGGCTGGTGTACAGCCGCATCGGCCATGTGCGCGGGGTCGACTCGATGCGCCAGGCCTTCTGGCGGCGCGTGCTCAAGGTATACCTGTGCCAGGCGGCGACCCTGCTGTTCCTGTTCACGGTGATCACCGCGGTGGGGCTGCACATCGACCAGCCGGCGGTGAAGAACCTGGTGTCGTACTACCTCGCGGAGCCTCGCGAGGGCTTCATCTACGGGCTGCTGCTCATCTACGAGCCGGCGCTGCTCGACATCCTGCCGATGTACATCTTTTTCATGCTCATGAGCCCCTGGGTGCTGGCCTTCGCCATGCGCCACGGCTGGACCGGGGTGATGGCGGCGAGCGCAGCCGTGTGGGCTGCGGCGCAGTTCGGGCTCAGCGAATGGGTCTACGGGCTGGCGGTGCGCTACCTGGGCGTGCCGGTGCCGTTCCACGAGATGGGAGCCTTCAACACCTACGCGTGGCAGTTCCTCTGGTTCGCGGGGCTGTGCATCGGTGCTACCCGCAACGGGCCGGATGCGCGGCCGCTGCGCTTCCCGGCGTGGCTGCTGGCGCTGGCGGCGGGCGTTGCGCTCTACGGCCTCTACTGGCGCCACACCGGCATCAACGGGCAGGCGCCGTTCGGCGGCGACGTTGAGCTGAACCTGCTGTTCGACAAGTGGCAGCTCGGGCCGCTGCGGCTGGTGAACCTGGTGGCGCTGGGCATCCTCGCGGTGCGTTTCGGGCCGTGGCTGATGCGGCGGATTCCGCGGCTGAGCTGGCTGGAGGCGATGGGCTCGGCATCGCTGCCGGTGTTCTGCGCGCACCTTGTCGCGGTGCTGCTGGTGCTGGCCTTCTACGGCGACAGCCAGACGGCGCGGCCCTGGTGGGGCGACGGCCTGCTGCTGGCGGTGGTGTTCTCGGGGATGTACTTCGTGGCGCGCTTCACGCGTGCGGCGGATGTGCCGCCGCCCGCGGACGACGTGCCCTCGGAGCCTGCGCCGGCCTGAGCGAGGCGGCTGTCCGATTCAGGGCAGGCTGGCCGCAGATGCCGCGGGAGGGCCCGGCAGGTGGGGCGCGATCACCGACAGCCAGAGCCGGTAGCCCTCGTCCGTCATGTGCAGCCGGTCGCTGCGGAACAGTTCCATGCGCGGGCGTCCGTCCGCGCCCAGCATCGGCGTGTAGATGTCGATGAACTCGCTGTTGGGCAGCAGGTTCAGGTAGGCCGAGACGACGTGGTTGGTCTCGCGGATCTGCGGCATCAGCTGCTCGCGCGAGGGGCTGGGCTTGACCGAGATGAAGCTGATGCGCGCATCCGGCAGCTCGGCGCGCACCGCGTTGGCAAAACGCGCGAAGCTGTCGAGCACCTGCAGCGGCGTGCGGCCTTCCGCCAGGTCGTTGTCGCCCGCGTAGACCATCACCTGGCGCGGCTTGTAGCGCACCACCAGGTCGCGCGCGAACAGGGCGCAGTCGGCCAGCGTGGAGCCGCCGAAGCCGCGGTTGATCACGCCGCCGGGCACGCGCGAGAAGTCCTGCTGCAGCCGGCTCCACATGCGCACCGTGGAGCTGCCCACGAACACCACGCCGCCGGGAGCGGGAAAGCGGTCCTGGTCGGCGCGGGCGAAGGCTGCGAGCTCGTTGTGCCAGCGCGCCTTGGCGGCCAGGTAGTCGCGCGCGGACGCAGCTTCGGCGGCGGCCGTCTCGGATTCCTGGGGGAAGAAGGAAGACTGGGCGTTCGCGGCAATCGCCGTGGCAAGCAGGGCGACCGCGGCGATCGCGGTTTTCATCGGATGCATCGGAGGGGCGGGGAAGGCAAAGGGCGGGAGTAACCGGATTTTCTACCACGACGCCCGAGGGCCCATGGCCGTTGACAGGCAGTCCCGCCTAGATGGTCTTCTCGATGAGCGCGCCCTTGAACAGGATCGGTCCCTTCGGCCCGCTGCCCGCCGGCACGCCGCCCTTGGCCTCGAGCGAGATGGCCAGCGCCGGCACGGCCTGCACGTCGGACTCCGACGCCTTCAGGCGCAGGCCCGGGGCGTTGTCGAGCACGCCCAGCGAACGCGGCGCGCCTCCCGGGGGCAGGGCCCAGAGCTGCAGCGACTTGTCGTTGCCCTCGTTGAAGCTGCCCACGCGCTGCAGCACAAGCTGTTTCTTCTTCGGATCGAAGGTCACGAGCATCGAGGCCGCGTCCTTGTCGTCGCTGAGCACGGCCACGTACTGCACCGCCGGGGCGTTCTGCAGCTGGTCGCGCAGGTTCAGGCCGACCGTCACGGCCAGCACGGTGGCCAGCGCGCCGGCTGCGGTGGCGGTGCGCCACAGCGCGAGGCTGCGCAGCCAGCCGCCCTGGGTCGGCTCGCCGCCGGCCTTGGCATTGGCGGCCTGGCGCTGGCGCTCGATGGCGAGCGCGGACTGCTCGGCGTCGATCATGTTGCGGATGCGGGTCCACACGGCAGGGTCGGGCGTGACCGGGGATTGCAGCTCGGTCATGCTCGCGAGCCGGCCTTGCCAGACCAGCGCGGCGGCGCGCACCGGGGCTTGTTCGCGGGCCAGGGCCTCGAAGCGGCGGCGGGCGCCGCCACGCAGGGTGCCCAGCGCATGGCTCGCGGCCAGCAGCTCGAGCAGTTCGGGGTGTGCGATGAGATTCATGGGGTGACCGCCTTTTTCTTCGTCGCCATCGCCTTCACGCAAAGCGCCCCATGCAGACGCGCAGCTTTTCCAGCCCGCGCCGTATCCAGGTCTTGACCGTGCCGAGCGGCAGCTTGAGCTGTTCGGCCAGCTCGCCGTGGCTCATGTCGCGCAGGTAGGCCAGGCTGACCACCTCGCGCTGGCGGCCCTCGAGCTGGCTCAGGCACTGGTGCAGTGCCCAGGCCTGCTCGCTGGCATCGGCCGTGTCGGCCGGGTTGGGGGCGTCCGACTCGAGCTGGTCGGCCATGAGCTCGTCGAATTCCTGCGTCAGCTGGGCGCGGTCGGCGGTGCGACGGCGCAACAGGTCGAGTGCCCGGCTGCGCACGATGAGCCCCAGCCACGCCAGCGGCGGGCTGAGCGAGGCGCGGTAGTCGCCGGCGACCCGCCAGACGGTCAGAAAACTCTCCTGGAGAACGTCCTCCGCCCATTCGCGCTGCCGGACGACGCGCATCGCCAGCCCCATCAGGCGGGGCGAGGTGCGGTCGTACAGCAGGCGCAGGGCGGCTTCGTCGCGATGGCCGATCCGGTCGATCAGCGCCATCAATTCGGCGTCGGGGCTGGGTGCTGGCATCCGCGGATTGTGGGGCATCGATGCGCATGCCCGGTATACGGGGCGGCCCGGCCGCCGGATTCAATGCGCCGCGCGAATGAAGTCTTTTGGAAACATTTGTGAACGTATACTGCCGCGCATAAACGAGGGACCGCGCACGGCGCGGACGGGAAGAATGAAGCAAATTGCGATCGTGATCGCGCTCTGCGTGGGTGCGTGGTACTTCTTTGTCGGCGGGCGCAAGCTCGACGAGCCGATGGTCCACGACTACTACCGCAAGGAGGCTCGCGCCATTTCCGACCGCGACGCCGAGAAGCTGTGCAAGCAGCTCGGCCGCAATGCCGTCATCGAGAGCAAGACGACCATGATGGGCCGCACGGAGGAGGCTTCGCACAACCGCGAGGAGGCCTGCGAGGCGCAGCGCAAGACCTTCGAGACCCTGCGCATGGTCGGCGACCGGATGGGCGCCGTTGTTTCCTTCGACTACGACTATCACATCGACTCCGTCGAAGTCGCTCCCGACCGCAAGAGCGCCATCGTCAAGGGCACCAGCGTGCTGCAGATGGGCGAATCCGCTTTCCAGGTCAAGACCAGCTTCACCCAGCGCCTTGAGCGCGAGCTCGGCCAGATGCGCCTCGTGCACGCCCAGGAGGCCTCCGTCGTCCGTCTGGGCGGCCGTGGCGCCATGAGCCAGAGCGAGTTCTTCCGCAAGTAAGTCAGAAAAAGAAGCCAGTACAGGGAGTTGCCATGATCGCCGTCAAGGATGCGCTGCCGCCGCCACCACCGTTCTGGCACCGCCTGAACAGCTTCTTTGCCTTCCCGTTCCAGATGCGGCCGTTTGCCTACGGCCTGCTGCTGTCGTTCTGCAGCCTGCTTTTCGACGCGGTCTTCTTCCTGCCCCAGGGGCTGGCCCTGTTCGTCATCGAGGTCGGCATCATGCTGGCGGCCAGCCGCTACGGCTTCAAGATCATCGCGCTGGGCGCGCGCGGCATCCACGACTCGGCCGATTTCGGCCGTGAATCGAGCGACGACTGGACCTACATGCCGTGGAAGCTGTTCGCCATCTCGCTGGTGCAGGCCTTCCTGATCGGCTGGCTCGCCTGGTACGCGCCCATCCTGGGCACGGTGGGCCTCTTCGTCATGTCCTTCACCTTCCCGGCGGCGGTGATCGTGCTGGTGCAGTCGGCCAGCTTCTTCCAGGCGATGAACCCGGCCCACGTGATGGACGCGATGCGCACCATCGGCTGGCCGTATGCGCTGCTGTGCTTCTTCCTGTTCCTGCTGAGCACCGGCGCGCAGGTGGCGCTGGCGATGGTGCTGCCGATGTTCGACGGGCGCATCGTGCTGCCGATCATCAACTTCGCCTTCATCTACTTCGGCTGGGTGATGGCGAGCCTGCTGGGCTACGTGATGTTCCAGCACCACGACGCCTTCGGCTTCGACGCCGTGCCGGGCAGCGAACTGCCCGACGGCGCGCCGGCCGACCGCCGCACGCCCGCGCAGATCGAGGCGCAGCGCATCGACGCGGAAGTGGCGCAGCTCATTACCGAGGGCGACCTCGCGGCCGCGCTGGGCATGGCCTACGAGGCGCAGCGAACGGCGGCCTACGACGATCTCTCGGCGCAGCGCCGCTACCACCGCGTGCTGGCGCTGATGCCCGACAAGAAGGACACCATGCTCGACCAGGCACGGCGCTTCATTCCCTTGCTGATGCGGCGCGACCTGACCTCCGAGGCGCTGAAGGTCTTCAAGTCCTGCAAGGAAAAGGACAAGGCCTTCGCGCTCGACGATCCGGCCATGGTGATCGCGATGGCGCGCGCCGAATGGCGCAACGGCGACGCGCACGCCACGCTGGCGCTGATTTCGGGCTTCGACAAGCGCTTTCGCGGACACGAGACGATTCCGCAGGCCTACGAACTGGCCGCCCGCGCACTGGTGCAGGGGCTGGGGCGCGCCGACATGGCGCAGCCCATCCTGACGACGATGGAAGCGCGCTACCCCGACAGCGAGCAGACGCAGGAAGTGCGCTGGCTGCTGCGGCCGACCCCGGCCGCCTAGCGCCCGGCGCTACAGGGTTCTACGAGGCGCCACGGCGGCGCCCTCGATGCCGTGCCGTTTCAGCGCCTCGGCCACGAAGCCTGACGCCTTCATCTCCTCGACGAAATCGCCAAGCCATGCCTGCGCGGCGACACGGCCCTTCGGCACTCCCATGGCCTGCTCGATCACCATGAAGCGGTCCGGCAACAGGCGTACGCCGCCCACTCGCGCGGCATCGGCTTCGAGCTGCTGCCTCACACCGGCAGCCACGTCGAGGTTCTGGGCCAGGAACTGGTTCGTGACCTCGGGCGAGGTCGATGCGCGCACCAGGGTGGCGGCCTTCAGCTCGCGCGTGAGGAACAGGTCGTATGCGCTGCCGCGGCCCACCACGACGCGGGTGCCTGCGCGGTCTACATCGGCGTTGCGCTGCAGCGGCGAAGCGTTGCGGACCAGGTAGGCGCCTTCGATGATCACGTAGGGCGCGGTGTATTCCATGTCCGCTGCGCGTACCGGGTCGATGGCGACGAAGGCCATGTCGACCTGCCGTGCCTTGACGGCCTCGACCACGTTGCCGGCGGAGTTGAACTGCACCAGTTCGACGGCCAGGCCAAGGCGGCGCGCGGCCTCGCGCGCGAGGTCCACCGAGACGCCGCTCGGCTCGCCGCCCGAGCCGCGGCTGGCGAGGATCGGGTTGCCGAAGTTGATGGCGGCACGCAGCTTGCCGGTGGCGCCGAGTTCCGCCGCGGCGGCTGCCTGCGAACTGGCCTTGGTGCCGGCGCAGCCCGCCAGCAGGAGCCCGCCCGCGGCGCAGAAGGCGCGGCGGTCGATGGCGTGGGAGGGCACGGGCTGTTTCATGCGTGTCTCCTTGCTTGTCAGGCGCGCTGCAGGGCGCGCGTCACCATGTCGTTCGGGGCCAGCCGCAGCAAGTGCGGCAACAGGCCCAGGGCCTTCTCGCGCTCGCCGGCATGCAGCAGCCCGTTGGCGCACACGGAAAGTGTGTCGGCCAATTGCGGATGGTCGGGCGCGGTCTTCAGCAGGATGCGGCACAGCATGTCGGCATCGCCGAACTCGCGGATGCGGGCGAAGCGGCGAGCGAGCCGGGCCATGTCGTCGGGCTTCAGGCGCAGCCCCGGCCTGGCTTGGTCGAGGTAGGTCTTGTAGCTGGCGTGCTGCAGCGCGATCGTCTCGGGGTCGGTGCCGGGCAGGCGGAAGATGCGTCGCGCGGCCTGATGGAAGTCGTCGCTCGCGGGCTGCAGCCGGGCGGTGTTGAACCAGGCGCGCAGCGTATCGGCGTCGTTGGGGCGCAGCGCGGCGGCGGCACGCCATTCGGCGCAGGCGCGGTCGAACTTCATCGCGGCGCCGAACTTGCGGGCCGCGGCCACGTGCTCCTCGAAGCCGCCGTCGTCACTTGCCATTTCCGACTTGACGGTTTCGGGCGTCTTCGCCCGGCCCAGCAGCATCGCACCGGCCATCAGCGCCGCACCCGTCAGCAGGCCGCCGAGGTGGGCCATGTAGGCGATGCCCTTGCCGCCCAGCCAGTGCTGCATCAGCTCGTTGGCGATCCAGGCCGGCAGCAGCAGCAGGGCCGGCGCAGTGACGTAGTTGAAATAGAAGAACAGCTGGTAGAAGAAGCGGATGCGCCGCAAGCGGTACATCACCGCGTACATGCCCATCAGCGCCGAGACCGCGCCCGAGGCGCCCAGCCCGTAAGTGCCCCCGGCATAGGCCCAGCCGGCCAGCACCGAGGCGCCAACGGCGCCCAGCAGGTAGAAGGCCAGGTAGGTGCCGCGGCCCAGCGCCAGTTCGACCGAGAAGCCGAACAGGAAGAGGAACACCATGTTGCCCAGCAGGTGGCCCGTACTGCCGTGCAGGAAGGCGTTGGTGATCCAGGTCCAGGGCCTGAACTCGGCGTCCGTCGCGTAGCTTTGCGCCCAGCGTTCGGTGAAGGGCGCGGGCAGCATCGCCTCGTACTGCTGGCGGGCGCGCTTCCAGTCGCCGTACTGCGGATTGGCGGGCGTGATGACCTCGTCTGCATGCAGCTTCTGCAGGAACTTCCGGTCGTTCTGCAGGCCTTCGAGAAGCTGCGGATAGGCCTCCTCGTGCCGCAGCATGCGGCGGGCCAGCTTGCCGCGCTTGGGGTCGGTCTTTTCAAGCCACTCGACGAAGGGCGGCAGCTCGAGTGCGGGCAGCGCACTCTTCACGTAGAAGGCGGCGGCGCGTTCCTGCCCTTTTTCTTCGCTGCGCTGCGGTCCCCAGAACACGATCATGTTCACGAGGATCAGCAGCACCGTCATCCACGGTGGGTTGCGCCAGCTCGGTTTGTTCTCGAGCGGGATGGCGTAGAACACGGTGCGGCTGCCGCTGTTGCCGCCGCGCTCAGCCGAGGCGTGCGCGGTGACGCGCCACTTGCGCCTTCACCTGCGCCGGGGCGGTGCCGCCCAGGATGTTGCGCGCGTTCAGCGAGCCGCGCAGGCTCAGAACGTCGTACACGTCCTTCTCGATGCCCGGGTTGAACTGCTGCAGCACGGCCAGCGGCAGCTCTGCCAGGTCGACCTTGTGCGAGGTGGCGGCCTTGACGGCGTGCGCCACCGTTTCGTGCGCATCGCGGAAGGGCAGGCCCTTCTTCACGAGGTAGTCGGCCAGGTCGGTGGCGGTGGCGTAGCCGCGCAGCGTGGCGGCTTCCATGGCTTCGGGCTTCACGGTGATGCCGCCGATCATCTCGGCGAAGATGCGCAGCGTGTCCTTGAGCGTGTCGACGGTGTCGAACAGCGGCTCCTTGTCTTCCTGGTTGTCCTTGTTGTAGGCCAGCGGCTGGCCCTTCATGAGCGTGACGAGTGCCATCAGGTGGCCGACCACGCGGCCGGTCTTGCCGCGCGCCAGCTCGGGCACGTCGGGGTTCTTCTTCTGCGGCATGATCGACGAGCCGGTGGTGAAGCGGTCGGCGATCTGGATGAAGCCGAAGTTCTGGCTCATCCACAGGATGAGTTCCTCGCTCATGCGGCTCACGTGCACCATGCACAGGGTGGCGGCGGCGGTGAATTCGATGGCGAAGTCACGGTCGCTCACGGCGTCCAGGCTGTTCTGGCAGACACCGTCCATGCTCAGCGTCTTCGCGACCAGCTCGCGGTCGAGCGGGTAGCTGGTGCCGGCCAGTGCCGCGGCGCCCAGCGGCAGCCGGTTGACGCGCCTGCGCACCTCGGCCATGCGTTCCGCATCGCGGCTGAACATCTCGACATACGCCAGCATGTGGTGGCCGAAACTCACCGGCTGCGCCACCTGCAGGTGGGTGAAGCCCGGCAGGATCACGTCGACGTTCTTCTCGGCGATGTTCACCAGCTCTTTTTGCAGCTCGACCAGCAGGTCGCCGATCAGGTCGATCTCGCCGCGCAGCCACAGGCGCACGTCGGTGGCGACCTGGTCGTTGCGGCTGCGGCCGGTGTGCAGGCGCTTGCCGGCGTCGCCGACCAGCTGGGTCAGGCGGGCCTCTATGTTCAGGTGCACGTCCTCGAGGTCGAGCTTCCACTCGAAGGCGCCGGATTCGATCTCGGAACGGATCTGCGCCATCCCGCGCTCGATGGCGGCGTGGTCTTCCACGCTGATGATGCCCTGCGCGGCCAGCATGCCGGCATGGGCCAGCGAGCCCTGGATGTCGGCCTGCCACAGGCGCTTGTCGAAGAAGACGCTGGAGGTGTAACGCTTCACCAGGTCGCTCATCGGTTCGGAGAACAGGGCCGACCAGGCTTCGGATTTCTTGTCGAGTTGGTTTTGGGTCATGGGAGCCGTCCTGGAGGCAATAATGGGTTGGTTACCCGATGGATCAGATGTCTGCGATGCGCAACCCGGCGATTTTATCGGCCAGCTCCTCCCCCACGCCCCCGCCGTCGTCGGAAAGGGCGCGCACGGCCGCGTCCTCCGCGTACGGCGGCCCGTCGATCTTCGATGCGTGCCAGATCGGCGTGGTGCTGCGCACGGTGGTGTTCGTCGAGGCGGTGGTGGCGATCGCCGCGCTTTTCGTGGTTTCCACGCCCGGCGAATGGCTGGTGCAGACCGCCACCATCACCGGCGGGGCGTTGCCCGCCACGCTGCTGTGGCTGGTGAGCGCCTGCGGGCTCAAGAAGCCGCTGCGGCGGCTGCCGAAGCACTGGCAGTACACGGCCGGCGCGCTGCTTGGCGCGTTGTCGGCGCTTTATGGCTGCGGCCTGCTGCGCCTGACGGGCGTGCTCTCCAGCGCGCCCTGGCTGGCCAGCGCCCTGGCCGGCTCCCTGTTCGCGGGGCTGGTGATGGCGGCGATGGTGCTGCGCGCGCGGGGCCAGACGCCGGCGGCGACCACCGCGCGGCTGGAAGAACTGCAGTCACGCATCCGTCCCCACTTTCTGTTCAACACGCTCAACAGCGCCATCGCGCTGGTGCGCGAGGAGCCGGCCAAGGCCGAGACCATGCTGGAAGACCTGGCCGAGCTGTTTCGCCAGGCGCTGGCCGACCCCGGTGAATCGGGCACGCTGGCCGACGAGATCGCGCTGGCCGAGCGCTACCTGGCCATCGAGCAGGTGCGCTTCGGCGACCGCCTGCGCATCCGCTGGGACCTGGACGCCGCCGCCAGCAACGCGCGCCTGCCGCCGCTGCTGCTGCAGCCGCTGGTCGAGAACGCCATCAAGCACGGCGTGGAGCCCAGCCCCGAGGGCGCCAAGCTGCGCATCCGCACCGAGCGGCGCGGCAGCATGGTGGTGATCGAGGTGGTCAACAGCCTGCCGCCGCTGCGCTGGGCCGACGAGCCGCTGCCGCGCGGCCACGGCATCGCGCTGGCCAATGTGCGCGACCGCCTGCGGCTGCTGCACGACATGCAGATGCAATTCAGCGCAGGCATGGACCAGAAAAGCTACCGGGTGCGCATAGCCATCCCCGCCGAATCATGACGACTCTCAAGACACTCATCGTCGACGACGAAGCCCTGGCGCGCTCGCGCATGCGCACGCTGCTGCGCGACTGCACATCGCCCGCCGCCGAGGTGGTGGCCGAGGCCTCGCAGGGCGCCGAGGCGCTGCAGCAGCTGGGCACGCTGGCGCTCGACCTGGTGCTGCTCGACGTGCACATGCCCGGCATCGACGGCATCGAGGTGGCGCGCGCGCTGCGCAGCCGTGCCGACGCGCCGGCCGTGGTGTTCGTGACCGCGCATGCGGCGCACGCGGTGACGGCCTTCGACCTCGACGCGGTCGACTACCTCACCAAGCCCGTGCGCGCCGAGCGCCTGCAGCATGCGCTGCAGAAGGCCGAGCGCTTCCTGAAGGAGCGCCGCGCGCTGCAGGCCGAGGCCGCGCCCGAGACGGTGCTGATCCAGGACCGCGGCCGCGCCGAGCGGGTGCCGCTGTCGGAGGTGCTCTACCTCAAGTCCGAATACAAGTACCTCACGGTGCGCACCGCCACGCGCAGCCACATCCTCGACGGCTCGCTCAACGAGTTCGAGGAGCGCTATCCGCATCGCTTCCTGCGCGTGCATCGCAATGCACTGGTAGCGCGTGCGGCGATCCGCGCGCTGGAGAAATACGACGACGGCGAGGATGCCGAAGGCTGGGCCCTGCGGCTCGACGCCATTCCCGAACCCGTGGCCGTGTCGCGCCGCCAGCTCGCCGCCGTGCGCGAGGTGCTGAAGGAAGCGCGATGAGCGACGACAAGCCAGCGCCCGCTGAGGCCCCGCCGCCGGAGCCGGCGGCCGAGCCGCCACAGCCGCCGGTTGCGGCCGAACCGGAGCCTGAGCCCGTATCTGCTCCCGAGGAGCCGCCTGCCGAGACCGAGCCGGAGCCTCCCGCCCCGGCGCGCGAGCGCCTGCTGCTGCACATGCCCGTCGACGTGCGCAGCGCCTCGCTGGTGGTGCTCGCGGTGCTGGCCAGCGTGTTCGCGCTGCAATGGGGGCAGGCCGTCTTCATCCCGCTGATGCTGAGCCTGCTGCTGACCTACGCGCTGTCGCCGCTGGTGGACATGCTCCATCGCTGGCGGCTGCCGCGCTGGATCGGCGCGGCGCTGATCCTCTCGGGGCTGTTCGGCGGCCTGGGCTGGACCGGCTATTCGCTCTCGGGCAGCGCCACGCAGCTGCTCGATTCGCTGCCCGTGGCGGCGCAGAAGCTGGGCCAGGCCATGCGCCGCGACAAGGGCGCCAGCGCCACGCCGCTGGACAACGTGCAGCAGGCGGCGGCGCAGCTCGAGAAGGCCGCCGAAGAGAATTCGGCCCGGGTCGCGTCCCGCAAGGGCGTGGCGCGCGTCATCATCGAGCGTCCCGGCTTCAATGTGCGCGACTACCTCCTGAGCGGCACCGTCGGGCTGCTGAGCGCGCTGGGGCAGCTCACGCTGGTGGCCTTCCTCACGTACTTCGCGCTGTGCTCGGGCGACACCTTCCGCCGCAAGCTCATCAAGATCACCGGCTCGAGCCTGCAGAGGAAGAAGGTGACGGTGCACGTGCTCGACGACATCACGCGCAACATCGAGCGCTACCTGCTTGTGCAGATCCTGGTGAGCGCCATCGTGGGCGTGGCGACGGGCCTAGCGTTCTGGGCCATCGGCGTCGAGAACGCGGCCGTCTGGGGAATCATCGCGGCCGTGACCAATCTCATTCCCTACATCGGCTCGGTGATCGTGCTGGCGGCCGCGGGGCTGGTGGCCTTCCTGCAGTTCAACAGCCTGCAGATGGGCATCGTGGTGGCCGGCGTGTCGCTGGGCATCCACACGGTGGTGGGCAACCTGCTGATGCCCTGGCTCACCAGCCGCACCAGCCGCATGAACCCGGTGGCGGTGTTCGTGGGCGTGATCTTCTGGGGTTGGCTCTGGGGCATCTGGGGGCTGCTGCTGGGCATTCCGATCACGATGGTGATCAAGTCGATCTGCGACCGGGTGGAAGACTTGCAGCCGATCGGGGAGTTGCTGGGCGAGTAGCTCGCACGGTGCACGTGATAGAAACGCACGGCACCTGATTTTTTGCTCCGGGGTAGTTCAGTGGCAGAACGCTCGGCTTGGACCGAGAAGGCGCTGGTTCAACCCCAGCCCCCGGACCCACTACTTTCGCTACCCCCATGGACGACGACTCGAACGTATCGCTGCGCGGCTACGCGGGCTTCCAGCTAGCCCGTGCGTTCGCCGCGCTGGAGCACGCGGATGTCGACGTACGCGAGGGCGCGGCAAAGCGCTTGCGCCAATGGACTGCGGTGCTCCGAGGCAGCGCAGGCGGCATCCTGGATGCCGGCTCGCGCAAGCCGGTAAAGGGCACGCCCGCCTGGGCCACACTCGAAGTGGTGACCGGCGGGTTCGCGACCGGGGCGCTCCTTGCGGGCGGGCTTCTCAGACCCCATGAACGCCGGTGGCGTGATGAGTGCGCGCCCGGTGTGCCGGACGCTGACGCCCGACGCGCGCTGAACAGCTTCTTCCTTACGGACGCGGGGCTCGAAAGGCTGCAGTCGCTCCTTGTCTCCGGGCGCTTCGGCATCGAGGTGCCGGAGGAGGGGGCGTTGCTCGTGGTGGCCTGGCTCGTGCATGCTGGCGCGGTGGACGATGCATGGGCATTGGTTGAAGCGCTGTCGCCGTGGTTTTCTACGTTGCGCTTCTATCCTGCCGAACTGCCCGAGACACCGACCGACGGTATGCAGCTGTGGGTCGACGACGTGGCAACGGCCACGAAGCGCCTGCAGGCAGTGAAGCCGAATCCGCAGATCCTGGCGCAGAAGGAGGCTGTGGGGGTCTGGGGGCCGCTCTACGATCGGATGGCCACACTGATGTTCGACACTGTGGCTGGCGACGCACCCCTCGCACTGCGTGGCGCCGACGGTGCCTGGTTGCGCAGAGAGACCGGTGGCTTCACGGTGACCGGCGGCTGGCCGTGCGCACGCTATCCCGAAGGATGGCGCGAGCGTGCGTTGGCTGTGCTTGCGGACTGCGCGCAGGCGCGTGCGGTCCATACGCGCTGCGCCCGGCCTGAGCGCGAAGGCGACAGCTTCTCCACGTTGCGTGAAGCCCTGCAACGCTGCGTCGATACACCTGCGTCGCTGACCGGCAAGGAGGTGGGGCGCATCCGCCTCGTTCTGGCGCGTTATCGCGCGAAGCGCGGCTTGCCGGATGCGGCCGGACGCGTGGCATGGCGGCAACAACATCTTGAGCAGGTCGGCGTGGCCACCTTCGCGGAGATCGCACAGCAGGTCACGAGGCGGCTGCAAGCCTGTCGGGCCGACGAGGGCCTCGACGACACCGCACCCCTGGTCGCACCCATCGACGTGAGTGAAGCCGCCGCGAGCGGCATCCGTGCGGGAACGCCTGTGCCGTCCTCGCTGCGGCGCAAGGTCGAACGGGCTTGCAAGGGCACGGCTGCCGAGCTGGTCGAGCGTGGCGTCATTCCTTCTGGTGACGTGCTGGCCAGGGTGTTGCCGCGATGGAGTGCTGCGTTGCGCGCGGCGGATGTGTCCGACCTGGTGCTGCGCAGGCTCCTGGTGTCTCTCGACCGGGCGTTCCGGCTCAGGCGCTCGCTGCTGTTGGTCGACCTGCAGGCCCAGGTGCGCTTCGAGGAGTTGCCGTGGGTGGCGGCCATCGGACGCTTCCGCGAGGGCGACGCCGACTCGCGCCGTGCCGCGCTGCAGGCGCTGACCGAAGCTTCGCAATTGGCGCTGGTTGCGTTTCCGCAGGCCATCCTTCCGAACAAGCTGCTGCAGGAGCTGTGGACACTGGGCGATGCGGCGGGTCTCAAGCTGCCCTTGGTCGAGGAGG
>BFBZ01000033.1_pt52 | contig 23641 bp, 18 predicted proteins | sample 1888401 | NCBI WGS metagenome assembly BFBZ01 (sample SAMD00112614, study PRJDB3348) | symbiont metagenome | host: Chara braunii
CTCCCGGCTTTCCGGCTCGTTCAAGACACCGACAACCGCCGCCTCGATCGCAGCCCTCAGCCGCTCCGGCGTGCCTTTTGCCACCAGCACTGCAAACCAGGCGGTGCTGTCAAAACCCGGCAGCGCGGCTTCGTCGACTGTCGGCACATCGGGAAGCAACGATGTGCGCTGTCGCGCGGTCACCGCAAGAGCCCTCAGCTTTCCTGAGCGCACCTGCTCGAGAACGGTCGGCAGATTGTCGAACATCAGTTGCACCTGCCCGCCGATGAGATCCGTCACCGCGGGCATGCTGCCCTTGTAGGGAATATGGACAATGTCGATCCCGGCCCGCTGCGCGAACATCAGACCGGTCAGGTGCCCGTTCGATCCAATGCCCTGCGACGCAAAATTCAGCGTGCCGGGCTTGGCCTTTGCCAGCGCGATCAGCGCCTTCAGATCGTTCGCCGGCACCGATGGATTGACGACAATGACGTTGGGCACGAATCCCGTTCGCGTAATCGGAGCGAGATCGCGGGCGGTTTCATAACCGAGATTTCGATACAGAAGCGGATTGAGCACCAGCGCGCTGGAGGCGACGGCAAGCAGCGTATGGCCGTCTGCCGGGGCATGCACCACCGCGTTGACGCCGATTCCCCCGTTGGCGCCAGAGCGGTTTTCGACCACCACCGGATGCCGCCAGATCTCGCCAAGCCTCCGCGCGAGCAGGCGGGCAATGATGTCACTGGTGCCGCCTGCCTGATAGGGAGAGATAATCGTGACCTGATGATCCGGGAACGCCTGGGCCCGCAGCATGGTGCTCGAGCTCGCGGCTATCAGCACGACTGCTGCCGCCTGCATCACCCAGCGCAGCGCAATTCGGCGCCGTCTGCACTCCCTCGGCTCTCCGCCGCATCCGTCATGCGGCAGCGATCGCGACAACACGGGTTTCAAGAATCTCAAGAACACGGATCTCAAGAGCATGGGCCTCAAAAACATAGGTCTCAAAGACTTGGGCTTCATCAAAACCATGCCCATCAGGGAAGGATCGGCTTCTCGGGCAAAAAGCCCGGAACATAGATCTGGTCGGCCGACAACCGCTCGCCGGAGACGTCGATGTTCTTGTTGATGAAGTCCACGGTGGCCTTCATCCGCTCAGGAGACACATAACCGTAACCATGCTTTGCCACGTCGTCGGACAGTGCAACGCGGCGAAGAATATTGATCTCCTCGACAACAATCTGCGGATCCAGCGCTTTCACATACTGCAGCTGGATTTTGGCGGCCTCCTCCGGATTGTCCAGCGTATATTTCCACCCGCGCAGGGACGCGCGCACGAATTTTTTGACGACATCGGGATTGGCCTTCAGGAAATCGTCCTGGACACCGATGGAATTGGCATAGATCTCCAGGCCGAAATCACCGGCAAACAGGCACACCGGCTTGGCATCGGGCACGGCGCGCTTGATCGACGGCTCGCTCATGACGAACAAGTCGATCGACTGCACCTTGCGGGTCACCAGCATGGGCACACGGGACGACGCATCGATATTGACGACCTTCATCGTCTTGCTGTCCACGCCGTTCATTTCCATGAAAGCCGCCCAGATCTTGGGGACGAACGATGCCGTGCTCGAGCCCAGCTCGAAGTTCGTCAGCTTCTTCGGGGTGTCGATGTCGGCGCCGGGATTGAGGCTGAAAATGCAGTACGGCGGCTTCTGGTAGTTGACGGCAACAATCTTCACCGCCGAGGCATTGCTGCCGGCCGCGACAAGACTTGGAATATCGATGAAGCCGAACTCGGTGGTCCCCGTCGCCACCGAGCGAATGGCATCCGCCGTTCCCTTGGACGGCAGGATCGAAACATTCAGCCCCTCTTCCTTATAGTACCCCTTGCCCAGCGCCACATACCAGGGCGCGTGCCGGCCGAGGCTGATGAAGTCCAGCACGAACTTGACGTCGCGATCCTGCGCCTGTGCGGCAAATGGCATCAAGGACACGGCAACCAACATCGACACAGCAAGCCGCCTGAACATCCGCAAATCCCCCTCTGGCAACAGCAAACACGAGAAAAAACTGCACCGGAGCCGCTCCGGCCCGCTGGTTTGACAGTTGAGATATCATAAGATATTTCACATGAAAGTACACAGATTTCTGGCGCCCTTGCGCCCGGCCGGGGACGGCAGACCTGCCGAGCGCACAAATCCCGGGCCAGCCGTGCCAGCTACATTGCGGAGTTGATGAGCAAACGATGCCTTTTGGATCGGTCAGGGACGTCAGAAAAGTCTTCGCTTCGCGGTCGCGCAAGCAGGAGCCGGTGGTGGCTCTGGACGAAACGAGCTTCGAGTTCGAGGAGGGACAACTGATCTCCTTCCTCGGACCGAGCGGATGCGGCAAGACGACGCTGCTCAGAATCATCGCCGGCCTGATCCCGAAGACGTCCGGAACGGTGACGATCGGCGACCTCGCCGTGGACGGTCCGGTCGGCAACTACGGCTTCGTGTTCCAGAGCCCGAGCCTGATGCCCTGGCGCAGCGTGCTCGACAACGTCATGTTTCCGATCGAGATCCTTCGTCAGCGCGATTCATCCGCGCGACAACGCGCAGGCGAACTGCTCGAACTCGTCGGGCTTTCGGCTTTCACCGAGTCACGCCCGCATCAGTTGTCCGGAGGCATGCAGCAACGCGTGGCGCTCTGCCGCGCGCTGGTCCATCGTCCGAAACTCCTCTTGATGGACGAGCCGTTCGGCGCACTCGACGAACTGACCCGCCTCGACATGAACGATCTGCTGCTTCGGATAAGGAGGGAAACCAACGCGACCGTGCTGTTCGTCACCCACTCGATCACCGAGGCGGTTTACGTGTCCGACAAGGTCCTTGTGTTCAGCAAGCGTCCCGCGCGGGTGGCAAGGGAGATCGCGATCGACCTTCCCTACCCGCGCTCGCAGAAGACGCGGTTCACACATGAATTCGTCAGGCTGGAACGCCAGGCCAGCGAAGCCCTGGGTGTCCTTCCCGCAGAACCGGCAGTTTCGGATCACGCATCATGAACAGGCAGTCGATTTCAAACGCGGCCTATCCCGCCGCCGGTATTGTGCTGATCATCGTGCTGTGGGCGCTCGCCTGCAGGGTCGGCAACCTCGCAACCGTGGTGCTTCCAACGCCGGACAAGGTGCTCAACGCCCTGTTGAGCCATGGCGGGCTCCTGATCAGCGAGGGCTGGATCACGCTGAAGGAAACCGTTGGAGGTTTCCTGCTGGCGATGCTGGTCGGCCTGCCGATTGCGGTGGCCATCGCGAACTCGCGCCCGCTCAATCTGATGTTCTATCCGCTTCTGGTCGCGCTGCAATCCGTTCCGAAGGTTGCTCTCGCCCCGATCATCATGATCTGGCTCGGCACCGGGATCGAGTCCAAATTGGCGATCGTCTGGCTTGTTGCGTTCTTTCCCATCATCGTCGACACCACGGCAGGCCTGCGCGCGACACCAAAAGAGCTGCTGGAGCTGGCCCAGAGCCTGCGCGCGTCCCCTACTCAAATCTTCCTGAAGGTCCAGTTTCCGGCCGCCCTGCCCTTCGTCTTCACCGGCGCGAAGGTCGCCATGACGCTTGCGGTGATCGGAGCGGTGATCGGCGAATTCGTCAGTTCCAGCGAGGGGCTGGGCTTCCTGCTGCTGTCGGCGACCTCCCAGCTCGATACACCGCTGGCCTTTGCCGCGCTTTTCGCCCTCTCGATGCTGGGTGTCGTGGCCTATCTGCTGGTCGAGTTCGTGGAAATACTCGCAAAACCGTGGTTGCCTCCGGTGGCCCAAAAGCATTGAATTTCGATCAACAAGCCAACTGGCTGAAACACACCTGAGGGTCTTGGTCCGATGCGTGCAAACTTCGACTTCAAGGGCGGCGTGATCGTGATTACCGGGGGGGCCAACGGCATCGGGCGTGCGCTTGCCCGTGCCGCCGCAGCAGCAGGCGCCCAAATCATCGTTCTCGACGTCGATCGCAATGGCCTCGACGCAGTCGCAACCGACCATCCCAACATCTCGTCGCGCCATCTCGATGTCGGCGATCGCGCCGCGGTCACATCCACCTTCGGCGCGATCGAACAACAATTCGGCAGGATCGACGGCCTGGTCTGCGGTGCCGCGATCCAGCCTCGCACCTCGGTTCACGGCATGGATCCGGACGAATGGCGGCGCGTGCTGCAGATCAATCTCGACGGCGTGGTGTGGTGCTATCAAGCCGTCATCGGCGGCATGATCGCGCGCCGCAGCGGCAGCATCATCGCCTTTTCCTCCGGGCTCGCGCACCAGGGCTGGCCGCAGGCGTCCGCCTACGCCGCGAGCAAGGGCGCCCTGATCGCCTTTGTCAAAAGCGCGGCGAAGGAAGTCGCCGGACATCGCGTCCGTTTCAATCTCATCGCACCCGGCGTGATCGACACGCCGCAATATCGGGCGGCGAACGCCGGGGAGGACAATGAACGCTGGAAAGCCTCGACGGGCGTCGGCGAGCCGGACGACGTCGTCGGGCCCCTGATGTTCCTGCTGTCCGACGCAGCCACCATGACAGCCTCGCTGCTCAGCCGCGATACGGTCTATCCGGCCGCCGAGCCGCACGAGAAAGCGCAGCCATGAAGCCAATTCTTGTCGTCGGGGCTGGCCCCGTAGGTCTCACCACCGCGCTGGCGCTCAAATTCTATGGTCTCCCGTTCCTGCTGTTCGAGGAAGACGGCAGCCTGTCCAGCGATACCAAGGCCGGAACGATCCTGACCCGGACCCTGGAGGCGTTCCGGCGTTATGGCGTCGCCGGAGACGTCCTCTCCAAGGCGCTCCGCGTCGATGAAATCGGCGACGTCGAGCGGGCCACCAACACCGCGAGGCCCTCGGTTCGCACCGATCTGCTGGCGCAGGAAACGCGGTACCCGTTCGTCATCAACCTGCCCCAGCATCACCTCGAACCCATCCTGCATCAGGCGATCGAAAAGAGGTCGCCGGGCGCCGTTCATCTCCGGCACAAACTGACCGGCTTCTCGGCGGCGGCGGATTCGGTGGTTGCCACGTTCGATACGCCCGACGGGCCGCGCCAGGTGGAGGGCTCGTATCTGCTCGCCTGCGATGGCGGACGAAGCACGGTCCGATCCATGCTCGACATCCCGGTCGAAGGCGAATCGCTGGCCGCGCGAAACCTGCTGGTCGACATCAAGGTGGATCTCGATGTTCGCAACCCGCGCGATTATCCCTATCTCGCCTACTTTGCCGATCCCGATGAATGGATGATCCTGGTTCGCCAGCCGCATTGCTGGCGTTTCCTGTTCCCGCTGCCGCCGGATGTTCCCGAACCCGACAAGGACGAACTCAGGCAAAAGGTGCTGAAGTTCATCGGCCCCGTGGACGATCTCGAAATCCTCAACACCATCATCTACCGGATCCATCATCGCATCGCCACGACATGGCGTTCGGGGCGGACGTTCCTGATGGGAGATGCGGCACACCTCATCACCCCGATGTGGGCGCTCGGGCTTAACACCGGCATCCTCGATGCGATCAGCCTGCCCTGGCGGCTGGCCTGGGTCGCGCGCGGCTGGGCCGACGACAGCCTGCTCGACGGCTACAGCCGGGAACAACAGCCCGTCGCGGCGCAGGGTTCCGGCGAGATGGCGGAGGCCGGACGCAAATATATGCTGGGACAGCGCGACCAGGTGAAGGCGATGTCCGGCGATGCGTGGGCCAACGCCATCACGCGGACCATGCTGGGCGTTCGGCTGGACGTCGATCAATCCGGCGACTGGTCGATGGTGAAGACCGAACAGGGCGCGGCGCGGATCGGGGACCGGATTCCCGACTTCACCCTGCACGGGCCGGACGGAGAGCCGGTCCGGTTGCATCAACTGATCGACGACACATTCCTGGTGCTGCACTTCACCGATGTGCGGCGACGCCCCACCCTTCCGCCGGACAGGCCGGGCCTCAGGCATATCATCGTGTCGCGCTGGGATGCGCCCCTCGATTCAGGCCTGCGGGAGCGGGCCATGTTCGATGTCGGAGATCAGCTGCGCGAACGCCTGGGATGTCCGCTCGACACCGCCGTCATCATTCGCCCCGATGACCACATCGCCGCGATCGTTCCGATCGACCACGCGACGATCGACGGAATCCACGATCGGATCGTCCGTCCCCACTCCCGTTCATAAAGTCCGGTCATAACCTCCCTCAACAACACGGAAACGGAACATGAGCTCAGCACCCTCATCCGACAGACAATTAGGGCCCATCGGCGACAAGATTCTCTTCGAGAATGAGCATGTCCGGATCTGGAGCGTCAGCCTGGAACCGGGCGCACGGCAGCCGTGGCACCAGCATCATCTGCCATACGTGATCGTCCCGCTCACCAAGGGCAAGAACATCATGACCTTCGATGACGGTCGTGAACGCGAAACCAATGAGAATCCCGGCGAGGTGCTGTGGCGCGAGGCGGGAATTCCGCATGAACTCGTCAATATCAGCGACTGGCAGTACAAGAATGTGCTGATCGAAATAAAGGGTGGCGAGACATAACGCCTGAAGAGGTGAAGTCAGATACGGACGGCTGCAAGCGCCTCCGGCCCGAACGCGAAGCGCACGGCGGAATTGACCGCGGCGGGCAGCACCGACATGTGCGTCTCCCCGCGATACAGCTCAAACTCGGCATGCAGGCCGGGGATCGCCGACAGGCGCGCCGCCATGGCGCGCGAGTTGTCGACGATGCGGCTCTCGGCATGGGCTGCGACACGCGACGCCGCATCCGCAGCTCCCTCCTGGAAAGGCGCCAGTCGCTGCTCATATTCACCTGCCGCGATAAGGATCCGTCCGGCCATCGGCATCCGTTTCGCCTCGAACTGCTCCGCTGTTGTCAGAATACCCGCCCCCTCCCACCAGATCGCAGGACTGATCGCAATCCAGGCCGCGAACGCATCCGGGCGATTGAAGAGCGCGTGCAGGACGAAAAGACCACCGAAGGAGTGACCGAAGATCGCCTGGCGCGCGGCATCCACGGCAACACGATCCGCAATCGCGGATTTGAGTTCGTCTTCAATAAAGGAGAGAAAATCGTCGGCGCCTCCGGTGCGGACGTCGGGACCATCCGGATGGTGTGGCGGATAAGTGCGCCCCGGCGGCGGCCCCATGTCCCAGGACCGGCGCACGCTGTCATACGCGCCATCCGTCGGATAACCGAGACCGACCAGTACACCGGGTGAAATTCCCGTTCCCAATGGATAGCTGCTCTGGACACGCAATGCATCGACCGCTGTCCCGATCACCGCATTGCCGTCGAGAAGATAGAGAATCGGCCACCCGCCAGCCGGCGGCTCGCCCTTGGGGCAGCGGAGAAAGATTCGATAGGCCGCACCGCCATTGCGAGGGGCAAGATCGAATTGCACCGTCTCCGAAATCAGGGCCGGCTTTTCGTCCACACGTCCTTCCGAGGCAACAGCCATCGATTCCTCCCTCAGGCAGCCTTGAGCGTCCGCGCCCCGAGGTCAGCCGAACGACCGCCGTCATGAGCAACAAGACGCGCAAGACAATGCCGCTGCGCATCCCGGATCATGAAATTGATCAGGGTTGGCGATACGCCGAGTTGAGCGGCGAGTATCTTCTGCGGCACGCCGTCAAGCCGGTGCGCGGTGAAAACACGGCGCGTCCGCTCCGGCAGCTCATCCAGCGCCGCCAGTACGACCCGCAATGCCTCGCAGCCTTCCAGCGCGCCCTGGGCGTCGACAACCGGCGCCTCCACCGCGTCGAGGCCTTCCGGTGGCAAGACATGGCGCAGTTCCCAGCGCTGCCGCCTCACCCGATCGATGGCAAGATTGCGAACCATGCGGCTGGCAAAGCTTTGCGGACAGTTCAGGCACAGCCCGGCCAGATCACACGCCTTCAACATCGCATCCTGCACCACATCCTCGGCCAGTTCTTCCGACGCAAGAATGCGCGCCGCGATCGACACCAGCCGCCGCCGGTTGCAAATCAGCGCCTCCAGCAGCCCGCCCCGCTTCGCCGCACACGATACTACGTTCGACATGACGTCATCCGTTGATCCGGGTTTGCGGTGAGGCCGGCGCCGTGGCGCCGGCACAAGGCCATGGAAGCAGAAGGTGGAAAGACCGCGGCTACCAGCGGTAGCTCAAGCTGCCGATCACCTGGCGCCGTTCGCCGGCATAACAGTAACCGGACTGGCAGGTCGTATAGTGTTTGTCGAAGAGATTGGTGGCGTTCACCCGCATGTAGGTTCCCACGAATTTTCGGTCGAACTTGCCGAGGTCGTAGTCGATCACGGCATCGAACAGCGTCGTCGCCGAATTCAGGAACGTGTTCTGGTCGTCGCCGTAATTCGTACCGATGTACCGCGCACCCAGACCCAACCCCAGCCCTTCCAGCGGATTGCCGGACTGGAACGTGTATTTGCCGAAGGTCGCGAACGAATTCCGCGGGATGCCGGACAGCTCGTTGCCGGTGGTGTCGGGATTTCCCCGGGTGATGACAACGTTGAGATGCGTGTAGGCAGCGGTGAAATCGAGGCCTTGCTTGAGCGCCAGCTTCGCCTCGAGCTCCACGCCCTTGGACTCGACCTGCCCCGTTGCCACCTGGAATGCCTGGTTGCTGGGATCGGTGCGCAGGACGTTGTCCTGCTTGATGTCGAAGACCGCGGCTGTCAGCAGCAGCGGAAGGTTCGGCATCTGATACTTGATGCCGGCTTCGGTCTGCTCGCCCGTGGTCGGCTTGAACGTCGATCCTGACGCACTCACACCGGTTTGCGGGCTGAATGATGTGGCGTAGCTGACATAAGGTGCGATACCGTTGTTAAAGAGATAGCTGAGGCCCGCGCGACCGGTGAAAGCCGACGGCTTGTCGGTCACCGGCGATCCGTCCAAAGTAGTCGTCGTGCTCTGTGATACCCAGCTCTGACGGCCATTGAGCGTCAGGATGAATCCTCCGAACCTCGCCTGCTCCTGCGCGTAGACCCCGACCTCGTCGGTCGACTGCTTGGTGAAGATCGAAAATGCCGGTGTAGCGATCGCCTGCGCGCCATAGTTCAAGGTCAGGAGATTGAGGGAAGGCGCCGGTCCGTAGCCGATCTTGTCGGTGTAATAAGAGTGGCTGTAGTCGACACCGAAGAGGACGGTGTTCTTGACCGAACCGAGCATGAACTTGGCCTCGGCCTGGTTATCCAGCGTCACCATGCTGAAATTATCCAGAATCCGCCAGGCGGAACGACAGGCCAAGTTGGCGCCGCATTCTGTAGGATCGATCGAGTCGATCTGCGTATACCGAGAGTCGGTGTCGACCTGATAGAACCGGAAATTCTGCCGCACGGTCCACACGTCGTTGACGCTGCGCTCGAACGCATAGCCGATGCGATACTGCTTCTGGTCCATGGCGCTGAACGCCGGATCGTTCGAGTAGAGGTTCGTCAGTTTTCCATCAGCCGTGCGGTAATTGCCGATGCTCGCGGCGGTGCGGCTGGTTTGATATTCTCCCAGAATCGTGAATGAGGTATCGGCATCCGGCTTCCAGGTCAGTGCCGGAGCAATATAGGCGCGGTTGTCATCATTGCCTGGAAACCAGGTCTTTGCGTCGCGCAGCAAACCCGTCAGCCGGTAGTACAACTGATCACTGCCGGGTACCGGTCCGCCGATATCAAAACTGCCCTGGTAGCGATCATAGTTGCCGACCTGCAACTGCACCTCGCCAAACGGAGTCAATGTCGGCCGTTTTGTCGTCACATCGACGATACCACCGGGAGAGCCGAGGCCATAAAGGCCCGACGCCGGTCCCCGGAGGATGGTCGCGCTGTCCAGGCCGTAGGGTTCGATCTTGGGAATGGCGAAGTTGCCGCCGCCCTGCCGCAGGCCGTCGCGATAGATGCCGGTGTAGGTCACGTCGAAGCCGCGGATGTAGAAGCTATCGAACCGGGGGTCGTACCCGAACGCAGTGGTGGTTACGCCGGGCGTATAGTTGACCGCATCCTTAAGCGTTTGAACGTTGCGATCCTCGAGCTCCTTGCGGGTTACGACCGAGATCGACTGCGGCGTCTCGATCAGCGGCGTATTGGTCTTGGTGCCGGCAGTGCTGTTGGTCGCAACGTATCCGGTGGTCGTGCCGCTCGCGCGTCCGGCCGACTGCGACCGGCTCCCCTGCACCGGGACCGCAGCCGCGTTGCCGCGACGGTTCGCAGCGGCGACAGCACGGGCGGAACGCGCGCGCTGATTGGATGCGACAGAAGGTCGCTTCTTCTGCACCCCCGGCGCATCCACTGTCACGGCAGGCAGTGCGTTTCCATTCTGCGCGTCGCTCGTCTGAGCCCTTGCACTCGCGATGCCGATACCGGCTGATCCAACGACAACCGAGCCAAACAATGTCGCGTTGATCGCAGCCGTTGTTCCCAGCAAGCGATGCATACCCCGAAACGAAACAGTCCCCACCGATGATCCCCACATGACTTGAGCGTGATGTTGCTGATGCGAGCGAGACTCGCCTGCAACCTAAGCGCGCTCGGATTGATGCGGACTTCTATCGACGCGATGATGAAAATTCCACACGCGGAAAATAGAATCGCTTGAAACGAAAACACCGCGCAATGTTGGAATGATTCAAAATCAGCGCTGCAAGAATTTTATAACGAATCCAAATTGCGCGGACTCGCGTGCAGCAGGCGTATCTGGCTTGAAAAAGATCGCGCGCCGCAAACATCGACAACGCAGCGAGCGAACAAGGAAACGATCCGCAACAAAAAGCGCAGCAGGTGCAGAGGCGCGACAAGGTCACGCATGATTGCGATGGCGGAGAATGTCTCGCTGATGCGGACCCTGGCTGATGCGTTGCGTCCGGCCGTCAGCGCCGGCTTCGCTCCAGTGCTTGATCGAGATCGCGCCACAGCAGATCCGGATCCTCAAGGCCCACCGCAAAACGAATCGTGCGGTCGCTGACGCCAAAGCGAACAAAGGAATTCGATTCCTCGGGCAGTTGCAATGCGACCTGTGCCGGCACGATCAAAGTCTCCGGGCCACCCCAGCTGACACCGAGCCGGATATGCGCGAGAGCGTCGGCAAACGTCGGCACATCGATCGTCTCCGCCACGTCGAAAGCGAACAGGCCGCCAAATCCGCTCAGGGAGGCCTTGCCCGGATGATCCACCAACGCGGGGTGACGCACGCGCGTGACCGCGCGATGGTTGCCGAGACGATCGGCGAGCACGAGGCCGCTCTTCATGTGTTGCGCCATCCGCAGCGGCAGCGTGCGCATGCCGCGCAACAGCAGCCAGGCCTCGAACGGCGAGAGCTTGGCGCCGAGATAGGGATAGGTCGTGCGGTTGATCTCAGCGATATGCGCTTTCGAGCCGGCGACAACACCCGCGACCGTGTCGCTGTGGCCGCCGAGATATTTCGATGCCGCGTGGATCACGAGATCAACGCCATGCAGAATCGGCTTCTGGAACAGCGGCGTCGCCCAGGAATTGTCGATCATGGTCATGACGCCGTGCTGCCGCGCCAGGGCCGCCAGCGCCGCGATGTCCTGCACCTCGAACACCATCGAGGTCGGATTTTCGAGATAAAGCAGTTTCGCGCCCGGCAGTACGGCCGCGACCTGCTCGGGGTCGCTGGCATCGACATAATCCACCGTCACGCCGAACTTGCCGAGCAGCTTGTTGAACAAGCAAAACACGTCGTTGTAGACGTTGCGCACCGCGACGATCCGATCGCCGCTTTCAACGAATGCCAGGAGCGCGGCCGTAATGGCGCCTGTGCCGCTAGAAAAGCCGCGCGCCGCCTCGGCGCCTTCCAGCGTCGCGATCAGGCTCTCGAACTCGGCAACCGTGGGATTGTTGCCGCGGGAATAGATGAAATCCTGCGATCGCCCGGCGAAAACCGCTTCGATCCCGGCGTAGCTGTCAAACGTGAACAGCGAAGTCTGGAAGATCGGCGACGACACCGCATTGAACGGCACCGGTTCGACCGGCGCGAACAAGGCCGTGGAAGCCGCGATCAGGTCCTGATCGATTGCGGTCGCGGCAACGGACGGCATATGCTTGTTCATCACAATCTCCGATCGATCGGCTTGACCAGGAACAGGCACGGAAAGTCCTCGTGCCAGAGTTTGGGGAAAATCTCCGCGCGGATAAATCCGCTGCCCTCGTAGAAGGCGCGGGTCGCGGCATACTGGGGCTCCTCCTTCTGCCGCGGCGCCAGCGTCTTCACGGTCAGCAGACGGCAATCGGCATCCCGGGCGACATCTTCTGCGGCCGCAACCAGGCGGCGACCGATGCCACGGCGATGAAACTGACGACGCACCGCCATCACGAAGATCTCCATGGCCGACGGTGGATGCGGCTGAAGCGCGGTGAAACCGGCGACGATGCCGTCCACGCGGCAGGCAAGCAGCGGCAGCCGTTCGACGATGTCTGCGCAGGCCGCGTTGGACTCGGGCTGGTCGAACCATTCCGGCAACTCGCCCATGATGGCGCGGCAGAGATCACCTTTGCCCGCAGCGAGGAGAGAGATATCGATCAAGGGGCCCTCACCAGTTCGGCGGCTTGAGGCGGCGGCAACCGGTCGCGCGACAGATCCCGCAGGATCGGGATCAGCAGCGCCACGGCCAGCAGACTTGTCAGAACCGCTGCCGCCACAAGGCTCCCCACGATCCCGTTGAAGCCGAGCCACGGCGCCACCGCGACCAGAAGCGGAATCAGAAGATACCCTTGCGGCGCTAGGGCGATAAACGCGGCGAAACGAGCCTGCCCCATGGCCTGCAGCAGCACCAGCACCACCATGCGCGGCGCAATCAGCAGGAAGGACACGTGGATCGCGGTGATCGCATCGACGGCCAGCGATTGCACCGAGGGGTCCGCAGTGAATAGCCCCGCAATGGGGGCCGCAAACACAATGACGGCGGATCCGTACAGCAGCGCAAAGGTCGACGTCGCCAACAGCATGAAACGGATCGCCGAGAGTACGCGATCGCGGTTGTCCGCACCCCAGGCAAAACTGAGCACCGGTTGCGCGCCGAGCGTGAAGCCGAGCAGCGGCAGCGACCCGAGCGTCAGAAGCCGCAACGCGATGCCGATGGCCGCGATCGCCGTGTCGCCCCCAAAAACACCGGCCTGCCGGTAAACCATGGCAAAAGCGACGGACGTCAGGATGCTCGCCAGCGTTGTCGGCAATCCCATGGCGACGACCGGCTGCAAAATGCGCCGTTGAAAGTGCGCCAGCCGCAGCGCGACATGGACCCGCCCCGCCCGTCCGTGAAAATAGACGGCATAGGCCGCGAGCACCGCCACCTGCGACAGGATGGTCGCTACGGCTGCGCCGGCAATCCCGAAATCGCACCAGAAGATCAGGATCGGATCGAGCACGATATTCAGGCTGAAGCCCCCGAGCAGCGTCCACATGCTGAAGCGGGTATTGCCTTCCGCAATGGCGACGAAATCCGAAAGGATCTGCAGCAATGTCAGTGTCGCGCCGAAAGCCATGATGCCGAGATAGATCTCCGCCATCGGCCGGGTTTCCGCCGTTGCGCCGAACAGAGCCAGCAACGGCTGGCGCAGAAGCAGGATAACCACGGTCACCACGATGCCGACCGGCACCGCCAGCATCAGCACCGTCGAGGCAGTGACGCTGGCACGCCCGAGCGCACCCTTGCCGAGCAGCCGCCCGACCGTCGCCGCCGCCCCCACGCCCAACCCTTCGCCAATGGCCGCCACCACGATGAGCAGCGGGAGCACGACGGTGATCGCCGCCATCGCATGGGCCCCGATCATTCCGACAAAGACCGCATTGATGGTGTGATGCAACGCATTGATCGACAAGCCCGCCACGGTCGGGAGAGCCAGCCGGATGATCGTTCGCCGGACATCACCCCCGCCGAGATCGAGCGGGGCGGCAAAGCCGCGTGACGGCGGGGTCTCGGCAGCAGACATTGTCATGACGTTACCGGCGCGTCCGCATTTGGCTCCGGTGCCCACAGCCGGTCCGCGAAGAACCGCTCGCGGAGCAGCATGACCAGCAACGCCCGCTTATGCGGCAGGTCAAAATACTTGACCTTGGCAAAGCCGGCGCGGTCGAGATTGCGGATCTGCTGTGCATGGCTCGCCTTCGGCTCACCGACGATCCGCTGGGTGCGGATATCGTCGAGGAAGATGAAGTGCATCAGCGACGGCAGCCAGGCCGTGATCCAGGCCCGGCCGCGAAACGCGTCTTCGCCGATCGCCACATGCCAGCCCCGATCGTAATCGTCGGCGTCATAATGCGGGCCGATGCGGTTCTCCTTCGCCCAGTAAACCTCGAAATAGCCGAACGGCACGCCGTCGGCGCAGCCGATCAGCGGCAAAACATGAGGATCGGCAGTTCGCTCTTCGAGATCGCGACGATGCCGGGCAAGGTCGCCACCGTCCTCCCATATGACATTGACGCGCGGATCGTTCATCCAGCGATGATAGAGGCCGAGATCAACATCGATATCGACAACGCGAAACGACAGGACCTGGCCAAGCCATGGAATGAAGCGCGCATAGCAGACGCCGGCCGGTTTTGGCGCTCGGCGCGGATGACGCTGCCCACCGGACAGTACGTGCAATTGCGGATGACCGCCGTTGGGCGCAGCCTGCGGCAGCCAGAACTGCGGCTGCTGCCAGAGCAACGCCGGCTCGGCGAGCAGAGTCTCGCCGCGATGGAGCGCAATCCCTTCTCCGATCAGGCGCGTCGCAAAATCGTCATCGTCACAGTCGAGCGCGAGCCGGATCGCTCGCTCTCCGGCCGTGAGCATTTCGATCGCACCACAGAGCGCAGACAATCGCTGCTCCACGGAACCGGCCGGCACATGAAGGCGCAAACTATCTCCCTCGGAGATCAGACGAAAATCACTTCCGCCTCCATCGGGACCACGAACCGTGATCAGGTCGCCATTCAATGCCACCGACATCAAGCCGCCTGGGCCGGCCTTGAACAATGGACGGTCACGACGAGACGCAATTGAAGCGAGGGCGTTCATGTCAAAGGGTCCGTTCTGCGATCGTTCCGCTCGGCAGTCCGGCGGTTTCACCACAATGACGAGTGGCACCTCGTTGGATTTAGTCGACGCGTCGAAAAAAATTCCAGCGAGGACTAAATCGCGCTGCCCGGCTTTCGTCTTACGAAAGTCAATCGCGAGAGGTCCCATGGATAACGACGACGTTTGGCACGTGGTGAGAGACGGCGAAGGCCGCTACTCAGTCTGGCGCCAGGGCCGCCCCGTGCCGCCGCACTGGTTCATCACCCCCTACTCCGGTTCGCGCAGCGCGTGCCTCACCCATATCGAAACCGTCTGGCGCGACCCGCGTCCGGCGGGCTGGGGCCGTGTGATGGACGGCGCAACGGCAACCGCGGTGGATCAGCCGCGGCGATGATCCAGGCGCCGGTCCGGCGCGACACTCCTCAGCAGCGCAATTCAGCAGCGTAAGAGACCCATGACAAGCAACATCGTGCAGCTCACTGGCACCAACCATGCCGGTGCCCGTAGCTATCCCCTGACGCTGGCTCAAAAACGCATCTGGTCCCTCGGCCAGATCGGCAATCGCAGCGTATTCCCGACCCAGCTGCTCGCCCTGCGATGGCGAGGCCCCACGGCGGCCACTACCTTGGTTGCGGCGCTCCACCGCGTCGCGGAACGTCATCCGGCATTGCGGATGCGGTTCCAGCGCTTCGCCGACGGTCGTGTCGAGCAGGCCGCCACGGGCACCCTGCTCGTGCAGCAGATGGACATCGTCGCAACCACGACTGGGCCGCGAGACAAAGCGCTGTCCGACACCATCGATGCCTTTGCCGCGCCGGCGTTCGATCTGGAAACCGACACCGCCGCACGCGCGCTCGTGGCCAGCCTTGGCGACAATGATCATGTCGTCGCCATTGCCCTGCATCCGATTGTCTGTGATTCCGCCTCTCTCGGCATCCTGGCGCGCGACCTGTCAGCGGCGCTGTCCGGCATGCGCAGCGATACCGTGATCGATGCCGGCCTGACGCGCGCCCTGGCCGAGCAGCAGTGGCTGCGTTCACCCGCTTATGATGAAGCACTCGCCTACTGGCAGGCGACCTTCACCGAGGAGCGCAGCTGCGCCTCGCTGCCGATGAAGGGCACCCTCAGTGGTGGCGCCACCGGACTGCGCCAGCAGCACCGTTTTTCCATCGATGCCGACCTGCAGCACGGCGTTACGGCCTTGGCCCAAACCTCCGGTCTCTCGGAACCGATGATCCTGCTGACCGCGTTCAATGTGCTGCTGGCGCGCTATGGCGGCCAGTTCACACTGCGATCGGGCGCGATCCGCGACTGCCGCTCCGATTCCAGCCAGGCCGGCATCATCGGCCGGCTGGAGGACGTGGTGCCGCTGCGTCTCGACCTGTCCCCGTCCATGACCTTCGTTGAGGCCGCCCGGCACGTTCGCGACCGCCATGGCGAGAGCGAGCGCCACCATCTGCCGATCGAGCGCCTGGCCCAGGAGCTGTGGCGCGACGACCAGGACATGCGCGGCACATTCATCGCCTCGCTGTTCGAGCACCGTGCAGCGCTGGTCGAGCGGTCCTCGGCCCCGGCCGGCCTATTGGCCACCTCGGTGCTGCCGCTGGCATCGCGCGGCGACGCCGATCTCGTGCTGACAGTGGCCACCGACGCCGATCGCATCGATGCCGTGATCGACGCCTCCGACGAGCTTTATGACAGCGCCCTGCTGGCGCGGGCCGCCGGTCATTTCGTCCGCATCCTTCAGGCGGTCGCCGCCGACGGCAACATCCGCTTGCGCGACATCGCTTTGGTCAACGCCGACGAGCTCGATCGGCTGTCGGCGCCCTATCACGACGAGGCCGTTGACGACGATCGGCCGGTCCATGAATGGATCGCCGAACATGCGACGCGGACTCCGAACAAGACCGCGATCATCTATGCGGACCAGTGCTGGAGCCATGCCGAGCTGGAGCGGCGGGCCAACCAGCTCGCGCATCGTCTGCTCGCCGCCGGGACCGGCCCCGAAGTGTGCGTTGCCGTGCTGGTGAAACGTTCGCCCGAAACCATCGCCGCCATTCTGGCGGTGCTCAAGGCCGGCGGCGCCTACATCCCGGTCGAGCCGGACCAGCCGCCGGCGCGCAACCATCACATCTTCCGCGATGCCGGCGTCAAGGTCATCGTCACCAACAGCTGGCTGCGCGATCGCATCCCGGCCGATATCGACGCGGTCGTCCTCGAGCTCGACCGGCTGGACCTCTCCACCGAGCCGCAGACGCCGCCGGCGGTTGCCATCCATCACGACCAGCTCGCCTATGTCATGTACACTTCGGGATCGACCGGCCTGCCGAAGGGCGTCGCGGTCGAACACGGCCCGCTGACGCACCACTGCCAGAGCACGGCGCGCATCTACGAGATGTCGGAGGAATCGCGCGAACTGCCTTTCCTGCCCTTCAGCTCCGATGGCGGACACGAGCGCTGGATGGTGCCGCTGATGGTCGGCGGCAGCATCATCCTGCCGGATCAGGTGCTGTGGACGCCGGAGGAAACGCTGGCGGCGATGCGCACGCATGGCGCCAACAACGCGAGCATTCCGACGACCTACATGCAGCAACTGGCGGAATGGGCCGACATCAGCGGCGAGGCACCGCCGCTGCGGCTCTATTCCTTCGGCGGCGAAGGGCTGGCGCAGACCACATTCGACCTTTTGACCCGCTCGCTGCCCGCCAAGTGGCTGATCAACGGTTACGGCCCGACCGAGACCATCATGACGCCGATGGTGTGGAAGGTGCGCCCTGGCACCCGGTTCGAGGGAACCTACGCCCCGATCGGCTGGGCGGTCGGACGACGGCGCGTCTATGTGCTCGATCCGGACATGAACCCCTGCCCGATCGGGGTTACCGGCGAACTCTATCTCGGCGGCGAAGGTGTTGCGCGCGGCTATGTGGGGCGCCCGGGCACGACCGCGGATCGTTTCGTGCCGGATCCATTCTGCGCGGACGGCGGCCGGCTCTATCGCTCCGGCGATCTCACCCGCTGGCGCGAGGACGGCACGGTCGAATTCGTCGGCCGTGTCGATCATCAGGTCAAGCTGCGCGGCTTCCGGATCGAGCTCGGTGAAATCGAGGCCGCGCTTGTCGAGCAGCCCGGTGTCGGCGAATGTGTGGCGCTGCTGCGCAACGATGACGGACAACCGAGCCTCGTGGCCTATGTGGTGCCGGAATCCGGCATCACGCTCGATCCCGACGAGCTTCGCCGGGCCATCGGCAGCAAGCTGCCCGATTACATGATCCCGAGCGCCATCGCTCCGCTGGAGCGTCTGCCGATCAACCCCAACAGCAAGCTCGACCGGGCGGCGCTGCCGGCGCCGGTGCGGCGGATGGCGGAAGCCATGCCGCCGGCGACCGAGCTGGAAACCGAGCTGCTCGAGATCTGGCGCGATATCCTCGGCATCACCGCGATCGGCGTCACGCACCAGTTCTTCGAGATCGGCGGCCACTCGCTCGCCGCTATCCGGATCCTGGCCCGGCTCCGGCGGCAGCGGCCGCAAGTGCGCACAACGATTGCCGATCTCTTCAATAATCCCACGGTGCGAAGCCTGGCGGCGTGTGTCGAGAAGGGTGGCGACGCGATTGGCAGCCAGGTGATCACCCTGCGCGCGTCCGGCAGCAAGCCGATGCTCTATTGTTTTCCCGGCCTGCTCGTCAGCACCCGCGAATATGTCAAGCTGGTCGACTTCCTCGGGCCAGAGCAGCCCGCCACCGGCTTCATCTGCTACTCGCTGTCCGAGGAAAAGACCCTCGACGGGACCGTCGAGGAGATCACCGGGCGCTATGTCGATCACATCCGCCGCGAGAGCCGCGGCCGCCCCTGCGTGTTCCTGGGCTGGTCATGGGGCGGACTGCTCGCCTATCAGGCCGCCCGCATGCTCGGCAACGACATCGACCTGCGCCTGGTCGGCATGATCGACGTCTGCGAAATCGGCAGCGAATTCGCACTCGGCGCCGTGCCGCAGTTTGCCCCGGGCGAACGCGACATGCTGCAGGCCCAGGTGACCGAATGGCTTGCTCGCACCCGCATGCGCAGCGAGTGGGATCGCCTGCTGGCATCGATGGATGCCCTCACCTACGAACAGTTCCTGCGCTTCATCGGCAACGAGGAAGAAGAACTTCCCACCGACGGCCCCGACATCAGCAGCCGCGAGCATACGTTCTGGATCCTGATCGACAACGCACTGATCTTCCGCCGCCACAAGATGCTGCCGCATGATTGCCCGATCCATTCCTGGACCGCGGAAGACAGCCTGCATCGCGGCCTCAACCTGATCGACTGGCGGCAGTATTCACGCTTCGCCAATCCGGCCGAGATCATCGCCGGCACCACCCATCTCCACGTGATCGGCTCCAGCGCGTTCCACAGCCGCTTCGCCCACCGGATCAACGAGGCGGTCGCGGGCATCGGAACCGACGACACTCCACTCCGGCGGCGGACGCGCAACTGAAGCAACCTCCACGCCTCCGACAGATTGCATCTTGCAAGGGAATACAACGACGATGAGCGAAGCCAGTCGCACGCGCACTTCCGATGCCTCCGATCCTCTCGATCTGGCGGGAATCGGCATCGGCCCCTTCAACCTCAGCCTCGCCGCGCAGCTCGACAGCGTGTCCGAGCTCAACGAACGGTTCTTCGAACGACGCCCCCGGTTCGACTGGCACCCCGGCATGATGCTGCCCGATGTCGAACTGCAATCGTCATTCCTGAAAGATCTCGTGACCTCGACCAATCCGACCAGCCCCTGGTCGTTTGTCGCCTATCTGGTCGCCCACAAGCGCCTGTTCACCTTCCTCAATGCCCAGTACGACGCGGTCCCGCGGCGGGAATTCGCCCGCTACTTCGAATGGGTGGCAGGGGAACTGCCCAGCCTGACCTTCGGCACGGATGTCCGCGAGATCAGCCACGACGGCCATGCCTTCGTGGTGTCGACCGCTGGCGAACGCTACCGTGCGCGCAACATCGCGCTCGGCGTCGGATCGTCCCCGTTCGTGCCGGCATGGGCGTCCTCGCTGAAGGGCGATCGCTGCTTTCATTGTTCGGAGGCAACCGAACGCCTGCCGAACATCAAAGGTGACCGGATCGCCGTGATCGGCGGCGGCCAGAGCGGCGGCGAGATCGTCCAGCACTTGCTGTCGCGCACCTCGCTGCCGAAGGAGCTGAAATGGATCAGCCGCCGGCACAATTTCGAACCGATCAACGATACCCCGTTTTCCAACCAGGTGTTCTCGCCGGAATATGTCGACGCCTACCGTCAACTGAGCGACGACCGGAAACTGACGGCCCTTGATACCCACATCCTGACCAGCGACGGCCTGTCGCTGTCGACCATCAATGCGATCTACCGCCGTCTCTACACCCTGCGGCATATCGAAGGCGGCGACAGCGATGTCGAGCTGATGCCGAACCGCGATGTCATCCAGATCGACCGGCAGCAGGACGGATTCCGCCTGATCGTCCGCAACGGCTTTGACGGCGGCATCGAGATCGTCTTCGCCGACGTTCTGGTGCTCGCGACCGGCTACAAGTTCAAACTGCCGGACGCCATTGCGCCGTTGCAGGACCGCATCAGTGTCGATCGCGGTGGACGCCTGGTTCTGGCCGATGATTATTCCGCCGCCTGGGACGGGCCGCGCCAGAACCGGATCTTCGCGCTCAACGCCGGCCGCTACAGCCATGGCATCGCAGATTCCCAGCTGAGCCTGATGGCTTGGCGCAGCGCCACGATTGTCAATTCGCTGCTCGGCCGCAATCATTTCGACCTGGAGCTGCCGCAGTCCGTTGTTCGCTGGGGTTCCGGATCGCGGCACACCACCGAAGCGATGATGTCGCGGTGAATCGGCAGCAAGACGCACCTGACAATAAAGCCGCGCCGGGACAACGATATCATCGGCTGTCCCGGCGTGGATTCCGGCTGAAAGTCGATCTCGGAAGCCGCGATTAGTCCTTCACATCGTACCGATAGGACTTGGACACGATCTGCCAGCCATCCCGCAGTTTCATCGCCACCAGATAGTCGGTGAAGTACCGTGGCGGCAGCTGGCAGCGAACCTTGACAAAGGCCGTTCCTTCATCGGATCGGTCAATCGTCACGATGAAGTCCTCGCGCGATTGTCCGCTGTCCTTGCCCGACGGGCGTTTTTTCACGCGATCGAGCCAATCGGGAACGGTCAGCACCTGCAGTTCGCTGCTCTCGCGCCAGCGCAGGTCCGCCGACGGATGAAAGGCAGCTCCCAGTTTATCCGCGTCGGCTTCGTACAGCCCATCGAAGTAGAGATTGATCACGGCTTCCACGCTCGAACGATCGTAGGCCATGGCGCCTCCTCCCTTGTTGTGTTCAGATATCGCCAGTTTGCCATCGGCGTTGCCACGAGTTCAATTGATAGCCCCGCACAGCTGGCATACATGAATATGGACTCGACAGGTCGAACGCGCCAATTGCTCGCCCTTGTACGACATGTGGCATCCCGGCGAATGAGCGGCCACACGCCACTCGCTCCCCCCACGGAGCTTCCATGAGCGGACAACACGGCGCCGGGTTCAGCGGTTTCGCAACGTCGCTTTCAGCAGCGGACGCGGGCGGGACATTGGCTTGGGCGATTGCGGTTGGATCGATTGCTGCGCCGAACAATCCGCGACGGCTCCGCTGGCTTGCGCATCCGCAGACACATGATCTCGCCGAAGGGCTGCAAACCGGCGAGATCGCGCTGTGGATGGCGTCGATTGGGGAGCGCCAGACCGGAGCGGATATTCACCGCGATGGGCTCGATCTCGCGCACGCATCCGCAGTGCTGGACACAGCCGAGATCGATCGCGCGTTGCGATTCGTCCATGACGCCGACAGGTGGTCGTTTGCCGCATCCCATGCCGGCGTGCGCCTGTTGCTTGGAAGCGCATTGAAGCAAAGGCCGGATGCTCTCCGCTTCTCGTCGTCCGCACTTGGCAAGCCGGTGCCCTCCCTGGACACGCCGGGCCTGGATTTCAGCATCAGCCATGCCCGCGAGGCCGTCGCTGTGGCCATCGCGCGCGCGCCGATCGGCGTCGACCTGGAGCCGTTGCGGGAATTGGACGACATGGAATCGATGGGCGACCTCGTTCTGGCGAAGGAGGAGCGCGCATTGCTGGCGCGCGCACCGCAAGCTTTTCGCTCCCGGCTGTTTCTCCGCTACTGGACCCTCAAGGAAGCTCTGCTGAAAGCCGCCGGATTCGGTTTCTCGATTCCGCCAAACACTATCCTCATCGACGCCGGCAACATCCCTGCGGTGGTCTCCGCTCCCGCCATCCTTGAAGCCGATACGCAGTGGCAATTCGTTGCACCAGCACTCGACTCGCAGTTGGCCGAATGGATCAACGGCGCGGCATGACGCAAACTGCTCTCGCCAGCGAGCGCCGATTTTCTTTGGCTTTTTTGACGCAAGCGCCGCGTTCACGCCTACCCCATCTTATTGGAAAAACTCATCTTTCAGGCCAGTATGTCATAATATCGGGACGGCGGATTGTCAGATCAGCCTTTTGCATCACGACTCCGGAGGACGTAGCATCGACGCATCAACGCAATGATCCCTGCTGCGAGGCGTCCATGAACGAGCATCTTCAGGCTGCGAAGGCAGAACAGCTTTTCAACCCGCTCTCGCCGGATTTTATCCGCGATCCCTATCCCACCTATGAACGGCTGCGCACCACCGATCCGATGCACCTGACGCCGCTCGGGATGTATCTCGCAAGCCGGCATGCCGATGTCAGCCTGGTGCTGCGCGACAAGCGCTTCGGCAAGGACTACGTCGAACGGATGACGCGGCGCAGCGGCGCGCAGATCCTGGAAGAACCGGTGTATCGCAGCATGCGGCACTGGATGCTGGTGCAGGATCCGCCGGATCACACCCGCCTGCGCGGCCTGGTGGTGAAGGCGTTCACCGCGCGCCGGGTCGAGGACATGCGCCCGCGCATCCAGCAGATCGTCGACGAGACACTCGACCGGATCGTGCCCGAGGGGCATATGGACCTGATCGAGGATTTTGCATTCCGGCTGCCGGTGACGATCATCTGCGACATGCTGGGCATCCCCGAGGACCATCGCGAGGCCTTCTACAAGAGTTCACGCGACGGCGGACGCCTGCTCGATCCGGTGCCGCTGACCCCGGCCGAGATCAAGGAAGCCAATGCGGGCAATGAAATGGCCCAGATGTATTTCCGCCAGCTGTTCGAACTGCGGCGGCGTAGCCCCGGCGACGATCTGACCAGCCAGTTGGTGCATGCCGAGGAAGACGGCAACAAGCTCACCAACGAGGAATTGACCGCCAACATCATCCTGTTGTTCGGCGCCGGGCACGAGACCACCGTCAACCTGATCGGAAACGGACTTCTCGCCCTGCATCGCAACCCCGATCAGCTGGCCCTGCTCAAGGCCAATCCGTCGCTCATCACCAATGCGGTCGAGGAGTTCCTGCGCTACGATTCATCGGTGCAGTCGACCGGGCGCGTGGCACTGGAGGATATCGACGATCTCGGCGGCAAGCGGATTCCGAAGGGTGAGAATGTGCTCTGCCTGCTGGGTTCGGCCAATCGCGATCCCTCGGTCTATCCCGACCACCCCGATCGTCTCGACATCACCCGGCCGAATGTGCGT
>BFBZ01000005.1_pt566 | contig 23628 bp, 19 predicted proteins | sample 1888401 | NCBI WGS metagenome assembly BFBZ01 (sample SAMD00112614, study PRJDB3348) | symbiont metagenome | host: Chara braunii
GCCTGCTCGGCTGCGCCGTGATGGCCGGCGTGCCCATTGCCTTTTCCTTCTGTCTGGCCACCGTCGCTTTTCTGCTGGTCACGACGCGCACGCCGCTTCTGGTCGTGGTCGGCCGGATCGACGAAGGCATGAGTTCGCTGATCCTGCTGGCGGTGCCGCTGTTCGTGCTGCTGGGCCAGTTGGTCGAGAAAACCGGCATGGCGCGGGTCATGGTCGCCTTCCTTGCCTCCATCCTCGGCCATGTCCGCGGCGGCCTCTCCTATGTGATGCTCGGCGCCATGCTGCTGGTGTCAGGCATCTCCGGCTCCAAGACCGCGGACATGGCGGCGATCGCCCCGGTGCTGTTTCCGGAAATGCGCAAGCGCGGCATGAAGGACGGCGAACTGGTGTCGCTGCTCGCCGCGTCCGGCGCCATGAGCGAGACCATCCCGCCGTCGATCGTGCTGATCGCGATCGCGTCCGTCACCGGGGTTTCGATCGCCGCGCTGTTCACCGCCGGTATCCTGCCCGGCATTGTGCTGGCGATCGTGCTCGCCTTTGTTGCGCGCTACCGCGCGGGCAAGGAAGAAGACGCCGCGGTCAAGGTCGCCCGCGCGCCGATGTCGCTGGTGGCGAAGACATTCTGGATCGCGTTGCCTGCGCTGGCGCTGCCGTTCCTGATCCGCAGCGCCGTCGTCGAAGGCCTTGCCACCGCCACCGAAGTCTCCACCATCGGTATCGCCTATTGCCTGGTGATCGGCCTTTTGATCTATCGCGGCGGCCTTGCCTGGAAAAACGCACTGCCGATGCTGGTGCAGACCGCCTCGCTGTCCGGCGCGATCCTGTTCATCGTCGGGTCCGCCAGCGCCATGGCCTGGGCGCTGGCGCAATCCGGCTTCTCCCACGAATTGGCCGCGCGCATGGCCGGCGTGCCGGGCGGCGCCTATGGCTTCCTGCTGGTGTCGGTGCTGGCCTTCATCGTGCTCGGCAGCGTGCTGGAGGGCATTCCGGCCATCGTGCTGTTCGGCCCGCTGCTGTTTCCGATCGCGCACCAGTTCGGCATCCACGAGGTGCACTATGCCATGGTGGTGATCCTGGCGATGGGGCTGGGCCTGTTCGCGCCGCCATTCGGCCTCTGTTATTACGCGGCCTGCATTATCGGCAACGTGCCGCCCGATGCCGGCATGCGCCGAATCTGGATCTATCTCGCCTGGCTGTTTGTCGGCCTGCTGCTGATCACCTTCGTGCCCTGGATATCGGTGGGATTCCTGTGAGGAGAAGCGAGGCGTCACGTGAGGGGACGTCTTTCGCTGGGGTGAGTGTCTCGAGAGACAAGAGACCTCCCTCCCTCCCTCTCTCTGCAAAGCGGCTATTGAACTCACACATCTCGTTACGCTGCGCAGGGGCAACTTATAACCGTCATCCTGAGGCGCCCGCGAAGCGGGCCTCGAAGGATGCACGGCCCGGGCCGCGCATCCTTCGAGGCTCGCTACGCTCGCACCTCAGGATGACGGATTTAATTCATCTCATCATCGACACGATCGATGTTCACCTCGCATCCGGCAGTGCGAACACCACCAGCGTGCCCGCATCCTTCGGCATGTTGACGTAGTTGCTGCCGAACAGGGCCGCGAACCCGTCACCCGCTGGTGAGCCCCAGCCGGTCATGACCGCGATATACTGTTTGGCGTTGGCCGAATAGCTGATGATGCCGCCGGTATGGCCGATGCCGTTATTGTGCGACCACAGCTCCTCGCCGTTCCTGGCGTCGTAGGCATGCAACAGGCCGCGCGAGTCGGGCACGAACAACAGGTCGCCGCCGGTCGCAAGCAGGCTCGCCAGCGGCGGTTCGGGGAATTTGATCTCCCAGCTTTTCGCCCCGGTGATCGGATCGCGCGCGTCGACATGGCCATAGGCCTTGCCGCCCTCCGGATCGCGCCATGTGATGTTGGCGCCGATATCGGGTTGCGCCATCGGCTTCAGGGGTGGCGCCATCCCGAGGTCCATGCACCACTCCTGGCCGACCTTGTAATAAAGCCCGGTGCGCGGGCTGTAGGCCCCGGCGTTCCAGCTGAGACCACCGGCGAGGGCCGGGCAGAGGTTTTTGTGCGCGCCCTCCGCCGACTCGTCCATGTCGCGCCGGCCTTTCAGCGCGCCGGTCTTCGCATCGATGTCGCTGACGAAATTGATGTTCTGTGCCAGCCGCCAGACATTGGCGATCTTGGCGTCCTTGCGGTCGTAGACGAACACAAAGCCGCTGGTGTTGGGATGCACCGCGAGGTCGCGCCCGTCGCGTTCCAGCAGCAGGAATTCGCCCGCCGAGCTGTCGAAACCCCAGATGTCGTGGCCAGAGGCCTCATGCGGGATTTCCTGGTGATGGAATTTCAGCTTGCCGCTGTCGGGATCCAGCCCGATGACCGACGCGGTGGTGCTGTTATCGCCGGACCGCGGACCATTGCCGGTGCCCCACCACACCGTGTTGGTCTTGACGTCATAGGTGCCGGGCATCCAGCCGCCGCTGCCCGCGCGCCAGGACTTGAGCCAAGATTCTCGCCATGACTCGCGCGAGGACTCGCCGCTTCCGCTCGCCCCGGACTCCCCGCTGCCGGCCACGGTCAGGAATTCCCATTTCTTCTCGCCGGTTCTGGCGTCGAGGCCGTAGATCGGTCCGTGCCACGGCCACCCGCCGTCCTCAGCACCGATGATGACCTTGCCTCTCACAAACAGCGGTGCGCCGGTGAAGCTGGCCGTCGACTTTCCGGAATCGATCAGCCTGGTGTCCCAGGCCACCTTGCCGCTCTGCATCTCGAGCGCGATCAGGCGGCCATCCGCTGTACCGATGTAAACCTTGTCGAGGCCGAGCGCGATGCCGCGGTTGGAGAGCGAACCGGTCCGGGCGGCGACAAGGTCTTCGTCGAGCCTGGGACGATAGGACCACTTCACCTCGCCGGTGGCGCCGTCGAGCGCGAACACCCGGCCGTCCGATCCTGCATAATAGAGGATGCCATCTGCGACCAGCGGCATGGATTGCAGGCCGCGCGTCACATGTCCTGGCTGATGCATCCAGGCCACCCTGAGCTGGCGGACATTGTCGGTTTTGATCTGGTCGAGCGGGCTGAAGTGATACGAACGATACGTGCCGTGATAGGTCAGCCAGTCGTTCGGGTTCGGGTCGGCGACGGTGAAGCGCCACGAATCGACGGCAAGCGCGGAGCAGGTCAGTGCGACCGCAAGAGCCGTCGTGCAGGCGAACAGCGACACACGTCTGGAAACCCGCGCCATCGGCTCCCTCCCATGCTTGGCTCGGTCGTTGTTTTTGTGAGTGTTGTCTGGCGATCCTATCCGTGCATTTTTCCCATGACGAGCCCGCCTCGCAGCGATGCGAACTTCGGATTCGGGACACTAGCTCGTTTTGCCCTGGCGCGCTCGGATTCACGGGCGGCGGTGATCGTGAACCGTGCCGGCCGGCAGCAGACCCGACGCGCGATAGCTGTCGATCAGCGCGTCATAGAGCGCGATGTCGGAGCGGCTGCGCGCGATCAGCTGCGCGCCGGCGATGGCGGCGAAGATGGCGCGCGCCCGCGGTTCGCTCTGTTCGGGCTCGACCACGGCCGCGGCGGCGAGTGTCTTGCTCAGCCACGCCACGTTGACATCGGCAAAGGCCTGGACTTCGCGCTTCACCGCCTCCGGCAGGTCATCATGCTCGGCGGCCATGAAGCTGCAGAGGCACATCCGGTTGTCGTTCTCGAGCGCCTTGCGAAACACCTCGGGATAGCGCCGCAGGCACTGGGCCGGATCTGAGGTTTCGGCCAGCATGGCCGCGAGACCGGCCGCGGTATCCTCCCAATAGCGCCGGGCCACCGCCGCGCCGAGCTCGGCCTTGCTCGGGAAGTGATGGTAGATGCTCGCCGCCTTGATGCCCACGTCGGCCGCGAGGTCGCGGAAATTCAGGCCGCTATAGCCATGCGCTTGCGCGGTTTTCCGAGCCGCCGCCAGGATGGCCTCCCTGGAGTTTGAACTCATTTCACTGTCTCACCGTTTCGTGTTGCCTACCAAGTGGCAGATAGGGATTGACCGCGCAAGGTAAAAGTCCTAAGCGGGCTATCTACCAAGTGTTAGGTAGGGAAATGAAGGGAAGTGACGATGAAGATTTACGATTGGCCCACCGGCCCGTATCCGGCTCGCGTCCGTATCGCGTTGGCCGAGAAGAACCTGCAATCGCGCGTCCAGTTTGTGACGGTCGATCTCTGGAAAGGCGAGCACAAGACGCCCGACTTCCTCGCCAAGAACTACTCAGGCACGCTGCCGGTGCTCGAACTCGATGACGGCACGTTGATTGCCGAGTGCACGGCCATCACCGAATATCTCGACGCGCGCGATGGCACTCCCACGCTCACCGGCACGACGGCGCGCGAGAAGGGCCTGATCCACATGATGAGCAAGCGCGCCGAGCTGGAGCTGCTCGACGCCGTCAGTGTCTATTTCCACCACGCCACGCCGGGGCTCGGCCCGGACGTCGAGATCTATCAAAATGCCGAGTGGGGATTTCGTCAGCGTGACAAAGCGCTGCGAGGGATGCGCTACTTCGACGGCATTCTCAAAAGCCGGCCGTTCGTCGCCGGTGATGTCTTCTCGATGGCCGACATCACGGTGATCGGCGGTCTGATCTTCGCGGACATCGTGAAGCTGCCGCTGCCCGCGGACTGCGAGGCGCTCCAAGCCTGGTACGCCAGGATGCAGGAGCGGCCCAGCGTCAGGAACCGGATCGCGATGTCGGAGATGGCCGCCGCGTCAGGTTGAAATCGCTGCTGCAGATATCAAGTCCTGGCTGGGTCCGCTGCCTCTCTGATCGCGGCGCAGGAGCGGTCCCCGCCAGTACACCAGTTGTCGTTTCCAGGGATGCCGCACGATCGTGAAGCGCGCAAGAACCGGGCATACGAGCCATCCAGGCCATCCGCCTTGCGCGAAGGCCGATGACCCGCAAATATCCCGGCTTCAGCTATCACCCGCCTGACATATCTCTTTGGGAATTTCACACCGATGCAATTCGATGACGTGATCCTCGGCCGCCGGAGCATCCGCGGCTACAAGCCCGATCCAGTCCCCAAGGCGCTCATTGAGGAAATCATCGGGCTGGCGATGCGCGTTCCGTCGTCGATGAACACCCAGCCCTGGAATTTCTATGTCATCACCGGCGAGCCGCTCAATCGAATCCGTGCCGGCAATACCGAGCGGATGGTGGCGGGCGTACCGCAGTCGCGCGAGTTCCGCACGGGTCAGGCGTTTACCGGCCAGCACCGCGACAGGCAGGTTGGCGTCGCCAAGCAATTGTTCTCCGCCATGGGGATCGCGCGCGACGACAAGGACATGCGGCAGGACTGGGTGCTGCGCGGCTTCCGTCAATTCGACGCGCCTGTCTGCATCATCGTGACCTATGATCGTGTGCTGGACGGCAGCGACGATACGCCGTTCGATTGCGGGGCCGTGGCGACAGCGCTGGTCAACGCCGCCTGGTCTCGCGGACTGGGGGCCGTGATCAACAGCCAGGGCATCATGCAATCGCCGGTGGTGCGTGAACATGCCGGAATAGCCGACGATCAAGTCATCATGAAAAGCATCGCACTGGGGTGGCCGGATGAAAACTTCCCGGCCAATGCGGTGGTGTCCGAACGAAAGTCAGTCGAAGAAGCCACGGTGTTCGTGGGGTTCGACAACTGACGCCTTTATGACCGCACCCCCCGGCTAGAGCGGGATGAACTGAGGCTGAATCAACTCCGTCATCCTGAGGTGGCCATTCTGCGAATGGCCACCTCAGGATGACGGATTACTTTAAGCGTAACCTTATCTCATCATGGGTTAAGACCGCATGATCCTGCCGAGCTTCGCCGCTCCGTCGCGCAGCTCGTCGGCGCTGAATCCGGAGAACCCCAGCACCAGCCCGTTCTGCGACGGTGCTCCCAGATACATCGGCGACAGCGCGCGCGGTCCGAGGCCGAGCGCATCGGCGGCTGCCACGATCTGGGTGTCGATCTGCGGTCCGCGCAGCTTCGCCACCATGTGCAATCCCTGCTCCGGCACGGTCACGTCGAGACCGTCGCGCGCGTGCGTGCGAAGGCTGTCGATGAGCACGTCGCGCAGCATCTGCACCTGCCGCCGCGTGCGGCGCAGATGCGATGCGAAGTGGCCCTCGTTGAGCAGCTCCGCCAGCGCGCCTTCCACCAAGGTCGGCGGATGCCGGTCAGAGCGGGCGCGCAGCGCGAGCACGGTGTCGAGCAGCGGCTCCGGCACCACGGCGTAGCCGACCCGCAGGCCCGGAAACAGCACCTTGGAAAAGGTGCCGAGATAGGCCACGCGTCCCGACGCATCCATGCCTTGCAGGGCGGTGAGCGGTGGTCCGGCATAGCGGAATTCGCTGTCGTAATCGTCCTCGACGATCCAGGCATCGTTGCGCTGCGCCCAGTCGATCAAGGCGAGGCGCCGCGCCATCGTCATGGTGACGCCGAGCGGAAATTGATGCGATGGCGTGACGTAAACCAGCCGCGCATGGGCGCAGAGCGCTTCGCCACGCGCCACATCGAGGCCTTCGCCATCCACGGGCACGCCGACCAGGCGCGCGCCGGCACCGTCCAGCGCCGCGCGCGCCATCGGATAGCCGGGGTCTTCGATCCAGGCCGCGTCGCCCGGGCGCAGCGCGGCGCGGATCACGAGATCCAGCCCCTGCTGGGTACCGGCGGTGATGACGATCTGGTCGGCATGACAGCGCACGCCCCGCGCCGTGGTCAGATAGGCGGCGACCGCATCGCGCAACCGCGCGCCGCCGCGCTGGTCGCCATAGTGGAAATGATCCGCATTGGGCCGCGCCAGATGACGCGACAGCAGCCGGCGAAAAATCTGTAACGTGCGCGGATCGGACACCGCGACGCCCAGCGCAAACGGCCGCGGCCTGGCGAGGCGGGGATCGGGCGCGCGGGCGCTGGATTTCAGTTGCGACAAATCCGGCACCCGGCCCGCGACGAAGGTGCCGGCGCCGGTTCTCCCTTCGGCGAACCCTTCCGCGATCAGCAGCTCGAACGCCGCGACCGCGGCGGCGCGCGACAGGCCCAGCCGGTGCGCCAGGTCGCGGGTGGTCGGCAGCTTGGCGCCGGCGGGCACCCGTCCGGCTTCGATCAGCCCGCGAACGGAGAGGTAAAGTTCCCGCGTCCGCGGCCCGTCGCCGGGCAGCACGGGCATCAGCGCCGACCAATCCGGCAGATTGGTTGCCTTTTTTGTCTCTGGATTGGTTCTTTTTCGGACCAATGGCATGGCGCACATTGCGCCCACCCACCCGACGGATGCAAGCAAGGATTCCCGCGCCGTGACCGACACTTTGACTGACGTTTCCGACAGCTTCCCCACCACCGAGCGCAATCGCGTCAAGCGGATGCACGAGCGCGGCAGCTACGACCGCGCCGCCGTGTTCGCGGTGCTGGATGCCGGCCTGCTGTGCCACGTCGCCTACACGTTCGACGGCCAGCCCTATTGCACGCCCACCATCCACTGGCGCGAGGACGATAGGCTGTACTGGCACGGCTCCTCCGCAAGCCGCATGCTGCGTCAGCTGCGCGGCGGAACGCCGGCCTGTCTCACCGTGTCGCATCTCGACGGCCTGGTGCTGGCGCGCTGCGGCTTCAATCATTCGGCGAATTATCGCTCCGCCATGTGTTTCGGCACCGCGCGGATCATCGACGATCCCGACGAGAAGGCGCGCGCGCTGCTCGGCGTGGTGAACCGCTTCTATCCGGGCCGGGCCGATGACCTGCGCACGACGTCAGCGCAGGAGAGCAAGGCCACCACGGTGATCGGCATGCGCATCGAAGACGCCTCCGCGAAAGTGCGGGCCAAGGGCGTCGCGGACGACGAGGAGGATTACACGCACCCGGTATGGGCGGGCGTGATCCCGGTGCGCACGGTGATCGGCGCCGACGAGCCGTGTCCGCGCCTGCTCCCCGGCATCGCGCGGCCCGAGGGACTGTCGGCCTATCGCGAGGGCGCGCGGCTGGATGATGCGCTGAGGCAGACGCAGCGGGAGTATGAGGAGGCGTAGGCTACAGGGAGCAAAGCTTCTTGGACTTTTTGGTGCACGCAGGCATCGCATCACCCTAAGCCGTCATGCCCGGCCCAAGGGCCGGGCATGACGGCTGAGAAAAGCGGAGGCGCCGGGGTCAACAAGGAAGGCATTGTCACACGCGCTCGCCAACCGCGGCAACCGGCGGCGACACCATGCGGTGCTGCGCCTGGCGCCGATAGGCCGATGGCGTCATCTTGCGCTGGGTGAGGAAATTGCGGTTGAAGTTCGAGACGTTGGCATAACCGACTTCGAAACAGATGTCCGTGACCGACAGCTCCGAGTCGGCCAGCAGCTTACAGGCGCGATTGACACGCAGCTTGGTGACGTGATCGGTGAAGCTGTTGCCGGTGTTCTTCTTGAAGAAGCGGGAAAACGCGCTCTCGCTCATGCCGCACAGCTCGGCCACGTCGGGCAGCTTGATGTCGGCGCTGAAGTTGTCGAGCACATAGGCGAGTGCTTGCTGGATGATATCGAGCGCCGCCGAATCCAGGTTCGGCGCGAACTGGTCCGACGACAGCGTCACTGCTTCGTTCGATGACGCCAGCACATGCAGCAGGCGCAGGAACAGCGCGAAACGCGCCAGGCCGTCGACCCGGCCCATCTCCTCGAGAATGTCGGCCGCGCATCGCCGGGTCTCGCCATGGAATGCGATGCCGCGCAGCGCGCGGGTCAGGAACGGTTCGAGGGTGGCAAGCTCCGGCAGCATCAGTGCCGCCTCGCGCAGCCGCGCCGGATCGAACTGCAGCACGATATCGCGGCCCTTGATCAGCTCGCCCGGCGCCGTCTCGGTGACCCAGTCATGGGGCAGGTTGGCGCCGACGATCGACAGGTGTCCGGGTCCGAACGGGCCGATATGGTCGCCGATCAGCGCCACGCCCGAGGCATTGCGGATCAGGTGGATTTCGTACTCGGGATGGAAATTCCAGACATTGCGTTCCCAGGGATAGTCGTCGAGCCGCCACAGGAAGGAGCGCGTGGCCTCGGTCATCACATGCTCGAAGACCGGCGGCGTTTCCGTGATCTTCAGCAGCCGATCCGCTCCCCCGAACTGCATGTCAGCGCTCATCGCTGGTTGCCCTGGTGCTGGCCTGTCTGTCCCGATCGATGCCCGGCGCCGACAGGATACATGCCGGCGCGCCGGCTTCACAAGTGGAAGGAAAGACCAGCCGTTTCAGGCGCTTGATTGCCGATATGGGGCGGTACTGCACAAACGGCCGGCTTGCCCTCGCGTGCATAAAAGTATCGGTCGGCTGCATGCCGGACAGTAGATCACCCTCGACCGCTCTCTATCATGCGTGACGGGACAGCGGACAAAATCAACAAAACGCGTCTCCGGCACGGCGGCACGACCGTTCCGATCCATAGTCAGGAGGAAACACATGGCGAAGAAAAACCCGGGACGGCTTGGACGGCTTCTTCTCGGCCTTGGCGGCACGCTTGCGGCCGCGATGCTGGCACACCCCGCATTCTCTCAAACCTGCACGGGCACCATCAGGGTGCTGGCGCAGCCGCGCGACGGACTGACCCTCGATGAAAAGTACATGGAGGAGTTCACCAAGCTCAGCGGCGGCGCGACGTTTGCGATCGACTATCTCAACGAGAACGACCGCCGGGCCAAGTCGAAGGCCGATGCCGCCACCGTCGGCAAGTACAACGTCTATTACATCGACGAAGCCAATGTCGCGCTGTTCGCCAGCTCGAAATGGATCGTGCCGCTGCTCGACTATTATCCGAAGGACTATGATTTCTCCGATTTCGATCCCGGCCGGCAGAAGGTCGCCACCTACAACGACAAGGTCTGGTTCGCGCCGCTGACCGGCGGCGGCGATCTCCTGGTCTACCGCAAGGATCTGCTGGAGAAGGCCGGCGTGCAGCCGCCGACAACCCTCGACGAGCTGATCGCGGTGGTGAAGAAGACCCACGATCCCGCGAATGGCGTCTATGGCATCGCGCTGCGCGGCCAGCGCGGCTCCGGCGCCAATGTCTGGCGCTGGATGCCCTATTTCAGGGGCTTCGGCGGCAACTGGTTCGACGGCAATACCCCGGTGTTCGACGGGCCCGCGGCCGTCAAGGCGACGGAAACCTATCTCGACCTGTTCAAGTACTCGGCGCCGGGCACCCAGACCGGAAGCTGGGACGAGGCGACCAGCGCTTTCCTCTCGGGGCAGGTCGCCGTGATGATCGAGTCCACGCCGCTGGCGGGTTTGGCGCTCGATCCGAAGAGCTCCAAGGTGATCGGCAAGATCGGTTATCTGCCGCCGCCGGCGCCGCTGACCGGTGGCGGTTATGGCCATGGCCTCGCCATCGGCGCCAAGGCCAACAAGGACGAGACCGCGCGGCGCTGCGCCGGCCTGTTCATCGCATGGGCGACATCGAAGCAGAACGAGCAGCGGCGGCTGGACGCGGACCAGTTCGGCGAACTGAACCGGACCAGCGTGCTGACCAGCGATGCCTTCGCCAAGCGCTACGGCGCCGATCTCGGCAAGGCGCTGGCCGACACCGCCAAGGTGACCGCGGTCAATTTCTGGCAGGACCCGCTGTGGCCCGATCTCGGTGACCGCTGGGGCATCCTGCTGGAAGAGCTGGTGACCGGCACCCGCAAGGACGTCAAAGGCAGCCTCGACGAGCTCAACAGCTTTGCCAAGGGTCTCGCGGACCGCCGCAAATAGCCGAAGAGAGCCCTCTCCCCCGCTCTTCGGTCCGGTCGGGCGGTGATCCCTGCACCCGCCGCCCGACCGCCTTTTCCAGCCAAGGGTTGCCGCCGCGATGAAAGCCAGGACTGCGTTGCCTTTCGTCTTCGTCACGCCGGCCGTGCTGGTGCTGGCGGTGCTGGCGTTCGTGCCCACGGTCTATGCGGTCAACATCGCGCTGCAGAACCGCGAGCTCTCCAGCCCCGACAGCAACTATGTCTGGTTCGCCAACTTCATCCGCCTGATGTCGGACCGGCGCTTCATCAACTCCGCCGTGGTCTCGCTGACATGGGAGATCATCACGGTGTCGGCGACCATGATCGTTGCGGTCGCGCTCGCGGTGCTGATGTTCGAAGCGGCGTCGCAGCGCATGCGCAACGCGCTGTGCGTGCTGTTCCTGCTTCCGGTGCTGCTGCCGCGGGTGTCGGCGGCGTTCGTCTGGAAGTTCGCGTTCCATCCGCTGTTCGGCCTCGCCACCTACCCCTACAAGGCGATCACCGGCCACACCATCGATCCGCTGGCGAATGCGTCGACGGCGCTGGCCACCGTTGCGCTGGTCGATGTCTGGCAGTGGGCTCCGTTCTTCGCGGTGATCGTGCTCAAGCTGCTGGAGACGCTGCCGCCGGCGCCGTTCGAGGCCGCGCGGATCGATCATGCCCGGACCTGGGAGATCCATGCCTATGTGGCGCTGCCGATGCTGCAGGCGCCGCTGCTGAGCCTGACCTTCGTCAAGATGGTGGAATCGCTGCGGGCGTTCGACCTGATCTATGTGATGACGCGCGGCGGCCCGGGCATCACCACCGAGACGCTCGACATGTACTGTCTCTTATACAGCTCTAGATGTGTATAAGAGACAGATCATGCCCGGACCTGGGAGATCCATGCCTATGTGGCGCTGCCGATGCTGCAGGCGCCGCTGCTGAGCCTGACCTTCGTCAAGATGGTGGAATCGCTGCGGGCGTTCGACCTGATCTATGTGATGACGCGCGGCGGCCCGGGCATCACCACCGAGACGCTCGACATGTACGCGTTCTCGCAGGGCTTCATCGAGTCCGGCAACATCTCCTACGCCTCCAGCATGGCGGTGCTGATGATGATCGTCACCAACATCGGCTTTGTCGTGCTGTGGAAGCGGGTGCGTCCATGATGCGGTCGCGGTTCAAGCTGCTGGTCGCGCGCGGGATCCTGGTGGCGGTGGCCGCCATGGCGGTGATCCCCGTGCTGTGGACCTTCCTGAACGCGCTGAAGGATCGCATCGACATCGTCTCGCCGGTGCCGCTGCTGGTGTTCAAGCCCACCCTCGACAATTTCCTCTACGTGCTCGGCCGGGCCAGCGTGATTGCCGGGTTGATGAATTCGGCGACCATCGCGGGATTGTCGGTCCTGATCGGCGTGGTGCTCGGGCTTCCGGCGGCCTATGCGCTGGCGCGCTATCCGCTGCGGTGGGCCGACGACATCCAGTTCTTCGTGCTGTCGCTGCGTTTCCTGCCGCCGGTGGCGATCGCGGTGCCGCTGATGGCGATCTGGCTCGATCTCGGCCTCTACGACACGCGGCTGGCCATGATCGTCACCTATTCGCTGCTGACGATCTCGACCGTGATCTGGCTGGCGGTGCCGGCCTTCAGGCGTGTGCCCAGGGAAATCGAGGAGGCCGCCACCGTCGACGGCTACGGCCCCTATGCGGTGTTTGTCCGGATCGCGCTGCCGGTCGCGGCGCGCTCGCTGATCGGCGCCGTCGCGTTCAGCTTCGTGCTGGTGTGGAACGAATTCCTGATCGCGCTGATGCTGACCACCTCCGATGCCAAGACCCTGCCGATCGTCGCCTCCGAGCTGACCCAGCTCGGCCGCGACGTGCCGTGGGGAATCCTCAACGCATCCGTCATCCTGCTGTCGCTGCCACCACTGGTCTTCATCTTCGTGCTGAGCGGCTTTCTCAACACCATCGTCAAAAAAAGCAGCTCCTGAAGGACAACACCATGAAAGCGCTCGTGCTGGAACGAAAAGGCGAACTGTCGCTCCGCGATGTCGATCTGCCGCAGGAGGTCGGGCCGAACGATGTCAGGGTCGCCGTCCACACCGTCGGCATCTGCGGCAGCGATGTCCACTACTACACCCATGGCCGGATCGGACCGTATGTGGTCGACGCGCCGATGGTGCTCGGGCACGAGGCCGCCGGCACCATTGTCGCGGTCGGCGTCGATGTCCGTGGCCTCCGCGTGGGCGACCGGGTGTGCATGGAGCCCGGCGTGCCGGATCCGGACTCCCGCGCTGCCAAGCTTGGCCTCTACAATGTCGATCCCGCCGTCCGGTTCTGGGCAACTCCGCCGGTGCACGGCGTGCTGACCTCCCATGTGGTGCATCCGGCGGCCTACACCTTCAAGCTGCCGGACAATGTGTCGTTCGCCGAAGGCGCCATGGTCGAGCCGTTCGCGATCGGCATGCAGGCCGCCACCCGCGCGCGGATCGCGCCCGGCGACGTCGCCGCGGTGATCGGCGCCGGACCGATCGGCATCATGGTGGCGCTGGCGGCGCTCGCGGCCGGATGCGCGCGGGTGTTCCTGTCCGATCTCAGCCGCGAGAAGCTGGCCCTCGCCGCCCGTTATCCCGGCATCCGGCCGGTTCATGTCCCGACCGAATCCCTGGCTGACGCCGTCATGGGCGCAACCGCCGGCTGGGGCGCCGATGTGGTGTTCGAGGCCAGCGGCAGCCCGCGTGCGTTCGACACGCTGTTCGATGCGGTGCGTCCCGGCGGCGCGGTCGTCCTGGTCGGTCTTCCGGTCGATCCGGTCCAGCTCGATGTGCCCTCGGCGATCGCGCGGGAGGTGAGGATCGAGACCGTATTCCGTTATGCCAACGTGTTCGAGCGGGCGATCAACCTGATCGCGTCCGGCAAGGTCGACCTCAAGCCGCTGGTGACCGCGACCTTTGCGTTTGAGGACAGCATCAAGGCGTTCGAGCAGGCGGCGGCGGGCCTGCCGTCGGTCGTGAAACTGCAGATCACCATGCCGGAGGCATAGCGACGGCGCCATGGCACAGATCACCTGCACCGGACTGGGCAAGTCATACGGAACCGTCAGCGTCATCAGGGATTTCAGCCTGGATGTCGCCGACCACGAGTTCGTGGTGTTTCTCGGCCCGTCAGGCTGCGGCAAATCCACCATCCTGCGGATGATCGCCGGCCTCGAGGAGATTTCCGAGGGCACGCTTGTGATCGGCGGCAAGCGGGTCAACGACCTGCCGCCGCGCGACCGCAACATCGCCATGGTGTTCCAGAACTACGCGCTCTATCCGCACATGTCGGTGTTCGACAACATCGCCTTCGGCCTCAAGCGCATGAAGATCGGCAAGGCCGAGATCGCGCAGCGGATCGATGCGGTCGCGTCGATGCTGGGGCTCGTGCCGCTGCTCGACCGCAAGCCGGCGCAGCTCTCCGGCGGCCAGCAGCAGCGCGTCGCCATCGCGCGCGCGATGATCAAGACGCCGGAGGTGTTCCTGTTCGATGAACCGCTGTCGAACCTCGACGCCAAGCTGCGGGGCCACATGCGCACCGAGATCGCGCGCCTGCACCGGCAGCTGAAGACCACGACCGTCTATGTCACCCATGACCAGCTCGAAGCCATGACCCTGGCGGACCGGATCGTGGTGCTCAGGAATGGCGTGATCGAGCAGATCGGCACGCCCGCGCAGATCTACGATCGGCCGCGAACCCTGTTCGTTGCCGGGTTCATCGGCTCGCCCAACATGAACCTGGTCGAAGCGGTGGTCGGCGATGCCGGCGACAGGTGGACCCTGTCGGCCGGTGCCTTGACCTTCGCGGTGCCGCGGCCGCGTTTCGAATTGACGCCCGGCGCGCGCGTGGTGGTCGGGTTCCGTCCCTCGGACGTCAAGATCGTGCGTGCCGGGCACTTCGCCAATGTGATCAGGGGCACGATTGATCTCGTCGAGTTCCTCGGCAACGAGGTGCTCCTCAACATCGCGGGGTGCGGGCTGGCCGACGGCAGCCAGACCATCGCTGCGGTGATGGAGGCGCCCGGACCGCCGGTCGGCACACCGGTTCGTGTTGCGGTTGATGAGGACCGGCTTCATGTATTCAATGCGGACACCGGCCTCTCCCTGCTCAACGCCGACGTGGCGGACAGCCGGGCGTTTGCGCGGGAGGCGCCGGAGGTGGTGAATGGAACGGGGCGGTTGCAGGGTTGACCTGAAAAAGGCTGAGTTGAAGACAAGTCTCTTGAAGATAAGTCTTGCAAAAAATTGACATGACACCGTCACACGCCCACGGCGAGGCCTGAATGTTCTATCTCGGCATCGATCTCGGCACCTCCGCCGTCAAGACCGTGCTCGTCGACGCCGAGCAGCGCGTGGTGGCGAGCCGCAGCCAGCCGCTGAGTGTCTCCGCGCCGCGTCCCGGCTATTCGGAACAGGATCCGGCGCACTGGATCACGGCGGCCTTTGCCACGCTCGATGCGCTCAAGGTGGATCATGCGCGCGAGCTCGCGGCCGTCGAGGGCATCGGGCTGTCGGGCCAGATGCACGGCGCCACCCTGCTCGGTGCGGATCTCGCGCCGCTGCGGCCCTGCATTCTCTGGAACGACGGCCGCTCGGCTGCCGAGTGCGCCGAGTTGGAAGCGGCCGAGCCGGCTTGCCGCGCGATCACCGGCAACATCGCCATGCCGGGCTTCGCCGCACCGAAGCTCGCCTGGGTCCGCCACCATGAGCCGGAGATCTTCCGAGGGACGCGCAAGGTCCTTCTCCCGAGGGCCTATCTCAGGCTCGTCCTGACCGGCGAGGCGATCGAGGACATCTCGGATGCATCGGGCACGCTGTGGCTGGACGCCGCGCGTCGCGTCTGGTCCGACGAGGGATTGTCCGCAACCGGACTGACGCGCGATCACATGCCGCGGCTGGTCGAAGGCAGTGCGCCATCCGCGCGGCTGCGCGGCGATCTCGCGGCGCGCTGGGGCATGGCGAAGCCGCCGATTGTCGCGGGCGGCGCCGGTGACAATCCCGCCGGCGCCGTCGGCATCGGCGCCATCGCGCCGGGCTCCGCCTTCATTTCGCTGGGCACGTCGGGGGCCGTGGTGGTCCCGACCGAACGGATCGCCGCCAACCCGGCCCGCGCGGTGCACACCTTCTGTCATGCGGTGCCGGGGCGATGGCTGCAGGCCGGCGCGATCCTGTCGGCGGCCTCCTGCATCGCGTGGGTGGCCCGTCTCCTCGGCCTGTCCGAGGCAGAGGCTCTCGCGCTCCTGGGCGACCATCCCCGCGCGCCGTCACCGGTGAATTTCCTGCCGTATCTGTCCGGAGAGCGAACGCCGCACGATGATGCCGACGTGCGCGGCCTGCTGGACGGGCTCAGCCATCAGACCGATCGCGCGGCCATTGTGCAGGCGGTGCTTGAAGGCGTTGCATTCGCGCTGGCGGATTGCCGCGACGTGCTGGCGGATGCCGGCGTCGTGGTGCGCGAAGCCGACGTCATCGGCGGCGGCTCGCGGTCCGATCTGTGGCTGTCGATCCTCGCCAATGTGCTCGGCATTCCGCTCGAGCGTCACGCCGACGGAGACCATGGCGCGGCCTTCGGCGCCGCGCGGCTCGGCCGGCTGGCCGCCACCGGCGAAACGGTGGAGGCCGTCTGCACCGCCCCCCGGCGGGTCGAGACGTTCGAGCCGGACCGAACTTTGGTCCCGGCTTATGCGGACCGCCTGCCGGTCTGGCGCGGCCTGTACCGGGGGAACCAGCGGAACCCCTGACGCCGTTCGCTCGCCATCACTTGTACGCAGTCCGCCGATAAACTGGCGTTGCTTTTGCAGGGCATGCTCGTGCTCTGGTTACGCTGACGTCTTTTTTGGAGTGCCGCCATGGTCAAGACACCGATCGCAACCGTTACGGCCCACATTGTGGAGCGCAGCAAGCCCACCCGCGAGGCCTATCTGCACCGGCTCGACGCCGCCGCACGGCGGGGACCGCGGCGCGGCGTGCTCGGCTGCGCCAATCTCGCCCACGGTTTCGCGGCCTGCGGCGCCGGCGACAAGGCGGCGCTGGCGGGCGATGTGGTGCCCAATCTCGCCATTGTGACCTCCTACAACGACATGCTCTCGGCGCATCAGCCCTATGAGCGCTTTCCCGCGCTGATCAAGGAAGCCGCGCGCGTCGCCGGCGGCGTGGCGCAGGTGGCGGGCGGCGTGCCGGCGATGTGCGATGGCGTCACGCAGGGGCGCCCGGGCATGGAGCTGTCGCTGTTCTCGCGCGAGGTCATCGCCATGGCCACCGCGATCGCGCTGTCGCACGACATGTTCGACGCCGCGGTGTTTCTCGGCGTCTGCGACAAGATCGTGCCGGGCCTTGTCATCGGCGCGCTGACCTTCGGCCATCTGCCGGCGGTGTTCGTGCMCGCGGGCCCGATGCCATCAGGCATCGGCAATGATGAGAAGTCGAAGGTTCGCCAGCGTCACGCCGAAGGCAAGGCGACCCGCGCCGAACTGCTGGCGAGCGAGAGCGCCGCCTATCATGCGCCGGGCACCTGCACGTTCTACGGCACCGCGAATTCCAACCAGATGCTGATGGAGGTGATGGGCCTGCATCTGCCGGGCGCGGCCTTCGTCAATCCGGATACGCCGCTGCGCGATGCGCTGACGCGCGCCGCCGCCACCCGCGCGCTCGCCATCAGCGCGCTCGGCAACGACTATACGCCGATCGGCCATGTGCTCGACGAGCGCGCCTTCGTCAACGGCATCGTGGCGCTGCACGCCACCGGCGGCTCGACCAATCATGTGATGCATCTGACCGCGATGGCGAAGGCCGCGGGCATCGTCCTCACGCTGGACGATTACGCCGCGCTCTCGGAGATCGTGCCGTCGCTGACGCGGATCTATCCCAACGGCTCGGCGGACGTGAATGCGTTCACCGCCGCCGGCGGCACCGGCTTCCTGATCCGCGAACTGGTCGGCGCTGGGCTGCTGCATCCGGACGCCCGCACGGTGTCGGGCGCGCCGCTTGCGGATTATGAGCAGGAGCCGTGGCTCGACGGCGAGACATTGCGCTGGCGCGCGTCGCCGAAGGAGAGCCGCGACGACACCGTGCTGCGTCCCGCGGCGCGGCCGTTCGCGGCCGATGGCGGCCTCAAGGTGCTCGATGGCACGCTGGGCCGCGCCGTCATCAAGATCAGCGCGGTGAAGCCGGAACATCATCATGTGCGGGCGCCGGCGCGGATCTTCCACGCCCAGGAAGATCTCGAAGCGGCCTTCAAGGCCGGCGAGCTCTATCGCGATGTAGTGGCGGTGGTGCGGTTCCAGGGCCCGCGCGCCATCGGCATGCCCGAGCTGCACAAGCTGACGCCGCTGTTGTCGTCGGTGATGGCGCGCGGCCACCAGGTTGCGCTGGTCACTGACGGGCGGATGTCGGGCGCCTCCGGCAAGGTGCCGGCCGCCATTCATGTCACGCCGGAAGCCGCCGAAGGCGGCCCGATCGCCCGCCTGCGCGATGGCGACATGATCACCCTCGATGCCGCCGCCGGCACGCTGATCGTCGATGTCGACGCGGCGGAGTGGGCGGCGCGTGTTCCCGCCACCCACGATCTGGACGACAGTCACCATGGCATGGGCCGCGAGCTGTTCGGCGTGTTCCGCGCGGTGGCCGGCGGCGCAGCCCATGGCGCCAGTGTGTTCGGCTGACAGTATAGTATGCTGACAGTATAGTATGATGAGATAAGGCTCGCTCAATGTAATCCGTCATCCTGAGGTGCGTAGCAACCGGCTATGCCGGTTGCGTTCTTACTTACTTAAGACGCAAGTCGGGTAAACCCGACTTGCGACGCGTAGCGCGGCCCTCGAAGGGCGACGGCCAATACTTAGCTAGAATTGGCCGTGCATCCTTCGAGGCTCGCTGCGCTCGCGCCTCAGGATGACGGGTATAAGTTGATCCTACGCAGCCCAACGAGATGTGTGAATTCGACAGTCCCCGACGGGAGAGGTGGACCACCGATGCCGCACCAACAACCTCGTTTTAGATCGAAAGCCTTCCGCGGGTTTAACAACTGAGTAAGGGTAAGCCAGCAAGCTGCGGCTCAAAGTTTGATCTTGCCGTGAATCAGCGATGGTATGATAAAGCCTTTGCTCGATGCCGCTGGGAATGCAGTTGAATGACAAGCCGCCTGATGGTTCCGCGCGCCTCCGGATCGCTCAGGCAAAACCGTCGGCGGTGCGTCCTCAAAGGTTCGGCCTCCCTGCTGGCGCTCTGCCTCGCAGCACCGCCGCTGCTGTTGGCGTCCCCCGCCGCCGCCCAGACGGTGACGACATCGGGCGATGTGTCGCCGAACAATCCGACCTCCGCCTCGCCCTGGACCACCGGGGACGTCGTTGTCGGCAACACGGGCGCGGGCTCTCTCACCATCGAAGGCGGCGGCGTCGCCAACACCGGAGTGGTGCGGCTTGGTTTCAACGCCGGCAGCGCGGGTACGGTCACGGTCAGCGGCAGCGGATCGACCTTGACCAGCAGCAGCTTCCTCTATGTCGGCTGGTTTCGCGGCCAGGGTACGTTGGCGATCACGAACGGCGCCACCGTGAATGCCGTGGGCGGCATGTTCATCGGCGATCAAAACCTTGACAACACGGTGACGGTCAGCGGCCGCGGCACGACCCTCGCCACCAGCGAAATCGATGTCGGCTTCATCGGCTCGGGCAAGTTTACGATTGCGGACGGTGCCGCCGTCAACGCGACGACGACAGTCCTCATCGGGGTTATTTCGAGCGCCGCGACCGGCACGATGACCGTCAGCGGCAATGGTTCGACCCTCACGGCCGATAGTATCTATATCGGCAGTTATGGTGCGGGCACGCTGACGATCACCGACGGCGCCGTCGTCAACGCGACCTCGGTCACCCTCACGGAGGACTCCGGTTCGACAGGCACCCTGAACATCGGCGCCGCGGCAGGAAGCGCGGCGACGGCGCCGGGCACGCTGAACACCCCAAGCATCTCATTCGGCGACGCCAACGGCGTGGGACCCGGCACCATCGTTTTCAACCACACCAGCAGCAACTATCTGTTCGCGCCCGCGATCAGCGGCCCCGGGACGGTCAATGTGCTTGCCGGCACCACCATCTTCACCGCCGATAGCACCTACACCGGCGCCACCAGCATCGCGTCCGGCGCCACCTTGCAGCTCGGCAATGGCGGCACCACCGGCAGCATCGTCACCGATATCGCTGACAACGGCACGCTGATCTTCAACCGGTCCGATACCCTTGCCTATGGCGGCGTCATCTCCGGCTCCGGCAATCTCGTTCAGAACGGCAGCGGCACGCTCGCGCTGACCGGCATCAACGCCTATACCGGCGGCACGCTCCTCAACAGCGGCACCCTGTCGGTCGGCAATGACAGCGCCATCGGCACCGGCACCCTGGCGATGGCGGAGGGCACCACCCTCGACTTCGCCGCCACCGGGATGACGCTGGCCAACACGATCACCGTCTCGGGCGATCCCACCATCAACGTATCCAGCGGCCTCACCGACACGATCAGCGGACCGATCGCCGACGGCAGCTCCCCCGGGGATATCGTCAAGACGGGGGCCGGCACGCTGATCCTGACCGGCACCAACACCTACACGGGCGGCACCACGATCTCGGCTGGCACGCTGCAACTCGGTGATGGCGGCACCACCGGCTCGATCGTCGGCGACATCGTCGACAATGCGGCCTTGGTCATCAACCGGTCCAACGCACTGACCCTGGCCGGCGCGATCTCCGGCACCGGCACGGTCTCGCAGGTTGGCACCGGCACCACCACCCTTGCGGGCATCAACACCTATAGCGGCGGCACCACCATCTCCGCCGGAACGCTGATCGGCTCGGCCACCAGCTTTGGCACCGGCGCGATTGTCGACAAGGCCGCGCTGGTCGTCGATCAGACCAGCAGCGGCACCTTTAACAACGTCCTCTCCGGCACCGGCACGCTGACCACCACCGGCGGCGCGACGCTGACCTTTGCCAGCGACAGCTCGGCCTTCGCCGGCACGACCGATGTTGCGGCGGGGACGCTGTCCGTCACCGGCTCGCTCGCCGGCTCGGCCGTCACGGTCGAGAGCGGCGCGACGCTGTCCGGCACCGGCACGATCGGCGCCACCACGCTTCTCGCCGGCAGCACCATTTCGCCGGGCGTCGGCAGCATTGGCACGCTGAGCGTCAATGGCAACTATGCCCAGGCGTCGGGCTCGACTTATGTCGTGCAGGTCGACCCGACCAGCGCTTCCGGCTCCGATCGCATCGCCGTCGCCGGCGCCGCGACCATCGCGAGCGGCGCGGTTCTGGATATCGTCAAGGCGTCGACCGGGGGCTATTCGCCCGGCACCAGATACGCCGTGCTGACGACGACGGGCGGGGTCACCGGCACCTATACTGTGACCGGCGCGACCGACGTGTCGGCCTTCATCAGCCTCAGTGCGCTCTATGACGCCAACAATGTCTACCTGGTCACCAACCAGTCGCGCAGCCTGACCGCGGCCGCCGTGACGCCCAACCAAGCCGCCACCGCGGGCGCCCTGCAGTCGCTGCCGACCACCAATGGCGTGCTCACGGCGGTGTTGAACCAGCAGAGCAATGCGGCGGCCCGTTACGCCTTCGACCAGCTCTCGGGTGAGATGCATGCCTCGATCAAGGGGCAGATGCTCGACGACAGTCGTTTCGCGCGCAGTGCCGTTCTCGACCGGCTGCGCGATGCGTTCTGCAGCGTCGAAGCTGTGACGGGCGCGAACAAGCGCATCACGGGCCAAACGACGCAAGTGCCCGGTGGGGCGTGCGAGGTCAATCCCGATCGCATCACCGCCTGGGGCAGCGCGTTCGGCGCCTGGGGCCGGATCGACGGCAACGGCGATGCGGCTGCGCTGAACCGCTCCATCGGCGGCTTTGTCGTTGGCGCCGACGCCAGGATTGTGGACACCTGGCGCGTCGGCCTGATGGCGGGATACGACCGCTCCAGCTTCACCGCGCGCGATCGCAGTTCGTCGGGATCGAGCGACGACTACCATCTTGGCCTCTATGGCGGCACACGATGGGGCCAACTCGCGCTGCGTTTGGGGAGCGCCTACACATGGCACGATATCGACACCAGCCGCATGGTCGGCTTCCCCGGCTTGGCGGACAGTCTCAAGGGCAGCTACAATGCCGGCACGGCGCAGGCCTTCGCTGAACTCGGCTATCGGATCGATATCGCCCGCATTGCGGTCGAGCCGTTCGTCAACCTGGCCTATGTCAACCTGCGCACCGACGGCTTTACCGAAAGTGGCGGGCAGGCCGCATTGACCAGCCGCGGCGCAAGCACCGACGCGACGTTCACCACGCTCGGCCTGCACACCGCAGGCAACGTCGATCTCGGCGGCGTCCCCGTCACCGTCAAGGCAACCCTCGGCTGGCGCCATGCCTTCGGCGAAACCACGCCGAGTTCGACCTTCACCTTCTCCGATGGCGGCGCCTTCACGGTCTCCGGCGTGCCGATCGCGAAGAATGCTGCCGTCGCAGAAACCGGCCTCGCCGTCGCCATCGCGGCGAACGCCATGCTCGGCGTCTCCTATGGCGGTCAGTTCAGCAGCAGCACCGTCGATCAGAGCGTCCGCGGCAATTTGACCGTGAGATTTTGAGGCGAATGTAACAGGCCGCGAGCACCGGCGACGGCCAGTGTCCCGAATCCGAAGTTCGCATCACTTAACCGCACCCTCTGTCTTGACGATTGGCCTGCCTTTCTGCCTTGGAAACCGCGATGCGGGTCCCAGCCGTCACGGCCTCGAATTGCAGCCGATCGGCGGTCCACGCGGATCACGTCCATGAACGGCGCACCGCGCCCTGCGACCGATTGTCCAGCCGCGGGGCAAAAAAGTTTCAATCCGCAAGATTGCTGCAATTAAAGGCAAGGAGATTGCCGGCGGCGCTGCCGGCTCCCTGCGGGCCGGTGGCTTATTCCGCTTTGAAGGCCCTTCACCCGTGCAATTTCCTGCTGGATATCGGTAATGCGGATCCTGGTCGTCGAGGACGAGCCGGAGATCGCGTCGCTGTTGCGAACGGCGCTGGAGCGCCAGGACATCGTGGTCGATCACGTGGCGCTGCTCGGCGACGCGGAGGAGGCGGCGCGGCATGGCGTGCACGACGCCATCATTCTTGACCGGCGACTGCCGGATGGGGATGGCCTGCAACTGGTGCCCCGGCTGCGTGCGCTGGGTGTCGCCATTCCGGTGATCGTGCTGACCGCGCGGCGGGACCTGTCCGATCGTATCCAGGGGCTGGACTGCGGCGCGGACGACTACCTGACCAAGCCGTTTGCGCTGGAGGAATTGCTGGCGCGGTTGCGTACGGTGTTGCGCCGCGCCACGGGCCTGGGCGCCGAGGAGGTGCGGTTCGGCACGCTCAGCTTCAACCTGCATCATCGCGCCGCCAGCGTGGCGGAGACGCCGGTGCACCTGTCGCGGCGCGAACTTCTGGTGCTGGAAACACTGATCCGGCGCGGCGGCCGCACCGTGTCGCGCTCGGCGCTGGAGGAGGCAGTGTACGGCTTCCAGGAGGACATCCAGCAGAATGCGATCGATCCGCATGTCTCGCGGCTGCGCCGCAAGCTCGCGGACGCCGGCGCCGAAGTGGAGATCCGCAGCGTGCGCGGCATCGGTTATCTGTTGCGGCAGCTGCCATGAGCGACAAGACGGGCCGCAAAAAGCCGGGGTCGCTGCATTGGCGGCTGGTGCGCAACATCGTCGCGCTGCAGACGGTCGCGTTCGTGCTGCTGCTCGGCCTGATCGTGGTGGTGCTGAGCCTGAACGCTGTCTCTTATACACATCCTCGCGCTGACCGGCATCAACGCCTATACCGGCGG